>Ga0209542_10000904_pt1 | contig 70626 bp, 72 predicted proteins | sample RifCSPhighO2_01_FD_184028 | JGI IMG/M metagenome (GOLD analysis project Ga0209542, IMG submission 184028) | Soil microbial communities from Rifle, Colorado - Rifle CSP2_plank highO2_0.1 (SPAdes) (version 2) | ecosystem: Environmental > Terrestrial > Deep subsurface > Rock core/Sediment ...
TATTGGACCTTGCTTCCTGAAAGCATCAAATTCAATTATATCAAGCGAAAAAAAGAATTATTAGCAAAATTGCAGCAGCGCCTGGAGGAAGAGACCAGAGAGTTGTTTTATACTTGTCCAACCCGTTGTGTACGGCTTAATTTTGATCAGGCCATGGACTTTGAGTTCCACTGCCCGGAATGTGGAGAATTAGCTTCTCAGGACAATAATGCAGAAAGAGTGGAAACATTGCGGAAAAAAGTAGCAGAGATTGAAGCTGAGCTTAAGGGGCTGCTTGAAGAACGGAAAGTGCGAAGAAAAGAAGTAAAGACACGTAAAAAGGAACGAACTGTAAAGAAGAAGCGACAAACCAGAGTGAAAGCAGCAAAGAAAAATTCTAAGCCAAAAAGTAAAAAAACAGCTGCTAAAAAAGTTTCAAAAAAGAAATGAAAATTACAACCGCGGGTATTTTAAATCTTTCCTTCAGAAAGAAAAAAACTATCTTTTTCTTTTGTGAGAAAGTGCTTTCTGGATGTTGATCTCTTCTTTCAGCACTTTTCCGGTTAATTTTTGGATGTTCATTTCCATGGAAGCAACTCTCTTTTCCAACAAAATAAGAACACGCAGGGAATATACTATCGCTAAAAGCGTTCCGATGATAACTGCCAGAATAACCTGTTGAATCTCTAATAGAGCCATTTCCTACACCTCTTTTTTAAAGTAGACTTTAAAAAAGGTTAGAAGGACATATCCTTCTTTACCTCTTTTGTAACTAATCTAACTTATTAAAACAATATATTTAGGTATATAAACATTACGGTAACTAAATGTAAATCTTTATAAAATAAGCTTCAAATTAAGATAAGATGGATGATTATGAACAGCTATTGAAGAAAGCCCAGGAAGAACTGCCCGAACAAACCCAGGGTGGAGAACGTTTTATTATTGAAAAAATCAAAGGCCATTTAGAAGGAAACAAAACAGTTTTGGCCAATCTCAAACAGATTGCCAAGGCTATGCAGCGGGATGAAAATCATCTTCTCAAATATCTGCTTCGAGAACTAGCCACTCCAGGAAAATATGAAAGAGGGGATCGCGCAATTTTAGGAACAAAAGTCGCTGCTTCAGCCATCAATAAGAAGATCAAAAAGTATGCCAGCGAATATGTTTTCTGTTCCGAATGTAATAAGCCGGAAACAAAACTCATCGAAGAGAAAGGGGTCACCTATCTGCGCTGCCAGGCCTGCGGAGTAAAAAAACCGGTGAAGAATATCTAAATAGGGTATGTCTAAAATGGATTACGTTGTTGCCAAAAAACAAAGTCAATTCGGATTATTGGTGGTGATTACTGATTCTGATATCATTGGGAAGAGGTTTGAAGAAGAACGACTGCAACTAGATTTGACCAAAAAATTTTATCAGGGGGAAGTCAAGAACAAGGAAGAGGTCAAACAAATCATGATGACTGCGCGGCATATGCATCTTACGGGGAAAGCATCTGTCGCTATTGGGGTAGAGATGGATTTGGTTGATCCAAAGAAGATCATTTTTATTGATAAAGTTCCCCATGCGGAAATTATGAATGAGTGAATAGTTATTTTATCTTTTCAGATTCTAAAATCTCTTTGATTTTTTGTTTGAGAACGGGTAAATCATGTTTGATGATGTTCCAAACAACATCCAAATCGACATTAAAATAGGCATGAATCATCACGAGCGCCGGCTATCTTTTTCCACTCAACTTCAGGATATTTGTCTTTAAAGTCTTTGGAAAGATTTTTTACTGCTTCACCGATTACTTCAATTCTCCTCACTGTGGCATCTTTAATATCCTTATTTTCCTTGAACTTATTTTTAGAAAGCTTTCTAGTAGAGGACTCTATATCAAAGATAGCAGCTAAAATATGTTTAAGATAAATTTCATTAGAGTGAACACTCATAATATTCTTACCTCATCATCTTCAATATATTTCTTGAGGAGGGGATGTACTGATTTATAAGTAAGTAAATCAACTTTTTTCCCAAGCTTCTTTTGCAATTCCAGGTTTAACCCAACAAATTCAAGACCCATTTTTTTAGGAGGTTGGATAATTATATCTATATCGCTCCGTTTCTTTGCTTCGCCTCTGGCATAACTGCCAAAGATTCCAGCTTTCACTACTCCGTTCTTTTTCAAGATAGGTACAACGATTTTAGCGATTCTTTGGAGTTTTTTATCTTTAATTATCATTATTTAAGTGAAGTTACAATATTATTTAAAGGTATTCTTGGAAAAGCGATAATCCTCTAAGAGTTATATAATCGAAAGAGTTATACAACTGTCAAACAAATGAGGTGTTTAGAATGAGGAAAATATTTGTTGCAATTTCATTATTAATTATATTCATATTTTTAGTTTCTTGCGCTCCGCAGATGACTGATGAAGAATTGGAAGCGGAACTGGCGAAGTTGACTCCTGAGGAAAGAGAGCAATTATTAGCAGATTTGGAAAGTAAGGAAGGCGGTGCTTTGGCTGGACAAGCATCTAGAGCAAAATATGTTAGTAAAGTTTCACCAAAAGTAGCAAGAGTAGTTGCAAGAGCTTCTAAAAGTAAAATACAAGCGATTTTGGAAAAAAGATTAATTAAATGCACTGATAGTGATGGATATGATTTGTTTGTGAAAGGTACAACAGAGGGACGTCTTAATCTTACTATTAATACTGTAGCTCCATTTGGTACATATACTGATTTTTGTATTGACCCAAATTCCCCCTTTGTTAACAACCCAAGTCCTATTGATAATTGCAATAATGGGACTGTAGAATACGAAAATATTTCTGTTATCTCTCAAGTGGTGAGGGCGATGGTGTTTTTGTTGACAGTGTAAAGCATAAAAAATATAATATTGCAACTGCGTATGATAATTTTTGTCCTAATGGCTGCTCCAATGGAGCATGTTTATCTGGATAAAAACTTTTTCAGGTCTTATGGTTGCAAAGATGGAACACTAAGCAAATTTATTTTTCTTTCCTCTTCATCCCATAAAACTTCCTAATCCAACTTGCTTCTCTTTCTCTTTGCCAAAGATCATGTCAACTTGCTCTTTGACCATGTCCAAGGTCTGCTTCAGATAAGGAGAAAAATCATATTTTTCCGCCAGCTTAAGTGAAGGGATCAAATATTTGACTACTGATCCTTCCGAGATGGTAAAGATCAATCTGCCACCACAAGTAACACATTTATTGATGAGCGGCGGTCTTCTATACTTGTCATTGCATTTGACGCATCTAAATTGCTGCATGGAGAATTTACGTAAATTCCCTTTAATATCGCGGAGAAAATGTTTCTGGATCACCAGTTTAGCTACATCATCCATATCAACGGCGCGAACTTTCTTGGCGATCTCCATCTGCCCGAATAATTTCTCTTCCATAGAAGGGAGTGTCTTGTAAGCAGAACATTGGATCCCTTTGTTGAAATTATCAACGTGGTGAGTGAAACCATAACCTTCATATTGTCTTTCTGTTCCGAGACGATCAGAAAGCTGTTCTACTTTTTTCTTTTCTGGGCCATACTTAACTTCCCAGGGATTTTTTAATTCCAAGGAGGCTTCATACATCTCCAAAGGATATTTCCAGACCATATCAATCCCGTGTACTTGATCGTCGACTTCAGTAGGATCAAGAAAAGAGGTAAGGACTAAAGGTGCGTCCATCGTTGATCCGCGAGTGTTAGGCAAAAATTGCCGGGAGAAATTCAGCAGCGCATCCATCAATAACATCACTGCTGCTTCATCACCATCACAATCTCTTCTCAGCCCGGCATGAAAAGTAGGATGAGCCAACAAGCCTTGGGTTTGTGAAGAACCTATAATCCTTCCCACTAATCCTGCAGAAATATGCGGCGCCAGAGCGATGACTAGATGACCAACCAAATCTTCTTCTTTCTTGATATTGTAAAATGGTTTCAATCCGTAAAATCGTACCAGAAGATCATCTATAAATTGAGAAACTCGTTTCAAGACTTTTGGCGCCGATTCATCCAGGGAATCAAAACCAGGAAGAATAATATCCTGCGGCTTTATTTCTAAAATTTGATTATCATTGGTCAATTCCTGGCCGTCGATGTCTTTACTATACCCAAGTTCGCGCAATTTTTCTACTGAAGTGCCTATTTCCTTCGGTTTAAAGTGAGTTATGGGCAGTTCAGTGCAATCATATCTGGTGGTGCCTTCCTTATTGACATAAATATCATGCTTAGCACGGAGAATCCCTTTGGCGAGATGTTCTACCACATGATTTTTGTTGGAAGTTCCTCTAACTCCTTTGATCAGATCAGCATGAAGTTTCTCTCCCAATCTTTCTTTGGCTTTGGTGAAGTAATATTTTATGTCTATATCGGTATTTTTGTAAGGGAAAGATTTTCCGTGCCGGCAAGTATCTTTTTCTAGATTACCACAGTATCTGCAGCTGTACTTTTGGACACATTCTTTCCCGCAGTCTTCACAGCTGCGATACACCATCTCCTTGTTGCAATGAGAACAAAAAAAACTAGGGAAAGTACTTTGCACTTTTCCGGCTTCCAGAGCAGATTGAAAGCTGCGCAGCCTGTCGCCTTCTTCTCCTACTGGAAATAATACCTGCGGGCTTCCGGTAAGGTGGCGCATCTTGGCCTTTTCTGGCCTGCCCATCCTTGCGCCGATAAATGTTCCTGCTTTATCACGAAGATTTACTGAACTGATCTTATTTATCAACTCCAGGCCGTCCTTCTCTTGAGAGAGGGAATATTCAATCTTTTCTAACTCAGCCTGATCATTAAAATGGTAACAAAGAGAAAGAGTGGCCGCTTCCCTGCGTTCAAACACTATATTTTCTTTATTTACGACGCTATGTGGAACACCCATAAATTCTAATACTTTTTTTCCTTTGCGATGCAGTTCTTGATTTTCATAATAGGGCATAATCATTTTTTTAATTCCTTTTTCATCTTTCTTAACCCTGCCTTGCTTGAGCCATTGCAGCAATAGTAAAACATCTTCTGCGCTGATTAATTTCCAGTAGAATGTATATTCTGGATGTAAAGGAACTTGGAGGATAGTGCTAATAGCTATTGCCTCCTCAATAGTTGAGTATTCAAATAAAGGAGAAGAAATTAGTTTATGCAAACGTTCTTCCCCTATATTTACTTCTTTAGCTGCTACACCAATTTTTCCTTCATATTTTTCATGTATGGCTTTTTCTACTTCTAACGCCCACCATTCCGGACAATAACCGGCCGGAGCAAGATAATGGCCGTTTTCAGAAAAATCACCGTAATTGAACATGATATCTCCTACAAAAAGCACCTCTTCTACACTTTGGTTGTGCTGACGCGCCTCTTCTTCAGTGTTAAGTTTCAGGACAGAACCATCTTTAAGGCGGACAATCGGGCCTTCTAAAGTATCGCATACAGTAACAGTGGCTCCTTTTCCAGGACGTTCTACTTTCAGCTGCGTTCCGATGGCAATATATTTTTCCAATACCATCATGGTAGCGGGATGCATCCCTGCAGCAGAAAATCCCGATACACGGGTACGCCCATACCGTAACCTCAACCCTCCGACAGCTAAAGGATAAGTCAAAATAGGTCTTCCAGCGACCATATCCATGATAAAGGTGTTGTTGGCTTTGACAGTCTTTTTTGTCTCTGCGGGTTTGTCTTTATCCTTGGCAGCAGCATGCTGGGCGTGAATCTTTTCTTTTAGCTGTAAAAATTCGCTCATGAATTCCCATTCCAAGCCAAAATCTTTTCCCCATTTAGAAAGGCGTTTCCATAATTTAGGGGCTTTCTGACAAAGCCCTTCAGCCATAACTAAAGCCATCCCGCCGCGGATAAAATTAGTTTCAATACGGGGGATGTCTTTGTAGTTTGAAACTTTAATCTCTTCCGTAGGATCGCCGTCAACTTCCACCGGTAAATGGGAAGCCATGAATTTTATCTCCTCATCAGAGGGCCGATATTGGAGATTGGTGACTCTTTCATGATAATCCTGGATTTCAATAATGAAGCGATTGATTTCTTTTTCATCAGGATCGTAAGGATGATAACCCATCTTAATTCGAACATAATCTGCGAGAATTACCGAAGTAGAGGCGGCCGTTCCTCCCGCTCCGCGGATGGGTCCGGCATACTGCAAAGCAAAATATTCTTTTCCGTCTCTTCTTTTTTTTATTTTAAGTCCGATAAATCCTTCCAGTGGCGCAGAAACTATCCCCAGAGTAAGGTAGGCAAAGCCTACTCTGATTCCAACTTCCATGGCTTCTAACTTATCTTTGAATTTACAGTGCTTCTCCTGGGCTACTTCTTCAGCAATCTTAAAACCAACCCGCCAGTCCAGAAGGCCGTACTCTTTTTCTAATTCGGCGATCCGCTCAGTCACTTTAGAATTGATTATTTGGGGAGCAACTACAGAAATTAATCCTACTACTCGCTCAGCCATGTTTTTTGCCAAAGGAATAGAAACCTCTGATTCTGGATCAAGCCCTTTTTTACGCGCCGCTTGCGCTACTTCATAAGCTTCGTGGATACCCATGCCTATTTTGTCGAAATATTCTTGTATATGGGGTGATGCTTTCATATCGTCTAGTCAACTCTTTTTATCTCGTTTTATTCCTCGCTGGGATACAAATACACCGCTGCTCTGCAGCGGTTAGCGAGGAATGATTGAAAATCCGTCTTGAAGATTTGCGTAATACATGAAAAAAGAAAACTATCTTTTTTCAGTACAAGAAATGAAGAAAATACTTCATTTCTGTACAGAAATAGAATCATTGTTCTATTTCACGTACTGAAAACCAATAGTTTTTGGTTTTTATGTACCCCGCAGCTCTGCTGTGGTGGGGATAGCAAATCTTAGGATTTTTATTTTATTCTATCACTTACCGACCACTTACCCAAACTTGAGGACTTTGATTTCCCTGGTCTTGAGATTCACGATAGGAACTCGGGCCGGTTCCGGTTGATGGCCTAGCTTTTCCTGGAAGGTAGTAGTCCCTTGCCAGCAGCTGCCAGAGACAGTAGTAATTCCCTTATAGTTGGCGACGTTGGAGTAATGTATGTGTCCGCTGATCAAAAAGTCAGGAATCTTCTTGATAAGTAAGGGATCTTCCTTATGCCCTGGAAAGTAAGGAGTAGACTTAAATGAAGGCGCCAGATGCCGTCGTTTAAGCAAAAATTTAATGATCAGATCTGCACGGTGATAACCCCCATTATTGCGGATGGAATCGACGTTAGCGACGAAATAATCAAAACTGTAACCGTGATACAAAAGCACGTCAAAACCGGGAAATGTTTCTGTTTTCGCAATATTGACCATGGCGGGGTTAGTGACTAGAGTTACATTGGGAATTTTAAATAAACTGGGTGCAAAAGTTTCATCGAAGGAAGATTGCGGTTCGGCTAAATGGACAGCATCGTGATTGCCTGGACAGATGATGATCTGCTTATCAGCAGGTATTTTTTTGATGAGTTCGGAAAATTCTTCATATTGATGGATTATATTGTGAACCGCTAACTCATCCTGCTGAGATGGATATATTCCGATGCCATCCACTAAATCACCGGCGATAATAATATATTTCACTTTCTTTGCTATCTCTTTTTGGGCTGGATTGCCCGCTTCGGCATTGATCCAGCGTAAAAACTTATTGAATTCCTCTTTCAGAAAGAGTTTTGAACCGACGTGGATGTCAGAAAGAAAAATTGCGTATTCTTCTAATTCACTTTTTTTAAGCTGATTATTGGCAGGGATATCAGGCCAGATTATTTCTTCACCAAAAATAATTTTATCTCCTAAAACTCCGCTTATGCCTATCACTTCATCTAAAACTAGATCTTTTGCTTTTTGGTATAAGTCTTTTTTGTTTTTTGAGAAAACAACTTTTATCCTGCCGGTCAAGTCTTCGGCAGTTATAATCACGTTCCCATTCTTAGTCTCGCTAATATCATCAATAAGGGCGATCAAAGAAACATTTTCTTTTTCTTTTTTAGCTAAAAGCCTGCTGATAGGCATGGTGTTCTGAAGTTCCTGCCTTTGCCGTAAAATCCCTTCCAAAAAACGATATCGAGATGTAAATAAGAGGGTAAAATCTTTTACTTCAAACTTGCGGGCCTCATTCTTGTAAGAGATGATTATTTGCACCTGTGAAGGAGAAGACAGAGAGGCTGTAGAAGATTCTGAAGAAATATCCAACAGCTCAGCAGACATCTCTTCAGAAAAAGTTGGTTCCATGGGGATATTTGCAACGGTATTTGTAGTGAATAATCTTTCTTCGCCATCTACTAAGGGATTTACTTGAGCCTCTAGGCTGCTTAACTGTTGTTTTTGTTCAAAATCGAGTCCTTTTACTTGTAATTCAGCTTGCTTAAAAATTTGGAGTTGAGCTTGATATAATTCATCATCCCGTTCTTTTTCAGCTTGGACTCGCAAAGAATCTATTTCGTACCAGTCCACTAAACTTCTTTGTTTAGTGACAATGTCTACATAATCATTATTCAAGACCAGCAGATCTTGTTCTTGCTCTAACTTGCCTATCACATTATCAGATAAGATAGTGTCCAGCCTATTGTCTAGCCCATTATCTAAAATATCTTTACCTACTAAAATCCCCTTTTCAAATAAATCTTTTATAAATTTTTGTTGGTCTTCCATTTTGATGATGAATATAGTGAACGACATAATTATTTATCCAAAATGCCGTTTGCTTATTAGTAATAGACAAACAAATTGGATGAAAATATTTGTCTATTACTATTATTGCATTTAACTGTGTATCCTTAGAGATCGTTAAGTTAATTGCAATGATTTTTCTAATACTGATTTCAACTTTAGGACTACATTTTCATCGACGGATAAGGAAATGTCCCTGGTTCTTCCGTATCTGCCTTTAGAGATTATTTTAGCGTTAATTATTCCCAACATGTCCATCTCAGCAATAATATCAGAAACCCGGCGCTGGGTCAGTGTGTTAAGCTTAGTCTGGCGGCATAGGCTCTTATAAAGATCATATATTTCCCCAGTAAAAAAATTTTTCTTCTGTGGAGCGAGGAGTAAGATTGCATATAACACCGATTGAAATTGTTTAGGTTGATTGGTGGCGGCGTTAATCACTTTATCTGATTCTATCTTTTTTTCGGCTTCATCAAGATGCCCTATTTCCACTAAAGAAGAGCCGCCGCGTTCAGCCAGTTCCCCGGCAATGCGCAGTAGATCTATAGCTCGGCGGGCGTCACCATGATCACGAGCAGAAAATGCTGCGCATTTTTCAAGAACTCCAGGCTGTAAAGTACCTTCTCTGAAAGCTTTTGCAGCTCGTTTCCTTAAAATATCCTGAATTTGCAAGGCATTATATGGCGAGAAGATCAGTTCTTCTTCAGATAGACTGCTCTTTATGCGTGGATCAAGATTTTCAGTAAAAACCAGATTATTAGAAATTCCAACCAAACATATCTGAGATTTTTGTAATTCTACGTTTATTCTGGTTAAATTATAAAGGATTTCGTCTCCTATTTTTTTAGTAAGCTGATCTATTTCATCTAAAACCAGAAGTACAATCTTTTTTTCACGATCTAGAAGTTTATAGAAAATATTGTAAACTTCATCAGTAGGCAATCCAGTAGAAGGTATTTCCTGGCCAAATTCCTTGATCAATTGGGCGATGAGGCGGTATTCCGTATCGGCGACTCTTTTTAACTTACAATTCAAGTAAATACACTTTAAAGGGAGATTGTTCTGGCCCGCGACTTTACTCATAGAAGTGATGATATGTTTGACAGAAATAGTCTTCCCGGTGCCAGTTTTTCCATAAATAAACAAATTTGATGGTTTTTCCAACCTTAAAACTGGGGCGAGGATATTTGCGACTTCCTGGAGCTGTTCTTCACGATATAATATCTCTTCGGGAATATAAGAAGGCATTAAAGTCTTTTTATCTATGAAGATAGACTCTTTTTTCAAATAATTTTCAAAAAAATTCTTTATTTCCACCATCTGATTAATCCCTCATATTTTCCAAATGCTAATTATCTCTCTATTTAGCATCTTAGCATCTTAGCATCTTTTCTACCACTTACCCCTTTGTTTCTCATGGAAAACAAAGTTATTGTGATTAATGATGTTGTTTGATAGATATTAATAAAGTATTTGGATGTGGATGATATAGCTTTACTATTAGATTTTCCATCACCTATGTTGCTAGTGGAGATAAGTATAAATAATTATCTTTTTATCACTTAATATATCTCACTTAAATTATGGACAAGGGAGTTAATTGATTCTCTTGTTTTTATCCTTTTTTATACTAGCCTATTGGCCTATGATTAGGATTAAGTTAAATGCAATTACAAAACTATTTTTCATTATTTCTTTATTTTAATTTATCCTGCTGGTTATGCTATTATTATAATTATATTATAATTATAATCTTATTATTATATTATTATTATATATTATTATTATTTTCAATATAGAAAATAAATATAAATAAACTATAACTAAAAAATAAATTAAGAAAAGAAGAAGCAAATGAAAAGATGGCGAGATAAGTAAACTTTTTATCAATAATAAACAATAAAGAACAATAATAAATAATAATTATAATCATTTTATTTAATATTATTATTTTAATTACATTTAACAGTTTAAAGCATATTTGCCTTAAGATAGTTGTTCGAATATTTTTCTAAAGGAAATGGCCATTTAACCATGTTTAAACTCGTAGAGGATAATTTATTGGGTAAAAAACCGATAATAGGTGATCACAACATAATTATTTTTTTTCATTATTCTTTTTTCCATAGGAAATTAAGGGGGGAAGGTTAGATTTTATAAAAATTAGTTGAGAAGAATATCCATGGAGCTTATTATTTAATAGGCACAATCCGTTTTGTGAGTGATAGGTACATTCTTCTCGAATAAATATGGAATATGGACAAAAACGGCAAAATCACTCACTTTTCGAACTGTGCCATTTAATAGTAATCTTTATATATTTTGTATTTTAATATAGTAACAATGGTTCTGGAATATATTTTTAATCCTTTTGTTCTAAAGAAAAAACCATGGGAGATGTTTATAGTAGGCTTTGCCTATTCTTTAGTAGCTCTTTTTTTATCTTATCTTGTTTTTAAAGAGGTTTCCGGCTTACTGACCGTATTCCTTATTGTCATAGCCATATTACCAACTATGTATATTACTATTAAAAGTGAAGAAGAGTTAGATATTAAATATCAAGGGGAATGGAAATTATTGCAAGAGCATGCTAAAGTGATTGTCTTCTTGCTCTGCCTTTTTTTGGGGATAACGGCGGCCTTGATCGCTTCGTACGTGTTTTTGCCGCAGAGTGTGGTGGACACCGTCTTTGACTTACAGCATAAAGCGATAGTGAATGTCAATAATTATGTCCGCGGCAATATTGTGGGAGAAGGGATAACAACACAAGTGACCAAGACTGATGTATTTGTTAAAATTTTTTTAAATAATCTCAAAGTGCTTTTCTTTTGCCTAATCTTTTCCTTGCTATATGGGTCTGGGGCCCTATTCATTTTAACCTGGAATGCCTCTGTAATCGCTGCCGCGGTTGGCAGCCTGATAAAAAATAAATTGGCTGAAACAGCTTCTTTAGCAGGATTCGGTCTTTTTTCTGTATATTTTGGCACGGCCACCTTTAGTTTCTTTAAATACATGCTGCATGGAATTTTAGAAATAACCGCATATTTTATTATCGCCTTGGCCGGCGGCATACTTTCCATGGCCTTGATAAAAAAAGATTTAAGCTATGACACTATCATGACTGATGTATTGGATCTAGTACTTATCAGTATCAGCTTTTTATTAGTAGGAGGGATAGTTGAAGTGTATATCACTCCTTTATTGTTTTCCTAGAAGGAATTTATAGGAAATAACTTTAATTTTTGTATATTATTTGTTATTTCCTAATAAGCAAATCACAACGAAAAGCTACGAATATTAGTGTGATTTGCTATAATATTATTATTCAAAGAAGCCGAACTTTTCCAGGCATATTCTGAAAAATTTCACCATTTTCCAGCATCTTTTCTATAAGTTCTTCTGTTTTTTCTAAAGGAGATTTTTCAATTATCTCTTCGATCATGACGCCGTCCCCTTTATCTAACTGAGTGATCAGTTTTGATAGTTTCTCATAAGGAAGCAAGGGATCATTCTCTTCTATTTCTTCACTGATTACACTAAAAGGATCAGAATGTTCCTTTTGTGTCTCAAAGTGTGGAGATTCTGAAGTACCTTGAGCAATTTTCCGCACTTTGTTGACATCAAAATTAGCTGCGTTACTTTCTTTTTCTTCTATGATTTTTTTTGGTTGAATAGTCTCTTTGTCCTCTTTTTTAATTTCAGTTTTCTTCTGCTCTATCTTTTTGGCTGTATTTTCTTCCTTTTTATCTTTCTGCAGCTCTAAAAAACGGACCTTAAGCCAAGCAGGGCTTATTTTCTTGATTATTTCTGGAAAAATATATTTCTCGTAATTAAAAATTCTCATTTTTCCAATAATTTGGACTACCTCTCCCACTTCTAAATTTAAGGTGTCCTTATTTTCTTCAAACAAACGCAGGATCATTTTTCCTGTCCCGTCATCTATGAGGATTGAAGTGACCGAACCACGCAATTCCCTATGCACTATGGTCGCGACGATGTTGATCCTAAATATTTTTTTATTTTCGTTTATTAAAATATAATTTGGATTTTGTTCTTTTTCTTCAATATATTCTCCTGCTTCTAATTCTTGTATAGAGATCTTTTCTGCAGGAAATCGGAAGAATGATTTTTTTTCTGTTTCCATTTTTTAATTGGCGGATTATTTTGATCAGGAAATAATTATCACAGTCTCTGCACAAATCCCCTTTTTGGTTCAAAAATATCTCCTGACCTGCGCAATTTTTCAAGAGATTCTTCTACTTTTTCTGGAGCTATGTTTTTTTCTTTGGCCGCTTCTATAATATTTTCAACAGGAATGATCTTTGAATTGAGCTGCTCTTCTAAGGCGGCGATTATTTCTTTCATGATACTAAGACTATTTCTTTGAGTGGCGGTTATCCTGCTGCCACCTAATCGATCAATATCTATTTTTCCGGTCTCGCTGTCTTTGGCAGTTTCATTGAGGCAGTGGCTTACCAGTTCAATAGCTTTCTGAGCATCTTTTTTGGTGACGCTTTTTGCCAATCTTATTTTTGCAGAAGCTTCCGACAGCCTGATCAGCGCTTCCAGCTGTCTGGCAGTAATAGGGATGCTGCGCACCCCTCCTTCTTCAGGAGTGCCAGAATTACGCATAGAAACGTAATATTCTTTAATTTCCTCAATAGCGATATCACTCATTTTAGGGTTTACTTTCAAACGAACATAAGAAAAATATTTGCGCATCAGCTCAGTAGATATTTCTGCGACCGCCTGGGATGGATTTTTATGGAAATTCAAAATAAAAGAAGCAGTAGTCTCATCTTTCTCCCGATTAGGCAGGTCTTTAACTGGAAATATGAGATCAAACCTGTTTATCAGAGTGGGAGGCAAGTTGATTTGGTTAGCGATCAAGTCATAAGGGTCAAAACGTCCGAATTTAGGATTGGCTGCGGCTAAGACGGTAGTTTCACATCGTAATGTTGCTTGGATGTTAGCTTTAGCAATACTGACGGTCTGCTGTTCAAGGGCTTCGTGCAACGCAGAAGTATCTTCTTTTCCCATTTTATCCATTTCATCTATAATAGCAAACCCCCGATTAGCTAAAACCAATGTTCCTGCCTCCAAAGACCATCCGCCCAAAAATTCGTCTTTTACTACTGCGGCAGTCAATCCTGCCCCAGTTGCCCCTTTTCCGCTGACAAAACGGGCCTTGGGCGCGATCTGAGAGATTCTTTTCAACAATTGTGATTTTCCTGATCCAGGATCTCCAATCAAGAGCATATGCATATCTCCCCTGGTAGTGACTCCATCGGGCCTAACTTTTCGGCACCCCCCGGCTAACTGCAATATAATCGCTTCTTTTATCTTGTCGTGTCCATAAATTGAAGGAGCAAGGCTTGCTGCGAGAAGGTGAAGAGGGTCAGGAGACTTGGCAATTTTTATTATTTCTTCCATATCCTTTTCGGTAATGTTAAGGCTCAAGGTGTCATCATGTAATGGTTCGAGAGAATTAGCTTCAACAATGAGTTCATATTTAATGGATTGACCGCCGGTCTTCAGGGTAATTGGCACTTCTGTGACCCACCCCACTAATTGTATTCTTGATCCCGGACTGCTTTTCCGTTCAGTAAGCGGCGAAACTAGGTCATCCCGCAGGAAAACATTTATTCTTTTTGGCTGAAATCCTTCCAAATCTTCCGCTGCTTCTTCCAGCACTAAGCCTTGCCCGTCTACTAACTCTTTTGATATTTCCTTGAATTTTCCTTTTCTTCCGCAGCCACAGCGGGTAGGCTCTTTATATTTTTGATCCAGCTGCAAAACAGTAAGGATATTGCCGCAGGATGGACATTCAAATTTTGAGGCGCTGACATGCGGACGCACATCAGTCTTGTTACGGACAATTCCGTCCACCCAGAGTAATTTATTGAGGTGCTTGCTTCTGATTTCACTGATCAGAACTTTCTGCGATTCGGGCAGATTGATAAAACGGATATTAAATTTACTAACCTTCTTGGGCAGATCAAATTCTTTAACAGCAATTTCTGCCGCTTTAAGAAGCTCTTGGGGATTTTCCAGCGTCTCTTCAGATATTTCAGTGTTAAATTTAACTAATTCAGAAAAATCAAGTTTAAGAAAAGATTCCCCTTTACGTACCGCTTCCAGCAATTGCGGATAGTAATTTTGTTCTATAAAGTCTCTAAATGTCTTTATTTGCTCATCAACTTCCATAAAGCCACCCCCGTAAGAGACATTCCTCTTTTGAAATTAATGTACTGATATAGAAAAGTTTGCATAATTCATCTTTTTTGGCAAACTTATCTAAGAAACTTTGCAATAGTCGTGATTTTGGCATTTTCGGATAATTAATTTGCCAAAATCCCTATTTTGCAAAGTTCTCTATAAAAAAAGATAATGAAGATTATTTAAAGATTTATGTAGGGGTTTATGGCTTTTCCAGTACTTTCTTGAGCCGTTCTATCAACAAGTCAGTGGCTTCGTTTACTTCTTGTTCGGTTTTAGTTCCGGTGCAAACAATTTTTCCATTACTAAAGAGCAAGAAAGTAGCGCTGGTTCCTTTGAGCTTATGCACCAGACCAGGGAATTGTTCAGGTTCATATTCAGTATTAGGCAGCTTTAAACCCAATACATTCAGGTTTAAGGCCATGCCAATGCTTCCGGAAGCAACAATGTTTTGGACGGTGATTTTTGGCTTGATAGTGACATGAATATTTAATTTTTTGAGGCTCTTGATGATGCTTAGGATACTTAAGTCCACCTGTTCCATGGTCCTAGCGCCAGTACAGACAATCTTTCCGCTGGAGAAAATAAGAGCAGAAGTCTTAGGATCTTTAATGCGTAATACTAATCCTGGAAACTGTTCGGGGTTATATTCGGTGTTAGGCAGGGTAGCAGCCATTTTTTCTAAAGGGATGTCTTTTTCAAGACTGCTGGAAATAACAATATTTACGATGGTTATTTCCTTTTTAGAAGTTATTTTAGAACTTTTTTTTGCCATTATGCCATGCCCCCATTTTGATTTTACTTATAAATAGCCTTGGACTATTTAAATATTGCCTTTATAAATAGAGGGTTTTGGCTCCACCAGAAATCAAGGGGTTAAAAGGGAGAAGTTTTTTAAAGGAAATAACGCCGATATTCTCTATGGCTTACGATACTATTTTATTACGTTACGGAGAGATTTTCCTCAAAGGCAAAAATAAGGGTCTTTTTGAGCGTAAATTAGCAGATAATGTGCGTAAAATGGCTGCCCACGCCGGCGTTTCTAGACCTCAGGTTATCAAGAGTCAGGGCAGGCTATTACTAGAACACTTTCCGGAGCATCTGGCATTACGTCGGGTGTTCGGATTAACTTCCTATTCCCCTGCGGTTCGTGTGGAAAAAAATGTGGACAAAATACAGCAGAAAGCTGTTGAATTATTGCAGGGCAAAGCAGGGACCTTCAAGGTTATTACCAAACGATCGGATAAATCATTTCCCATCATCTCTCCGGAGTTCAATAGGGTGGTGGGCGCTTACATTGAGCAAAAAACGCCGTTATTGTTTTCTCCGGCTTCACCTGGGGTCATTTTAGAGATAGAAATCAACCAGGAAGGCGCATATCTGTTTTTTGAGACAATTACTTGCGGTGGCGGGCTGCCTACCGGAGTAGAAGGAAAAGTTCTGTTGTTGGTAGAAGATGAAGCAAGTTTACTGGCCGGATTATTGTTTATGAAACGGGGGTGCAGTATCTATCCGGTTGCTTTGGTAGAGAAGGACATTTCTGTATTGCAGGCCTTTAGCCCGGCTGAATTAAAATTGCATCTGGTTAATGATTTTTCAGAACTGGAAGGATTGGCGACTAAGAAAGAGGTTTCTATCCTTGTTACTGGGCAAATTCTTGGTGAGAAGGCAAAATATAAAACCAATCTAATGGTCATGAAACCACTGGTTGCTTATTCTAAGAAGCAGATACAAGAGCAGTTGAAGTGGTATAGGGACCTGGCTTAGTACTTGTGTTTTTTTATGGGTGAACTTTTATAAATAAAGGATAAAAATTAGTTATGATGATTAAAGAAATCTATATGGGTAGGTCCAATCTCAGTTGTTACTTCGATCCTATCGACTACTACGGTTGTTCTCGTGTGGTGCGAGCGTCAAGCGAGCAGGAAGTTCTAGAAGAATCAGTGCAAAACTTATACGGTCCAACAGAATTAGCCTACGCTCGCAGATTACTTGATGGGATTCCTAGTGGAACTGTTCTCGACTGGAGAAAATAACTAGAATCTCAATTCCCAACCAATCTAGAATAAATCACCTCTGCCTCTTCTATTGATTGTGCATTAATCAAAGCTCTTCCGTCATTAAACAAGGTAATATTTTGGAATTGTAACGAAGAATCATCTCCGACCACTTCGCCTAATTTTTCCCAGCGTTTTTTTACTTCTTGAAGATTTACTTTTGGCCCAAGAACTTGATATTTTCCCGTCGAACAGAAACGGATGTATTTGGACGTTTCTTTTCTTTCCAAATGCAAATATTTTCCTGTACAAGTAGGACAGTTTTCTTTCGGTCTGATGTTTAATTTTTTGAAATTCTGATTCCAGATGTCGTAATGATGCAAAGTAGGTTCAATTTCTTTGCCTAAGAGTAATTTGAGCGCTAAAGTGGCTTGTAATGAAGCGATAGAAACAGTGATAGTGTTCAGCACTCCGACGGTATCGCAGGTTTCCTGGCCGCTTTCGGTAAGAAAGCATTGTAAGCACGGTCCGTTGGGAAAGATAGGCATGACATATCCAGAGGTTTTGATAGCAGCGGCGTAGATCCAAAGCTTCTTTTCTTTCTTACAGTAATCGTTGATGAGGAATCTGGTCTGGAGGTTATCAGTGCAGTCGAGAACAAGGTCTGCACTTTGCAATAGCCTTATATTTTGTGGATTAAGATGAATTGCATACGGTTCTACGTTTATTTCTGGATTAACTTCTTTAATTCTTTTTTCTGCAGCAGTTGCTTTATTTTTTCCAATACTTTTCTCGTCGAAAAGAGTCTGTCTTTGCAGGTTTGATTCTTCTACTACGTCTCTATCGATGAGAATTAAAGAACCTACTCCTGCTCTCGCCAACAGTTCTGCAGCGACTGTTCCAAGCGCGCCAACTCCTACGATAGCAACTTTCTTATTCTGCAATATTTCCTGTCCATCTCTACCAATTTCCTTCAGCAGGATTTGTCGTGAGTACCTTGAATGATTTTTTTCTGAATTAAGCATTTTGGATGGTCTCCTTCATGGCGCAGGCGTTGCATACATCTTTATTTGATGCTTCCTGGCATCTGCTGCACTGCTGAATTGTTTGTGGCGCTTCCTTTTCCTGATTCTGAAGTAAGGGGAGCACGGCCAAGAAGGAATTGACGATTCCCTGTTTGGTTCCTTTGTATTTGTGTTCAAAATCATTCAGCATTTCTTGAATATGATGCCGGTATCCTTCTTTAGAGTAAGGGCATTCAGTAAAGTGGATTTGAAAGTTTTTCAGTAAAGCATAAAGGCGCACTTCTTTTTCTGCACAGAAATACAGGGGCTTTACCCTTTGGATAAACAGATCATGCTCTTGGACTCCTGAGATCGGTCCAAGCCTGGCTGCCAATACAGTATTGGCTTTGAAAATATTCATGATGATTGCTTGTGCTTCGTCGTCGAGATTATGTCCAGTAATGACTTTCTGTGCACCTAATTTTTTAGCGTGTTTGTTGAGCAAGTATCTTCTCCAGACCCCGCAGACATTGCAGGGTTTTTTCTGCGCATCTTTATTGATGATCGGATAGGCTTGGTCAAGTGTTTTTCCCAATTCCTGTTCAAAGGAAACAATAGTTAAGGGAACTTGATGCTCTGTACAGAATTTTTTGAGGTCAACCAGCGTATGCTCACGATAATCTTCTATCCCTTCGTCAATGGCCAAAGCGATAAGATTGCCAGTAGGAATGTTGTTTTTTTCTAAATATTTTTTAGTGAGATAAAGCACGGTAAGGGAATCCTTTCCGCCGGAGACGGCGACACATAACTTTTCATCTCTGCCGATCAGCTGGAACTTGTTGATGGTCTTGAATACTTTTTCTTCGAAATAGTCGATAAAGTGATTTCTACATAGATTTCCGTGCTGGAGGTTTATTACTGCATTGTTGGGACATTTAGTACACTGCATCTTAGCCTCCGGAAATGACACTGAGAAGTTCTAGTTTGTCCTGATCTTGAAGGGTTTCTTCTTCAGTGATGACTTCCCTGTTGCGTACTACTAGAAATGCTTCAGGATTTAGTTTTAGTTGGATAAGAAGATCTTTGACTTTTGTTCCGGTAAATTCAACCTTAATGCCAATTCGTTCTCTTTCGTTGTATACTTCGATGTACATTCTTTACCTCTCTGCGTCTCTAAGTAAGGCGCAGTTTAGTGTAGAGGTTAGTTTTGGGTATATACCAAAAGACTCAAAATTCCGAACAGAATTTTGTGCCTTTTGTATATACAGAGGAACTAACCTTTTGTCTAATCCTCTGGTATATTTTATAAATTTAATGGGTATTTTGCAGTACATGGATGATTATGTTTTTATGAAGAAAAGTGCAGAAATTGAGAAACTGGCGTTAGAACTAGGTTTTGCTCGAGTGCGCTTTTTAGATACTGATTTTGTGGTGTTAAAGGGAAAGACCCAGAAAGAGTTATTGAAGGAAATAGAACATGCCAGAAATAAAAAGCTGAAGACTATTTTCAGAGCTGACTCGGAAGAGATGCTGCGTTTTGCCTTGGAAAAGAACGGCGTAGATATCGTCTACGGTATGGAAACCATTCATCCTAAAGACAGCATGCATTTTGTACGCGGTGGCCTGGATCAAGTGCTCTGTAAGATTGCTGCTGAGAAGGGAAAGACATTAGCGTTTTCTTTTTCAGACCTCCTTAATTCTTCTGATAAGGGGAAGCTATTGGCTCGGATCATGTTTAATATAAAACTCTGTAAAAAGTACAAGGTTCCCATGCTGTTATGTAGTTTTGCTGGTTCTCAAGAAGAGATGCGTTCGGCTAAGGATTTACTGGCTTTGGGCCGAGTTCTAGAATTTTGATACACTACAGGGAACTTTACTAGTGACTTCCTAAGAAAAGCTTATATAAAATTTTATTATTATGTCTTTATGCGTGAGGAAGTTACAAAGTGGTTTGAACAGGCACAAGAAGATTTTATTACGGCCAGGATCCTATATGAAGAAAAGAGGTATTATGCCGCCGTTATTTTTTCTCAACAAAGTGCTGAAAAAGCTTTAAAGGCAGTATTTGTCTTTCTAGAAGGGAAAAATCCCCCTAAAATACATGATTTGGCAGAATTGAGTAGATTAGTTGGTGCTACACAAAATATTTTTTCTCAATCAGAAAAACTCACGGTAACATATCTTTCTTCTCGGTATCCCGGAGCAACCCCAGAAATTCCAGCAAAATTTTACACTAAAGAAAAAGCTAAACATCATCTTAAAGAGGCGGAGGTAATTTTAGAATGGTCGGAAAAGAAGATCCAGTTGTAACTATGTTTAAGAAAGCAGTAAGAAGCAAGTTTTCACCATGTCGAGTTATCTTATTTGGATCACGTGCGAAAAAAACAGCGAGAAAATTTAGTGATTATGATTTTTTATTAGTCAGTCCTAAATTCAAAACCATAGAGTGGGAGGAGCGTTCTGTCAAGGCATATAAGCTTAAAAGAAATATTCCTGCTGCAATGGACATTATATGCTTGACTCCAAAGGAATTTGAACACAAGAAAAAAGAAATAGGTATTGTTCAGGAAGCAGTTAAAGAAGGCATTGAATTATGAAAGATATAGATTATGTGGAATTGTATGCTAAGAAGCTTTTGGCAGACCATACCTTGTTTGCTCAGCAAAAGAAGTTGATTGAATCTCAATTGTAGGGCAGTTCTTCCCTGTTCAAGACAATGTTTTCTGAAGATTTTAAGTATAATGCCAGAGTTTATCTTAAAACAATAGGCTTATTGTGATTACAGGCTTTGGGCCGAGTTCTAGGAATGTAACTTTTCAAGCGTAATATTTATAAATAAATTGTCATTTTTGAGTAGTAAACTAATAAAACAAGGAGGATATTAAAATGTCTTTAACAAAATTATTGGAAAATAAAACTCGAGCTTTTGTACTTGGAGCGGCTTTGGGTGCATGCGGGGAAGATCAGCCCGATAATATTACGTATGTTATAAACACTGAAGAAGATAAACAGCAAATATGCCAGGAAATGTACCAGCATATAATTGATTGTGACGGATTTTCTTTATCAAAAAATCCTGAAGCAAAGAAGCAAAAAACACTTAATGGCTGTTTAGAGGATGGACATCTTTACCCCCCGGAATTCTTTGAGTGCATCTTTCAACAATGCGGCCCAAAGATGATTGGCAGCTGTGATCAGTATCTTGATGATATTGACTTTTGCTACAAAACTCCAGTAGAAGAAGGAGGATGTAAAGAATGAGAAAAATACTACCTTTAATGGCTTTAGTTTCAAGCGTAGCGTGTGGAGACACCAATAATCACTATTACACCAGCGGTGGAGAGGAAGAGGCAAGTAATAACCCTTGCGATTCTCCTGTTTATGGAAAGCATTTATGGGAAATAAGTGGTTGTAAAAACGCTTTCAGCATGGGAGAAGATTGTTCTGTAGGTATTTCTGGTGAGGTCGATGACAAAAATGCAGGAAATTATCATGGCTTGGAAATGGCCCTTGATGAATACGGATCGTTTGTTCTTGACCCGCACTTCCGCTTTAATCCAGAATACCAAAACATCAACGACATGCTTGATAAACATGGCGGATATGTTATACAATCCGACTCCTGCAGGGCAGATCATCCGGATGACTGCGCACTAATCCCTTTAGGCATCCCCTTTCCAGGAGAGAAACAGTGCGAGGCTTCAGAATATTACGCTGAGAAATAAGAAATCATTTTTATTTTCTTTTAGATTTAATCCTATCAGACAAGAGAAATACTGGTTTTCTCTTCTCAGAACATTTATATAGATAAATAAATTGTTTTAGTTTATAGAGAAGTTTGCATAATTCATCTTTTTTGGCAAACTTATCTAAGAGACTTTGCAATACATGAAATGAGAAAAATATCTCATTTCAGTACAGAAATAGAATATTTTTTCTATTTCTTGTAGTCGTGATTTTGGCAGTTTCGGATAATTAATTTGCCAAAATCCCTATTTTGCAAAGTTCTCTATAGTATGATGGGTGAAAAAAGAGGGTTTCTGATAGTTGTAGTTTTAGTTATTAGAGAATAAATGAAATAAAATTCCGGTTTAACTAGGAAAGGTTTAAATAAATTTTTATCATTTATAATTTATGCGAGAAGAAATTAGGAAATGGTTTGAACAAGCTGAAAATGATTTAAACGCTGCTCGAAACAGCGTTACTACTAAAAATTTTGATTGGGCCTGTTTTCAAGCGCAACAAGCTGCTGAAAAAGGATTGAAAGCATTACTTTTACAAAGACACGCCAAAATTATTAGAACTCATGATCTTGTTTTTTTGAGTACAGAAGTTAATTTACCAGAGAACTTTAAAGATGCCTGTAAAGAGCTTACTCTTATTTATGTGCATGTCCGTTATCCTACTGCTACGGAAGTACGCGACTTAAAGAATAAATCTTCTAAATACATCATTGTTGTGGAGGAGCTGCTAAAATGGATAGAAAAACAATTTTGATACAGAATTTAAAATTATTTAAAAAACGTGTAGATAGGGATTTTAAAGTAGATAAGCTTATTTTTTTTGGTTCACGCGCAAAGGGAACTTCCAGAAGATATAGTGATGTAGATTTAATCTTAGTCAGCTCTAAATTTAAGAAACTTGATTTTGTAGAACGTGGCGCTAAGATGTACAATTATTGGAATATTCATTACCCGGTCGATTTTCTGTGTTATACTCCCGAAGAGTTTAACAAATTAAAGAAACAGGCAACTATCGTTCAGGAAGCGGTTAAGGAAGGCATTGAATTATGAATCGTTGCGTTGATTAGTTAATTTTTAGGCAAAGATTCATACAAGAAATGTGAAAACTATCACATTTCTGTACAGAAAATAAGTCGTTGCTTATTTTCTTGTATTAGAAATGCGTTAATATATGTAGGTGCATAGCTCGTTCGGGGCGCTCGTCTCGATGCGCGGAGAATTCCACCCCTCTAATAAGTGGTGGTTTGCTTAGCAAACCACATATACATTATGGAATTCTTGCGTGCTCAAAATTAGGCTGGCGGTGAATGGTAGTCCGCCAGTCCTATTTTGACATTTACAGAGTCTCTACGAGCGCACATACTTTGACTACAGATAACTTTGCATAATTCATCTTTTTTGGCAAAGTTATCTAAGAGACTTTGAAATAGTCGTAATTTTGACATGAAATAAAATGACTATTCATCAAAATTACTATTTTTCAAAGTTCTCTACCGATGGTACAAAGCCCTCACTGGTGATATTCACGCTATGCACATACTAATATATAGTGAATTTCCCTTGAAATCGAACAATTATATTGGACGATGGGTGAACTATACACAAGATGAAGAGAATACTTCATCTGTGCACCAGTGAAGTCGTTGCTTCACTTTGTGTATGAATTCTATTCGAGAATTAAAGAATTTCAGTATATTGTACTAATCAACGCATTTCTCTATATGAAAGAGCAAGGGAGAAGTATGTATTAAGTCTACGCTCCATCTGACCCCAATGCGCGCAAAAATTATAGGCAAATAATCCATCTAGAACAAAATTGCCCATAACTTCTTGGCTTAAAAGTAGTAGACTAAATACATACAGGGAGAAGATATCTTTAAATCCATTTTTGTTTACATATAAAGTTTAATTCCCAAGCACAAGTTTTATTTTCCAAGTCCGGATTTATTTTGACAAGACCCCTGTGATTCTTTCCCTCCTTCTTGGCTTTGTCCAAGCACCAATCCATCTTATTCTTTGCGTGACTCATCGTAAATATTCAGATATTTTTCTTCTCCAAACACAACTATCCCTTTTATAGCATTAAGGAGCGGCTTATCTCTCTTTTTAATATTTTGGATAATGTCATCGGAGGTTTGGTACATGGGGTGAATTTTTTTGATATTCATTTCATCGATTTCTCTTATTTCTTCTTGAAGTTTAGGAAATTTTTTTTTGTTAGTTACAAATAGAACATCAATGTCGTTAGGATTTGGTTTATCTAATACTGAGCCAAAGAGGAGAACTACCTCCGCGTTTTTTATTTTTTTAAGTTCAGTTATCCATCTTTTAATTGGAGGATTTGCGGCTTGTGCTTCTCTCAGCAGAATAAGTGAAACATACTTGCGGGCATAAAGATCTTCAACATTGATTTTGTAAATCACCGCCTTTCCAATTTTTTGGGATTTTACAATGTTTTCCTGCAGCAATCTCTTGAGTATCTTGAGCGCGCCCATGGAAGTAATTCCAATGACTTTCGCCAGACTGTTAGCATTATAGATTGCTTCCGGGCTCTTTACGAGTATGAGTACAGTATCCATTTCTGCTTTAGTGATATCTTTCATGTAAACTCCTAGTTTTGATATATAAACTACTAGTATATAAAGGTTCTGCCACCTATTTTAATCACAAGATTTATATATCATTGTCATTTTCTAGTAGTAAATTAACAAAATAGGAGGATATTAAAATGTCTTTAACAAAATTATTGGAAAATAAAACTAGAGCTTTTGTACTTGGAGTATCATTGACTGCATGCGGAGATACCAATCATTATCATATGAACGATGGATTAGGTAATAGTAAATCAGGAAATAGTTACACCGTAGAAGATGCATGCGAAAGCTTTGCAGAATGTGAGATTGATCCACATGACTATCGTACCCCAATGGAAAAATGCATCTCACAATTGCAAGGATACGCAGCTGAAACCGATGATGTCGCATGTTTCTACGAGTGTTTTGCAACTACCTGCAAAGTGAACACAGAAGATCATTGCTTTATTCAATGTAATTAATTTTTCTTAATTTTTTGTTTAACTTTATGACGGAGATTCTCACAACATTTATATAGGTTAAGTTATTGATTAAACCAGAGTATGATAGGTGAAAAAAGAGGGATGTTGGTAGTAGTAAGTCTTTTGTTAATTCTTTTACCAATGAATGTTCTTGCTGCACAATACGTTAGTATTGGGTGGTGGGGAGATGAAGAAGGTAATCCTGAAGCTGGAGGAGGAGAAGATTCTTGTGACTCCGATCGATTTGAAACATTACCGCCTGAATATTTTGCTGCTGTTGGAACAGGACCAAATGTGCTACAAGATAATGATTGCAATTTGAATGCAGTTCCTCGTTTTAAGCATCCTCCTTCACTGGCAGGTATGGCTAAAGGGTGTTGGTTCTTCGTGATAGAAGATGATGATGGCGCTGATGATGATGACGGTGGCTGGGCAATAATGTCTGTGGAGTCTTCGTTTAGTAATGAGTTTAGAAGCCCCATATCTTCTGACCTAGGCGGAAATTCTATAGCTGATTCTGGCTATGATCAGGATTGGATGACCGGACCTGCAGAATGTGGTGATAATGATGCACGGGATTGTCTTTTAGGTTATTCTTACAGATCAGATCAGGCACTACTTTGTTCTGATGACGAACTTTGGCATAGTTGTGGCTCTTCCGTAGATGATGTGGGTGTAACAACCTGGGCAAATGGTGAATTGTATGGATGTACTGATGATAATAATGTGTACAATTGGGTAGGATTGGGGTTCGATCAAGATCAGGACGGATGGGCAACTGGTGGTGAAGGTGAAAAAGATTGCAGAGATGTTCCTCCTGCCAAAGATCCAGCAATATGTTCAGAAATCGCTTTTGAGGCGGACGATCTTGAATCTAAAGGAAAGACCCTTCAGGAGTTAAGGGCTGAAGTAAAACAACGCTGTGATGGAAATATCAAGTATTCACAATGTTCTATCTGCATCAATCCCGGAGCAGCAGAGATGTGTGGTGATGGTTCAGACAATGATTGTGAAGAACAAACTTCTGACAACTGCCATGAAAATAAAGCTTCTTGCGAACAGCGGTTGACAGGATCATGCAGTGATGATCAAGATATACCTTGTTACGAAGGTTCTTCAATATGTGAAGACCAAAATAAAGGGGAATGTAAAACAGTTCAAGAAGGAGAAGCTAATTATGGGATTTGTAGTAAGCCGCCGGTAGAAGATCCGGATGGCGAACCAAAAACTTGTCTTCTAGATGTTGAAGATGATTGTGGAGAAAATGGGCCTTGCAATCCAATCTCACAAGGCACAGCTAAAAACATCTACGACCAGGAATTCTCCTGGATAGATACTCAGGAAGGCGGCTATTGCTGTGGTTATGAAGGTGTGGACGATGCAGGAAAAATTGCCAAAGGCGGAAAGTTAAGCGAGGATGATTTTGAAAGTTTTGTCTGTCTCAATAAGGATAAAGATATAGTTAGCACTGAGAAAGGATTTGCTTCAAGCGAAGGAGGAATTGCCGCCGGGATCGATGAAATATTTGACAACAGCAACTGTGCAGGGAATTGGTGCTGGGTGAATTCAGCCGGCGCAAATAGTTGGTTTAAAGTATTTTCTATAAAGAAACCGGGCGAGCAGCCGTACGATGTCGTCTCTAACCTAGATGATTGGCTGGTCTGCAACTCTACCGTTGCGGAAAAAACATTCAAGGCCGACTCTACTGGCGGGGATATAGAAGAAGAAAACAGCAATCGTTTTTATTGTTATTCAGAGGGGGATCGATGGAGCTGGGCAGAATGTACTGCTGACTGGGAGTCCAGAAAAAATCCCAGCATCAAAGGCCGGTATACCGGTGAAGGGCTTTATACTCTTCCTCTTTCCATAATTAAAGACCCTGAAGAGCCGCCAGAAACTCCTCCAGAGACCAATGAAGACGCATATCTTCGTGAAACTTTGGAAGGGCATACTGTCACGATTACTTATGACAACCTGTATAAAAAATATTATGGAAAAGGATTCCTTGATTTTACAGGATATACACATCTTAATTTCATGGTGCGGTTTGTTGATGAAAGTAATAATCCGGCCAAAGTAGAAGGCTTAACATTTCCCTTAGAGATAAGATTGACCATCGCCGGACCAAAGGCTGGAGAGGTTATTTATTTGGAGAGAAGTGTCCTTGGCGATGTCATCAATACCCCTTTTGCTGATCTAAACAATAAAGAAGCTACAGATGGCTTCATGCATGTCAAAGTTCTTATAGCTGAGTACAAAGCAGTACGAGCCATTATCATAACTGCAGATGAAAACATTATTCAAGTGCGAAATCTCTTTTTAACCAGTGATAAGCCTGGCGCTTCCAATCTCCTCTGTTCAGGACAGCCTGCGCAAAAGGAAAATTCCTGGATAGGAGATGCCGATGCCGGTGATCGCGATGCAGGAATTAATGGTGAAAATCTTTGCACAGCAGTATATGGTAAGAAAGCCTGGCTGGGATTAGATGATGAAGTAGATGAATTTGAAACAGCAGCAAATTGCTGCGGCAATGCCGCCAATGAATATTATGCTGGATTAAGCAAAGGATTTGTTGATCCAAATGTGGGAAGCGAAGCTACTTATTACGGCTGCTGGAATTCACAGCCTCTCGCTTCCGGTGATACAATAATGGACGTAGAGTTTGAAGTTGAATCTACAGAAACAGTGTTTAAAGTTGATTATAAGCCGGTTCCGATTCCTCCGATCAGTATAGCTTACCGGTTCTTTCTCCCAGATGAAGATACTGCTGCTGCCAGTGAAACTGTTAAGGGCACGTTAAATGCCGGCTACATAGAGTGCAGCGGCGAAGACACCACTCTTCCAGTCGGCCAGAATTTCAAAAAATTATGTGATCTTTTTTTCCCACCTCAGTTTCGAGGATTGACCAGATTATGGTTTATTGATCCGCTTAGCGATGCTGAAGATTCTCAAGTAGAATTACTTTTTTATGACACTATTACTGGAACTGCTGTTGGTACCGAAACAATCTATGCTACAGCCGTGGATGGCGATGAAAATTTAGTCCCGTCTCCAAATAAGAAAGATTACTTCCCTAAGGGAACAAACCTCCCAGGCCAATCGGCTACTGTCCAGTTTTTAAGCGAAGCAGCAGCAGATGAGGTATGGACTCATCCATTAGCCGTGGCAGTGAGATTAAGAAAGAATCACTATTTTCCAATCGAGGAGTCGCCACCTTCAACGAAACCAGTCACTGAGAATGTAACCTACGCTTGCAGTGAACCGGAATGTTTATTCCCGCTTCCAGGGAATCCCCCATATAAAGTAACTAACCTGCATCCTGATCTGTATGAATTGTATTATGTCACCAGCTCTCAGCCTAATGAAGATGTCCTTATAACTCAAACTAACAAAGAATTTTACGAGTACGCCAATCTGAAAGTGAAAAGAATCGCTCAGCAAGTATTGTATTACAATGATCCAGAAGATTCAACAAAAGATATAGGATTTTATGGATGCAGAGCAGCAGATTTCATAACCAACGTGGAAGAAGATAAGAATCTGCAATACTGTGCAGTTATCGGTGATAAATTCTGCTCCTTCAGTGAAGTCCATGAGGAAGAAAATAATAAAGATGCCTTTACGATTATTAATAGTTGGAGTGAGGAAGCACTCACTCATGTTGGTTATGCCGATCTTCCTAAACCGGAAGAAGGGCAGAATATTTCTGCGTATTATGAAACGATAGAACTTACCTTGCGAGAATCTCGGCCAGGGGAGATGCTTGCTTCTTCCAGAAACCAATCTGCTTCAGTAGTACCGGCACGAAACTTTATTCCTAATGCGGAATTTGCAACTTCCGCCACCAAACTTCCTTATTGGGAAGTCTTCTTATCCAATGGTCAGGCAGTAGCAGATGAGAAGACTGGTTTTGTTAAGTATGAGGATAACAAAGTGACTCTAGCCAGCAATCAGAAATTACGTTCAGAACGGATATCCGTTCCTTCTTCTGTTGATCTGCATTTCAGCGCAGCGCAGGAATGTGCGGCAAAAATACTTTTAGTCGACAAAGACGGCAACAGTCAATCTGCGTCTTTACCGCAATTCAACACTGGAGCCGCTTCTTATCTTATAGTAGAATTTACCGGTGCTTGCGAAGTAGAAAAGCCATTATTACAACTAGTAGATGAACTTGGCCCGGCAGAATATTCTTATAAATCAAGTTCTCAATTGCCTCCTGAATTTCCAAATCCAGATGCCCGATCAGGAGCAGCCTGCTGCCCAAACAATTACTGCTGGAATGGATATGCCTGTGTAGAGCCGATGGGTGCATTGACTACCACCACTGAACACATTGCAGACGGAAGAGATTACCGCTGTATTAACGGAGAGTGGAAGCGTTCAGTATTGAAATTTGACTGGAATGCCCAGCAATGGGGATTCTGTCCGAAGGAAAATGAGTGTTTTGTCTTAGGATCAGGAAAAGCAGAAAATACTGCCAAGAGTTTCTATACTGGGGAATATCCCATTTGTGTCAACAACAGCGAATACATATTCGATAATTATTGTAATTTAGGAAATTGGACCAGCAGGACCAAATTTTTAGCGACGAAATTATTAGAAGTGGCCGAGAATGATGAATATGTGTTGTATTGCTCCCCATATAAAGAAGCGCTGCTCGAATGGGGGAATGATGATAACAAACTTGGAGGAACTATTACTGTGACAGAGAAGCCAGTTACTTCCTTAGATAAAAGTTTACAACCAAAGGCGCCTACAGTATTAAGCACCTGTTATCCAAATCTTGATAAGCGCCTAGTTCCAGATGAGCAGAACACTTGCATCAACAATGTCTGCATCTTGCAATACAAGGACGGCGGCGTATTTAAGGCAGCTTTTGCCACTACCTTGAATAAAGATATCGCTGATCCTAATTCATTCCTTTTAGCTCTAAACATCCCGCAAGAGAAATTAAGCCAGGTCTGCCAGGGTCCAGGAAATGATTTCATAGAATGCGATCTGCAGGATTTAGAATTCCCGGATAACGCAGACTTGTATCACTCCAAGGAATTGAATGCCGTAATTTATGCTCAGGATGGAATACAATTAGAACCTGGAGTGATCGATAATATTGTGAAATGGTTCAAAAACTTATTTGGTTCCGGCCTTCTCGCAGAAAAAACATTTGTCACCCAGGCCCAGAATTTCCGTAATGTGTACATTGCCGATGTCGATGGTAAGAAAGTACGTGCAGTAGAAGAAATATTCCCGGATGTAAAACAAACTTTAGTGGCTGAATACCAGAACTTTGCCACACCGGTATGTGAATATGTCAAGAACATCAAAGTGCCGCCAGAACTACAGCTTGAGCTTTTAGAACAAGCTTCCGGCATAGAAAAAGTACACTGTGCGATTAATGGGACCACGCAAAAAGTGGTCATCAATGCCGGATTAGATTTCTTCTGGCCGCAATTGACTGGAAAGTTAAGGATTGGCGAGAGTAGCTAGATTTTTTCTAAGGCTAGACCTTCTTCCTCCCAGGGCACTGTTCATTTTCTGAGTGATAATCATCGCAAGAAATAAAGAAACTACTTTATTTCTGCGCAGAAAACTGATAGTTTTTCAGTTTTCTTGCGTCTAGGCCAAGATGTGAGTGAGGAACATGTTTCGAAGACCAAATTATTGTTTGGTTTTCTCGATTAATACCTCTTATTTTTCATACTGACCAGAAACGAAAAACCAACCGAACGAACGGCCAAGAGGATTATCACTCACTTTTCGAATTGTGCCTATAAAAGTTATCAATATGCGCCAGAATAGATTTATAAGTTTCAAAAATTTCTTTTTCTCTATGTACAAAAAGAGTAAGGGTAGAGTTAGAACTATTCCTCCTTCTCGGTCAGCGCAGATCACAGTATTCATGATCCTAGGATTGTTAATCTTATTTATTTTTATCTTTGTGTTCAGCCTAAGCGCAGGTCTTAAGAAGGAACAATTACAGGAAATCCAGGAAAAAACTCTTACCAAGACTTTTAAAAAAGAAGCATTGCGTATCTTCGTTGAAGATTGCCTGACTGATGAATTAGAAAAAGGATTGATTCTTATCGGAAAGCAAGGAAGATTATGGAGCGGCCAGCCCGGCGGAACCAGAAATTTTGAGGAAGGGATTTCCGGAGCCGCGGTTGGAAACGATCGTGTTTTTTACGGGATAATTCGGGATCCTTACCTCGAATATGAAAATGCCTATCCCTGCAGCAATGAGTCTAGCCCAGATGAATTCTGTCAATATGCCTATCCTAATATTAAAGTTGGTTTCGGATCATTAGAATTGCGTACCAGTACAATACAAAATGATTTGCGGCGTTATCTCTTAAATAAGACTGTTTCTTGCGTCTCTGATTATGTTAAAGGAGATATTTCCAGTAATGTAGTATTAGAGTCACAGGAGATCAATCTTAATCTGGCTATTCATGACAGCGGTATTGACGTAAAGGTCAATTATCCGCTGAAATTAAGTCTGGGAAATGAAGAATTTTTCCATCTATCGCAGTTTGATTTTTTTTATCCGACTAAATTCAAGGCATTGCTGGATACTGCGGTGAGTTTTCCCCTGCGGATGGACTGGCAGTATGTGGATTTTGGGTATAATAAAACAACCTTGGAAAGCCCATACTTTACTTACGGCAATGAAGCAGAAGTGCAGGGAGGAAATTGCCTTTTATCTGCTAATCTCATCTCGGAGAACTTTTTCCTCTGCAGCCAGGCATTGTTTTCAGAACAATATGCCTCCTTGGGAATAGAGATGTCCCGGCAACCATTGCTTGATGGGGATGATCTGTTTATTTTTAAATCTGCAAGCATCCTCAATACCCCAGAATTATATACCTATCAATTCGCACGGCAAAATAGGCCGCCAGCTTTGGATTATATCCATAGGCTGGAATGTCCTGCAGCAGGATATGATTATTTAGTGATTAAGGATGATTTGGAATTAGGCATAATTAATCTCACTCTCTTTGCATTGGATCCTGATGAGGATACAGTCAGTTATGCGATCCAAAATGAGGAGATAGGGACTTTGCCGCTATCAAATCAAAATTATCTACAAAAAAATGTTGTAGAGCAAAAGACCCCGTACATTTATCGCGCTTATGCTACCGACGAGCATCAAATAAATGATTGGCAGGATGTCCGAGTATTAGTGGATAGACCCTTAGAATTAGATGTTTCTTTATTCATGTCATATAAATTTAGGACTGCTGATGGAGAGTGGAAGGATTACAGCGGGGAAAATGGTATTTTTCCAATCGGAGATACTTATTTGATTTCTAAAGAAGATCCAAGCTTTTTGAAAATTGTATTCCCCCAAAACTCTTTAGCGCCGCCTTCCTCGTATTGGCAGGAAGTAAGCTTACTATATTCCAACAAGAACGGGACGGGAACAGAACATTTTCAATACAAGATCCCAGAAGGATTACAGATCGATGGAAACCAAGGCTGCTTCAGTTTTCCTGGAGGAATTTCAAAGTCTGCGGACTGTACTTTAGCAGGCTATAAAAATGATATTGCTGCATGGAGCCAATTATTATCATCGGCAGAAGCTTTCCCGCATTTCCGTGAAGTCACCGAGAAAGGAGAATTGAACTTGTCATTTAGCGCCCAATATTGCGCTCGTTTTAACGAAACAAAATCAGATGTAATCAAAGTAGTGGTCAATGACTGTGTGCCGCATAGAAATCAGGCACATCCATGGGCTTATTCTCCTTCTGGAAATCATGAATATGTTTATGAATCTTTCAATTTTGATACTTGGGAAGGGAAATGTAAAGAGGACGAGAATGGTAAATGTATGAAGGAAAAAAAAATCAATCCCTTTGAAGCGACACATAGCTGCTGCATCGGCGCTGACCCCAATGATTGGCAGATTGCCAAAGTTGAATACAACAAAGTTTGTTTCAGCAATCCTGAACCGGGATGTTATGGACAAGTCTATCGTGATGAAGAAGGTATAGAACCATATACTACCCAAGGGAGGAAGAATCCTTCTAATAAAGATGATCTGGGCTTGGTAGTGGAAATTCAACAACAATTTTGCGATGGCGAGAGAGGGAACATATGCCAAGGACAGATTAAGAATGATTTTTATGAGGGAAGGCTTTTCTGTGGAAGTCCAGAATTCAATCAATGTAGAACAGATATTCCTTCTGAATGTCAAGGGTTATTTGCATTTAGTCTAATTGAAGGAAAAGGCTGGTGTTCTGGAACATTGGGGTGTAAAAACCTTTGTACTGATCCAGTTGTTTATATTGGGGCTGAAGAATCAACTTCTTTTTATTCTGAAGAAATAAATAATATTGCCTCAAACCTCAAAATAAATAGCGAGGATGATGTCAATTTTGATTTTAAATGCGGCTGTACTGCAGAAAATCAGATTTGCGACAGCAATTTTGATGGAAAGTTTAATGGAGTTTGTCAGGCAGATAACAGTTGTTTAGGGGATGCTTAGAGGCATAGAGAAAAGTCGCCTTGGCGGTGAGTTAAGCAAAAATCATATTGTTTTACTTGAAGGATTTTTGACACAAGAAATCAAAATGATTTCTGTGCAGAAATGAAGTAGTTTCTTCATTTCTTGCAATAATTACTTTTTACAAAGAGTAGTTCTTAACTCACATTTTGGCCATGGCGGCGACTTTTCTTTAAGTATTTTCATCGTCTTCGTTTTCCGATAACATTTATAAAGATAAAGTTATTGTATAGTCTAGAGTATGATGTTGAAAAAAAGAGGCCTGTTTTTGGTAGTTATAGTGTTACTTCTAGCAGTTTACTCATCTTTTTCTGCTCTGGCAGAAACAACTGGCTGTTATGTCTATCCCCAAGGCAGTGAGGATTTGTATTGTATCCCAGGAATCCTTGATACCGAAGCAGAAGCTGATTGCAGTCAACACGGAGATTGTGATATAAGTACGTACTTTAAACCAGGATCAACTTGTGCCGAATTTAGCGAATGTCAGGAAGTAACCTGCAGCGTTGATTGTCAGCTGCATGCCCAAGGAGTTTGCACTCAATTAGGAGGAACAGAAGTGCCCCATGATCAGTTTTCATACTGGTGTTCTCCGGGCTGTTGTAAGGTAGATACTTTCTGCAGCTTTGGTTTAAATTTATATCAATGTCAAAAAGAGGCAACTAACCGTGGAGTGCCGGCCTCTAACATGATTTATGATAATAGCTTAGGGATGAGTACTGCACAATGTAACCAGCTTTATTGCGGGGTACAGATAACCAAAGGAAGTTTAACTGGAACAGTAAAAAATCAAGAGGGTTCAGCTCTTGTAAATGTTGAAATATCTTTGCAAGGAACTAACCAGAAAACAAGTACCGATACACAAGGCGCGTATTCTTTCTCTTCCCTCAGTCCAGGAACGTATTTGGTGAAAACAACAGCATCAGGATATATTCCATCCTCTTTTGAACTTGTTTTACAATCAGGGCAAGCGGCGGTAAAAAATATTATTTTAGCTAAATCTTCCGGCGTAGGAGTTTTACAAGGAAAAGTAAAAAGTACCACTTTAGCCGTTGTTCCAGGAGCAACTATTGTTTGGACTGGCCCTAGCGGCGGTCAGATCGCGGCTGACACAAATGGAGCATATACTATCCCTAATATTTTACCGGGCACTTACACGGTTACCGCCAGTAAAGTGGGTTATCAATATTTAGAAAAAGTTGTTATTGTAAGCGAAGGTGTTTCTGAACTTAATTTTGAATTGGTGAGCACGACTTTTCAAGGTGTTAAAGGATTTATATACTTGGATAAAAATAATAATAAAAAATTTGATGCAGAAGACGAAAAAATATTTGGTGCAAAAATCTACATTGATGGTATTTTTAAGGGTTTGTCGAAATATCCTGATGGAAGTTACGAGTTTTTTTTATCAGCAGGTGAACACAAAATTACTGCTTCATACCAAGATTATAATGGTGACCAACAAGTTCTTATCAAGGAAGGATTAGGTTCAACAGTTGAAGTTCCTTTATCAAAGTATATTGGCGAATGCAGTTTTGGCAATCCTCCTAAAGACGTCACCGCATTTTCTGCAAGCCATATCAAAGGAAAGGAAGAAGTTTTTTTGGAATGGCAAAAACCATGCCCTGAGGTGTTAAATTATCAGATCACAAAATATGAAGGAGTTACCCAGATAGATGTCTTTACTATTTCCGGAGCAGAATATGCTAAGCTTGATAGTAATGTAGAATGGGGCAAATCATACAAATATGATATTATCGCCACATATGACAACGGTCTGCAATCCAAAAAACCAGCCATCACTTCTATCACTTTAGGCGATAAAGCTTGCGAGGGGCGGTATTCTGAAACAACAGGATGGGATTTATTTTGCACTGCTGGGGTTACGGTTGAAAGAAAGAAAATCTGGACTTGCGATGAACAAAACAAGCTGGCAGTTTCTCAGGATTGTTCTGTCAGCGATGGAAATGGTGAAGTGTATTTTTGTTCAGAAGTGGGCCAGCATAATGCTATCTGCAAGGATGCCGGAGTTTGTAGCTTAAGTGCTGGACCGTTTGGTTTGTATTACTCCCGTAATGAATGTTATAATCCGGAAACCGGTGCTGCTCCAGAAGAGACTGGCGCTGCTGCATATTGTTATTATGATTCCAGCAATACCATAGTCAACCAGTGCAATCGTTGTGATACAGTAACTAACTGTTTTGATTACAAAAGCAAAGATGCATGCGGCGTCAATAATTGCCTAGGCATAGAGTGTGAATGGATTGATAGTGCGGAAAAAACTCCTTTGATTGATTACAGCAACTTGTTTGGTTCAGAAGTAACTATTCCAACCACAGTAACTCCGGAAACCGGCGCAGGTTATTGTGTAGAAAAAGATTATGGCGAAGATGACCGCTGTTCTCTCTGCGGTCCAGAAGGAAGTTTATATGAAAACTATTACTGTACTGATAAAGTGTGTTCCGCCTTAGGAGCATGCTTCTCGAATTCCGTAACACAAGGAAAGGCTCTTAGTTACTGCGCTTCCTGCGGTGAGGAGCCGACCAGCCAAACAAATTGTTATACTTATCAATTTGAGAGCGAATGTACTGGGGGGCAGAATTTAGAGAGAAATGACCGCCAAGAAATTACTCCATCTACGGATCAATGTGGCTGGGGAAGATGTATCTGGAGCGGCATACCGGGTGGAGCAGGCAGTTGTGTCAAAGATGGTGATGGCAATAATCAGGACGATTGCGCCGGATTTGCTAATGCGGGGGAACAGGCTGCATGTAAGGTAGATAACTCTGCTCCGGCCACAAAAGTAGTTTTAACTGCTGCCAATGTGTTGTCTTTAACTAAATCCAATCTTACTTTTCAAGCGAAAGATAAAGAAAGCCCATTAGGAGTAATTGGATATTGTTTAGTCAGCGCTGCCCCCGGAAGCGCGGCGATCTGCACTTCTTTTACTGAAAAGGCATATCCGGGAAAATTGAAAGATGAAACCATAGTAGTAAATGTCCTTGATTCTTTACAGGAACAAGTTCCCGGACAAACCTATGCTTTGAAATTCTACTCTAAGGACAAATATCTCAACCAGGAAAATGTGCAGACTGCGTTTGTCTACATAGATAATGTTCCACAGCAGTTTGAGATCAATCAGGAGATAAAAACCGCCGGCGACAAAACGACATTAACTGTTTACTTGGATGGAACCAGCGAGCCGATGCAATGCACTTTTACCGATAAACAGATCCTACCGGCTGGAGGAGAGAAAAGTGTTGTCGTTGATAGAACAAAGCAGAAGAAAGAAGCGGTCTTCAAAGATATGGAAGGAGTAAAGCACGAGCTTACCGTGACCTGCGAAGATAATCAAGGTAATGTCAATGTCAAACAAAAAACATACACTTTTGATTTAGAAGAAAGGATTACTCTGATTACTCCAACGTTGTATGGTGCGGTGGCTTCTACAAATATCGAGTTTGAATTGGAAACCACTACCGGTGCAAGCTGCGGGCTGTACCTCTCGGCGACTAATCAAAAAGTAGCCGATTTTGTCAGCGATGAAAATGGCAAAAATCATAAGACTGGCCAAGTTCCCGGATTTGTAGAGCGTGAATATGCTGCCGAATATAAAGTGATTTGTACTGATCTCTTAAGTTCGGAGATGTATGAAGAACATTTACAATTTAAAGTTGATTTCAGCGCTCCTGCTACCCAGATAGTCCTCCAAGAAGGGATGAGAATTTCTATACCTCAAGGTTATGGATGGGAAGAATATTTTGTGAATTCTACGCAGGTTTCCTTTGAATGCAGCAATGATGGCGGCTTCGGATGTGTGAAAACATATTATTGTTTAGGTGAAGGCTGTGAATTAGTTAACAATCCAGATTATGTTGAGTTTACTCAGCTTGTCAATGTACAGCAAAGCAGCTTAATCTGTTACTATTCCACTGATGAAGCAGAAAATCCAGTCTATCAGCCTACTTGCGGCATGATCAGGATAGAAGGATATGGTATTACTTTAGAAAAGCCGCCAATGTATTGGTACCAAGGCCAGAGATGGGGAATAAGCAATACTCCTGAATTTATGCTGCAGTTTTATACTAGAGTTCCGACGGTAGAATGTAAATTTGATTTTGCTCCCGGATTTGTCTATAATACCATGCCGGCACATAAAGTGTTGAAGCCAACAGCTGAAGGAAAATATGCTGTAGAAAATTTTCCAACTGACATATTTTCCGAATATCCGGAAAAAGGAGGAGTAAAATCATTGTATGTGCAATGTTTGAACTGGGAAAATAAACTTGGCCCAGAACAAAAAGTTATTCTTGAATATGATTCTACTAAACCTATTATTACCGGTGCCTCAGCTAGGCCGAGTTTCATTGGCGAAGGGATTACGACGACGTTCATCGTAACAACTGACGATAAAACTATCTGTAAATTCAGCGACAACTCAGATGGAACTGGAAGTAAAGAATTCCCTAACATGGAGTATTCTTTCCCTGGCGCAGGATTCAGTCAGTTGGATGCCGAGCATCAAACGATTTTTAATATCAATTTTCAGGGCGCAAAGAAAGAGTATTTGATAAACGTCGCTTGTAAGAATGGTGCCGGAGATCTTTCTGAAAATGCAGAAATAAAATTTACAGTTGATTATAGCGCTTTAGGGGCGATCAATAAAATTACGCCTAGCGGATATATTAAACAGAAAAATGTTACCTTAGTTGTAGAAACAACTAAACGGGCTTTATGTGGATACAAGCAAGGTTTGGATTATATACCTTTCCTAGGTGGAATTGGCACTGTGCATAGCGCATCCTTAGGCGGCTTAGAAGAAAAGAAACATATCATCCCTATCCGCTGCATGATTGAAGATCACCTGACTGAAGCCAGCGCTGTATTTACGATAGACCAGACTCCGCCGCGCATCTCTTCCATCAATGATGGAACTGCTACTTGTGGGGCGGAAACTATGCCTGTTATGGTCAGCACCAATGAAAATAATATCAGCAGTTATTATTATGAATTGTATGATCTCGGTAAAGGATCAGTAAGTCCTTTTAGTAGTAATTCTTTTGATGGCTCTTTTTCAACATCCCAGAATGAAAGCAATAGCACCAATAACACCAGCAGTGGCTTCGGCGGTTATAGTTCTGATCTTAGTAGTGCAAAAGGTACTTTAGTATTTGATGCATCTGTCGGTCCTGGCCTTCCTTTAGCTGTCCCAACTGCAAGCTTGCAAGAGGGCCATAAATATAATTTGAAAGTAGCAGCCACAGACGCAGCAGGCAACGCAGGGATTTTCGGCGATAGTGATGGATTCGTGGTAACCTCTGCTGATTATGTTTCCTGTGAAAGTGACGAAGGCGCCCCAGCAGTAAATGTTATCATTAATGACACTATCCCGGAGAGTTGTACTTCTACGCCGGTGGAATTACAATGTGCAGATACGAGTGGATGCGGTATCAGTTATGGGAAGGCTTCGTCCATAGATCTTTGTGAACCTACGCAAACATACAATGGACAAAAGATTCTCTTTGATAAATCAGGATGGATATGTTATGCAGTCAAAGACAGCGTAGGAAATAATTATACTGGCACGCAAAGAATTACCTTACTGGATACGGATGGTGACAAAGTTTTGGACAGCTGTGATCAATGTTCCGGTACCATGGCAGGTAAAGTAGCCGATGAAATTGGCTGTGCCAGCGGACAGATACCTTTATCTGAACGTGGCAAGGATGCTGATAAAGATGGATTGCCTGATATGTTGGAAAAATTGTATAATGCAGAGGAATGCGAACTTGATTATGCTGCTGCTGATTCTAATGCTAATGGTATAAGCGATACCTTAGAGGATTATGATGAAGATGGTTATACCAATTACGAAGAATATACTAAAGAGTTTAATCCTTGTGTAGCAGAGCCGGGGCAGACAGGTGTAAGTGTGACTGCGGTGAAAACATCGAAGGAGACTTTAGATATTACAGCATGGGTCTTCTTACTTTTAGGATTATTGTTGGTATTGGGCGGAGCAGGATATTTAGTGTATTACTATACAGTTCCTGGATCAAAACGTACAGACAGAACAATGGGGCTGCGTACAGTAAGCCGACCAGTTGAACAGCGCACCTTGCCAAAAGGATCTGCTCAAAAACCACTATTCCAACCGCAGAAAATGGTACAGTCTTGGACGGAAAAGTTAGCATCACTGCGAAAATCACAAGTAGAACGGGCGAAGGTACGTTCACGGCAGGAAGTATTCGGAGAATTTGGAAAACAATCAGCGCAGATTCCACATTTAGAACCATTGCTGCGTACTCTGCCTAAGGATCATGTATCTAAAGTCAATGTGCTGGCGCAGAAATATGTAGAGCATAAAGATGAAATCAAACCAGGCCTTCGGACAGAAGAGAAAGGCATTTTCGCAAAATTAGAGAACATCGCTGAACAAGCAAAGAAGAAAGATATTGCGGATGTTGTCGATAAAGAGGAAGCGAGGGATATTTTCGAGAAATTACGAAAGTTAAGCAAAAAACGAAAGGAGTAATAATCTTATTTGGTATGACTTATGATTTTTAAGGACAAAAAAGGCATAGGAGTTGGACAAGTGTTTATTTTCATAATCGCGGCTATTACCTTCGCGTTAATCTTGATTTTTGGATATAAGGCTATAACTGGATTTATCCAGAGTGGAGAAAGCGTCGCTTTTGTGCAATTCAAAACAGGATTGGAGAGTTCTGTTAAAAAGATATACACAGAATTCGGTTCGGTGCGGGTGGAACGTTATTCTACTCCGCTTGGATACAGCCAAATTTGTTTTGTGGACTTAGATAAACCATATGATGCTGATCTTTGTACTTTCGACCAGTATGCATGTAGTGTTTGGAAAATAGCGGCAGATAGCGGGAAAGGATATGAAGGGGTCGAGGAAAATGTATTTCTTACCCCCACCGCTCCTGTTCCTATTAAGGTGTATAGGATCGACATAGAAGATAAAGATGGAAAAGATTTTTTATGCATCCCCATCAAGCAGGGAGCTTTCGGTATCGTGATGGAAGGAAGAGGGGATAAAACGCTTCTATCTGAATTACCTTCTGAGGGCTGAGGCATGATGTTAAGGAAAATATCTGGAAAGCAGGGCCAGATGGAAATTACTTTTAATTGGGTATATATTCTGATTGCCGGTGCAGTAATTTTATTATTTTTTGTCAGCTTAGTAGCGCGGCAGAAAACAGTTTCAGAAGAGCGGCTTTCCGGCGAAGTAGTCGAGATACTGAGTTCCATACTTGCCGGTGCGAGTGTTTCGGAAAAGACTAAAAATTTTATCGATGCCAGCGGCTTGGCTGATTATACTTTGTATTTCCAATGCTTAGATGGCGTAAGCGAGTTTGGGATAAAAGATAGGCCGGCGCGTACGCAGAATCCTATTGACCCAATCTTTGCTCCTCATGAAATGCGTAGTTCGCGCATCGTGGCCTGGAGTTTGCCTTACACCATGCCATTTAAAGTTATGGATTTTTTGTTTATCATTCCTTCAAACGTAAAATATTATATCGCGGGAAATGATGCAGATTTTGTGAATGAGTTTCTCAATTCCACTGAAGGTATTGAACGCGTGTATGTTCAGGGGTTGCAGCAGATTGAAGCGGAAGAGAACTTACAAGTACGAATAATTGATACAAGCGGGGCAGTCATTCCTGGCTCTATTATTCCTGCGCAGCTGCAATCCTTTGAGGATGAAGAAGTCAGCGCAGTTGTATTTACCGGCGTGAATCAGGTTGATTTTTATCAGAAGCAGGGTTCATCGTGGAAAAAGAACAACCCTAACACATTGCGAGTGATATCCTTGCCTGGAGAAAGAGATGCGGCTAAGTATGCAGCGATCTTTGCCGCAGACGATCAGCTTTACTGGTGTAATATGAATAAAGCCTTCACTAGACTAGAAATTTTGACCAAAGTGTACGGCGGAGAAGAAATAGCGTATGGAGAAGCTGGGGGAAAGATACAAGAATTAATTGATTACTATAAAGATGATATTTCCAGCGATTGCCGAGGACATTTAGAACAATATAATGAAAATGCCTTGGATGCATTGGCTAAATTGTCACATGCCGCTTCAGCTTGTAGATTGCAGCAGGAATCTTGCGTGGACTTAATCGACGCGGGAGATATGCTCAAGAAAATTAATGATAAATTACGGATTTCCTGCAGTGTTTCACTGTATTGATTAAAATTAGCATATGAAAAACAAAAAAATGGCGCGAAAAGGACAATTGCAGATGACTGAGACTATTGCCATCCTTTTCATCTTTTTTATCCTATTATTGTTTGGAGTAATTTTTTATTTCAGATACCAAAAGATCGCCTTTCAAGAGAAGCAGGAAGAATTATTAGCAGCACGAGCTATGGAAAGCACTTTGAAGACCCTCTTTATGCCGGAATTGATTTGCAGCCGGGGCGAAGCGGAACCGGAAGATAATTGTTTTGACGTGTTGAAGTTAAATGCGACCAGAAAAGTGATAGAGCGATATCTCGATGAATATTATTTTGAGATATTTTCCTATGCCACTATTATAGTGCAAGAAACCTATCCAGAAAATAAGATGTGGGTGTTGTACAACAAACCAAAACCAGAATTTACACGTAAGGAACCTACTTTTTTTGTGGTTACCTTACGGGATGAACTGGCTGGAACTGAGCAGCCTGAATATGGATTTGGTTATGTTTCCGTGACAGTGTATTCATGATTGAAGCAGGAAATAAAAAATGAGAGCAATGAAGAAGGATGTTCGGGGACAGATGGAGGCAGTTGGATTAGTCGTAATTGTTATCTTGATTGCTTTGGGAATGCTGTTCATGGCCACTTTTGCGCTGAAGTCAGATCCCCAGAAAAAAATATTTACCCGTAAAGGGTTAGCGTATAGCACCATGAGCGCTTTAATGAAAACGACTGTCAGCGAAGAAGCAGCCTGTTATTCTTTAAGCCAGGGAACTCCAAAAATAGGAGGAGATGTAATCGAAGATTGCGCGAAGTATAGGGATGTTGATACTTCTATATACCAATGTATAGGGCCTATTTCAAAGAAGGCCTTGCACAGCTGTGATTTTTTACACGAGATGATACAAGATTCTTTGGGTAACACCTTAGGAAGCTGGAATAAGAATTATGAATTTAATTCCCAACTGATTCCATTTCAAAGTGAAGAGCCGATTGATATCATTCAGCCTATTATCTCTGGCGGCTGTCCCAAATGGAAAGAACGAGACAGTTCTGGGTTGTTTCCCATCAATACAGAAGCAGGGTTGGTGGAGAATAGTTTGTATTTATGTGATTAGGCTAGGAAAACTTTATATACATATTTTCTTTCTTGATTGAAGGAATAGTTACAAGTATAATAGAGTAAAAAACGAGGTGTGGAAGGATACGCCCTTCTTACCTCCTTTTAAGTGCAGAGCGTTAAAAAGAGGTGTGTGAGATGATATTTTCAAGAAAAGGGCAAGGGTTGCCGATAAACGTAATTATTGTTGCTGCTTTAGCATTGATTGTTCTGGTGGTTTTAGTGGTGATTTTTACTGGCCAAACCGGTCAATTTAGTCAAAAAGTGGGTGAACAAACTAAAACAGAGTTATTCAAGATGCGAATTTTCTATGGTCAATGTCAACCAGGTGGATCATTTGAAAATACTTTTACGAAGGAATTTGATTCTGCAAGCTCAGAAGAAGCAAAAGATGTAGTGCGCTCAAGCTTTAGAGATGAAATTGACAGATGCAAGGAGTTCAGCGACAGCAAGGAATCTTGCGAATCAGGATCAGGCTGTGTGTGGTCATAAGCCCTTTAAGGAAGAAGATGGACAAAAAAGGAGCAAATTTCATGTTGGAAGCGGTTGCAGTAATGGTGTTAGTTTTAGTGGTAGTGGTAGTATTACTTTACATCTTTAATGAACGCGCCCAAAAAGGAAGTGCTGGTTTGTCAGCATGCCAGACTACTGGTGGAACCTGTGTCGATGTCGGTACTTGCGGCCAAGGTAAAGAAGGGGGAACAATTGCCCCATTTGAATGTAAAGAAAATCAAGAATGCTGCCTGGGCATGAAGAAAGAAGCCTTGGCATAATTAGCATGAAATGGTACAAGAAAGCGATGCAGAATGAGACGATGGCTTTGATTGTCATCATCATCCTGGCTTTACTGCTGTTTGGAATTATTGTGTACGGACTGCAGAAGAAATTTGCGCCGTTATCACCTTAAGATGGTGGGAATATTGGCATGGCATCAAAAAGAGGAGCATCGGAACTTGAATATATCGTGTGGATCATTATTCTCTTAGTGTTTTTGTTTGCGGCAGGGATGCTTTATTTTGTACTTAAAGGTGAAGGAGTGGGGTTGTTGGATAAATTCTTCAACCTCTTCTGAAAATGGGAACTACTTCAAAAGTGTTTATGCTTCTAATACCTTTAGTTATTTTGATCGTGATTTTAACAATTCTTTTTGGTGGAAAAGGATTATTTGGAAGTGCAAAAGAAGCAATCTTGGGAGCAAAGGATGTACTTCCTAAAGTATCTGTAGGTCTAGAAGAGCAGAAGGCAGAAGTGACTATTCCTGATGAACATAAGGAACAAATCTTGAATCTGCAGAAAGCAATTGTACTTATATTGTCTGGCAAGGCGAGAGGAGTTCCGAGAGAAAACTGTTTTGCCAGTTACGGAGGATTTTCTGCTTTAGGAGAAGAAGCCTGGACATCTGTCACATTTGAATCGCGAGGAGATAAGGCAGTGATGAAAGTTTTTGCCGGTTCTGGTGGAAAACAGAATATTGATGACCTTTCTGCGGAATTTTCTGGCATGAAACCATGCGTCATCGCTGGAGAAGGAGCAGTGAGCGAACATTTCTTTAAGCATTTTATCACAGAAGAGCAGCAGCTCATTTACCCTTACTTCTCTCCAGTAAATTCTTTAAGAATTTCTGGCACTGATTCTGACACTAATGGAATCAACACCCCAGAACTGGATTTACAGAATAATCTGGAAGACGGCGGATGGTTATTTACACCTGATGGCGAACATATATGCTTCTTCCCGACTAATTTAGTAAGTGATTATGACGATACCGGCATTGATAATAATTTTTTTATTAGAGACAGGTTATATTCAATACCAAGTAAAATAAAGGAAGGCAAATTAAACTTATGCAGCTGATGAGATCAAAAAAAGGATTAGGAATGGAGTTCATCATCACTACCTCATTAGTGTTGATTTCATTCTTTCTGATCGCCGGACTTTTAGGACGATTTATGTCTCGGACTACTGATTTAGAGGCAGAATTACTGTGTCAGACGAGTATTGTGCAGAGGGCCAGAACGGCAGTGAATATCGATTGGGATGTGGGAGGCATAAGCTTGTTTAGATCACAAGTAAAAACAATTCCTCCATTATGCAGGACTATCGACAAGAAAGTATCTGGTTCAAGAGAGCAGATTTTACGAGAGGTTGCAGATAAGATGGTCAGATGTTGGTGGATGTTTGGTGAAGGGAGGTATGAGGATATTTTAGATCCAGCAGATGCCAATCTATTCCCGGAAGTGTTAGGATTAGAAGATTATGGGCCGAACCAATGTTTTAATTGTTATACTATTTTAGTCGACGAGGACGAGATTAGCGGAGGCCCAATCACGGGGGGGGAGATTAGTGAGTATTTATCTAAAAATGTGTATGCTAAAGTCAATAAAACATATTTGAATTACATCCAGGAATACGGTGGACCAGGCCGAATAGCACTTACTATTCCAGACATTCAACCTAGACAGGCATATGCCATTTCCATGATGCCTAAGAAGCAGCAAGGCAGCAAATTTTGGACAGAAGTATTGTTGTCCACTTCAGCACCAGGGCATCTTTATTTATTATACCAGGATTACCAATATCAAATAGAAAAAGCGTATGATGAACGGGATGTAAGTTCTGTATTCCTTGGATCTTTAGAAAAGGCGCAAGATTTATGTGGAGACGGAGATATTGCTGGGCAATAGGTGAAAGGATGCGATACAATAAAAAAGGATTAAGTCCAATAGGATTGTTAGGCGAAATACTTGTTGTTTTAGCAGTCATAATTATCCTTTTGGCTGTGGTGATTGTCCCTAAATTTTTTTCTACCAGCGATGTAGTCGAGCTTCAAATAAGCGGAATCCACGGCGATGCCGATAAAGACGGCACCCGTAATTTCTTTGATCAATGCCCTTGTACGTTTGGTGAGGTTGTTTACGATGGCTGCCCGGTAAAATGGAGTGATGAGGGACAAGAAGAGGTTAAGACATATAGGCAGGAAGACGTGAAAAGATACAACAGTGAACCAGTATGTGGAATTGCAGCTGGAGAAACAACTGCTCAACAGACTCAACCAGCAGCTTCATCGCAACAAAAGCCAGCAGAACAGAAACCAGCTGAACAGAAATCAGAACCGGCTGCGTTTAAGAAATATCGATCTGTAGAAATATTTGGCGATGCAGTTGATGAAGAAGATCTTCCTCATGATGGGACTATTAGGTTGGCTTGCACTGGTTTTGTTGGAGGGGGCGTAGTACCAGATTGTCATAGTGAAGATGATGATTGTGATGGCGAGTTTAATCCTGGTTCTAAAACTCTGACAGAAGGATGCTGGGTTATGGCAAGCGAAGATGGCGATGCTGGTTTCAGTAATAATTGTGGTCAAGCTAAAGTTGATGATGGAAAGACCATTCCCTTACAAGGGTATAAACTTCTTGGTGCTGATCCAGTTAATGGTTATCTGGGAGCAGATGAACCTAAAAATCTCTTGCAATGGGCCTGGAAATCAAAACCAGAATATGGTGCTTTGCTTTGCAATCAAGGATTCTGGTACGGCTGCAAGGAAGCAAATGAAGGACGGAATTACATATTACGTAATAATCAGGCCTACAAGTGTACTGGAAACGAATGGATTAAGCAATAAGAATGTGGAAAATAAAATCAGAAAAGGGTATAATGGTACAATTCTTGATTTCTTTACTTTTATGCCTGATGATCTTCATCCCTGCCTGTTATCTTGTTGCCGGCATCTTCCGCACCAGTCAGCAGGCGCAGGACAATTATTCTGAATTTGTTAAAGGATTGAATGATTTTTGGGAGCATGGGCAGGTAGGAGAACGGAAAAGCATTCTCTTGATCATGGATGAAGAAACAGCTATTGTTTATTTTGAGAAAGGCGCTCAAAAAATTATTGTTGATGTTGATGCTGAGCTGCTCAATAAAAATTATTTCATTGATCTTTTAAAGCCAGGGCAATGCGATGACACAAAAAATTGCTTGTGCCTTTTCCGTGAATCAGAATTTGAAATAGATTCATCTGCGGAAATTACTTGGTTAGATATCATTGGCAAGATTACGGTCATCCCTCAGAAAGTAGTTTGTACTAATCTTGATTATTCTCTTACAGTAGAAACCTGCAGCATTGGAAAAGCAGTCATGGTTAATTCTTATACTTGCTCAAATGGGTTTATAATAGAACGTAATTTAGCCAAAAAAGCAGATTTTGGAAAAATCACCGAAGGGGTATGGAGTTACTATGAAGTTCCGCGCCGGACCGTGTTATATTTCATCAAAGAAGACAGCAATACTCTTCATCTAATCGGCAATTACGGTGGAACTAATGAATAAAAGTATGGATAAAAAAGGAATAACCACCTTAATGATGATCTTGGAGATACTTATTATCCTGCTTGCTTCATATTCTATCTTTAGTCTTGCTTCGAAATTTGCCGGTTCAGAGACGACCAACAAAATCATCATCGCTAATGATATCAAGATGATGGTCGACACCTTGGTAGGAACTCCTGGCGAAGCAGCAGTACAGTATCCGGGCAATGTTTCTAAGTATACATTTATCTTAAGTCCCAGTTCAGTCAGTGTTTTCATCAAAGGAGAGGGTGAGCAGAAGAAAATTGTGCGCTATTTCTCGCTTCCGGATGGATATCAAGCTTTTGGAACATTAGAAGGCAGGGATAGTCTCTGTCTAGAAAAAGAAAAGAAAAAGATCGTATTGCGGGAGTGTATCAAAACCGCAACAGTCGCCGCAGCAGAAGCAGTAACAAAAAGTTCTCCTGAAGCTGCTCCTGGTCCAACATTTTATGGTATCCCCGTCACGGAAGATAGAATAGTGTTTGTCCTGGATCGATCCGCTTCTATGGAAGTTCCTTCTGAATGGGAGTTTGGAGCGAGTGGCGGAGAAGTTAAGAGCAGGCTTGATGTAGAAAAATCTCAATTTAAGGAGGTTTTGAAAAATCTTCCTGATGGGAAGTATTTTACGGTGATCATGTTTAACAATGAAGTTAAGGATGAAAATATCTTTTCAGAAACATTGGTAGAGTTAAATGTACAAAGCCGAGAAGAAGCATTTACCTTTGTGGATAAATGGAAGCCAGAAAGCAGCACTAATTTGTACACTCCTTTGGAAAAAGCCCTCTCTTATGAGGATTTAGAAGCAATTTTTCTTATCACCGATGGGTTTCCCAGCGAAGGTATCACTGATCATGATGAACTCATCAGTAAGGTAGTCGAGTTGAATAGTAATAACGTAAAGATAAATACCATTGGCACTTTTACTTTAATCGGCGACGAGGGAACTTCCATTTATGAGAATGAAGAGAAAGGAAAGAAATTGCTGCAAGCTTTAGCCGAGCAGAGTGGCGGCGTATTCGTGATGCAGGAGAAATAAGCATGGGCGAAGATGACATATTTGATTTAACCAGGAAACAGCTGTATTGGGGTATTGCTGCCTTTATGGTAGTGATAGCCACACTCATCTTGATGTTTGTTTTATTTCCGCAATATCAGAATTCTTTAGTCAAAGTACCGGATCAATTACGGGCAGAGTTGATCAGCCTGCGTTTTGTAAATACACCGGAATGTTTCACCTATCAGGATGAAGCTACAGGAAGGATTTTTGCCGGAGTGATTGATCTGCAGAAATTTAGCCAAGAAAGGATGGACAAATGTTATCGTACTGAAAAGGATGGTGGAATTAAGGACTTTAATTTTGCTTTAGAGCTGGAAGGATACACGCCTACAGTAGATGGACAGAAGAAATTACTTAGCTCTAATAACTTTTTTAACAAGGTTGATTTTACATTATACAAACAAGTATTAGTTCGGAATGGAGATAGATTCGAGCCAACACGATTAGTGATCCATGTACAGACGAGGATTTGAGAGAACTGAATGATGAAGATAATAAAATTTTTTATTAAGAACAAAAGAGGGCTTATGGATGATTTTACAGATCTGCTGTCTTTTGTTCTCATCATTTCTATGTTAGGTTTCTTTGCGGTGGTGATATTACGCACCGATGCCAGTGATAAAGAAGATCAAACTTTAGAAAGGATAAAATCTCTTCAGGGACAGGAAGCGCTTTTGGATCTAGTTAACTCTCCAGTTCTGCTCGAGAATAAGGAAATAACGATGAAAGACGCGATTATTGCTGCAGTAAATGCGAATGATGAAACGCTTTTTACAGAAACGATGCAGGCATACTTTGAAGAAAAGCAGATTGAAGGTGGAGTAGGGGTGTATGATTCTGTTTCCTATGGCACACAGGAAGAACCAACCCCGATATTATCTTATAATATAGTGGTTTTTAATGAGGAAGTTATCGCTCGAGGGAAAGAGCAAGGAGCATTGTATCTGACAAATACTAAAGGAGCAGGAAATAAAAAATTGTTGGTGGTACGATTATTCACATGAACTCAAAAGGCACATTATTTCATTGGATCGGGATAGTGGTTATTTTTGCCTTAGCTTTTGCGGTCTTATCTCCGGTCGAATTCGGCGTCAAGCCGAAAGGAACCTGGCAGCTAGATTTCTTACATTATAATTTCATAGAAGGAGAGAAGCAGCTGGCAGATACTGATCAACTCGCATTGGAAGTAGGAAGAGAAACGGTGTTGTCGTTGGCAAAAAAAGGAGGTTTTGTAAATACGCCTTCCTGCGGTTCTGATGAAGGAATAAATCATTGGAATAAAGAGCAGGATTTCTGTTTCCTGAATGTAGATGAAAGTGTCAGTACTGAATTTAATTCTTTGTACAAAAAATATGATACAGATGCTAATTTTATTATTTCACGCCAAGGAAAAGAATTGATCGGCAAGACAGGTAAAGAGATAGTGTTAGGTCAAAAGAATCCACTATATTATGCTCTCAATTCTGGTTTCCGAGCCAATCTTGATTATAATTTTGATGAATATTTCTTGCTGCAAGATGAAGCCAAAAAGTTAGTGAATGAATGTAAATCTGCAGAGAATTTGCAAGATTGTTTGGATAAAGTAAGGCCTTCTTATTGGAGATTTGGCAGCTGCGAACAAGAACAGTTTGCTGCGAAAGGACAGAAAGTGCATTTTTGTGTGGAAAGTCCTGGGAAATATGCTATTTTTGAGAAGGGGAAATTTGTACCAGTGCAGTATAAGCTAGGATTGGATTTTGGAGAGAATTAGTTAGTTTTCTTTAGTTATATCCTCCAGCCTATAAATCATTATAAATCATTTTTATCTCGTTCTCTTATTAGGGGTGGTTGCAATGTATAAGGTTCCTTTAGCGGAAATCAAACAAAAAATTCTGAGCAGTGGAAAGCTTACGCTCGAAGAGTTAGATCAAAAATTGAAAGCTAAGATCAATGAGCTTTCAGGCCTCATAAGCGAGGAAGGTGCAGCACATATCATCGCCAATGAATTAGGGGTAGAGATAGTCTCAACATCTCAAAAGAAATTAAAAATCAAAGAAATTTATGCCGGGATGCGCAGCGTCACCACCGCAGGGAAGGTAGTGCGTAAATTTGAAGTGCGCGAATTTGCCAAAGAAGACCGCAGCGGTAAAGTATGTTCTGTTATTATTGGTGATGAAACTGGTACCATTAGAGCAGTATTCTGGAATGATCAAGTTGACTTGTTGAAGGAAGTTGTGGAAGGCGACATACTTCTGTTGAAGGATGGATATGTAAAGGAGAATAATAATGGCCGGGAAGTCCATCTTGGAAAAGAAGGCAGCGTAGAAATAAATCCAGAGGGAGAGAAGATTACATCAGTGAGAGAAAGTTCTTCGTTCGAAAGGAAAAAGATTGAACAATTACGCGACGGAGACGGCGGCGCAGAGATTGTGGGAACAGTGGTACAAGTATTTGATCCGCGCTTTTTTAATGTTTGTTCGGAGTGTAATCGAAAAGTTACTGAATCCATGGGCACGTTTAGCTGCGCTACACATGGTGAAGTGAAACCATCATTATCCTATGTTATGAATCTTATTCTCGATGATGGGACAGGAAATATCAGAAGCGTACTTTGGAAGAATCAAGCAACACATCTTTTAGAGAAAACAGAAGAGCAGATGGCCGTGTATAAAGAGAACATGTCTGCTTTTGAAGAGATCAAGACTGATTTACTCGGTGAACAACTTAAGCTGTTGGGCCAAGTCAAGAAGAATGAGATGTTTTCCAGGTTAGAATTTAGTGTGCAGATTGTGTCAAGGGCGAAGCCGGAAGAGGAGCTGGCAAGGTTGGAGAAAGTGTAGGACCACATGGATGATAAAATTCAACAGAACTGGTTGGATTTAGGGTATGATCAGGAAAAAATACCCAGAGTAGTAAAAAATTTAGCAGACTTACAGTATGCTCCTGAAAATGCAACACTTGCTACTCCCATAGATGTATGTGCTCTATTTAGGCAATATCTTGGTGGTCTTGTATTATTCTCTGGCAGAGTTGTCGCAAATTCAGGATTTACAGTTGTTCTAGAAGATGAACAGATGTGTGTTACAACTTGTAAAGTGGATGAAGAGCGTTCCATGTATATTCACCCCTTGGAAAAAAGGATTAAAGGGGAGTACATCAGGATGGATAGTATCCAAACTAATGATACTGTCCAGATAGAAGAAAAAATAATTAGAGATCTTGATACTTTTTATTTAATTATAAGAGATTTCCGTAAAAATATAGTTGCTTCTTTTGAATTTCGGAAAGATGGCAGGATGTTGTATGTTCCAAAACGAGCAAATCCCCAACCACTGGACAACCCACTGGACAACTCCCAATAGACCTTAATTCTCTAAAATTTCTTTATTTTAACCAGTCTTAAGCTACCCACTCCCGCACTGGACAACCTCGGCTGAAACTTATAAACAAGCTCATGCCATAGTATCTCAGCAACTCAAAATGGGTTGCGCCTCGCTGCGGTCAAAATTGGCCGTAGTTTGAAAAAAGATCCGAAAGGAAGAGGTCATAAAAAATGACACAAAACATAGCGCCACAGGCGCAAGGGAATTTCCCTGAAAAAAAATTTAGAGCAGGAGCGATTTCTGCAACAGTATGGCACAATAAGGGCCAAAAAGCGAATGGAGAAGAGTCTGAATACAAAACTATCTCTATCGAGCGCAGTTACACGGATAAGGCCGGGAAATGGCAGTCAACTAATTCTTTCCGTATTACTGATCTGCCCAAAGCGCAGGTAGTATTGCAGAAGGCATATGAGCATATTGTATTGCAGGAGCAAGATTTATTTAAAGGAGGTGCAAATTAAGATGACAGAAGCAAAAATTAAAGTGATCGTAGATGAATTGGCTGAAGGCGAATTAAAATCTAAAATGCCAAAATATAATGAACCAAGCAAGGGGCTAAAAATGGAAAAATTAACCTTAATGGATTTGCCAGGTGTAGGGGCAGCAACTGCTGAAAAATTGGAAAGCGCAGGATATCATGATCTGATGTCACTTGCTGTTTCCAGCGTAGGTGAACTGATAGAAGTTACCGGGGTGTCTGAAGCGGTAGCACGAAAAATGATCAATGCAGCCCGCGACAGCATGAAGATGGGTTTCGAAACGGGTATGGATATTTTGAGGCGTCGTGAGTTAGTTACAAAGCTTTCTACCGGCTCAGCAAGTTTCGATACTTTGATGGGCGGCGGATTTGAAAGTGGCGCCATCACTGAGTGCTTTGGTGAATTTGGATCAGGGAAAACGCAGATTGGGCATTTGTTGACGGTCAATGCGCTGAAAGAAGATTCAACTGCAACCACGGTGTATATCGATACCGAAAATACCTTCCGTCCGGAAAGGATAAAGCAATTTGCGGAAGCAGCAGGAATGGATGTAGAAGATGTACTTTCTAGAATCATGGTGGCCAGAGCTTACAATTCAGATCATCAGATGCTGCTGGCAGAGAAGATTGAGGATTTGATCTCCAAGCAAGGAAAGAATGTGCGCTTGTTAGTGGTCGATTCTTTGACTGCACACTTCCGAGCTGAATTTATTGGCCGTGGAACTCTTGCTGAAAGACAGCAAAAGCTGAACCGGCATATGCACGCCCTGGCTAGAGTAGCGAGCGCTTACAATGTTTGTGTCTATGTGACTAACCAAGTCATGGCCAGGCCTGATCAGTTTTTCGGTGATCCGACTACCTCAATAGGTGGGCACATTGTAGCACACGCATCTACCTTTAGGATTTACTTGCGTAAAGGTAAGAAAGGCACTCGCGTTGCAAAGCTGATCGATGCTCCAAATTTACCGGACGGAGAAACTATATTTGAAGTTCTCGAAGGCGGTATCAGAGATGCGCAATAAGTTTTTTTATTTTTTCTTTTGTTTATTTTTATTATTTCTTTTTAATCCTAAAATTATTTTTTCCCTAGTCTTTTTGCAATTAACCCTTCTCCAGCATGCCACGCAAGTACATCTTTAACAGTTTGTTCTGTTTTGGGATATTGTAATTCGTAGCCTGCATTAAGAATCTTTTCTGGACTGGCAGAATGGTCTCCAAATCCATACATCATTTGATATTGTTTTGAGATTTTCGCAATAGGTTGTACCAACCATTTTTTCAAAGGAATTCGCTGAGTAATTGCTTTCAAGGTGGGTTTTTGCAATTTATCTGGTATTTCTTCCCAAATCATTTCTAATAACTCTCGCCCGGTGAGAGGAGTAGTGTCTGAAGCTAAGTATGATATTTCCTGAGCATCATTTCCTTTTGGGAGAGTTTGACGATGCATCAAGTAATCACAGATTCCAACGATATCTCGAGAGTGCACCATTGATGCTTTGTGTTTTCCCCCGTCAGGAAGAAGCATTGCTCCCTTGAGTAGCATATCAATTAATTCCACATTTCCGTATTTACTGTATGGGCCAAAAATTCCGGCAGGATCAACGATTGCGACTTCCATTCCTTGTATTCCGTTAAATCCAGCAGCAATTGCTCTACTTTCTTGTTTTGAGCACGCATAGGGATCAGCAGGATTAGGCTTCTTTTGTTCAGTGATGGCGTAGTTTGATCCTTCTTCAGAAACTTGGTTATGTCCATATACTGACATACTTCCAACGTGAATAATTCTTTCCACACCGCCGAATAATGCTGCAGTCATTACATCTCCTGTTCCCTTTGCGTTTACTCTCATCAGTAATTCAGGGTCAGCACTATGGTTAAAGAGTGCGGCAAAATGAAAAAGAAATTTCGTGTTTTTAATTGCTTTTTCTAGGGAGGTTTTATCATTTAGATATGCAGATTCAAACTTAAGAGCTCCGCCATATTTTTGTTGATACTCAGCTAGCCACCAGGGCTCCCTCATGTCTGTAGCGAGAACACCCTTTCCTTCTCTGAGTAAATGCCACACCATCTGCGAACCGAGAAATCCGGCTGCTCCAGTCACGGCGTATAATCTTTGAGGATTTTCAATCATTATTTTTTGTTATAGGCAGTTCTTAATTAATCTTTTGCAACTTTATTCAGAAAAATGCTTTCCATGGCGTACACCTATCTGTCGGGAATAATTTGAGCTTCTGTCTTTCCCATAAGGAAAAAGTGGTTTGCTGGACATCCGTTCCATTTTCATGACTCCGATAGGCTGGCCATGCCTGATGATTTCAGCTCTGTTATGGACTCTGGCTTCTAAAGTAATAGTATTACCTTGTTGTTCTTCGCAAGGAAAATAACCAAATCCCGGATCAATGAATCCAGCGTAGTGCCAGGTCACATTGCCGGCGCGATGGTCAAATTGTGATAGTTCAACTGCAAATGGAGGTGGAATGGACACAGCTTCTTTGGTAGAGAGCAAGTAAAAATATCCGGGCTCTAACTTCAATTCTTTATTTTTTGGCTTTTCTATGGCGTCAAAGTATTTGTACAGATGATGTTTTCCTATTGCTTGAAAGTCAACCGACAATTGGCAGTTTCTTTTGGCTCGATATGCTACGACAGAAGAATTGGTATATTCGCCTTCAAGATCTACGGTCAATACTATCCCTGAATCCACTTTTACTTTATCTGCTGGCACTGCTTTCCCTTCTTTGTTGTAGATCAGTGAACAAGTCCCTAGCACCGAATATATCTCTTCGTCAGTCATAAGAGGATTTCCTAAAGAGTATCTGAGTTGGTTTAATGCATCTTCAGTTCTGAGAAAAAGGTCAAAGGAATTTGGAACAATTTCCAGATACATCTTCCCAGAATAAGGGCCGGTGATAGATTCATAATGCGGATTGCAGTCTGCGAGCAGGCGTGCCTGCGCATCTAATCTTCCGGTGCTGCTTTTAGGATTGGAACGGAGGCGTGCAAAAGGAGAGATACTAGCGGTTTCCTGCAGCTTCACAATATAGGTCTTACCCTGCACGAATTCAGCTCCATTTTCCAGATTTATTTCTTTCACACCATATTCATGGGTCAGGCGCTGGATAGTTTCATCTTGCATTGGTCTTACGCTACTACTCATGACCCAGGCCTCTCTTCCGAGACGCAAGTCGAGACTGGAGGGCTGAATTATTTTTCTCCAGAAATTTGGTTCGTACAATATCTTGGGATCAGGGATAGACAATTCTCTTCTTTCTATCAATTCTCGCAAGTCCTGATCTGAAGCGGTAGAATTCTGGTGCATACCATTTTAAACTAGGATTATTTTAAATGGATTATTGTGGAAGAAAGGAAAGGTTGGAATATTTAGGTTAAGCTTTTTATAGTAACCTTCTTTTTTATAACGAAAGACAAAAATGTTTTATGGCATTTTTGATCTTTCGGAATATTCCGAAGGACAGGTCTAAGATAATGTCCTTCGTTATAAGCTCAAATAAAATTTCAATGGAGGAATGTACATGAATGGAACGGAAGCTCCTGTAAAAGTAGGAGAAGAATACGATGTGATGATTTCTGCCGTAGGCGGAAAGGGCGATGGTATCGCCAAAGTGAAAGGATTTGTATTGTTTGTCGCTGGCGCGCAAAAAGGCGATTTTCTGAAAGTGCGGATCACCAAAGTTCTGGCCAATGTCGGTTTTGCTGAATCTGTGAAAAAGCTGGAAAAGCTAGAGAACAGAAAGTACGCGACTGTCTCTGCAAAGGAACTAGAAGAACCAGATGAAGAGCCTGAACATAAGTACGAAGAAACGGAAGATTTCGGCGAAGAAAAATAAAGCATGAAACGTATGTTTGTTGCGGTGCCTGTTTCTGAAGAAGTTAAGAATAAGATAAAACCAATACTTAGTGATCTATCTAAGACTGGCGCTGATCTGAAACTTGCTTCTCTTTCTCATCTTCATTTTACCTTGAAATTCTTAGGCGATGTGGATGAGAAGAAGATACCAGGGATTGAAAGGAAATTAGCTGGGATTGCTGAGCAGATGAAAGGATTTGAGATTTCTGTCAAGGGAGTGGGAGTTTTTCCTTCTTTAGAACGGATCAATGTGGTCTGGATGGGTGTGGAAGGTTCTGAATTAGTTTCGCTGATGAAAAAGGTTGAAAATGGACTAGATTACCTTAAGAAGAACGATCATGAAGAGGAAGTTGCGCATCTAACTATTGCTCGAGTGAAGACAGCAAGGAATAAAGAAAAATTGCAGGAATTTCTGAAGAAGTTTGAGAAGAAAGAATTTGGTACGATGGCGGTTGATAGACTGGTTTTGTTTGAGAGCGAGCTGACGAAGGAAGGAGCTGAGTATAAAGTTGTGAAGGAGTTTGGGTTGAAATCAAATTAATACATAATGCTTTAAGATTTTGAAAGAGATTGAAGTTGCATTGGGTGAGTTATAGTTTTTAGAATTGCACCTTTTACTCCCTTAATCTGCCTGATTCTTTCAGCTGTTCATACTTCATTAAAACCCACTCATATCTGCCATTAATACTTTCATATAGTTTTATAGCTTCTGTTGTTAATGAAGACAGCATCCGAATGTTTCGTTTTGAGGAGTTACTTAGTCCTTTATCTTTCTTTATATCTCGCAGTGTAAGCACGGCGGCCCGCAATTGCGTGATTTTCTTCACCAAATCTTCACCGAGTCCTTCCAATCCCCTTGTGTCCCTCTCCAAATTAGAAATATCCATTAATACAGCCTTATCAACATCTTTATGATTCTCAGCCCCTCTTCGCGACATAGCGATGCCAAATACCAGCATCTTTATTTTTGATGCTTCTCCTTTACTTCCCCTTTCCAACTTCCTAGCCTGTAAGTTAATTTTTCTCAGATTTTCTAGAATTACATCCACATTCGGACTTTTTTTGACAGATTCTTGGTAGCATTGAAGCGCCCACCCTTCTATCGCTTTAATTTCATTCAGATAATTGACTTCCATGGCGTTTAACTATTCTTCTTCCTTTTAATAATTTCCCCCCGCCCCCAAGTAGTAAAAATCTAAATTATTCTCCCCAATCGCTCCTGTGGACAGCCCGAACACTACTGTTTTTCCAAGAATACCTTTAAATAATATTGTCACTTCACTTATACCATGAAAATCAAAGACAAACAGCTTCAAAAAATAGCTAAAATAGCTGTACCTATCTTAAAAAGGAATGGAGTAGTGAAAGCTGGGATCTTTGGCAGTTATGCTAGGGGAGAGGCAAAAAAGCGAAGTGATATTGATATGCTTATTAAAGTTGGGAAGAGGAAATTTAGCCTCCTTGATCATGTCCGCTTAGAACGAGAACTTGAAGAAAAATTACATAAAAAAGTTGATTTGTTAACCTACAATGGGGTTAATCTTCTTCTGAAGAATAAAATTCTTGATGAAGAGGTAAGGATTATATGAAAAAAGATCCAGCGATATTTCTAAAACATATCTCTGAGAGCATTAAGTTTATTGAGTCTTTCTCAAAGAGGCTTACCAAAGAGAAGTTTATAAAAAATAGAATGCGGCAAAATGCTATAGTGAGAGAATTAGAAATAATTGGCGAGGCGGTCAAAAATCTATCATCAGAGTTTATGGAGAAGCACAAAGGCATCCCGTGGAGCGATATCGCTAGAACCAGAGACAAATTAATTCATCATTATTTTGGTGTAGACTTAAATGAAGTTTGGGATATAATTAAAGAAGACTTGCCCAAGCTCAAGAAACAGATTCAAGAAATTTTAAAAAGTTGAAAATATTGCTTAGAAAAGAGGTACAAGATGTCATATGTAATCTGGTTCAAAGAACTCAGAAAAGATTCTATTCCCATTGCAGGCGGCAAGGGCAGTAATATCGGGGAAATGCTGACTTTACATCTTCCTGTACCAAATGGTTTCGCAGTTACCGCACAGACGTATGGTGAATATCTTGACAAAACTAAAATCCAACCAAAAATACTTTCTCTTCTTGATGGTTTAGATGTTGAAAACACGGATAAATTACAAGCAATAGCAAAAAAAATCCAAGACTTAATTATTACTACTCCCATGCCAAATGACATGGCCGAGGAGATCATGTTCACCTATGAGATGCTTGGTTCACTCAAGCAAAAGGCAACAGATTTAGTTGAGCCGAAGGAAGTGTTTGTGGCAGTGCGTAGTTCTGCGACTGCAGAAGATCTTCCAGAAGCGAGTTTTGCCGGGCAGCAAGCCACATTTCTCAACGTCAAAGGAAAACAGAATGTCGTTTCTGCGGTGTTAGCTTGCTGGGCTTCTTTATTCACAGCAAGAGCAATCTATTATCGGGTGAAAAATAATTTTGATCATGAAAAGGTATTGATCTCTGCGTTAGTGCAGAAGATGGTGAATTCTGAAAAGTCTGGCATCATGTTTACTGTTAACCCTGCAACTAATCATGCTGATGAGATTGTGATTGAAGCGGTTTATGGTTTAGGCGAATTGATTGTTGGCGGGGAAATTAATCCTGATCTTTATCTGGTAGATAAGAAAACCAGAGATATTAAGAAAATTGAAGTGCGTAAGAAAGATTTTGGATTATTTCGAAATGATAAGGGAGAAAATGAAAAGAAAGCACTCCCAAAAGACAAGCAGGAACGACAAGTATTGGACGAGAAGCAGATCAAAGAATTAGCGCGTTTAGGAAAAAAATTGGAAGAACATTACGGCAAGCCACAGGATGTGGAATGGGCAGTAGAGAAGGAAGAAGTTTTCATCGTGCAGACCAGAGCAGTCACTACTTTCAAAGCGCATACTATAGAAAGGCCGGATATTGCAGATGAAACTGGGAAAATGTTATTGAAGGGAGAAACAGCCAGCTCCGGTGTTTACGCTGGCCCAGTAAAGATTGTTCGTAATCCTTCTGAATTGAATAAAGTGCAAAAAGGTGATGTCTTAGTAACAGCGATGACTACTCCTGACATGGTCCCCGCGATGCAGCGTGCAGGAGCAATTGTTACTAATGAAGGTGGAATGACCTGTCATGCAGCAATTGTCAGCAGAGAGATGGGAACACCTTGCATTGTAGGCACACAGCACGCTACTGACCTATTGAAAGATGGAGAGGTGATTACTGTACATGCCACCAGAGGAATCGTCTATGAAGGAAAAATTGAAGCCAAGGAAGTAAAAAAAGAGCCGGTTGACATCTCTCACGGCGCTGAAGTAGTCACGGCAACTGAAATCAAAGTGATCATGGATCTTCCAGATTTCGCTGCCAAAGCAGCAGCAACTGGCGCAGATGGAGTAGGTTTAGTAAGGTTAGAGATCATGATTGCCAATGGGGGAATACATCCTGCAGAATATGTCCGACAAAAACGGGAAGAAGATTATGTTCACTTATTGAAGGAAGGGATCAGAAAGATTGCTAAAGCTTTTGTCCATAAACCAGTCTGGGTACGCTGTTCAGATATGCGTTCGGATGAATATCGGAATTTGCAAGGCGGGGAAAAAGAGCCGCATGAAACTGATCCGATGATCGGCTGGCATGGAATTCGTAGATTGCTGGATGAGAAAAAGATTTTGCGGGCAGAATTTCAGGCAGTGAAAGAACTGCATGATGAAGGGTTTGATAACGTAGGAATAATGCTGCCCTTTGTTATCAGGGTTGATGAGTTGCGCAGGGCGAAAGAAATTATGCGCGAAGTTGGCATAGAGCCCGTGAAGGACATCGATTTTGGGGTGATGGTAGAAACACCCGCCGCCTGCTGGATAATTGAAGATTTATGTAAAGAAGGAATAAGTTTTGTTTCTTTTGGTACAAATGATTTGACCCAGCTAACCTTAGGCATAGATAGGAATAATGAGAGGATAGCGCATTTGTTCAGCGAGATGCATCCTGCTGTATTGGGCGAGATGTCTAAAGTGATCCAAGTCTGCAAAAAGTATAAAGTGAAAACATCGATCTGCGGCCAGGCTGGAAGCAAACCGGAAATGGCAGAATTTTTGGTGAGGCAGGGGGTTGACTCCATTTCTGCAAATGCCGATGCGGTTGATGAAATTAGGCAGGTAGTGGCTCGAGCTGAAAAGAAATTATTGCTGGATGCAGAAAGGAAGAAGTAGAGAGATTTTTTTAACAGTGTCTACTGTAATTTTGCGATGTCATCCATGATTCTTTTTTGATATTGTTCAGGCGTAAATAGCTCTGTTGGTGTTGGTGGATTGAAAAGAATAAATTGTATTCCTTTCTCGCCGTGTTTGTCAATGAATGGTCTGACCAGAGCATAGCCTCCATCGTAGATTACCCTGTTGGAAAAACCGTTTATTTCTGTAGGCCATTCTTCAAATGGGAAAATCTCTTTATCTTCCCCGTTCATCTTGTTTTCCACATATTTAGCAATTCCTTCGTTGATCAACTGATTAGCGATCCGTTCTTCTGGGATGAAGTAATTTACTTCAAAAATATGATAATTCTGCCCTAATGCCTGTTCTTTCATTCTATCACAATAAAAATGTGCCAATTCATGATCAAGAACTCTTTTTGCATCGGCGGTACTATTGAATGTAAAAATGGTGGCCATAAAGTCTCCAAAATCCCATTCAGGCTTGGTGAGAAGGCCGCTAGGGAGGTAAATTGTATTCTCTTTGTCATTATATACTCCTGAAGCGCCCAAAAAGATGTATTCTTCGGGAAAAGTGTATTCTACTTTTGGACGCTCTTCAGGATAGGTTATCCCTATTTTTTCTTCTTGTTGTTCGATGATATGTTCCAGATTTTGCTCTACATATTCTTTGATTTCTGGATCTTTATGGTAGTAAAGATGTATGACTGTTGCATTAGCCATCGGAAAATATGCCGCGGCAGCAATTCCAGACCAAAAGAGAGTTCTGAGGATTGTTTTTCTTTTCATAATTTGGAAAGTTCCCCGAGTATTCTTTCCTGGTATAAAGGGAGATTGAGCATTTCATGCTCTTGCGGTGGGTTGAACATTAAATATATAACTCCCTCTTCTCCATATTGGCCGATAACCGGTTTTACCAGATGAAATCCCCCATCGTAGACAATTTCAGGCTTTGGGATGGGCATCAGAGGATGAAAAACAAACTCTTTGATGCTTTTTGGCCAATCATTATCGGTAAATGTATCTTCCTGCCCATTCATTTTTCTTTCGATATATGTGGCAGTTCCTTCAGAAATCAGTTTGATGCCAAGCATCTGTGCTAGAGTCATATCCTCCTTATATTTCGGCCAATCTTCATCGACAAGCCGCTCACTGAGTTTATCCATGTAATAATGGGCCAACTCATGATGGATAGTGTCTTTTGTGATAGAGAGGTCCCACTCCGGCGGTTCGTATCGGCTGCTGAGAAGGTATATTTCATTATCTTTGTAATCATAATTCCCACATGCTCCTATTTTGTCAGGAGGGATATAATAATGTATGATCGGCCGTTCGTTAGGATAGGTTATACCTAATTTCTCTTCCTGCTCTTGGATAATATTTTCTAAATTCTGATCGACATAAACCTTAACTTCTCCCTCTTTCCGTTCTACGGCGGTGGCGAGAACTATGGTCGCGGCCATCATTCCTGCTGCAACGGTTCTTTTAACGAATCTAAAGGAAGGAGCTTGCCGAGAAATATCCATGCCCTATTTCTTTTTTGTGTTCTAATAAAACTTCTCTTAATGCTGTATATTCTTGCAGCATCGAAATCCTAGGCTGTAGTCGGTATACGATGCCCAGTGGTCGGCAGTCACTTCTGCGCAGCTTTCTACGGCAGAACGGGCATAATGCGAGCCGACATAAGTAACTCTTTCTCTCGGGAATCTTTGAGCTTTGCGAGTATCAGACACAATTTCATGGACATTTCCCAGCATATCATAAACATCATAACCATTAGTGCATTCTGGAAAGGAGCCAGTTACTCTTTTCATGGGCTGGCCATCTTTGCCGAGCAAAGAACTGATGCGGGGGTCGAGCATTTGTTCGTTATTTTTTCTTCCCAACATTCCGGGAGGCCAATCAGTTTGTAAACCAATGTTGCATTTTCCTTTTTGGTATGTTCTTCCGTAAGGGCGACTTTTTGGGAAAATTTCTTCACCTTTCTCGTTGAAGTAGGGGATGGGCCCATTTGGGCCAACACAGGCTTTATGCCATTCTTTTCTGGTGCAAAGTCTTTTACCGGCATTTTCGCAAGCTTGTTCTGCGACGGTTTTGTCGACATAACTTGCCGGAATCTTTCCCGGTACTGATACGGCGAGGGGTTGAAAGGTTGCGGATTGTTCTGCTCCTCGTCCCGGCATACCAAGGGGCTGTCTTTCTCGGATCAATTCTGGCAATAATTTTGGATCTATGTTCATCTTGCTGAAAATATGGTATTGCCAATCGGCATCAAATATCCCTTCTTGGGTAGGGATGTAATGCGGGGAAGCGTATCCCAAAGTTTTTTTATCGATGATCGAGGCTTCGTATTTATCGATGCAGAAGAGGTTGTCAATGTTAGCCATGCCTTCTGGACAAGGTGTAGTTTCAAAATTCAGAGAATCTGTTGTTACTCCTACTTCCTCAACTTTTTCTTCTAGCGGCAATGGGGAAGAGGTGATGATAAAGCTTGGCTGTTTACTTATCGGAGCTGAGGCAGAGGGAGCCTGGAAGCATGAGGCAAGGAAAATGGAGGTGAGAACATATTTTGTGTTTTTCATGTTTTATTTCTCGCAGGGATATAAATACCCCGCGGCTCTGCTGCGGTCGGGATAGCAAATCTTATGATTTTCATTTTATTTTCTTACGGGTATTCTGGTAAATTTCTTACATTCTAAGCAGGAAATGATCACTTTTCCTGTTCTGGTGCGTATTCTAGAGTTTATTCCCGGTTTTAAGTATCTATAACAGTGCTTGCACATTCTCCGTTTTAATTCTTGTGGAATTGAAGCATGCACTTTCATGGCGATTTTTCTAGCTAGAGAGACATAACGGTTGGCAAGAGCTTTATTCTTGGGAAACATTTCTTCTGCTTGCTGGAAGAGGATTTTAATTCTTTGTAAGGCGATCTCTTTCTGCTTTGACTTGGAAAGGAGCGGTTTGGACATGGTAAGGTATATTTATTGAAGTATAAAAAATCTTTGGGATTAATCTTAAAATGGAGAGATATCTTTATATAATTTAATTCATTCTTCTAACTATGAAAATCAAAGACAAACAGCTCCAAAGAATCGCTAAAATAGCTGTACCTATACTGAAGAAGAATGGGGTAGTGAAAGCTGGGATTTTTGGCAGTTATGCGAGGGGGGAAGCAAAGAAGCGGAGTGATGTGGATATGCTTATTAAACAGACCGGAAGAAGGGGCTTGTTAGATCTAGTAGATTTGCAGTTTCAGCTTGAAGAGAAATTAGGACGGAAAGTTGACTTGCTGGACTATAACGCTGTCCATCCCCTACTAAAAAAGTATATCTTTAAAGATGAGATAAGGATCATATGAAAAAAGAACCCTTAATCTTTGTAGAACATATCTTGCAATCCATTCATGACATAGAGGATTTTACAAAGAATATTAAAACAAAACATGATCTGTCTCAGGCAAAAATGGCGTACGAGGCAGTTATGAGGAAAATAGAAATAATAGGTGAGGCTGTAAAAAATCTGCCTGCTTCTTTCAGAAATAAACATGATGAGATCCCTTGGAAAAGCATTGCTGGAATGAGGGACAAATTGATTCACAATTATTTTGATGTAGATTTGGATAGGGTGTGGGTAGCGATTAAGGATGAGGTTCCTAAACTCAAGAAACAAATCCAAGAAATCCTAGAAGCAGAAAAGCGAAATGTTTAATAACTTATGAGTTTTCTTTTAGTTAGAAAAAATTAGAGGTGCATGTATTGTGAAAAATATCTCTCCAAAATATCTCTCCAAAATATCTCTCCAAAATATCTCTCCAAAATATCTCTCCAAAATATCTCTCCAAAATATCTCTCCAAAATATCTCTCCTTATTAGTGTAGTATTGATTCTGATAGTTGTTGTTTCCTGCGCTCCGCAGATGACTGATGAAGAGTTAGAAGCGGAATTGGCGAAGTTGACTCCTGAAGAACGGGAAGAATTGTTAGCTGATTTGGAAAGCAAGGAAAGCGGTGCGTTAGCTGGACAAGCATATTCTGCTGCTGTTGCTAAGTACAAATTGCCAGCAAAAGTTGCAACTGTATCGAAGGCAAAAGTGGTACTGATTGCAAAGAAGATAACTCTACCGACCCAATGTCCTAATAAGTGTTTTGTAAAAGTACACTTAGAACCCATCAATAATATTGATGTTTCAACCAAGTACTTTATAGAAGGGAGCCAATATTTCTATGTAGGCCAGGAAAGTTATTGGAACTGGCACATTTCAAATTGTAAAGAAATTGATTTTGGTGAAAGCGTCCCAGTTGGTCCTCAAGGTGCTGGAGGCATTGTAAGAGAGATATACGGGTGTTACAAAAAACAGATTTGCGGTCCTGAACAAGAAGGAACCCTTTCGGAAGATACAGGCATGATTCCATGCCCATACGGCTGTTCAAACGGAGCATGTCTTCCTGAAACTACAACAAAACTTAATCCTGAAGCAGCAAAGGTAATCGCGCAAAAGTAAATTTTTTCTTTACTTAACTTTTTAAACAAAACAATCTTATTTCTCTGTTATGGTGAAAGGAAGACCCATAAAAAGTAAAATAAGGCAAAATATTGTAGAGATTTTACATTATTTAGATAATGGGTATGGGTATCAAATCGCAAAAATTTACAACGAAGTATTTCCAACCGCTACTCAGAGGAGCATCTATTACAATCTGCAGAAAGGGCTGTTGACAAAAGAGATTACTGTGCATAAGATTGAAGAAGAGAAAGGAGAATTCTCCTGGGGTTCGGTAGTAGAGAAGAAATATTATTCTCTGGGCAAAAATGCTGAGCCGACAGGAGAAAAAAAAGTCAAGGAGTTTCTAGACAGATGGAAAAAAGAAAGCTCGCCGAGCAAGTTTACGCACAGAAAAGCAACGACTTTTCTGGCGTCACAAAGTGCGGGGTTAAGAAGCACTCAGAGTGCTTCCAGCACTTTCATGACCAGCTTTGTAAACAAATTTCGAACGGGAAAGTGACTACCTATCGAGAAATTGCTGCTGCACTGGGTACGAAAGGCTATCAAGCTATTGGACAAGTGTTAAAGAAGAATCCTTATGCGCCAATAACTCCATGTCATCGAGTAGTGAAGAGTGATGGAAGCCTTGGGGGGTTTAAAGGACGCATTGTCGGGAAAGAAATTGTTGAAAAGGAAATGCTGTTGAAGAAGGAAGGTGTCGAAATAAAAGAAAATAAAATAGATCTTCAGCGGTTTTGGTTTAGCTTCGCTTGATAGCCGGAAAATTAAATGAGAACTTTATACCGCAATATTTATATGTTCGTACTGGGAAGTAGTAATAATGGTTCAAAAAACAAATAAAATAATCAGTAGTTCTAAAGAAAGGGATAGTAGATTAATCCAGAATTATATCAAGAATAAGAGCCAGGAGCATTGTGAAGTCATTGGACCCGACTGCGAACGTTGCTCAGTTAGTTCTCATTGTATCCATAGAAAAGAAAAATAATTAATTAATTTTTTTTAAATATTTCTCTTCCAGAACTTTTTTAAAGGAAGATAGTAGTATTCTAATAATGCTTATTCACACTTTCCAAGCAACCGTACTCGAGAATAAGAAACTTACCCATGATGTTATCTTCTTATCACTAAGCGCACCAAAAGCTTTTTCTTTCCTGGCAGGACAATTTATCACCCTCCGAGTAGAACAAGGACAAGAATTCCGCTTAAAATCGTATTCTGTGCTTAACCCTCCTTCAGAGAAAGAAAAAGTTGATCTGTGCATCAAATTGATCGATGGAGGCTTTGCTTCAGAAGTTCTCAGAAAAGCGAAGAAAGGAGATTCTTTCCAGATAAAAGGACCATTTGGGCATTTTGTGTTTGAGGAAGATGATAAAAATAAGGAAATCTGGCTGATCGGCGGCGGCACAGGAGTTGCGCCTCTCTACAGCATGCTCAAGGAACATCTTGCTCACCATAAAACCAAGAAGTTTGTGTTGATCTTCAGCGTCAAGGAGAAAAAAGATTTATTCTTGCATGATGAATTTCAACAATTGGCAAAAAAACATGCAAATTTTACATATATCCATACTTTAACCAGGGAGAAGTGGAATGGAGCTACCGGCCGGGTACAGGAGCATCTTCCTGCTGATGTAGAAAACAAAACTTTTTATATCTGCGGCTTAAAGGAACTGGTATTAGAGACCAAAGAGGTTTTATTGAAAAAAGGAGTAGTCTTGAAGAATGTTAAGTCTGAACGATATTCTTAATGGCACTAATACAGAAACTACAAAAATGGAGTGGGAAAAATGAAGATAACAATAGCGAAAGATTTGGATAAGACACAAGAGGTATTATTTTTAGGATTATTTGAAGAAGATAAGGATAATGGAAAATCATTCAGTAAAGAATTAGCAGAAGAAGTGGAAGCTGCCATAGAACGAAAGGCGTTCTCACGCAAGTTTGGAGAGATGTATGCGACAAAATTGTCTTCTCACTCTTATAAGAAAGTGGTAGCCATTGGTTTAGGAGAAAAGAAAGATTTTAGTTTGGAAAAAGTTCGTCAGGCGTTGGGAAAAATGGTCACTAGCACTAAATGCTGGTTGTTTTCTTCCTTTACTACCAATGTTGTGGAGAAAGCAGTAGTGAATAGATCAGATCATCAATCGCTGGGCCGGGCAGCTGCAGAGGGGTTGTTGTTAGCCAATTATGGTTTTACCAAATATTTTGCCAAAGAAAAACAGGAGAAGAAAAAACCTGTTAGCGCGGTGGTCTTACAATGGACTGGCGGCAATGAATTTAACGAAGGGTTAAAAGTAGGCGGAGTGATTGCAGAAGCAGCAAACATGACTAGGGACTTAGTCAATGAGCCAGCTAATGTGGTAAATTCCGAATACATGGAAAAAATGGCCAAGCAAGTAGCTTCTCAATATAGTTCGGTGAAAGTAAAAGTTCTGAATAAAGCAGAGCTGGAGAAAGAAGGGATGGGCGCTTTATTAGGTGTAAATGCTGGAAGCAGCAATCCACCCAAGCTGGTCCTTCTTGAATACAATGGTTCTAAGAAGGGAAAATATACTGCTTTGGTAGGGAAAGGGATCACCTTTGACAGCGGCGGTTATAACTTGAAGCCGACTAAGTACATTGAAGACATGGCTACGGATATGGCTGGCGCAGCAGCAGTATTGGCAGCAGTAAAAGTTGCCGCTGAATTGAAATTGAAGAAGAATGTGGTAGGAGTCATGCCATTGTGTGAAAACATGGTTGATGCCAATGCCCAGCATCCTGGTGATATTGTCAAAGCCTTTAATGGTAAAACCATCGAGATAGGCAATACTGATGCAGAAGGAAGGTTAGTATTGTGCGATGCGTTGGCTTATACTGAAGCGAAGTATGCACCGGAAGTGATGGTTGATCTTGCGACACTGACTGGTGCGTGCGTGGTTGCGTTAGGATATTATGCAGCAGGGTTGATGGGAAAGGATGATGAGTTGCTGGGGAAATTAGAAGATGCTGGAGAAGCTTCTGGTGATCGCGTATGGAGGCTCCCATTCTTTGAAGAATATCAGGATTGGATGGATGGCTCAAAAAGCGATCTGAACAACAATTCTCAGAAAGGAAAAGGATACGAAGGTGGCTCTATCACTGCTGGCGTGTTTTTATCCAAGTTTGTGGAGAAAGCCAAATGGGCGCATGTTGACATTGCCGGTTCGGCATATTGGATGGTTGATGGTGCTTATTTATCGAAAGGGGCGACTGGTTCAGGAGTGCGATTGTTGTCTTATTATTTGCTGGAGAATCAGGAGAAGGAGTAGGAAAATGTGGCCATTTAGTCAATTAGCACGTCTGCTTAAGAAAGAAGAATCAGAAGAAGAAAAGATATTAATTGATCTCGATGAGGCCATTAAATCTTTGAAAGAAATTGATCAGAGGTATAAAGAATGGGATAAATATATAGAGAAGTATACAGAATTGGATAGAAGAGCTGAAGAGGAAGAGCATAGATCTAAAGAAGTGATGAGATTCGGCCATGGATCCTACCTTAAGCATTATATAGTGAACAGGTGTTTAAAAATAGAAGAAATTACAGGTGCTGCAATAAAATGGTTAAATGAAGCTATTCTTAGGATGGATTTGTTAGAAAATATTGTAATTGATGTCAAAAAAAGTATAAAGAAAGAACCAACCTATAGAAGCACCACATTATCTTCAGAGCAAAAAAATTTATTTGATCAAATCTTGGAAGCAAAGGTGAATATTAGGGGGATTATTACATCATTGTTAACGGCGGAGTACAACACAAGGGCTTCACGGCATTACTCCGGGGGTAGTGTTAGCGACCCAACCAATCGTCAAGGGTTCAAACTATACGATTACGGGTCGAACTATTATCCTGAGTGTGAAAAAGATATTTCATACCTGAAATCCCTTAAAGAGAGCATAGAAAAGATTCTTACATTACAGAAGGAAGCTAAAGTAGTTGGAAAATAATCTCTATAAATCTTCTAACCACAAACCTTTAAATAACACTTCTTTCTGAAACAAAATTAGGGGTCGAAATCCCCGCATAAACCCGTCAAATTCGACCAGTTTAAAAATAAGGTAAAATGAGCAAAATCATAGTAAAAGGAACTGAAATTTCATACTATCAACAGAATGAAGAGGATTTTATCTGCTTGACTGATATGATTAAGAATATGGAAAATGGGTTGGTTTTAATCGAAAAATGGCTCAGAAACAAGAATACGATAGAGTTTTTAGGGGTCTGGGAGGAAATAAATAACCCTGATTTTAATTCCCCCGAATTCGAGGGAATTAAAAATGAAGCTGGTTTCAATAGGTTTACGCTTTCAGTTAAGCAGTGGACAGAGAAAACGAATTCTAGGGGAATTATTGCGAGAGCAGGAAGATACGGTGGGACTTATGCTCACAAAGATATTGCTTTTGAGTTCGCTTCTTGGATTTCACCACAATTTAAGCTTTATTTGATTAACGAGTTCCAAAGGTTAAAGGAACAGGAAAGAAAACAATTAGGCTGGGATATAAAAAGGAATCTTGCTAAAATAAATTATAGAATCCATACCGATGCCATAAAAGAGAATCTTATTCCTAAAGAGATTACTAAAGCGCAGGCAAACAATATCTATGCCAGCGAAGCTGACGTTTTAAATGTTGCATTATTTGGGCCGACTGCCAAAGAATGGCGGGACAATAACAAAGATAAAAGCGGAAATATCAGGGATTATGCCAATGTTTCTCAATTAGTATGCCTTTCTAATCTTGAAAATCTGAATGCATTATTTATTACTGAAAATCTGCCGCAAGATAAAAGGTTGATTAGATTAAACGAGATAGCAATACGGCAAATGAGGCTATTGATTGAAGATAAAAATATTAAAAAATTAGAATCAAAAGGTGCAGACTAAAAATGGAAAAAGTAGTCATTCTCGGAACAGGAATTGCTGGCTGCACAGCTGCCATTTATGCAGCGCGAGCTAACTTAAGTCCTTTAATTATTTCTGGTCCGGAAGACGGTGGGCAACTAACACTAACCACGGATGTAGAAAATTTCCCTGGATTTCCGGAAGGAGTGCAGGGTCCTGCTTTAGTAGAGATGTGTAAAAAACAGGCAGAGAAGTTTGGTACTCGCTTCAAAGTTGATATCGCTAGCGAATTCAAGAAAATCAAGAATGGTTTTGAATTAAGTTTAATGGGTGGAGAGAAAATTCAGACTAAAACCTTGATTGTAGCAACTGGTGCTAGTGCGCGATGGCTAGGTATTCCTTCCGAGGAAAAGTACAAAGGTCGCGGTGTTACTACTTGCGCCACCTGTGATGGGGCTTTCTTTAAGGGAAAGGAAGTGGTAGTTATCGGCGGCGGGGATTCGGCCATGGAAGAATCAAATTTCCTGACTAAATTCTGCACTAAAGTTACCGTTATTCACCGACAAGATTCATTTCGTGCATCTAAGATAATGCAGGATCGCTTTTTCAAGAACCCGAAATGTAAAGTAGTATGGGACAGCGAAATTGTGGAAATTTTGGGTGATGGTAAGAAAGTTACTGGAGTGAAATTGAAAAATTCAAAGACCGGAAAGACTTCTGAATTTAAGACTGATGGTGTCTTTTTAGCGATTGGCCATATTCCTAATACTTCCATCTTTAAAGGGATGTTAGACATGAATGAACTGGGATATCTAACCACTGACCGCTTTATGAAAACCAATATTCCCGGAGTATTTGCGGCCGGTGATGTGCAGGATACTCGCTATAGGCAAGCGATTACTGCGGCTGGTTCAGGATGTCAGGCCGCCATGGAAGCGGAGAAGTATTTAGCTGATCATGAGTGAACATAAAAATCTCTAAAATAACTTCACCAACATCGGATAAAACAAGTTCAATAACAGCACTAATAAGAAGAACAAGCTTACTTTATGATACAATCGTTCTCCTTTTTCTGGTCCTTTTAATTTGTGTAAAAAGACTTGAGCCATTCGTCCGCCGTCAACGATAGGTAAAGGAAGCAAGTTGAATAAGCCTATACCGATGCTCAGCAAGAATAACCAGCCTAAAAACCCTGCTCTTCCACTTTCTTTTCCCGTGAACCATTCTAAAAAGACAAAAAGAGCTTTTCCAACGCCATGCTGGTAACTTTCTTTGATCTCAAATTCATTTTGGATGTTTAAAACTCCTAGAAATGGCTTTTTTTCATTGTCTGGATTTTTAGCAAGGGTAATAGTATAATCCTTTTCAGCGGTGTTGACGACAATTGATTCTCCTGGAC
>Ga0209542_10000906_pt1 | contig 70518 bp, 81 predicted proteins | sample RifCSPhighO2_01_FD_184028 | JGI IMG/M metagenome (GOLD analysis project Ga0209542, IMG submission 184028) | Soil microbial communities from Rifle, Colorado - Rifle CSP2_plank highO2_0.1 (SPAdes) (version 2) | ecosystem: Environmental > Terrestrial > Deep subsurface > Rock core/Sediment ...
GTCTACGGAGAGCTTGTAAGTCGTGGCTGAGGAACACTCGGAAGAGTCGCAAATGACGTTGATGCTTCCCGGGCCGATGTAGAGGTCGCGGAACCTTAAGGCAGTAGAGCCTAAATCATAGGTGTCATCGGCAGATGGGATGATGGAGGAGGCGACCCGGCCGGTGAAGGTGATATTGTCTGAAGAAGAGTTGCCCAGGGTAATGTCCCCGGAGAAGGTGGTGGCGCCGGCGATGGACAGAGAATCCAGGGTGGAGGTGCCGGTGACCGTAAGCTGCTCGGCAATGATCTGGTCAGAGGAGAAGTTGGCTGCCGACAAGTTGGTCACTCCGGCAATGGAACCAATGCTGCTGCTGCCGGCAGTGGGCGCGGTGTAGGAGACCGGGACATAGCCTGGGGAACCGGATGGGCCGATGGGGCCGGGAAGGCCCGGGTCCCCCTTCTCCCCTTTACTCCCATTATCCCCCTTACTCCCCTTTAACAAAGTCTTCAGGGACTCGGAATTGGCAATCAGGTCAGTCAGCTCTTGAGTTGAAATTTTGTTATCATTATAGTTATCGTTATCGTTATTTTTACTGCCCATTTGGAGCGATTTGGAGTCCTTAGTCGCTCCCAGCACACGCCCCGCCTTCGCTAAAGCTCCGGCGGGCAAGCCCGGAAAACCGCTGCTTGCAACCACTTGGACATCATCATCGCCGAACAAAGTTGCATTGAGCGAATCGCGCGCAGCCAGCAATCTGGTGTCCAAGTTGGTCAGGCTCAACGCCGCGGGAACTACGACAAAAACTGACAGAGATACCAACAATGCCTGCCGCGGATACTTGCCGATGAGCCGGACAAGCTTGCGCGGCTCGACTTTCGCGGTCTCAAGGTCGCGGATGAAATTTTTTCCCATCCTTGCCGCAAAGCCTAACCATTGAAAGTAAGAATCCTGTCCAAGCAATTTAAGATCCCCGATTTCTTGTCCTGATCCTCGCCTCGGGGATGGGAATGAGCGGGCTCTTATAAAATCCCGGATCCCGCCGACGCCAAAGCTTTGGCGGGCTGGCAAGTCCGTGATGGACTTTTTCTGCGCAAAGAATTTATCCACGTCTTTCTGCCTGACCATCCACTGCGTCCCGATTTTTTGCCCCGGGATTTTTCCGACCGCGCACAGCTGCCGCACGCGCTCGCTGGAATACCCGGAAAGTTTAGCCGCTTGTGCAATCGGCAACAGTCCCGGGTCCGGACTGGCAATCATCTCAAACAGGGCTTCAACTTCCACCTGCCAGGAGTTGCCGATCTTGCTGGCCGGCAGAGTTCCGGCAACGCAAAACTGGCGGATGCGCTCCGCTGAATAGCCCGAAAGCCTAGCCGCTTCGCTAATTGGGATAAGCCCGTTCATTTGATTGTGTTTTTGTATTGGAGGGATTTGGAATCCCTAGAAACCCTTGTATTTTTGTGTCTTTTCGCTTGGATTTGGAACAATTTGTTTTGCTCCAAATTCCACTATTTGCCTATATTATAGCAAAATTTCGCGCTCGTGTCAATGATTCTTGGCCGGGATCCTGATTGCCGGCTAGGTATTCACGAAACGCGGCCGGGTCATTGAAGATGAGATTAAACACCACTTCCCCATTCAGGAATGACCAAAAGGCCCAGGCCAAAGCCAAGGTTAAAATCGCCGCCACGGCTAAATCCCAAATTTTTCTAGCCTGCAGGCTCATGCCGCCTCTTTCTTTGCTGCATACTTTTTTGACAAATTCTCAAAACCGCCAGCATCAATTGCTGTTCTGATCCGCTCCATGAGGTTGAGATAAAACCGCAGGTTGTGCATGGTGGCCAGGCGGATGCCCAACGGCTCTTGCGAGGCGAACAAGTGGCGGATGTAGGCGCGGGTGTAATTGCCGCAGCCGTAACAGGGACAGGCATTGTCAACTGGTATGAAGTCTTCTTTGAACTTTTCGTTGTCAATATTGATGGTGAAATAACCGCTCCCCTCCTGCGGCTTGAGATTGATGTAAAATTTGCCGTGCCGCGCTTCACGCGTGGGGATGACGCAGTCAAAACTGTCACAACCCAGCGCCACCGCTTGGACGATTTGTTCCGGGGTGCCCACACCCAAAAGATGCTTGGGTTTTTCTTCTTCCAAAAAGGGTTGAGTATTTTCTATGGCTTTGAACATTTCTTCTGACGGCTCCCCCACCGCCACGCCGCCAATGCAGTAGCCGGCAAAGCCGAGCTTATAGATCTCTTCGGCGGATTGTTTTCTTAAATCCTTAAAGGTTGACCCCTGGGTAATGCCCCAAAGCTGCTGCGCAGCATATCCCTTTCCATCCCCGCTGAGTGTTTCGCCGAGTTGAGCGGGGATCTTACCAAGATCCCGGATCCCGCCGACGCCAAAGCTTTGGCCGGCTGGCAAGTCTGGGATGGACCGAGAGGAGAGTTTTCGGTGCTCATGAATAGCCCGTTTTGCCCATTCCGTGGTCCGCTTTACCGATTGTTCAGCCTGTTTTTTCGTGGCTGGAAAACCCGGAAATTCATCCAGGACCAGCGCGATATCAGATCCTAAATTTGCCTGAATTTGTACAGAGGCTTCCGGAGTTAAAATATGAGTTGATCCGTCCAGGTCCGATTGAAACTTCACGCCAGCATCCGCGATCTTAACCATCTTGCCCAAAGAAAAAACCTGGAACCCGCCGGAATCGGTGAAGATAGCGCCTTTCCAGTTCATAAAATTGTGCAAGCCCCCGGCCTTGGCAATCAAAGCATCTCCCGGCCGCTGCCAAAGATGATAGGTGTTGGCCAAAATCATTTCCGCGCCCCAGAACTTCAGCTCCTCGGCGGCGATGGATTTAATAGCGCCCTTGGTGCCGATGGGCAAAAACACCGGCGTGTGAACTTCGCCGTGAGCAGTACGGATGATGCCCCTCCGAGCTTTCGTCTTTGAATCTTTTTTCGCGACTGTAAACATGCTTCTTGATTATACAAGATTTCGATAGAAAAAGCATTGACCCCGTTAGAAGCGTTTACACAAATTTTACGCAACTGACAAATTACTTTTATAACTATTCAAATCCTTATTGCGACTAAATAAATCTAGTTTTTTGTTTCTAACGGGATTGACATATTTAATCGCTTGTGATATCATTTACAGACCGACAGCAATGCGGTCGAGTTGTCGTCCTTATCCTTAAACAAGAAAGGAACAACAAACATGTCAGATGATGTAAAACAGCCTGCGGCTCCTGCTCCTAATGCTCCGGCAGAAGGTGACCAGGGTCAGCAAAGCTAATAAGTTTTGAAAATATAAACCCCGTCGCTTGCGAGCGGCGGGGTTTTATTATCCATTTTACTATTCCAAATAGTGCCAGATGAAGAAGCCAACCAAAACGGCTGAGCCGACCAAACCAAGCCAGAACAGATGGTAAACCGCGCGTTTAACTTTGCCGCCGCTAACTCCACCCGAGACCGAATAACAATAAGCGAACACGACGACGTAGACCAGCATGGTTAAGTAACTTTTACTCGTCCAGTGATGCCCGCTTAACGACTTTAGCCAATCTTTCAATGGCGGCGCAAGCTCGGCCCAAATGGTGACTATGACAGCAAACAATAAGGCGGCTTGAGTCCCTATAATGGAAGAATAAATTAAGCGCAATCTGTTCATTAACCCCACCTCGCGGCTGAGGAGATGATGAATCCCATCAAACCGATTAATAACGACAGTCCGGCAGTCAGGCCGACCAAAAACATCAACGGTTTTTTTAAGCCGTTATTTTTCAATTCCTCCATGGAGAGAAAGGAAAGAAACAGAATCGTCAACGCCAAAGGTAAAATGAACAAAAAGATATGCTCTTTGGATTCCATGACAACGGCATGCGCCCAAGGAACGGCGCTTTTCAAAATCACAGGCTTAACTAACGAGCCGTAGAATTTCACATAATAATATCCGCCAACAAACCAGCTTAACCCAAAACTCCCGGCGGCGAAAACAGCCACCCATTTCAGGCGCTTGCTGCTCCCCACTCCAGCCACCAGCTCGCCCAAATGCCAGAGCAAAAGGTCAATACCGACAATGGCAAATCCCAGGTGAAGCCCCACCAGAACGGGTTTATTGCTCAATAAATCTGTGAGAATCATTTCTTAAATTATACCACATAATCCCAGCCTGGCTGCCACGACGCGGTATGCCGCCAGTCATCCGCAAACGCCTGCTCCCATGTCTTGCTTTTGATTAAAACGTCCAAGGATAATTGCGGTGCTTTGTGAGAAACAACGACAACGGATTTGCCCGCGTAATTTTTTCGCAAAAATCTCAAAAACTCACCCACTCTTTTCTTGACGTCCTCATAACTCTCGCCCTCGGGAAAGCGTTGGTAAATATTGTTGGTTTGCATCTGCTCGACAATTGTCGAGGGTTGCCCATTGTATTTGCCGTAATTGCACTCGCGCAGTCTCTGGTCAGTTTGAATGGGCATAGATCCTTCGAAAACAAGGTGTGCGGTTTCTTGGGCACGCTTCAAGTCCGAGCAAAACACCGCGTCGAATTTTTTTTGGGCAATAAGTTCCTTTAACCTCCGTGATTGGGCAACACCCAGCTTGGATAGTGAAGGATCTGACCAGCCTGACGAAATCCCCTTTTCATTGTCCAAAGTCGAACCATGAACGAAATATGTGATATGTACTGCCATACGCTTGAATATTTTAATCCACAATCGTCGCCGCCAGCGTTTGAGCCAGCCCCACAAGGTCAGCCGGACCCCCAGGAATCCCAGCCCGATGAAAATCAGCCAAGAACCGGGAGTGAGCGGTGTAATCAGCGCCAGCACACCGGCAATGATCAATCCAATTCCAACAACCTTTTTGACTTTAGGGGTCATAGGCTAATCATACAAGGCTAGGATCGCGTCGAAGTTATCGTTCGGAGAGGCTTTGTTGCGCTTGATCGCTCCGCACTTAAGGCAGCGGTATTCGATGACATACTCCCTGGCTTTCGCTGTAACCCCAACGGGCTCCATCATGTCCTGACAAAGATTACCGCGGTCACCGGGGTTTAGGTCAACGTGTTTGCTCCACAAACAGTTGGGGCAATGGTTGGTGTAGCCCGTACCAGACACGCTGGTTGAGCAATGCTCACAAACGAAGTCCTCCTTCGTCCGCTGGAATTTCTTTGGCTCCATATCAAAACATTGGGCGGTAATCCTTGGTGTCAATCTGGTCGTTGTAATTGAATTTCCACTCAGCCTTGGCGGTTTTGGCTTCCGGCACGTCCTGACCTGGCCCGAATGGCCTTTTCCCAGCCACTGTCATAGCCAAAATAATAACCCACAGCCGCACCCGCAACAAATCCGAAAGCTAAAACCATCAATACATTTTTAATCATGCTCTTAATTTAACTATGGACTTAATTCTATAGAAAAATTGATAGCCTGTCCATTGCTGATGTTTTCCTTCTTTCGCACCTCTGCTTTAAGCGGCAGAATATATGCTCCAGCTTTTTTGTCGAAAAAAATTGATGTTTTCCAGGTTGTCTTTCCAATAATTACCATAACCGGCAGCGAACTCCATCCTCGGTGCATATCGCCAAACAATTGCTTGATTTTGTCCGATTGGTTTTTGGGCAAAGTCACCATGTGCCAAGGCGCAACTCCGGGATACAGCCAAACCTTCGCTTTGAGTTTATAAATCGTTTGAATCATGAACTATTCGCCGCGCCTGCTTGTCCACCAGTCCTTTATAATCGGCAAGGAAAACGTTGAAAGCAAATATCCAACCGCGGGCACAAAGGCTTTAAGCCAAGGATACGAATCATTGATCCACACCAGCCAAATGCCGGCCACGACATAAGTCACCGCGGCAATAAACAGTCGACGCGTCCAGCTTATCTCCCAGGCCTTGTCCGCCTCGACTTTGTGGTTTCGTTCTTTTATCAGTTCAATTTCTTTTTCTATGTCCATAGATATTCTCACATTCTCAAGAATGTTGGAATGTTTTGAACCCGGCCGACTTGGCCGGATTCGAGCCTTACCTTTATCCCATGCGGATGAAAATCGGAATTGGTTAAAATTTCCGCCACAATCTCACGGGTCAAAACGCCAGTTGCCTGATCATCCTTAAGCACCACCTCAACTTCCATTCCAATTTGTATATCTTCCCTATTCTGCCCGTTCATATGCAATAATCGCTTTGTTTGCCCACTTGGCCATCTCCGCCTGGGAGATTTTTCAAAACCGTCTCCTGATCGCTTGGCAAATAATCCAGCCAGCAAATGCCGTGGAAAGACAAATAGCTAAACCAACCATGCTTGCTTCTATAATCAGCATTTTTTGATGCCTCATTTTCTTGTCGTAAATCATACACTCCCCAGTCCACAAACACATTGCCAGGAAGCCCCACATCCGTGGCTATTAAGTCTCCTTTTTTTAGCTCCAAACGTTCTGTTCGATGGTCCCGCGAATCTCCTTCCTTGGGTTGCGGAAACTTGTCAGCCAATTCTTGCATTTGCGGAGTCAATTTATATAAATGCCCGAGCCGATACATGATCCCGCAAGAATTTATAAAATCAAAGACATATTGCAGTTGACCGCCAACCAGGTACCTCGAGCCTCTGAATACATAAGCGTCAAACGGAGCGCGGACATCAACTTGCGTGCTGGTCTGCTTATCAAATCTGAATCCGCCGTGGACGCGGTAACCGCCATCCTCGCCTCGATATTGGCCAGGGTAAAGGACTGAAGTAACTTTGTCTACACCCACTGGACTCTCAAACTCAAGCGTTGGACATTCCGGCGACGCGCTTGAGGATGCCCATTTGTTACCTTCGTCGTAGTCCCACGTCACAAGGCTCGTCTTTCCAGAGATCGCCTGCTGTATTTTCTCAATCGGCGCTGGTTTTTTATCACTTGGAAACAAGACAAATGCCGCCGCGAGCAGAAACAGGGCTACAATAATAACGCTTTTCTTCATAAATTAAGTTTACCATAAAACAAAAACCGCCGTCTCGTTAATGACAAATGAGTTGCCTGTCCTTGCGAATATTGATAAACTAACAGCAACAAAACCGGGTTCGTATCAACATAAAACCGCTTAAACGCAGGAGGAAACAATCGATGCAAGTGCAACCCACGCAGCAAGGGGACATCGCGTCCCGCACCACGTCCGAGGCCGTCATCCCGTCGGTTCGCGGCGAGTTCTACAACTACACCGCCGTGTTCACACCGGCGCGGCCCCTGGCGTACCTGATGAAGTGCAAGGCCAACAAGGATCGACCGCTTCACTTCGCCGAGGATCACGTCGACGAGCTCGATCTCGTTGTCGTCTTCGAAAACAGTGTCCGGCTCCTCTCGCCGAACACGCCCCCTGCGATCGAGCTGCTCGGCGATCTCGTGACGCGCGAGAATCTGAGAAACACATGGATCGCACCCGTGGAGATCACGCCCGAGGTGTTCAACCTGATCCGGCAGCAGAAAGACCGGGCGGCACTCAAGCTGATCTGCCGCGCATCAGCATCAATCAGCCGAGCCAGCTATGCCTTGCTCCAGCAAGGCGTGATCGTCGCGGTGAGCACGGAATCTCGAAAGTACGGCCTGCTGCACGTCAAGGAAGTCTCGCCGGCGTCGGTCAAAATCGACGCCTGCCACATCCTGCTGTAACGACAGCGTCGACCGAGTACGACCAGCCGCCAGGGCCTTCCCTCTGGCGGCGTTTTCTTTATATATTTTTCAGTGCCCCTTGATAATTCTTAGTTTCTCCGGGCGCGACAACTGCTTCATTCTGTTTTCTGCTCGGGAAGCCGTAGATCGATTGCGGAATTTCTTGGAATATACGAGTTTTACTGGCCTCCGGCCAATTAAATATTTCGCCGCCAGCTTGCCCAAATTATGCTCCTGCACTCTCCGCAGTAAATTTGCGGTAATGCCCGTATAGAGCGTCCTATCAGCACATTTAACAATATATAAATAATACACGTGCTTGTTCTCCTATTCGCGCGAATTAGAGAGTGCTTAGGATTGACTTTACGAAAGATTTTTGATCAGAAGCCAAGCTATAAAAAACCGAAAGCCCGCGTTGTTCTCTCTGGACAAGGTCAACTTTGTCCAAAATCGCCAAATGCTTAGACGTTGCTTTGAAAGATAGTTTAATGGCCAAAGCCACATCCCCGACCGAAGCCTCGCGGTATTCTTTGAGGAACTTCAAAATTGCGAGCCGGCGGCGGTTGGCTAAGGCTTTCAGAATCCGTTCCGTTTCTTTCATAAAAATATTATATACTTATTCTCCTATTCGCGCGAATTAGACCTCGTCAGGTAAAGGGTCAACCTTGGTTGACCCTTTAAATTGCCTTATAAATTACGTATTTTCCACGCTGACCGACTTGCCCCGCCAATTTATCTTTATATTGCCTATTCTTTTTCTTTAACCATTTCTCGTGTTTTCTAGCTTCAATATAATTAGCATGGGGTTTTGTAAAAACTAATTCCCAAGGCATAAAATCCTTTGTATAGAATACTTTCCCGCTATTGTGAATATTAATCCTTTCGACCGGATCTTTAGAAATTCCGCAGTAATATGATCTATTTTTTAAGCTTCTAAGTAAATATGTATAAACCATAGGAATAAATTGGCGGGGTAAACCGTTTCCAAAACCTTCTGTATATGTTCCTGTTTGATTCTAATCTGTTCGGGATTGATCGCCTTGTCATCCTGAACTTGTTTCAGGATCTGTCTTCTTCCAACCAAATACCCCACCACAAGCCCAACCGCAACCAACAGAATTTCTTTCATAAGTTTATTTCCCCTTGCTTAAGTTTACCACAAAACAAAAAACGCCGTTTCGTCAACGGCCGCTTATATACTTATTCACTTCAAATAATTTTCAATGGCTTCATAAGTCTGCGAAAAATCATAAATATCGTTGTGTCCTGCACCCGTAATTTCTACAAACTGTTTTTGGCCGGCTTTAATGCCCTGATAAAATCTCCGGCCAAACTCAACTGGGATAATATCATCTTCAGCTCCGTGGATAAATAAAACATTTTCAGCTTCTGCTAGCCATTCTTCCGCGGGAAATTTATCACGCAGTAATAACTTCACCTGGTACACCTTGTAATGGTACGCGGCCAGGTCGGATAAATTGTTGAACGCAGCAATCAGCAGGAGCTTGTCAACTTTGGCGGTAGCCGCGTGATATGAGGCCAGGGCAGTGCCCAAACTTTCGCCCAAAACCGCCACTGAAGTTGGCTTGAATTGTCCTAGATAATCAATCACTGCATCCACATTTTTCACAAGTTTTTCGTGGCTGGGCTCAAGGTTGTCGTTTGAGTAGCCGGCGTATTCGACAAAGATGTAAGAATATCCCAGTTTTTCAAATTCCAATTTCAGATAAGACCGGTCGCAGGCAGAACCGGCATTGCCGTGGTACATGACAATCCAACGGTCGGTTTTTTGTTTAACATACATCCGGGTGCCCTGCCAGTTGACTTTTTCGGCGTCCTCAAATCCGGGACAATCATAAAAATCCTGGTTAGTGGGAAAATAGATGTACTTGTTTTGCATAAAAAATAAAATCAAACCCAGGCCAAAATAAGTTAAAATCGCTGTTCTTAAAATCAAAAATGTCCAATGCTTCATCGGGGTTTGGCTTAAGGCGACTTGGGTTTCATCCTTACATTCTCTCTCCAGAGGCGGGCGGGCAAGAATATCGGAATGTTTCAACGCGCCGGTCGAGTGCCTGCCCGCCTCTGGCGGGGCGTGTTGGAACCCCTTATTTTACGCGGTAATGCGTGTGATGGCCGGTGCGGCCCTTTTGTTCAACTTTACCCATACGCTCCAGTTCGTCCATATACCGCACGGCTGTGCGGCTGGATACCCTCAAAGCTTGCCGGACTTCAAAGTTGGACAGCTCTGGCCTGCCTGCAAACAAATTCAAAACCTTGTCCAAATTCTGCTGTTTAGCAACCGTCCGATGCACGGCAGTCAGGCAAATCCCGGCAAATTCGTCAGTAGCACTTGTCCCATGCTTCTTGGCCTCCCTGCGCGCGTAAATAGCCAACCCCGCAACCGCCGCGGCCAGAATGATTATGATGGAGATTAGAATGGAGATCATTGGGTTATTTTAGCATTTAAACGTCATCCTTACATTCTCCCGCCTACGCCAAGGCTTCTGCCTTCGTTGAAACTACGGCAGACAAGTCGGCGGGCAGGCAAGTTTGTAAGGATGTATTATTGTGTGTGCTGGAATGATTGAAGAAACTGGACGAAAGTTCTGCCATAGGGCGACAGCGTATGTTCCACAAACTTACCACGGTATTTTTTGTTGATCAGCCCGGCCTGATACAGTCGTCTGGTATGTTCGCCTATGGTTTTTTCATTAGCCTTGAGCGCCTCAACAATATCCTCAAGCGTTATGGCTTTGTACCTGGCAATCAAAAGCAGTATTTCAATGCGATAATGATTGGAAATTCCCTTAAGATGCCGCTCCATTTGTTTTGCTGTTTTTAACTTATACATGTTTACATTATACACAACATACCAACATTCTCAAGTATTTAAGGATGTTGTTTTAGTGGGTAACCCCACAACCGCCACGGCCAGAAAAATAATTATGGAAATTAGAATTGCAGTCATGAGATTATTCTATAACATTCTCATATTCTCAAGAATATTGGAATGTTTAAATGTCCGGTTACTTGTGTGACTTGCCAAATCGATACTTGGCAAAAATAATGCCAATCAGAAACCCTGCAGCAACCAACAAAAAATCTCTCATAGATTTTATTTAATTAATTTCCATTTATTCTGATATTTTTCCATCTGTTTTATCATTTGCAAATCTCTCTTCTGTATACGAGGTATAGCCTTCCTATCGCTCAGGATAATCCTATGAGTCGAACTGCTAAACCGAGCATGAGTATTCCGAAGCTTCTGTCGTTTTTGCCAGAGATAATCCTTAGGGAAAATATAAAAATCGTGTTTATGAAATATCTTATGAATTTTAACGAAGATCAAAAAGTCGAAATAGCAAAAATCGCCCTTTAACAATCCACGCTTCGGATGACTAAACGTTCTGTTCGAGTGCTCTTTAATTTTACACGGCTTAACATTTAAAGCAACTCCATACCAATTACCGAATCCTTCATCTTTCAATCTGGAGGTTTTAATTTCCACATTCAAATTCCTACGCTTTTTTTCCATTACAATATCGGCACGCGATTGGCCCTTCCCAAGGATTATATTAAACCCTTGCCACCCGAAATGACTTTTAAGTTGCTTCCAGGCCAGTAATTCGCCGTAAAAACCGACTATGTCAGGCGTGGCTCGTCGATCAAGACGGCCTAAATCCAAGTTAAGTTTCTCAATATCTGCAATAGCGCGTTTAATATCTTTTACATTTACTTTATTCATATTAGTTACCGAGGGAATTATCTTATAACTATTTTTGTAAGTACTTACCAAGAATCCTCTGTTTTATTTTTTCTTGTTCTTTTTTGTTTAATTTGCTTGCGTAATTCATTATCCTATTATCTTTGAAAGCTCTGAGATAACAACTTAAGTAAATGCTGGGGTTGATAATTAAATCTTTATTATTTATTTTATAGCCTTTCTCCATATGATAATCATAATCGAAATTATGACCACTTGAACTTAAAAATTGATGGGCCAGTATGTTACGCCAATCATGAATTGGCTTAGCAATTTTAGAAAATTCCCTATCAGGTTGTTCCTCATCTAAGAATTTCTCTAAAAACATCTGGTAACCAACTTGGCCATGCAAGCCCCAAAGAGCTTCTGATATAGTAAGCGCCGCCGCATGGATTCCCATAAATAACAGTCCTGTTTGTTTGTTTTCTGCAGTAATAGATAATTCATTATTGAAAAATTTATCTATTGAGTATATGAGAAGTGAAATCGAAAACATCGGTGGACCATTCAGTACCTCAGAAATAATATATTCTGTTTCTCTGTGCGCTCTATTCTTCATCACTATTTAATAATAACTCTCCCGCGAATGCTTTGTGGAGAATGGATTGCTTGAGATCTTTCAAATCTTTTTCAGTTTCGGATTGGAGTTTCTGGAGCTCGTGGATTTTGGTGGACAACAAATCCAACCGCGCCACAATTTTCTTTTGTTCAGGCAAAGAAAAAACAGGAAACATTGATTTCTCTAGAAAATCTTTCGGGACTCTTTTTTGCCCCGCACTCCCAGTCATTCGCTGCTCTGCCTCATCTCGATAAACTTGACGTCTAAGATAATAATAAATTAACTCAGGCAAAACTTGACCCTTGGACCTTATAACATGAAATTCGGTTGAACCAAAACCGATTCCGTTTGTTAAATCTTTTACTAAGGCGACTTTACCATTTTCCATGCAAGGAGTAATCTTGGCAAAAATTACGTCTCCATTTTTGAAATTAGTAAATCCTTTTCTAACTTCTGATAATTTCTTAACATCTTTTTGGGTTACCGCCCCGTCAATATCATCAACATATCTCATCGGGATAAAAGAAACTTCGGAATTGTCAGGTAAATTTTTGGTATCATTTTTTGGATTAATTTCCGACACCTCACTCAAAGCCTTTTGGTTTTTAGTATGTGAAAAAACTTCATTCAAAGCCGATTGGAGCAGATTGGAACTTTCTTTTTTTGATTCCTCACGAAGCTTCTGCGCCTCTTCTATTTTCGCAAAAAGCCCTTCAATTTTTTTAACGACTTTTTTCTGCTCTGCTAAATCAGGAGTCGCTATGTCGAGTGATCCTAATTCTTCTTTAGTAAATCCAGCTTGAGCACTTCTGGACCTAGAAGTAAACCAATCCTGGACATAATTCGTATGCAAAAAGAAATTTAGATATTCAGACAAAATTTTATCTTTCTTTGGAATCGTCTTTATAATTGCAACATTATATGCGCCAGATTTTCCTGTCAGAATTTTTCCCACAGACGCCCCATACCTACCGATTAAAATATCGTCTTGGGTACACTTTTTTAACCTTTCAGAATCAGGCACATAGGTTGGAAATTTATCTTTGCTGAAGTCTCTTATTTGCAATAAACGAATATAGCCTGATTTAGGCTGAAAGATAAAAGTGCTTTTAGGCGGCTGGGATCCGCCTTCGAAATCACAAACTTCGGCTAATTTTTTTGTTGGCCAGTTATTTTTCATAAACCCGCAATAAAAGCAGTTACTTCATCCAGTCGATCATCTAAACCCCATGCGATCAAACGATGTAAACCATCCAAATGAATAAAATGTTCTCCCGGCAGTAAAATAATGTCTTGATAATCAGGCCAGCTAGGTAAACTCACGCTCAAAAATACTGGATTCATCGGGACTTGTTTTAAATATACAATTTTTTTCCAACAATCAGGATTTCTAATATTATAATCCGGAATCGATTTTATTTTATTGATTGTATCCTCAATTGTCATGCCTGATTTAGGAACTAACTCTATTCCTCCATGTTCACTAGTATGATATGGTAAAACGATTTTCAATAGCTGTTCTTTATTCAGCGTATTAAAACTCCATTTGCCATTAAATTGATTGTTTGCGGCTATCAGAGCATTACGCGTCCAACTATTTGATCCTTTTTTGACATCGTGTTGTCCATCAAATGCCTTAAGTATAGAATCAAAGGTTATTGGTCCAAATTTTTTTGTAGGCCAAGTCATAAATTATATTTATTTAAAATCCCTTGTATCAATTTGGTGCCTTTCTTCAAAATGCTTTTTTATAATGCCATTTTCTGTATTGTAAATTTCCCTTAGCAGTTTCTTCATAGACCGAATTGTTTTTATTACTTCTGCATTCGTTAAATGCTCATCTTTTAAGAGGTCATGTACCATTCTATTCCGCATTTTGCGAAGCTGCTCTAATTTATCGATTTCTTTCTTACTTTCTGGACACCGCGCGTTCAGGATTTTAATTGAACATTGAAAATCTTGCCCCATTCCTAACTGTTTTGTGGCTGTTTCAACAAAAGAAGCATGAATTATGACATCTCTATAAATGGTACGACCCTTCACTGCCCTAAACTGATTTTTGACCCACTCTTTATGATTCATAACTCATTTAATTTTTATTGGCCAACTAGGTTTTATTTTGTTGGTTTGGCGTTATTGCTCTAAGCAGCGCATCCGTCAATTGTATTGTTTGAGAAAATAGTTGCTCGCAATTGATAAGGTATTCATGGTCAATAATAATTCTCTTGCCCTCGCTGTATCCTTCTGGTCTCAGCTCTTGTTTCGGTGGATCTCCAACCGGAATAAAACTGATCGCTGAATGAGCAAACAAGTTTCTAACTTTTCTGACTTTATCTAAATTGATTAGTAACGCTTTGCAGTCTTTATCTCCAATTAATTTATGTTGTGTTGAAAGTTTTTTAAAAATTCTATACTTATCACTAAGGCTCAAATCTTTTATTACTTCGTATAAAAATAGCGAAGAAAGATCGCTCACCTTTAAGTCACCTTTATCTTTATCAATCTTCAGAAGATGTTCCGGGAAAAATAAATGCTGAAGCAGCGAATCGAGCATTAGTTCAATCTGGATACATGCGGCCAACGTTCTCCCTCGAAGCTCTTTTATTTTTTTCTCTTGCTGTTGCCAATCTCTGTCCAAGCGTTCATCCACCATAACCTTTGCGCCGGGCGCTAATTCAATCCACCCATCCACAATAGGTGGTTGTGATTTCTTGTTATCATGAGAGTTAGATTTTTTGTCCATTTTCGAGTAATTTTCGTTAGCCAATTATTATTCATAAGGACTAATTTTTACAAACGATTCTCCTCTATCAAGCAAGTCTGAATAAGTTAGAATTTCTATACCATGCAAAGAATGATTTAACTTACGCAATGCTTCTTTTTTATATACATTCCAACCCTTGCTTTGTCCAATCAATATAAAAGCCCTCGGTTTAAGCATTAAGCACTCTTTCTCATAAACTCTTTTGATCTCATTTTGGATCTCGAACCTTTGCCTATCTATTTCTCCAAGGTAATTTACCACTTGTCCAATTGCTTGATTTGCTTCTTTAGACCAAATCCAAGACCCGGGATGGCCTGAGTCTTCTTCCACAATTTCGGGTATCGGTAATTTAATCTCTAAGATATCAACAAACCCATCCAATGTCGGAAATAAATAATCCGGCATTATTCCTGTGATATTTATTTTTTGCTTTTCGATAGGCGTCTCGTAATTAATCCCGAACAACCAATTATGTTTATAGATCCACTTTTGCCAAAAATCATCTCCGGCTGTTTCAGAAAAAGTACTGTTACTAAGGCGATTCTTTAATTCATCAATAACCTTTTTCCTATGAACTTGCAATCTACCGGCAGAAAGCCTCTCAGTTAATTCAGGATCTTTGGTATTTGCTAGATCCCAAAATTCCTGTGAAAATCCTTTATCTAATAATTGCTCTATTACGGCTTTTTTGTTTTCGTCATCAACCAATATAACTCTATTTTTATCTACAATTGTTGGCGTACTAATGCTTTGCAGCTTCTGTATTAATTCGTTCTTTGTTTCTGGGTTAAGGCTAGAGAAAATCTCGTCACCTGATGAACCAGCTATAACATCTTTTTTATCACTCTCTGAATAATGCTTTAACTTCCGAGCCAGAAATGCTTGAGTTCTGTTTTTTCCACTTTGAGCAATATTCTTACAAAAATCTTGGTAAACTTTTAAATTTATTACTAACTTATTATCTTCCTGATAAAAATCGGCAGTCTCTGTTAATGTAAGAAAAATTTCTTTTCCCTGGTTATCTTCAAGATAGTGCGATAGACTAAGGTGGTAGTCAAAAGTCTTACTGAGATGTCCAGTATATTCTCTAATATCAAAATCGAAGAGTAGTTGTGTGTTGTTCTTCTTGTATCTTTTGAAAAAGGTAAACTTTGAAAAATCCATAAAGTTATAAAATATCTCTTATGCCTACAATACTGCTTCTGATTTTTCCTTCATTCTGTTCAATCGCTTGAATCAACTGCTCAGGTGATTTATTTGATGTCTCGTCTTTACGATTTGGATTCTTGAAATCCAAATTAAAATTTCGTCCGCGGATTTGGTCTATACCCACTTTCCAGGCAAACTCATTTTCTGTCCGTTTATGCCACCATTTTTTGACTGGTTCAAATTCGGCATCAGTAATGCCGCGATTCTTCGTATATTGCTTCAGCCCTGCAGGCAATGGCAATTCGTAATACCAAACTTCCTTGGTCGGCTTGCCTTTGTCAAAAAAAACCAAATTAGTATTTACCCCAGCGTACGGGTTAAATACACCTTGCGGCAGACGCACTATTGTATGTAAATTATATTCTTCGAGCAATTTTTCTTTGATCCGGGACTTCACGCCTTCGCCAAATAGCGAACCATCCGGAAGTACGATGCCGCATCGGCCAGTTGGTTTGAGTAAGTGCATGAACAAAACTAAAAACAAATCAGCGGTTTCTTTGGTCCGGAAGGATTGCGGAAAATTATCCTCTGTTCCATCTTTCACGGATCCACCAAATGGCGGATTGGCAACAATCACGTCCACTCGATCTTTAGGCCCATAATCTCGAAGGGGCTTGGATAACATATCTCCCCTGCGGACCTGCTCTGGGATTTCTACACCATGCAAAATTAAATTGGTAATGGCCAGCAAATGCGGCAATGGTTTAAGCTCTACTCCTTGGACATTGGATTCCAAAGTTTGTTCTTGTTTTTTGGTTTTCACTTCAGCACTTCGGATGTGTTGCAAAGCGCTAACTAAGAAACCGCCAGTACCACAAGCTGGATCCAAAATTTTCTCGCCAAGCTTAGGATCCACCATTTGCACGATAAATTTAGTCAGCGGACGCGGCGTATAGAATTCACCTGCGTTGCCAGCGTTTTGTAATTCTTTGAGCAAATGTTCATAAATTTCATTAAAGTGATGCCGATCGTCCTGACTGTTGAAATTAATTTCATTTAACTTATTCGCGACTTGCCGGATTAGTGTCCCAGACTTCATGTAATTATAACTATCTTCAAACACTTCTCGGACAATCGCCCCGCGTTGATTGGCAGCAGAAATGGGCAGATCCTTCAACTGTTTGAAAAGTTTATTATTTATAAAATCCAAAAGCTCATCCCCGGTAATTCCTTCGGGATTAGCTGCCCAATTTCGCCAACGTAACTTTTCGGGAATTGGAGATTTATATTTCGGATCAATTAACTCGTATTCTTGCTCTTTATCGTCAAAAATCTTCAAAAAAAGCATCCAGACCAGTTGGGAAACCCTTTGGGCGTCGCCATCCACACCTGCGTCTTTGCGCATGATATCCTGAATTGACTTGATTACGTTTTGTAATGACATAGTTTAAACTTTATAAATTGAGGTCTCAATTTCCTTGATTGCGGACAAATATTTTTCTCGGCCACCGAAGATTATATTTACGATTTCATAAGGGGTACCGAATTTCGGAAAAGGTGAGACTTGTAAGTCATCAATGCTATCGATAGCGGTAATTCCCGCGTCAGCATATTTTTCAATCAAGGCATCAATCACTTCTCGTGCCTTACCTTCATACTTAGCAAAATAATTTCTTTTTTTCACATTATCAGCTCTTTCTTTACGAGTCAGTGGCGGTTTACCAAAAGCTAAATGACAAACTAAATCGAAAGGATCCAGATCTTTTCCTATTTCCTTTTCTAATTCTTCAAAAATCACTCCTCGGGATTCAAGTTCGTTAATTATTGCTTCTTTTTTCTCGGCATTAGTCCAAGCTTTGAGAAAATCATCTAAAGATTTGTGTTCGCTCAAAATATTTTTCTTTGAATAATCTTTCAACGACTCAGTAATCAACTTGCCGTTTTCGTCCATATATTGGACGCGCTCATTAATAATCTTAACCGCAACGTTATTTACATAATATTTCTTTAGGTTTCCGCCCGGACCATCTATGATTATTATATCCGAACCTGAACCTTCAGTCGTTCCTGTGTCGTCAGGAGGGCCATCAGTCCCGGGTGGAGGATCTATAGGATCATCGCCTTTTGGTTCATAAACTACAACCGGGTCACCATCGAAATCCGGATCGGAAAATAGTTCCGTCGCATTTCGAAAATCTAAAATTGTGAAATAAAACTTGTGATAATCCTCGCGAATCCGAGTACCGCGGCCAATGATTTGCTTGAATTCGGAAACAGAATTGATATTCGTATCCAGCACGATTAATTCGCAAGTTTGGGCATCGACTCCCGTAGTCATAAGCTTCGAGGTCACGGCAATCACCGGATAGACACTTTCTGGATCAATAAAATTATCCAACTCTTTTTTGCCTTCGTCGTTATCTCCAGTGATTCGAACGACATAACGGCGATTTTCTGCAACCAATTCAGAATTTTGATTTACTAACGCTTGGCGCATGCGCTCGGCGTGATCAATATCTACACAAAATACAATGGTTTTTTGGTACGGGTTCGTACTCTTTAGATATTCGCTGATTTTACTCGCGACTAGCTGCGTTCGCTCATCAATGACTAAATTGCGGTCATAGTCCTTAGCGTTATAAATCCGATCCGGAACTTCATTACCATATTTATCGGTTTTGCCAATTTCTGGACGATATCCTTCGACGTCGCGATCAAGAGTTAAACGGATCACTTTATATGGCGCCAAAAACCCATCTTCAATTCCTTGTTTCAAAGAATATGTATAAATCGACTCACCAAAATAACTTTGAGTTGAGATGTCCTTGGTTTCTTTCGGAGTGGCAGTCAAGCCAATTTGAGTGGCACTCTTGTAATAATCCAAGATTTCACGCCAAGCCGAATTATCTTTCGCGCTCCCTCGATGACATTCATCCACAATGACTAAATCAAAAAAATCTGGAGAAAATTGCTTGAAAATATTATTTTCTTCTTCGGTTCCAGTTAACCCCTGGTAAAGCGCTAAATAAATTTCGTATGCTTTATCGACGTTGCGGTGTTCAATCTTAACCATCTTATCGCCAAAGGGTACAAAGTCGTTATTTCTAGTTTGGTTCGCCAGAATATTACGATCAACCAAGAACAAAATCCGTTTTTTGGTTTTGGATTTCCATAACCGCCAAATGATTTGAAACGCGGTGTATGTTTTACCTGTACCTGTAGCCATGACTAATAATAATCGCTTTTGACCTTTGGCTACAGCTTCGACGGCTCGATTAATTGCAACTCTTTGGAAATAACGAGGCTCCTTGCCTCCTACTTCTTGATAATAGTCCTGGTCAATTATTTGCCCAATACGTTCATTAATATTTTTTGCTTTTTTGTATCGCTCATATAACTCAGTTGGAGACGGAAACGATTCAAGACTAATTTCATTCTCAATTTTCCCCTTTGTTATTGTACGATCATGTTCTAAAAACGCTTTACCGTTTGAACTATAGACAAATGGAATATCAAGTGCTTCGGCGTAAGCTAAGCCTTGTTGCATTCCATCACCCACTGAATGATCTGGGTCTTTGGTTTCGATAAGGGCTAGTGGTAAATCATTTTTGTAATAAAGAATAACGTCAACACGCTTGCCTTCACCCCGCTTAACTGTTTTTCCATGAACAATAATTCGGCCCGCGGTAAAATAATACTGCTCACGTATCTGTGTTTGCAGGTCCCATCCCGCAGTGGTAACAGCGGGGATAATAAATTTAGTGCTGATATCTTGTTCAGTTAGGTATGCTTTTCGCATAAAAAATTGAGCTTAAACTTTTCTACTTCCAACGCGCCACTCGACTGGCGCATTGGAGGACTTGCTGGGAAGCAGGTCTTTTTGCCTGGGATAATTCCGACGCCGATTGGCCAGCCTCGCCTAGCGAGTCTAGGCGGGCGGGTTCGGAGTATCTCGCCTTAGGCGAGATAAAAATTCAAGCTTTTTTTCGACTAAAAGTAAGCTAATAATGCCACTTTTTGCATAAATTTACTAGAACCTGACTATTGACATAAAAGTCTAGTTGGTATATGGTATATTTACGGTATTCGAAAAAGGCGTCGGCTCTATTGGCCGATGGCCTTTTTCATTTTAGCCAAAAATCCGTCCGGTTTATGATGATGTATATTAAATCCGTAATTTCGAAAATTTGAAGTTAATGTAGATACTCCCAAGTTCCTCTTGAATTGCTCTTTAAAATACATCTTGGCCTGCGAAGGCAAAGGGATTAATTTCTCATTTATCAAAAGCTCATAATTAATGCTGCCAACCAATAAATCTGTAAGTTGCAAAAGATCATTTGAACGCGAATCCAACCGGCAAACTCCGGCAATTGCCAATCTACTGAATTCATTATTTATTCTGTTTTTAATATTTACCTCAAACCTTGATCTTTTTGGACTTACTACGTTGTCAGCCAACACAGTCAAAACTTCATTTTTTCGTAGATTGCCTTTAATTAACTCCTGAGCAATTTGTTCGTATGCAAAAAATGGGTCGCTATGATAATTTTCTTTAAAATACTTGCTCCTCTTGTCAATACTATATGAGGAAAAATGAATGCTATGGGTAGCAAATAATGCTGATAAAATTTCCAAAGCAACGGGTAGCTTTGCCTTATTTAGATCATTAAACTTTACTTCCCACCAAAATTGATTTTTCTCCCTGATGTACCGGATCTTCTGCTGTAAAAAGTAAGGCTGAGAAACTTTAACCATACCCACCGTAAAATATGGCTGAGATTTCTGATCCAGCGTACCTGATTCGTCCAAAAAACAAAACGGCGTCCAAATTTGCCTGAAATCTTTAATCGTTAGATTATTTTCTGCCATAAAAAATTGAGGTTAAACTACTCTAGTTTTCAACACGCCAGTCGAGTGGCGCGTTGGAAATATACTCTAATAATGCCACTTTTTGGGCAAAAATACAATTATAAACGCCCCACATAAGTGGAGCGCTGGATCGGCTTTCACAGGAAAACGAGATTAGGTTTTACTCGCAATCCGAAGATTGTTTCAGAATTCAAGTTCGGTGTTACATTCAAAATTGGATCCCGGATCGCCCTCCCTTGTGTTTAAGCTCTTGGGGTCGTGGCGTCCGGGATGGGGCCTGCGGGCTAATTCTTCGCCATATAAAACTTTCTCTGTTTTTCTGGGAATTTTTCGATGGCGTAGCGGAGCATGGTGCGGGGCATGATTTTGTAATGCTTTTTGAGGAATTTGATCTCTGTTGGCAGGGAGCGGTTGCCGACTTCGCGCAGCATCCAGCCTACGGCTTTATGGATGAGGTCGTGCTTGTCTTGCAGTAAAATTTCCGCGATTTCCAAAGTTTTGGCAAATTGATTTTGCTTGATGAAGTGGTAAGTGGCGATGATGGCAACCCGGCGCTCCCAGAGATTTTGGGATCTTGCCAGTTTGTTTAGAATTCCTGTCGGCTTGCCAAGCAAGTAAGCGCCCAAGATTTTGTCAGCGCTAAGATCAACTAAATCCCAGTTGTTCACGCGATCGATATGGTCCAAGTAAAATTTATAGATTCTAGTTTTTTGGCTTTGCTCGCCGCGATTGAATTGAATGACCAAGATCAAAAACCCAATCTGCCGCTCCTCGTGGATTTTTGACTTAAGCAGCGTTTCGATCTCGCGAAAACCAAGATGCGAATACTTTTTTGCCAAGAGGCGCTGAGTGGCAGAATTGAGGCCCACAAATTGATCGCCATAACCGTATTGGCCTTTTCCGGTTTTAAAAAACCATTGCGAGCTTGTGGCTCGCTTTGGGTCAGCCAACTTTTTAATATCTTTAGTTAAAGATTTAAGCGAAGGATTGTAAGTGATTATACTAAGGCCGGATATTAAATGGCTTTTTATTGGCTTCCACAAGTATTTTAAGTGTCGCCTGCACCGAAAGGTTATCGCTCGACAAAAGTACCAGACGTTCGCCTAGTTGGTTTAACAATGGACTTAAGAATTCATCAGCCCATGATGGCGACAATGTTAAGACGCCAGAAAAATCAACATCCAATGATTCATCAGGGCGAATTTCCCGTAAAGTAGGCTGAAAAGCCTTAAAAGCCTCACTGCCCAATTCCCGAGATATTAAAGTTTTTCCAAATTTTTCTAACTCTAACTTCATAAATGTTTATAAAATATTAATTAAAATTCTATTTTTGCTAAACACCCTCTCGGGTTGTTTTGGCCACGAGTAACCTGAAACACCTTATCAGAACCCTGCATTCTCACTTCCGCATCCCCGCTGGTAAAAAACAGGTCAATGGGTTGGCTGAGAACAATTTCGCGAACAGATTTAAGTCCATTTCCTCGTTTCTCTGGCGCGCGACCTGATATGAATTCGGTAAACGCAACCTGGACCGCGGTAACATGATTCGGAAGGTCGGGACGAACTTGCCTTAATGTCTCTAAGATGCCTAAACCCCGATCGGCAAGAACAATAATTCTTTTTTGAAGATCATACCCAAAAAAAATTCCGGGCGTATCTGGCCACTTGCCTAAATTATGAGCAAAAGAATTATCGCCAATCTCTCCTGTAACTAAGACGATCAAGGAATACAATTTCTCAAATCCTGGTTTTTGCACCAATTCGTATTCCATTTTAGAAAGCTTGGCATTAAAAATTGAGCTTGTCTGGCAATAGAACTTGCCAGGGAATTCAGAATTATTTTGTGTCCATTCCGAGGCAAATTTAAAAAGATCGCTCGAAAAAATTTCAAGATCTTTTTCCCGGTAATACCTGTGCTTCCCGCCTTCTTTTCGAATCGCAATTAACTTACCACTTTCGTCCCATCGACGCAGTGTATTTTGAGAAACCCCTAAATATCGGGCGGCTTGGCTTATAGTGAGTAATCTTTCATCATCCATGGCCATATCTTAACATAATCCCTAAATCTACACAATATCAATCCAAATCTACCCAAAAGTAGCTAAATCTACCATAATAATAGGGAATAAACACCCCATACGGGTGTGAGGTTTTAAATCCTTATATAAAACCTAAAGCCCCGCATATTGCGGGGCTTTAGCAAAAGTGCGCTATTCCCATGTAGTGTTTTGATTATTCTCTTAATTCTCTCCTCAAGACTTAACCGTCTTTTTGGTTTTGCTACAGGGAATGGCCCACTTGCGGCACATCCTGTTGCATCCTGACATCTCTCCTTTCACCTTAAGTCTATACCCTATTCTAGGCTTGTCAAGCTTTTCTTTTGGCTTCCGCCTCACGGACCTCTTCCTCGTCCATGCCAAAATGGTGGGCTATTTCGTGCCAAACCGTGTTTTTGACTATTTCCTGCATGTCTTCTGGATTTCTGGCCGCTTGCTCAATGGGCCGCTGAAAAATTGTGATCTTGTCCGGCAACACGCCACCGTAATACGGCCCGCGCTTGCCTTGCGGCACGCCTTCATAAAGGCCAAACAAAGTCCAGCCGTGCCGCAGGCGGAGCTTAACTGCCTGCTCGGCGCTGGGCTTATCTTCTATGACAATGGCAACATTGTCCAAGAGCTCCAAAAATTTCGGCGGAATCGCTTCAATCCCCTCGGCCACCAATTGTTCAAATTCGTCCTTGGTCATTATGTCTTACATTTTAACATATCATTAACTTTTGCTAGAATAATTTTATCCACCAAGGAGGCTTGCCATGAACGCCCAGAATGCCAGGGTTATCGAAACCATCAACGAGGCGCTCACAAAAAACAGGCGACGGATAATCGAGCGTCACGCTATCGAGATCGTGATCATCATCGTTTCCCTCGCCATGGCTTTAGTTTTAGTCTTCCACTCCTAACCAATCGCCAGCCCCGCGCTTGGTCTTTTTTTTTAGATTAATGACGGTAAAATAGTCATGCTAACATGCTAGCATGTTATAATACAGTCAAGGATAAAAAACAGGCAAGTAAGTGCCTCATATTTTAGGCAATCTTGCTAGCCGAAGGCAAAGCCAACAGTCTGTCTTAGGACGGAAGAAAAAAGAAGCGCCGTTTCCCTCCTCCTAGGGGGGCGTGCGCGGGTGTGAGTCATGAAGCAATGGGCTGAGGATATTTGAGAACAGACTCCACGCCACCCAAAGCCAGAATGGAATCTGCAGAAGCACGACAGTGAAAGCGTGGCACCCGAACTCTTTGGCGACCACTGTCGAACTCATCCATACGAGATTCACGCAAACTGTCGCCGAGCCGCCAATTGGCGGAGGCAATTTTCAAAGGCTCAACCGTACGGTTGAGCCTTTGCTGGTCTAAAATTAATTGTTTGGCCGGACTTCGGCTTCGGGAATATCCAGGCCGGGAAGCGGCATGGGCTTAATGATTGGCGCTTCTGGCTGGCTGTCCAGAACATCCTTGACCAAGGGGACGATGACGCTGCTTCCATAGAAGCCGTCCGCGGCAGACTTGATGGGGAAGATCAGAGATGGCACAAAGATATCCTCCCATTTGCCGCCCAAATCATGCCACAGCCTGACTAAGCCGCGGAACGGTGTGTTCAATTCCACAATTTCGGTTTTGGCGCCTGGCTCGCTGTAAGGATACCAAGTGCGGAAACCGCCGCGCTCGGCAATCGCCTTAATCCGACTGACATCGGTCTCGACGTCGTAAGCTGAGGCTTCATAGCGCTGGTTAGTCAGCTCGGAGACTGATGAGACCCTATTAACTCTAACACTGTAAGTTACGAACATGCCGTTTTTGTTACCGCCCTCGTCATAGATTTCAGCCCCGGCCACTTTCAGCGGATAGACTACAGAGACGACATCAGGAATGTAATAGGACATTTTGTCCGACGACGAAAGTCTTTCGTAATCCAGCTTCCAGTAATTCTGGACCATGGGCTCACCGAAGTTTTCCCGGCCGATGCCGTATTCGTCGAGGAAAGCGTTGGTGGCGGCAATCACGGCTTCATCAGCCGGGATCTGCTCGGGCCTGAGCCGATACTGCTCATAGCACTCCGGGGTTTGGCATTGCCGGTCCGGAGTTTGCCACCGCTCCCAGTTCTCAGAAATGTTAATTGTTCCTTCCTTAAGGTCGACATTGAGGCCATAGCCGAAATCGCGATCCTCAGCCACACGGAAGTATTCCAGTTTGCTTTGGCCGAATTTACCGGCGTCAAAAATTTGGACCGCGAACTGGCTGATGAATTCGTTGAAATCAACGCTGCCGAACCCTTTTACGCGGCGGTAGACTTCCATTTTGTCTTGATCAATGCCGAAGTCCTCGCCGGCATACACGAATTTGTAATTGGTGGGAACCGGCATGATGCTGCTGCCGCCGCCAAAACCAGCGCTGCTTCTTTCCGCTTCCAAAGCCGCGGGTAAAGCCGCGTCTGCAGGCCCACCGCCCCCGCCGCCCTGGCCTTTGGCGGAGACGGACACTTTGGTCAACGCGCCAAACGCCCCTTCGCCGGCAAGAGCGATCTCCTGCTTGCCAGGCAGCAGAACTTTGTCGCTGCCCGATAGCACGGCGATCAATGCCACCGCCGCAATCACTGCCCCGGCAATGGCGAATTTGAATCTGCTCATAAAGTTAAAATTCTGAGTTAATAATTGTTTCTCTTCCCGGGCCATATGCCCAGACAATTGGGCTCTCAGTCTTAGCGCAAACTTTGGGTCAGGTTTTTCCTGGCTTTGAATTGACCGTAATTTGGCCATCAAAAGCTCGGTCTGTTCGTCTTCAAATTGTTCGCGGTTGTCGTTCATGGTTTTGCGCCAATTAATGCCTGCCGCAGGCTCGATATCGCCCGCGAGAACATGACCTTTGAATTGGCTTCGGAAACGTTCAGGATCTGGGCAATTTCCTTGTGCGACAGATCATCCCAGATGCGCAGGAGGATGATTTCCCGCTGCTGCGGTTGAAGTGCGGCAAGAAATTGCTTGACCGATTCGGCATCCAAGGCCCGGTCCAGCCCGTTGGCTAAATTTTCGCCGCTCACAACCTCTACTGATCCAATATCAAATGTGGGCTGATTGCGGCGGTAATGGTCAATTAACGCGTTTCGCGCAATCGCATATACCCAAGGCTTAAAACCGGCGCCGTGTTCGCGAAAAGTGCCGACGCGCTTGACTATGTTGGTAAACACGGTGCTGACGATGTCCTCGGCTGTCTGCTTGTGCCGGACGCGGTTGTAAACAAATGCGTAGATTTTGGGCAGGTAAACTTCGTAGAGCTCATCGAAGTTTGACCAATTCCCCATCTGGCACTGTTTAGCTATGTCTGATTCCATGGAATTCCATATAGTAATACGTATGAACCGCAAAATGGTAACAATTTTGGCCAGATCACCAGCTTCCGCCGCCTCCGCCGCCAAAACCACCGCCCGCTCCGCCGCCGCTAAAGCCGCTGCCGCCTGTGGCGGCGCTGCTGGGTGAAACGGCCTGGGTGGAAGCTACGGCAAAACCATTCAGGCTTTTGGAAAACGCGATGGCGCTGAAAGTGCCCATACTCGGATCCGAATACCACGAAGGGTTTTGGTTATAAATGCCCTCAAACTGCCTGGCCCATGCTTTTTCCACGCCCAAAACCATGGCAAAGGGCAAAAGCTTTTCGAATCGAGTGGGATTTAGCTCAGGCGCGTTGTGAAATGCCAGACGATCCTTCTCCGCGACTGTAATGTATTCCTTCAACCCCAAAACTTGCCGCTTCGCCTCGGCTCCTTTGGCTGTCAGAGCTGGCATGAATTGGGCGAAAACAAGCAGCAGTATGCCAGTCGGGATCACCCCAATTAAACCCAAAAGACCAACCAACGGCAGAAGTATGGACAAAAAAAATCCAAGGACTATCAGAACTCCGCCCCACACCGAATACTTGATCCGAATCTTGTTGGGGTTGCCGGCAAAATAGCCCTTTTGCGTCAGGTCTTGATAGAGCTTGTCTGAAATTTTTTTAGCTGTTTTGTAAAAATCATCAGGCAGCTCTGAAATCAATATTTCCGGCTTGTCGCCGAACAACTTGTTCAAAAGATCGTTTTCATGAGGCGGCAACGCGGCAGCGTTTGGCAGGCGGACTAGTTTGTAGTCACTGACGCCCAAAAACTTTTTTTCGGCACCTTTTCGATTTTCAAAAATTCCAGCACCGCCAGATGGATGATTTCGGACGATAAATCCTTTTTGTTGACTCGGCCGTCAATAATCGTGCCAACCTCGGCCGGCGTCAAATCCGAAGGCGGATCATACTCGGCCACAATCGGACTCTGGCCTTTGGGATCGCGGCCAAATTTCCACCAGCGGTGAAGGAGCCAAATCAAAACCAGCAGTGGGATGAGTAATGGCCAAAAAGTCTGAAGTCGGCGGAAGAATATCTGCATGGCGGTAGGCTGGGCCACCACATTTTTGGGAAAGCCGAACGCAAACGTCAGACCTTCACCCGGCTGCAGGTGAGAGTCGGCAAACTGAACCGAGCCGTCCGACAAAACTTCAGTTTGAACACAAGATGTGTTTGATCCAAATGAACCGCGGAAGCAATCCAGCTTCAAGTCTTTCTCAGCCACAAATTGTGGTAAAAAAACCTGCGCGAACACGGACTCGATGGGCACTTGCCAGTCCGTGCCAGTGACGTTCCAATAAAGCTCATCATGCTCTTCAAAGTAATTGATCGCGCCTTTAATCGTATAGCTGATGGCAAACGTCTGTTTCCCGCTTATCAGCTCATTAGTATTGCCGATTTTGATTTGCTTGTTTTTACCAGAACCTAATAGTTGAAACGGCTCCGGCTTATCATTGCGCGAGACGGCAACATCCGATATCCGCAGCTTATCCAGCGGGATGTCCCGGTAAATGCCGTGGCGCGACAAAACGCCGAAATTATAGACAATGGTTTCTTCGACGAGCAAGGAGGCATTAGGCTGGATATGGATGACTACATCAAAAGCCTCAATTTGCTCCGGCTGATCCGAATCCTGCGTCTCGTGCGCAAAAGTTGGCAAAACCAAAACCAGCGCTGTGAGCAAAGCAACAATTAAAATAACAGCTCTTCGCATATTGACTTGTTATGTATGTCGCGAGAATCTCGGACCGCCTCCGCGCCGACCCGCTCCGCCATCGCGTGAGCGAGGCGAGGGGCCGCCGTTGTCGTGGCGCCCTCCGCGATCCCTGGGACGGTCGTCAATGGTGCCGCCTTCCGGGCGGGGCAGAAGAATTTTGTGCGAGAGGTTCAGCCGGCCCATCTGGTCTATTTCCACAATCTTGACTTCCAGCGGGTCGCCGATCTTGACCACGTCTTCCACCCGTCCCACGCGGTGCCAGGCCAGCTCGGAAATATGCACCAAGCCCTCGGCGCTGCTGCCAGCAACCAGTTCCACAAACGCGCCAAAGTCCATGATGCGGCTGACTTTGCCCGTAAAAATTTCTCCAACTTTGAATTCGCGCGTTAAATTTTTGATCCAGTCAATGGCTTTTTTGGACTGCTCCGCGTCTTTGGACGCGACCATGACTAAACCCGAATCCTCGATGTCGATTTTGACTCCGGTTTCGGCAATAATTTTGTTGATAATCTTGCCGCCGGTGCCGATGACGTCGCGGATTTTTTCCGGATTGATCATAAAAGAGATGATGCGCGGCGCAAAGGGCGACAGCTCAGGCCGCGGCTGAGTAATAGTCTGCTTCATGACGGAAAGAATATGCATCCGGCCGTCCTTGGCCTGCTTTAAGGCCTGCTCGAGGATCTCAACGGTCAATCCCAGAGTTTTGACATCCATTTGCAAAGCCGTGATGCCTTTTTCCGAACCCGTGACTTTGAAGTCCATGTCGCCGTTGCCGTCTTCTATGCCCTGGATATCAGTCAGAACTTTGAACTTGCCGGACTCGGAGTCCAGCACCAAACCCATGGCCACGCCGCCAATCATAGCCGTGATCGGCACCCCGGCATCCATCAAAGCCAAACAAGAGCCGCAAGTCGATGCCATGCTGGTGGAACCGTTGGACGACAAGACTTCGGACACCAGGCGCATGGTGTAGGGAAACGATTCTTTGTCGACCGGGAGCACGGGCTCCAAGGCGCGCTCAGCCAAAGCGCCGTGGCCGACTTCTCGGCGGCCGGGGCCCCGCACGGGAGCGACCTCGCCCACGCTGAAGCCGGGAAAATTGTAATGGTGAATGTAGCGCTTAACCGTGCCGTCTGCTGTAAAGTCTTCCATGCCGTCCAAAATCTGGGCATCACCCGACGAGCCGAGCGTGACAGTGGTCAGGACCTGGGTTTCGCCGCGATTAAACAGCCCGGAGCCGTGAGTGCGCGGCAGCACGCCAACTTTGGCCGAAACCGGGCGGGTCTCAGTCAGCGGCCGTTCATCCACGCGCCGTTCTTTTTCCAAAATGTTGGCGCGGATGATCTTCTTAGTCAATTTTTCCAAAGCCAGCCCGATATGGATCGCCACAACAATATCCGTCCTGTCTTTGAGTTTTTCCGAGACTTCGAGAGCGATTTTTTCCGCCACTTGCTTCATGCCTGCTTCCCGCTCTTCCTTGGGGAATTTGCCGAACATGGCCTTTTCAAGCTCATCGCGGTAATTCATAACTTCCGCAAGCACCGCTTCATCCGGCAAAATCCTGGTCACCTCCACTTTCGGCACACCAATCTGCTTGGCTAAATCATTCTGCAGGCCGATGAGTTGTTTGAGGTGCGGTTGGGCGAATTTCAAAGCCTGGATCATGTCTTCCTCGGCCACTTGTTTAGCGCCCGCTTCCACCATCATAATATTTTTTTCGGTTCCCGAAACCACCAAATCCAAATCCCCGGTTTTGCGCTCTTCGTAGGAAGGGTTGGCGATAAATTCGCCATTGACCCTGCCCACTCTCACGGCTGCGATCGGGCCCTGGAACGGAATGACCGACGCGGTCAGAGCGGCTGATACGGCATTGATGGCCACAATATCCGGATCATTAACTTCGTCCACGGACAAAATCGTGGCAATGACCTGGACTTCATTGCGCATGCCTTCGGGAAACAGCGGACGGATAGAGCGGTCAATTAAACGGCCGGAAAGAATGGCTTCGTCCGTGGCCCGGCCTTCGCGTTTGATAAACCGCGAGCCTTTGATCTTACCTGAAGCGTAAAGCCGTTCTTCGTAATCCACCAGAAGCGGAAAATAATCCATGCCTTCCTTGACCTTGCCCATCATGGCCGTGGCCAAAACCACGGTATCACCCAATTGTCCCAGCACCGCGCCATGCGCTTGCATGGCCAATTCGCCGGTTTCAAACGAAATTTGCTTGCCGGCCAGTTCTAACGAGACTTGTCCTTTTTTCATCGTCTAAACCTTTTTGTTTCGCAGTCAGCCAGAGAAACCAGAAGTAATATTTAAAGCCAATTTATAAATTACGGATTGCGAATTGCGGATTAATTCATAATTCTCTAATTTGCTCAAAATAACACCTCTGCTGTCCAGCTTATGCGAAAATTAATTACTTAATTAGATCCCGGATCGGAGTCCGGGATGGTCGACTATTTGTTGAGCTTGAGTTTGTCGACCAGCTTCTCGTGCCGCTTTTCATCTTCGGCTTTCAAATATCGCAGCAAGCGGCGGCGGTTGCCGACCATCTTCAGCAACCCGCGGCGCGAGTGGTTGTCTTTTTTGTGCTGCTGCAAATGCTCGGAAACCTTTTCGATCTCCCGGGTCAAGATCGCCACCTGCACTTCCGGGCTGCCAGTGTCATCCTTGTGGACCTGAAACTTTTTGATGATCTGGTCTTTCTCCTTGGGCGTTAACATCTTTTGCTCCTTGCGTCACGAAACAGCCAGGAAAGTGCTGTCCGTGGATTAAATATCATTTTGGGAATACAACTAAATTGCCAAGTTCTTGAATGTCGTTGTCAGAAATCAAATTTTTCTGCCGCAAGATATCTGCCAAGCGGTTAACCTTTTCGTCCTCTTTGCGAAGTTTGGTTGTCAAATCGCCTTGCAGGTTGGCAATTTTATCGTCTAAATAAGATTTAGTCGGTAATTGCTCCAGCTTGTCATGAATCGCTTGAAGTGCTGGTTCTAAATTATGTTCCCAAACTTGAGTAAAAGCCGCATTAAAAGCTTTAGGTAATGCTTTTTCAAAGCGCCCATCAAACAAATCCCCTATTTGTTTTAAGTCTTTCTCTTCCATGCCTTAAAGTTTAGCATTTTTTTGGGATCCAAGCAACCAGCTTAAATTTATAAGTTCTTGGCATAATTTATGGGTATTCCCGTGTTTCAACAGGCCTAAATAGGATTGAGTATTGTTTTCGTTAAATTTTTTGAGCATCCGCTTCTTCGTGGTCGTGCGAAGTATTCTACGGTTCGGAAAGTTCACCCAGCCCAAGAAATCAATGCCTGAAGCAAAAATCTTAAGAATAATTTTGTCGGGATGCAAGTCTAACCTAAGTTTATCTTTAAGAAAACTTAGGATTGTAGCGCGCTGATTTATCAGCTCTGGTCTGCTGTGGGACAATATTACAAAGTCATCAGCATAACGAATGTAATATCTGACTTTTAATTCATGCTTCATAAACTGGTCAAACTGGTTCATGTAGATGTTAACTAACAGCTGGGAAGTGAGGTTCCCGAGCGGCAGACCGACGCCAGCCCTCTTCCCATCCCCGCTGGGAATATCTGTCGAGTTGAGCGGGGATCTTGGAATAGATCCCCGATTACGTGGCCAAGTCCTTGCCTCGGGGATGGACAAAGAGGAAGCGGCTTCGCTCCCAAAGCTCCCAATAATCTCCTCCAGCAACCACAGAATATCCATATCCGGAATATATTCTTTCAGGATGCCAAGCAAGATATCATGGTCAATATTCGCAAAGAACTTTTTGATATCCAGCTTCAAAACCCAGCACGTTTTGCGATTGTAGTTGCTGACTTCCAAGAACATAGCTCGGAACCGCCTGATAGCCCTATGTGTTCCTTTGTCTACTCTGCATGAATAAGAATCATAAATGAAAGTTTTGTCAAAAAATGGATACAAAATCCAGTAAACTGCGTGATGAACCAGGCGATCCCTTACGGAAGCCTTGCTTATTTGCCGCGGCTTGGGATCGGAAATATTAAACTGCTCATAACCGCCATGTTTGTAAGTTTTATTTACAAGCTCCTCGTGAAGTTGTAATATATTATCAATTAAATTAACTGAAAATTTCTGCACGTCTGGCTTGTTCCGTTTGCCGCGGATAAATTCCTGCCAGGCCGCGAATAAATTTTCAAGCGAAATAATTTCTTGATATGCCAATAACGACCCCCCCCCAACGGAATTTTGAGACTTTGAATTTACCGGCTCTCCAGAAGCTGTCATCAGGGTTTAAACTCTGGAATAATTATTTGCCAAGGATACCGAGGTTAATCAGATATTCCCTGGGAGAAAAGATTAGCAGCTTGTTTATTGACATACTTGAACTCTTGCTCATTGCCGGATATTCGGACAAACAGAATAAACTGCCGATCTTGCAAAAAGCCAGCATCAAGCTTGATTTGCTGAAATATTTCCTGCAAACTGCTTTTGAACTTAAAGCCATAGATAACAATAAACTCGCGGCCCTAGCGGTTCCGCTTGCCGATGTGGGCAGGCAACTAGGTGGCTGGCTTAGAGACCTGGCTAAACAAACTCCTCCAAACTAATGGAGGAGTTTTTGCAATCCAAAGAAAGTTGCGACCGCCGAACCAGTTGTTGTCGTTCCAGTCGTTCACACTGCGCTTGACGTTGACGTTGCGCACGTCGTCGTTCCGGTAGAAGTTGGCGAATCGTGCAAAGTACCATCCGATCTGCAAAAAAAGCAGGCTGATTATTTTGCGGGAATAAAAACCCGACCAGTATTTTACACCAAGTTTCTTTGGAAACTTCTTGTTAAGCGGCACTCTGCCCTAAGCCTTGACCGAGAGCATCCTGGCGGTTTAACAATGCGAGATAAACAATCTGAAGCCTTAGCCGCAGATATTTTCAAATTTATCTGAAATTATCTTAGCAAATTTTTTTGCTCCGACGCAAGGTCGGAGTCCCGACCTCTGAAAGAGCGTTGGGACAAAAAAGAAGAAGCCTTGTCGAATTGCTCAACAAGGCTTCCCAAAACGCGAGGGTCCAAGGGCTCAAAAGAACATAGAACCCAAGGAACCCGAGAACCTTACTTGCGACCGCCGAACCAGCTGCGGTCGTACCAGACGCTCACACTGCGCAAGACGCGGACGTCGCGCACGTCGTCGCACCGGTCGAAGCTGGCGAAACACCAATTGCCGTTCTCATCCTGCCAGCTGTCCCCGTTGGGACGCTGGTCAGCGAACTCGGGGAAGGTGGCGTTGATCAGGATCTGGACCTCCAGATCCCGAGTCAACTCACGGCTGGTTCTCGTCCCTTCGACCTTCGAGTCCGGCGTTTGCTTGCCGGACTTATACATAAGAAAGTCGAACTCCTCCCATCCCTCGCTTTCGCCCCCGATGAGCGGCATGGTTCCGGGCACATCGCTCGGCCCGTAATGCCGGCGGCCGGTGAGGTCGAGCAACTGCTGGCCCGTGCGCTTGCCACGCTTGATCCTGACTTGGAAGAGCACCTCGGTGTCGGTCTTGGAGACTTTCATCGCCGAAAAGAACGAGGCCAGCGTCTCCACCACCGGCGTTGGCTTCGCAACGGGCGTAAGCGTTGCCTGGTCAGAAAGCACCTGGTCAACACCCGCCGTGGTCAGTTTGTTCTCCAACGCCTCGAACTGGCCGAACATCCGGCCGCCGAACTTGACCGGCTGGAAGTCGGTCGGCCGCACGATTGCGATGTCGTGCCTTTCCAACCAGTCAAAGGCCAACATCGCGTCGTCAACGGTCTTGGTATTGTGTCGCATTTTTGCCCTCCTTCGGACTGTTTGCCCGAAGAGCAATTGCCACTGCCCGTGGCTGTGGGATCCGAGTGCCGTCGGACGCGGTCTTTGGCTCCAACCATTTCAGGCCAAAATGATAAGCATTTAAATGCTCAATATTTTGAACTGAAAACAATATATTGTATACCATTTTTGACATTTTGTCAATGCTTGCCTATTATTACCTTAGTCTGACAATATTCTATTTATCGCATTGCGCGACAAAGCTAAATGACAAAAACCAAAAGCAAACTACAAAAATACTACCAACGATTCCTTGAATACTTGGAAATCGAGCGCAATAGATCAAAAATGACCCTACGTAATTATGATCATTATCTCAAGCGCTTCGTGGAGTTTTGCGCTAAGCATGGGGTTACTGACCCTGAAGATGTTGACTTAGAAGTAATCCGCAACTATCGCCTGTTTCTTAACCGTCTTGTGGAGGGGCATCCTCCACATTCTTTGAAAGTCATCACCCAAAACTATCATTTGATCTCCTTGAGAAGTTTTCTTAAATACTTGGCTAAGGTTGATGTCAAAAGCCTGGCCGCGGAAAAGATTGAGCTGCCCCGCACGCCCAACAGAACTGTTGATTTTTTGGATAACGAAGATCTGGAACGGCTGTTTGAAGCGACAGAACAGGAAAAAAACAAACTGACCAAGCTTCGCGATCGGGCAATCCTGGAATTCTTATTTTCTACCGGGCTTCGGATCTCCGAATTATTGGCGCTTAAAAAAGACAGCGTCAATCTTAAAAAAGGGGAATTTACGGTCAGGGGCAAGGGCGATAAGCTGCGGCTGGTTTTTTTGTCTGACCGCGCGACCGAGGCTTTGCAAAAATACCTAAGCTTGCGCGAAGATAACTCGAAAGCGCTGTTTATCCGCCACGACGACAAAGAATCCGTGGAAAAACAAATCGCGTCCATGACGAAAGAATTCCCGGGACTCAGCGCCCGCTCGATCCAGCGCGTCATAAAAAAATACGCCAAATTGGCGGGTATCACTAAAAAAATAACGCCGCATACGCTGCGGCATTCCTTCGCCACTGACCTTTTGCAAAACGGCGCGGATTTGCGCTCGGTCCAGGAAATGCTGGGACACGCCTCCATTTCCACCACGCAAATTTACACTCACATCACCAACCCCAGGCTTCGGGACACATATGAAAAATTCCACGGCAAAAACCGCTAAATCAGATAATTTTTTGTTTCAGGCCCAACAGATATCCGATGGCCGAGGTCAGCAGATGCAGCACAAAATATACCGCAATGACCAAGAGATACTGCTCGGCACCCAATGGCCAGTACCAAAAACTTAGCGCAATCCCGCCCAAAATATAATCAAGCTGGTCAAATATTGGCCACGATTCTCCGGACGGAATGTCCCTCTGGCGCTTGAAAAAACTTTTGGCCGCATCGCCTAAAACCGCGCCCAGGCCCAAAAGCACACCCAGCATCATAGGCTGGCTTTGGACTAAGGCCGTCAGGGCACCGATCAAAATCCCGACAATCAGCCCGCGCCAGGTTTTGTGCGCTCCGAAAATTCTGCGGTTGCGGAAGGTTCGGTTGCAGTCCAGCGGGTAGTCCCAGCGCCTCAACACAGGCGCATGCGCGGCAAAAATCGGGAACATGTTGGCTAGCCCGGCCGGCAAAAAAAACCAAAAGGCGAAAATTATATTGTCGAGGATGGACATCAGAGGGTGTTAAAATCTTTTTTTTAATTTATTCCTCAAAGGGTCCAGATACGATAGCCATGGCGCGCGGCGCTTGATTAACTTTGCGCTCCGCAGCAATTCCTGCAAATTCTCCCGCGTGGGCAGTTGTCCAGCTTCGCAATACGCCCAGCCCACTCCCCTGATGCCATGGGCGTCGCTTGCCGCGGCTTTAGTAATTCCACGCTCACTGGCAAATTTTTCAGCCCTCGCAGCCGGCCCCCTGCCTCGAAGCCGGGCATTGAACACTTCCACTACATCTACCAGGTCAGTGATCTCAAACAGACTGCGTTCACTTAACCCTTTGCGCGCCAGTTCAAACGGATGCGGCACATAGGTCAAGCCGCCTTGCGCCTTTATCCGCTTTACGGTTTCCATCAAGTCCAGCCCGGGCTCGATTTTAGAAGTCAAAAACAAGCCGACTATTTCTCCGTCCAAAGTCAAAATCTCCTCGCCGACAATTATCTGCTCTCCGAATTTGGCGCGCAATTCCACGGCTTTTGAAATTTCATTATGGTCCGTGACCGCAATGCAATATTTTTGCGAGAGCAAGTCGCGGTATTGCACATCACCAATGCCGCCGTCGTATGATATAATGGAATGGGTGTGGAGATCTATTCGATACATGATAAGCCGATATAAATACGCATTGGAAAACCGGCTGCAGCCAATCGCTCGCGGTATGAGCCGGGTCAATCCAAACTTCCTGACCTTAATTGGAATTATACCACAGGTGGCGTTTTTTATTTTGATGCAAAATCACCTGTATGGCTGGGCCTTACTCGCCCTTGCCTGCTCGATCATAGACATGCTTGATGGCTTAGTGGCGCGGGCCCATAATAAAGTCTCAGCCTTTGGCGGGTTTCTAGACTCGATCATAGACCGCCTCGGGGACTTCTTTATCATTGCTGGACTTTACGTAGGAGGTCTTGCCAGCCTGATACTTTCGGCCATCCTTTTGCTGGCGGCTTTTTTAACCAGCTACACCAGAAGCCGCGGCAATCTGCCGGCCATTGGACTGATTGAGCGCACCGAGCGCGTGGCATTTATTTTTTTGGCCGTAATTATAAAAGCAGTTTTCCCAACTGCTTCCATCTCGGGATTCAACCTGTCCGAAGTCCTGATTTTGATTCTAGCTGTTCTGTCCGTGTTCACCGTCTGCCAGAGGGTTTGGTACGCCTACAAGCATCTGGCCTAAAAACTCAGCTCCGCCAGCAGCGGAAAATGGTCTGAACCGTCCACCTCATGCACTAACGAGCGGTGGATTTTTAAGTTGCGGGCAAAAATATGGTCCAGGTGCTGGAAGTGGGTGGTGGTTGCCCGAAAATCGGGAAATAAATTGATGAACTCTTTCCCGAACAAGGAATGAATCATTTCCACCTGCTTGGAGTTTTCGAAAAAACCGAGAGTGTTGAAATCGCCGCAGATTATCTCTCCATCCACGACCAATGCTTCTTTGAGATAATTCGACAAATGCTTGATTTGACTAATCCGATTTTCAAGCCCGCCGCGCCAGTCAATGTGCAAATTCGAGATTCTTAACGAAGTCTTGCCGATTTTGAAAGTGCCGATCAGCGAGCCGTAGCGCTGCTGGAAAGGCGTAATCCCGGCCCGCAGGAGCAAATTTATGATTCTTTGGTATGAACCGAAGTTTGCCGGGGTATCAAAAGACAAGTTTTCGAACTTTACCAAGTCCATCTCAGATTTCCAGACTATGCCCAATCCATAATCTTTCAAAAACGGCTCTGGACTTAGGAAAAAATTCCCGTTCCAACCCGGCCCCAAAGCGGATAAAATGGCATCCCCAATAAACTTCCCACCCTTGGAAAGCCTAACTTCCTGCAAACAAAAAAGATTGACTCCCGCCGAGGCGAAATCCAGGACGTTTCTGACAATTTCTCTTTCGTTGCGGGAATTGTGCAAATTGTAAGACACGAGCTTCAGCATAGCTTAAAAAATAGGCTATTGCGCCCAAAAAGTCAATGGATTATACTGTGGGCAAACCAAGTTCCAAGGAGGACTAAACCGTGACCATGATTTTGGTTGGAATCGGACTTGTCGCTCTCGTTGTCGTCATCGCCCTGCGCAAGCGGGGCAAAAATCGGAGTCACAACCCATCCAGTCACGCAACCTTCGGTGACATCACACCACCCTCCCGCTGAGGACGGCGCCCCGGACAAACGTATTCTTTTTTCGTTTGTCTTTCTTTTTTACATATTTCTTTTCAAACCAAGGATGGGCGACGGGTGACGCGGTTTTGGGGACCCTGCTCGCGCGCAGTTTTACGAGCACGTGCGGGGTAAAAACCGCGGCAGGACCCGTCGCTCATTCCAAGGCCGCCGCCACTTGCTGCCTCCACAGCGCCGCATACAACCCTCCGCCCTGCAGCAACTCCTCATGCCTGCCCTCCTCCACTATCATCCCTTTTTCCAAAACATAAATTTTATCCGCGTGCGCCACGGTCGAAAGCCGGTGCGCAACCAAAATCGTAATCAAGCCCGGCTTGATTTTCTCCACCTTTTGAATAGTCTTGGTGATCTGCTCCTCAGTTAAAGAATCCAGGGAAGAAGTTGCTTCGTCAAAAATAATCAAGTCGGGATCGCGAAGCAGGGCGCGCGCAATGGCCAGCCGCTGTTTTTCCCCACCGGACAGTTTGACTCCGCCTTCCCCAATCCGGGTATCGAGCCCTGTGCCGGCGCGGGCCAGGATGGACGCACCGGCCGCCGCCTCCAAAGCCTTGAGACATTCCTCATCGCTTGCTTGCGGCCGGACAAACAGCAAATTTTCCCTGATAGTACCGGCAAACAACTGCGTATCCTGAGTCACCAGTCCGATGCGGCTGCGGAGGTTGATGATGTCAATCTCACGAAGGTCCGTGTTATTGTAAACAATCTTGCCCTGGGTGGGGGTATACAGCCCGACCAAAAGTTTGACAATCGTGGTCTTGCCGCTGCCTGAAGGGCCGACAAACGCCACCGTATTCCCGCCTTTTAACGAAAGACTGATGCCGGCAAGCGCTTCCCTCAAAGCCTGGGGATAGTGAAAGCCTAACCCCTGAAATTCGATCGTCTCCAAATTGACAAGCCGCTTGGGCGAATCCAGCCGCGGCTCCGGCGTTAGCTTCAGAATCTGACTTAAACGGCTCATGGAAGCGGAAGCCTCCTGGAACGAAGTCGCGACAGTACCAAATTCGGCCATGGGGTTGAAGATAAAAAACGAATAAAATAGAATGCTAAAAAATTCTCCTAAGGTAATCAGCTGCCGAAAGATCAACCAGAGCAGCAAGAGCATAAGCATTGCCCGCAGGCCGTTGACCATGGTGCCCTGGATGAAACTGATGGCGCGGACATATTTGACTTTCTCAAGCTCCAACTCCAAAATTTGCGTATTCACCGAATTGAGCCGTTTGATCTCCTGGCTTTCCAAGCCCAGGCTCTTGACCAACTCGACGTTGCGCAAGGTTTCCGTGGTCGCGCCCTGCAGACTGGCAGTCTGAGTGATGATCCGCTTTTGCGTGGCTTGAATCTTGCGGCTCAGAAAATATGTGGTGGCGCCCAACAGCGGAACCATGAGCGAATAAACCAAGCCAATGGCCCAATGCACCCAAAATGCATAAACCAAAACGAAGCTGACGCCGACTAACGAGATGAACATAATATTGATGCCGTTTTGGATAAGCTTCTGCGCATCCGTCCTGGCTGACTGCAGTTTCTGCAAAAATTCGCCCGATCTCTGGTCCTCAAACACGGCATAAGGCAGGCTGAATGAATGCGACACGGAATCGGCGTACATGCCAGCGCCCAACTTCTGGACAATGACATTGACGTTGTAATCCTGGAAGTTTTTGGCAATGCGCGAAACAAGCGCCACTCCGATGAAGGCCAAAAGCAAAAAAATCACCCCGCGCAAAAATTCCTCAGCCGACAACTGCCCGGCCTTGGTCGCATAGCGGTCAATCAGCAGCCGAAAAACCTGCGGGTCCAATAGTGAAAACACCTGGTTGATGGCGGCCAAAACCAGGGTAGTGATAAGCAACTTCTTGTAATGCTTAAGATATTTCCAAAGCAGGCCCATGTTTTGCATTATAGCAAATACATGATCACTCGTACCTCAGAGCCTCGATAGGGCTCTTTTTGGAAGCGGCACGGGCGGGATAAAGGCCAAAGACCAGCCCGATGCTGGCCGAGACGACAAGCCCGATCAGCGCCGGGGTGAGAGGGAAAGCGTAAGCCCAGTCAAGCGAAAGCACGCGGCTTAGAACGAATGAAACGACAAACGCCCAAAATGCCCCAAGCAGGATGCCAATAACTCCGCCGATGCCGGTCAGTATCACGGCCTCCAGCAGAAATTGGCTCAATATATCCGAGCCCTTGGCTCCCAGCGCCTTGCGCAGGCCTATTTCCCGCGTCCGCTCGGTGACGGAAACGAGCATGATGTTCATAATCCCCACCCCGCCGACCAAAAGCGAGATAGCCGCGACAGACACCAAAAACAAGGTCATGACATTCGTGACCGTAGAAACCGTGGAAGCCAGATCAGCCTGGGTTTGGATGAAGAAATCATCCTTGGAGGAATCCTCGATGTTGTGCAAAGCTCGGAGCGTGGCCGTAATGTCGGCCACAGTCTGATCAATATTCTCTTCAGAATCCGCTTCAGCCGCGACGCGATGGTAATATCTGATGCCAAAGATGTATTGCTGGGCCGTGGTGTAAGGGACAAACGCCACCTCGTCGAGGTTGAGGAACGAAACCTGGCCTTTTTTGGGCATGATTCCGATGACGCGAAAGTTGCGGCCCTTGATTTTGATTTTCTCATTCAATGCCGGACGCGCCCCGAACAGCTCGTCGCGGATTTTGTCGCCGATGATGACCACATCCGCCCGGGCCGTGATGTCTTCTTCCGTGAAAAAACTGCCGTCGGAAATTTCCAAATCATACATTTCTTCCGCCAAAGGCGTGGCGCCAAGCACGGTTAAACGGTAAGTCTCCGACTCATACTCGCTCGTGGCCGTGCCAAACACTATCGGCATGACTTTCGAAAGCGTCGGCACGTTTTCCTTTTTCTTAAGCTCCCGCAGTTCACGCTCCCCCAACGAATCTGACTGCAAACTTTCGATGACAGAAGGATCAGTCGGGCCAGAAGGCTCGCGGCCCGGAATGATAACCAAAGTTTTGGAGCCTAAACCCTGGATTTGGACCAGGATCAAATTTTGCGCCCCTTTGCCCAAGGCCATGACCAAAATAATGGCGGTGATGCCGATGACAATGCCCAAAATGGTCAATCCTGAGCGCGTCTTATGCGAGCGCAGCCCCTTCAGCGCAGTGGTGATGCTGTGTCGGATCTTCATTTGATAAACTCCTCGCCTTTCTTGCGGGACAAAACTTTTTCGTCGCTCTCGATCTGTCCGTCCTTGATCCGAATGATCCGCTCCGCATGTTCCGCTGTGTAAGTTTCGTGGGTGATCAGAATGATTGTGTGGCCCCGACTGTTGAGTTTTTGGATAATCTGCATCACGGCCAAGCCGGACTTGGAATCCAAATTCCCGGTCGGCTCATCGGCAAAAATGACATCCGGCAAGTTGACCAGCGCTCGGGCAATGGCCACGCGTTGTTTTTCTCCGCCGGAAAGCTGGGACGATTCATGGGCCAGGCGGTGTGAAAGCCCCACCTGCTCGATAGCCTCAAGCGCCAACTTTTTCCAGGATGACTCGGGTTTGTCCGAATACAAAAGCGGCAGCATGACGTTCTCCAAGACCGTGGCTTTGGGAAGCAGGTTGAAAGACTGGAACACGAAACCCATCTTGAGGTTGCGAAGCCGCGCCAGCTCGTTTTCCGTAAATTCTGAGCTGTCTTTGCCTTCAAACACGTAGCGACCGCCGGATGGCCGATCCAAAAGCCCTAAAATCTGAACCAGGGTGGATTTGCCCGAACCGGAAGGCCCCATGATGGCGACAAACTCGCCCTGGCCTATGGAAAAAGAAACGCCGTTTAGCGCTGGCGTTTCCACTCCGTCATTGACGTAGATTTTCGCTAGGTTGGAAACTTCAATCATCTTAGTTGCTGTTGGAAAGCAAAACTTTCTGACCTTCGGAAAGCCCTTCGGTTATTTCGATGTTGCCGTCTGAGCCGCGCAGGCCGGTCTTGACTTCGACTTCCGCGACTGTCTGATCGGGATTCATCACCTTCACGAATTTCGCGCTCTCTTTGGCGAATACGGCGCGGGCCGGGATGATTATGATTCCCTCCCGTTTGTCCGTCAGAATGTCGAGGTTGGCTGTCATGCCGGAGCGGATCCGCTCGTCCGGATTCTCAAATGCAAATGTGGTTTGGTAGGTGGACACGCCGTCAATCAAGGTTTCGCCCGGACTGATTTTGATGACCTTGGCCGAAAATTTGACGTCCGAGCTGTATGCGTCTAAAATCACGGATGCCTCTTGCCCCAGCTTAAGCCGCGCGATGTCGGCCTCCGGGATGAACGCTTTAATTTCGAATTTATTTTCTGAGATCAGGGAAATTGCGGCAGTGTTGACCGAGATGATTTGGCCGCGCTGGATATCCACTTTCGTGACCGTGCCGGCAAACGGCGCGCGAAGCAAGCTTGCTTCCAGGGCCGCCTGGGCGGATTGGACCCCGCCTTGGGCGGAAAGCAGTTGCGCCTTGGCCGCGGCAAGGTCAGCCGGCCGGGCCTGGGCTTTCTTGAGGTTGAGACTGGCTTGGGCGGAATCCACCGCGGATTGCGCCGAGCTTATGGCTGAAGCTTGCGTCTGCAGCGCGGCCTGGTAAGTATTGTAATTAGTCACATAATTCGACGCTTTGGTATTGGGAATTTCGATCTCCCAGACATCGCTGGCCTGCACTGCTGTGGAAGAAAATTCCACGAACAGGCCGTGCGTGCCAAGCGCGGTTGGCGCGTTGGAGCGGACTTGGAAATCAGCTGACTCCAAACCGGTAACGTTGACAAACGGGCCCAAGCCGGTGTCATAAGCGGTTAATTTGTAAATCCCCTGCGCAGATCCGGTATAGGTACCACTGACTTCCGCTGTAACGGAGCTGATGTTTGAGGTTTTCGGAATGGCGGCGGGCGTGGAATTATTAAACGCGGCAAGCGCGTTTAATACAAGCACCGCTTGCTGGTTTTGGACGGCGACAAGCGCTGCTTTGGCAGCATCAAGCGAAGACTGGGCCACTGCCACTTCCTCGCTGCTGGCTCCGGCCAGCACCTTGTCGAAATTGGCCTGGGCAGCGGCTAGGCTGCCTCGCGCAGAGGTCAGGGCGGCTAATTCGTTTTTCTGATCCAAAAAAGCCAATACCGCCCCAACTGAAACTTTTTTGCCTACTGTTGCCGAAACTAAAGCGACTTTGCCGCTTTTCTCAAAGGCCAAATTCAAATTCTCCGAAGCCTCGACTTTGCCGGTCGCGCTCACTTCGGAAACCAAATCAGCCCTGCGCGCTTCGGCCGTCTGGAGAGTCGGAGTTTTTTTGCCAAAAAACCTGGAAACGGCAAATCCCGCCACTAGCAATACGGCAATCACAATAATGATTTTCTTTCGCGTAATTTTCATGATTTATTTGAACAGCGAAATGACAAAATAAGCAGCCATGCTGAGAGTGACTGCAAGCTTGAACAGAGTGCCGATGATTATGCCGACAAAAGCGGCCCAGGCAGTTCGCAGCGCGGTATGAAGCTCGGCTTTCGGGGCCAGTATTTCGCCCAAAAAAGCGCCTAGAAAAGGGCCAAGAAATGCTCCCAGCGGGCCAAGCAGTATAACACCAAAGATAGCGCCCAGCAACGCGCCCATGACTCCGTAGCCGGTTGATTTATACCCTTTTGCCGCCAAGGCCGGCCCGAAAATATCAAACAGGATGGTCAATAATGTCAGGGCGGAAAAAACTGAGATGGCCACGGCCCCGACTTTTTCGAAATGCGTGGCTATGCCCAGGATAATAAGACCGGCCAAAGCCACCGGCGGCCCAGGCAAAAACGGCAGGATGGTGCCGGCCAAACCGATTAAAATCAAAATTCCCGAAATTATCGCCCACATTTATTTTTTCTCCAAATTTAACGAACAGGAATTAATGCAAAATCTTTTACCGCCCTTTTGTGTAGGCCCGTCTTCAAATACATGTCCCAAATGCGAGCCGCAGCGCTTGCAGACGACCTCGGTGCGATTCATGTCATGGCTTGAGTCTTGCCTAAGCTCGACATGCTCAAGGTTTGCCGGCCCTGTAAATGACGGCCAGCCGGTGCCGGAATCGAATTTCGCATCAGAGGAAAATAATTCCGCTCCGCACGCGGCGCATTTATACATGCCTTTGGAGTGCTCATCGATATATTTACCGGTAAAGGGCGCTTCTGTCCCTCGCTCCCGCATGACATGATATTGCTGCGGATCTAAATGTGAAAATTTATCCATGGCGATATTCGGTTAATTTTTTGACTAAGTTTTTCGCGCTCGGTCTTGCCGTGAGTAATACTAAAGCGCTGCATCAGCTTGCGCAATTTACCCTTGCGCTTCTGCTTATGCTTAATATCACTATGCCTCTTCTTCGCCCTAATTTTGGACATCTTTGTTGAGCAATCCGGCAAACTTCTGCCTTAATTTGGCAATCTTGGGACTGATAACCAGCTGGCAATACGGTTTGTTTTGATGTTGGTCGAAATACCGCTGATGGTAGCTTTCCGCCGGCCAAAATTTATCTAGCTTGCCGATTTCCGTCACAATCGGCGTTTGATATATATCGCGTATATATGTGGATATATATTTTTCCGATTCAACTTTCTGTTCATCAGTCGTGTAAAAAATCGCGGAACGGTATTGTGAGCCGATGTCATTTCCCTGACGGTTGAGCGTGGTCGGGTCATGCGTGGCAAAAAATACGCTAAGTAGGTCGGCGTATTTAATTTGCGTCGGATCGAATTTTATCTGAATCGCTTCGGCATGGCCTGTATTGCCAGCACTCACCTGCTCGTAAGTCGGGTTGTTCGTGTGCCCGCCGGCATAGCCAGATTCGACTGATTCCACACCTTTCAATCGTTGAAATATCGCCTCAGTGCACCAAAAGCACCCGCTGCCAAATATTGCCGTTGCTAGTTCTTTGCCCATTATATAATTATAACTCAAAAAGCCAAAAATAAAAAAAGGCGCGAGGTCTCTTCTAAGGCTTGCGCCGAATCTCCCGGCCGTTACCGTCATCCATCTTTCTCATCCGATAGCCAAAGAAAAGCGTCCCCAGGAATATCACGCCTAAAGCAATAACCCAATCGGCGGAAACCACCATCAGAACTCCTGTTCGCCGGCATTTCTGCCAGAGACGTTCCAGCCGCTTCTGCATAAAGTCCTCCTTCCGCATCAGTCTATCAAACACAAACGAAAAAAGAAACAAAGCGAGTTGTTTTTTGTGCTCACGCCGTTTTGATGCGACTGGTAAGACAGCCGCTCGCGTTGGAATACCGTAATTTTCTTGAAATCAACCCGACTACGCTCCGGGATTTGCCGAATCATAAAGCTTGAAGCCGATTAAAATCGAGATCAACACAAACATGATGACCTACAACAAGAGCCCAAACCCAATCGTTTTTTTGAAGTTCATTTTGTTTCACCCCCTTTCAAAGAAACTGACACGCCTTAAGCATAACAAAAACAGGCTTGCCGCCTATTATGGTTTCATTCACCACCTTCGCTAACATACTATCATATGATGTATACTTAACTCATGATCGAACTTATACAATGTAAAACCGACATAGGCAGAAAATTAGAAAGCTACAAGGATTTTCTACCAGTGGATTACAGAAGTTGCTTCAAGCATGGCAGAATTTTAAAAGGGAAAAAAATTATGCATGTTAATGCTACCCATAAGGGCGGCGGGGTCGCTGAATTACTCGCCACCCAGATCAGTCTGGAAAGGTCGATGGGTATAGACAGCAGGTGGTTTGTCATGGATGCTCCCGACACATTCTTCCGGGTCACTAAAAAAATCCACAACATGACTCAAGGGCTTCCAGGGCGTTTAACCATGAAAGAAGCTCTGACTTATCTTGATACGAACCAGGAACTATCCTTGCCCTTTTTGCAAATACTGAATACAGTCAAGCCTGATCTTGTGGTTATCCATGATCCGCAACCAATGCCCTTGGTTAAGTATGTTCCTGCTGGAATAAAGACCATTCTCCGCTTGCATATTGATTTTTCCGAACCGAATCCAAGAATCACAAAATTTCTCACGCCGTTCTTATCTAATTACAGCCGAATTATAATCAGCAGTAAAAATTACATACCCGAACTGCCAAAAAATGTACAAAAACGGACTACGGTTATTATGCCTGGCATCGACCCTCTTTCAGAAAAAAACCGCCCGATGGCCAGAGAAAAAGCCAGGATAATTACCAAACAATTAGGAATAGACCCGGACAGGCCGATTGTTTTGCAAGTGTCCAGATTTGACCCATGGAAAGATCCGTTGGGGGTGATAGAGGCCTACTCCATGGCAAAACTAGAAATACAAAACCTTCAGCTGGTTTTGGCAGGAATAATTCAGGCTAAAGATGACCCGGGAGCGCGATTGATTCTGGAGAAAGTCAAAAAACGGGCGGGAACAGATCCTGATATTTTTCTCTTTTGGGATCAAAGCCAGATCAATAGCAATTCCGTTGATTGTTTTGTAAGCGCCATACTCACGGCCAGCACGGTTGTTATTCAAAAAAGCATCAAAGAGGGCTTTGGACTGACAATCACGGAGGCAATGTGGAAGGGGAAACCGGTTATTGGCGGAAATGCCAGCGGGGTTCGTTTGCAAATAATAAACAACCGGAACGGGATGATCGTGTCGAACACCTTAATGGCTGCGAAAGCAATAATAAAGTTAGTCAGAAATCCAAAACTTAGGAACAAACTGGGAAAGGCGGCCAGACTGTCAGTTCAAAAGAGATTTTTGCAACCGAAGTACTTGCTTGAAAATTTAAAGGTATATAAGCAAGTCTTATAAAAAAAACCGCCATGAGGCGGCTTTCGAATTCGTGTTTTTCTGGAGTCGCGCGGTCTTAGACGTTCGAACCATAATCCAGCAAGCCCCAGGATTTATTTACATTCCTGATCTTAGCAGGTTTGGAGATAAATAAACACAAGTTTTATTCATCCGCTTTAACCTAAGACATAACCAGCAGCTCGTGCCTTGCCGATTTGTTTTATCATCCCGAGCTTCTTAAGCTTTTGTAGATGGAATTGGGCGGTTCTTTGAGGGCAACGTAAAATATCCACTACATCTTTAGTTGTGATTTTACCCACTTTATCTACGAAGTCCAAAAGCTGCATCTGGTCTTTATCAAGATAAATTTTCGATTGGATTTTCTCATCTACTTTTTTCATCTGTAGAGCTGCTATTTTTTCTTTGACGTTATCGGTTTCTTCCTTAAATCCTTTGACAAAGTATTCCAGCCACGGAGTAAAATCGACTCTTCGCTCCTTATAATTTTTACCAATATTGATTGCGGCATAATACTTGGGGCGAGCCTTATTGTAATAATCTTCCAGAGCAAACAATCGTCTGAAATCATAGCCTCTTTCATAAAGAACCAAGGTAGCTAATGCTCTGGCCGTTCGGCCGTTTCCATCGTTGAAGGGGTGGATGGCGGCAATTTCTTGGTGGACAATGCCTGCGACAAGAATTGGGTGAATATCTTTTTTAACACTATCCTGTATCCAAGCAACCAAATCTTTGACCAGCTCAGCCACCTTGTCAGCAGCTGGGCCAGTATAAAGTGTTTCGTCTGGCCAGCCAAATTTTTTTCTCACTACATAAATCGGGCCTTGGCGGTAACGTCCTGATTGTTCTTTCGGCAAAGTATTTTCTGTGACTAAGCCGTGAATTTTCAATATAACTTTTTCGGTAATTGGTTGTTTCTTTTCAACTACTTTCTGAATATATTTCAATGCGGCCAGATAATTTACAACCTCATAAACATCTCTGGCTGGGGCATCAATTTTTAGAGCATTGCTATGTTTCGCCAATTCTTCAACTTGGTGGATATTCAGGATGTTTCCCTCAATAGCTGTAGAGCTATGCGTCATACGCACCAAAGCCTGCCTACGCAAGCGTAACTCGTGCTTAGGGAGGAGTTTAGCACGATCAATGGCCGCCTTTGCCCCTGCAATGCTGGTCAGCATACTGACGATTTTATTGGTTATTTTGAATTGTGGATCAAACATAGGCTTATTTCCTTCTATAATCATTATACTCCTTATCCAAGAATTGCGCAAGTATCGCGCAATATATCGCGCAAATAACAAAACCCGCCTCCTTGTCCGCCGAAACTTTAGCGTAGGCGGATTCGGCGAGTTTCATCTTCGGATTTTTGGGGTGCCCGATGGGAATCGGACCCACGTGACCAGCGCCACAGGCTGGCGTTCTACCATTGAACTACGGGCACCATGATTTATAACAATGCGATCACGACTAGAGCAAGGACAGTAATAACGACCAAACACCCCAAGATGTATCCAAGCAACCAGATCGCTTCTTTCTTGGCGCCTTCCATGTACATTATCACCGGTTTCACGAAAATCAATGTACCCATGACTGCGGCCGAGAGAACAAACAACATCAGGAATGCCACTGGCGCCCACATATTTTCTTTTGGGCCGAACAATTTTTCGGCATTGTTCATTACAGACACTATGATGATTATGTACGCTAGCACGAGCACTGAATGAGCAATCGCCGTTTTTAACAATTTACTGTTCATAATTTTTCTGGGAACGTCTGACGTTCCTGGCCCATGAACCATTCACTATCGTTCAGGTTCAGAGCATGTGCCAGTCGCCCAAGTTATTGCTTATGGTCGTGCCGTGTACCGGAGCGAAGCGACTGGTACGTGGTGCCCCCGGAGGGAATCGAACCCCCATCAACGGCTTAGAAGTCCGCGGCTTTATCCATTAAGCTACGGGGGCGTTTAATGAAAAATCCGCACACAGTGCGGCTATGATTTTGGCGCAAATGCTGTGTCAGATGCGCGCTCACTCTATAATTATACTCCGATTTAGGCAAAAAGTCAACATATGCTAAGATAAAATAAGGGAAGTTCGGGTTTCTGAAACAAACCGAGCAAACACAATGACAACGGAGGACTTGCCATGTTAGAGGCTTTGACGATACTCATCACCGCAGCCATCGTGGTTCAGTTAGCCGTATTCGCAACTACGATCTACCTGCACCGCACTGCCACGCACGGCGCACTGACCCTGCATCCTGCTGCGGCCTGGGTGTTCCGATTCATTCTCTGGATCACCACCGGCATCACGACCCGGGAGTGGGTTGCCGTGCACCGCAAGCACCATGCCTTCACGGACGAGGAGGGAGATCCCCACAGCCCTAAACTCGAAGGATTTTGGAGCGTCCAGCTGGGCAACGTTTTCCATTACCTGAAAGCGCTCCGCAACGACCCCGGAATCGTCACCCAATACGCGCGTGATCTCAAGCCTGACTTGTTTGATCGCTGGCTCTTCGACCACGGGCCCCTGGGTCTGCTTCTTGGAATAACTGCGCTGTGCGCGGTCCTCGGATTGTGGCCAGGCCTGGCCGTGGCCGGCATCCACGCGTTCCTGTACGTGTTCGTGCTGTCGTCGTCGATCAACGGCCTCTGCCATTCGATCGGCTACAAAAACTTCGACAACTCAGCCACGAACATCCGACTTGTCGCCTATCTCACCGGCGGCGAAGGGCTGCACAACAACCACCATGGCTACCAACGCAGCCCCAAACTCAGCTTCAAGAGAAGCGAGTTTGATCCGGCATGGCCAATCATCAAACTGCTGACAGCCCTCGGGCTGGCACAACACCGCAAGACCATCAACGACGTGCGATCGACCCCGTAGTAACGCGAACCATTTACTACCTGGGGTCTTTTTTTACATTGGCAATGGCGCCTGCAGAGACAAAAAGTCAGCGATCTGTTATGATGACAAGGCTTTGCTTATGGCAATTCCAACCGATACGTCAAACACGTTTCAAAATTTGGGCCTGGCGCCCAAGCTTTTGGAAATTCTGGCAAACCATAAATTCATCCATCCAACGCCGATCCAACACCAATCCATTCCGATTGCCGTCCAGGGCAAGGACGTCATGGGAATCGCGCAGACCGGCACCGGCAAAACCCTCGCCTTCGGCTTGCCCATGATCCAAAGGCTGGCGCAGAGCAAGGGGGCACAAAAAGGGTTGGTAGTCCTGCCGACCCGCGAACTGGCCTTGCAGGTGGACGCGACCCTGAAAAAAATCGGCCACAGCATCGGCTTGAAAACCGCTATCCTAATCGGCGGCGAAAATATGGGCAAACAGCTGAAGATGATGCGAGCAAACCCCCATATCATTATCGCCACTCCGGGGCGGCTGATTGACCATTTGGAAAGCAAAACGGTTGATTTAAGCCTGGTCGGCATACTCGTGTTGGACGAAGCGGACCGGATGCTGGACATGGGATTCGCCCCACAGATCAACAAAATTCTCCAGAAAATTCCGAAAAACAGGCAAACCATGCTCTTTTCCGCGACTATGCCGGACGAAATCGTGAAAATTGCCCAATCATACATGTCTCTGCCTTTGCGCGTGGAAGTGGCCCCGTCAGGCTCAACCATCCACAGCGTGACGCAGGAAGTCCTGTTCGTGGATCGAAGCGACAAAATCCAGACGCTCCGCGCCACGCTCTATGACTACAAAGGAAGCGTTCTGGTTTTTTGCCGCACCAAGCATGGCGCGAGAAAAATCTCTTCCGCCGTGCGCAATATGGGCCATACGGCCGCGGAAATCCATTCCAACCGCTCGCTTCGGCAAAGAATTGAGGCATTGGAAGGATTTAAGCTCGGCAGGTACCGCGTGCTGGTGGCCACAGACATTGCCGCAAGGGGAATAGATGTGACCGGCATTGAACTGGTCATCAATTACGACCTGCCTGCTACTGCTGAAGACTATGTCCATCGCATCGGAAGGACGGGGCGGGCCGGCATGTCCGGACATGCCATTTCCTACGCTCACCCTGACCAGACAGGCGATGTCCGCCGAATTGAACGTTTGATCAGAAAACCCTTGCAGGTCTCGCATTCAAAACCCCCGCCTGCCGCTCACGCCGCTCCCAGGAAAAACAAAAAACCGCATTACCCCAGCCGCGGTTACTTCATGAAACGCAGATAAAAAGATAAAAAAGACAAAATAAATGCCCCGTTGGGGCTTTTTTTACTGCTTATTTTTGCTGGTTCTTGATAGTTTCGATTTCCTTGATGAGGCTCTGCAAACGGTTTTCGATGGTGGTAAGGGTCTGGGTCGTAACCACTTCCAGCTTATCGTCTTCTTGGATGTCTTCTTGGATTTCGTCAATATTTTCTTCGACTTCCTGCAAGCTCTGGGTATTGCGGTTGACGGTCATTTGGATGAAAATCGAGAGATAAATGGCTTCCAAAGATACCAAGGTCGTCAAAATCAGCAGCATCTTCTCAAAATCGTAGCCAATTAGGTACAAACCGAACATGGCGGCGAAAAACAAAGTATGCAACAACAACGACCAGGAAGAACCCAGCCAGTCCGTAACCTTGATGGGCAGGTCTTTGATATGCTTAAATTCCAGACGATCCTTGAAATTCATGCCGAATACAATTATATCAACTATCTGGCAAACGTACAATGGATTTTTGTAACGTATCAGTCTAAACTGACGTTAACATTGGAAGAAAGGAGCAAATATGGCATGGTATGGCGATTCCAAAGGACACGCGGAGGCCGGCCGCAAAGGCGGCACCGCTTCCCGGCGCGAATAAGGTTATTGCGTCGCCTGATGGATAAATAAATTCAGGAGCAATTTGGGGTTTTGCTCAGAGGTTTTGAGCTTGCGGTCAATGGACAATAAGCTTCTGAGTAGCGTTTTGGCTTTGATCGGGTCGAAATTCTTTACCAATTTCAAGTTGACGAAAACCCGCCCGGAAGACCACCCCAAAATTTCGGCGATTTCGGCCTGATTTTTCTTCTGAGCCAAAAGCCCATAAACCTGCAGCAAACTTTTGAGCTGTTCCGTCAGCAACCCAACGATTTTGATGATTTCGAATTTTTCGTCAGAACTGCTTGCCGCCAGCAGCGACTCCAGGCTCTGCGCGGCTTGTTTTTCCTGTTTGGCGAAAATGCTGTCGGAGAGGGCAAACACATTCTCCGGTAAATGCGGTTCGACAAGTTTCTCCACATCTGACTGTTCTATTTTAGCTTTATAACTTGCCAATTTACTCAACTCATTGTCCGCCTGCCAAAGATTGAAAGGCGGGGCTTTTTTTTCGCTAGCTTCGTCGCGGCCCAAAAACACCGCCAATCTGTCTGCCGCGGCCGGAGTCAATGTAACGCTTTTGGCCTCTGCTTCGGATATCAGCCATTGGTTGAGCGCCTTCCCGACGGGGAGTTTGAATTGGGTGACTTGAACTGGCAGGCTCAGAATTTTTTTTACAACTTTCAGCCGCTGATCCAGCTTAACGGACTGCCAAAACACCAAAAAGTAGTCTTTGGGAGTATTGCTGATCACCTGCCTCAGTTTCTCTGCCAGAGATTCCTGTGTGGCTTTGTTAGGCAAAACGTTTTTGGCAATGAGCAATTTTTTGGTCGCAAACAAAGACGGACTTAATTCCTGTTCAAGTTTCTTTCCCAACTCGTCCTCGCCAAGCTTCTCGCCGTCAATGATTGAGACGGCGGAAGTCGAGTATTTTTTTTCAAATTCCGAAATCCAGCGCCTGACTTTGCGCTGGATGCTGAAATCGTCTTCGCCGTGAAAAATAAAAACGTTAGAAGAGCGGCTGGAGGTGCTTGTCATTTTCTTTTTTTGTCAATTTCTGATTGATGATCTTATTCAGGTCCGATTGGCGGATTTTCCATTGGGCCCCGATCTTAAAAGCCGGGATTTTACCCGCCTTGCACCAGCGCCAAATAGTCTGGTTGGTCACATTGAAGAACCTGGCCAGCTGTTCTACCCCCATGATTTTGTCATCTCGGCCTATCATAAGCCCAGTTTAACACTCCCAAGCCTTGAATTCAAGCTCAAAAAATGCTATAAATACGGGGCAAAAAACATTTATGTCTCCGTGGTGAAACGGATATCACACCAGTCTTCGGAACTGGTATTGGGGGTTCGAATCCCTCCGGGGACACCAAATATTTTTATCGCTTTAGGCGGTTTTTTTGTTGTAAAAAAAGCACGGAAGCTGGTGCTTGGATTAAGCAACCGACTCCGGCTTGAGTGAACGCGGTTAGGTCAGTCGCGCGGGCTGGTCGGCAACTGCTTCGTCGCCATTGCAATCCCGCTGACGAGGACCCCGACGATGCCAACGACTCCGGCGGCGATCAGGATTCCATGTGCGCCAAAGCGGCCGTAGAATCCAAACAGCACGATTGCTCCGATCACCGTCACGATTCCTGCCTTTAGCATAAGTCCTCCTCAGTGGCACGCGCCGGTGCCGCTGTCGCGAAACGACGCGCCCGCCACTGGAATGAACTCCCAGTTATAGCTTGCGGCCTTGAGCGTCAGCTTAAGCACGCCCCACGACGTGCTGTCATACAACTCGCTGTTTTCCGCTGTGGTCCTCCGCCGATATAGCGGCGCGCCGCCGGTGCCAGCCGTGAACTGCCGAATGCCGCGCTGTTCATTCCACTGACCATCAGGATCCTGCGGCCGAAACCGCTCATAGGCGTGCTCGTGGCCGTTCAGAATCACATCAGCGCCGGCATCATACAGCGCGCGCCAGGCATCGCGCACCTTGGCCGGATTCTGGCCGGAGGTGAACAGAGGGTAGTGCCAATAGGCCAACGCGCACTTGCTCCGGTTCGCCGCCAGATCAGCCCTTAACCATACATCCTGCGCGCTGTCCAGGCGCATTGAGATCTCGCTATTCAGCGAGATGATGTGCCAGGCGCCGTAATCAAAACTGTAGTAACCGAGACCAGGCGGACCAGCGGCAAAGCCGAAATAGTTGAAGTAGGAAACACCGCTGTCACCCTCGCTCCAGTCATGATTGCCGGGTGCTGCGCGCGTCCGCGCCAGATGCCGCCCCCATGTGGGTTCATAACAGGCTCGGTAATTCTCCATCGAACCGTTCGGATAGACGTTGTCGCCGAGCGTAAAGACTGTGCCCGCGATGCTGTCGAGCAGCCGTGCGGTCAATACAGCACCTTGTGACCCGCATACCGCGATATCGCCCGCGCCGACGAACACTACCTCGCCCAGAGGCGGTGGTATTGGCCCAGGCTGTGTTGGCGGTTGGGATGGCGGATCTGAAGGAGGTTGAGCCGGCGAGGGAGGTTCCGCCGGCGGCGTAGTCGCCTGAACCAAAGCGGTTTTACTCGGACCGGTCAGTCCCCTGTCGTCGCCGCAAGCAGCGGCAAAGAGCAGGAGAAAAATAGCGATCAAGCGCATGATCTGTCGCATTGAGTTTTCCTCCTGCTAACGATTGTGCCATTACAATAGCACTTGTATAAGGCCTTGAAAAGTCATAAATCAATTGTTCTTTTTTGCGATTAAAAAACAGCTTATCGCTGTTTCGGAAATCATTTGGTGGGTCGCCCCGGAATCGAACCGGGAACCTTGGCGTTAAGAGCGCCCTGCTCTGCCAGTTGAGCTAGCGACCCAAAAATTTAAGCATGTGGTAATTTTTCCATCCAATGTTCTGGCTGCGCTTTTATATTAAGCATGCTTTGCACCAAACCAGCAATCGATCCTAATATACGAAAAAGTAAATAAGTACTGCCTTCGCCTCTAACTCGAACTTTCACCGTTCCCATGTAATGAATATTTTTACGATAGCCTGAACCTTCTGGTTTTATAAAGCTTTTTTGAAAATTCGCTATAGGCACGCCGGTCAGCTTCGACCAGTATTGTTTCATGTTTCGTTCATTTTGTCCAGAATGCAGATGCAGTTCAAAAACTAACGATTCAGGCAGAATTTACCATTACACCTCTATTGTCAAATAAAAAAATCCACGGGCGCAGTTTTTTTTCGTTATACTTATGTTATATCTAAGTATAACTTTTTTAGATCCTTAAATAAGCTTGCCCCGGACTCCCAGCCTCGACTCGCCGTCGAGGCGAGGCGGGCGATCCGGGGTTCAGGATGACTCATGAGCTCATGTAGTTTGGCGCTTCTTCGGTGATGATGACGTCATGGACATGGGACTCGCGCTGGCCGGCTTTTATTTATTCCCATTCAACCGTGCCAGGCGGCTTGGAGGTGATGTCATAGACCACGCGGTTGACTCCCTCAACTTCGTTGGTGATGCGAGAGGAAATTTTGGCCAGCAGCTTATGGGGCAAGTTCGCCCACTGAACGGTCAGAAAATCAGGCGTATTGAACGCGCGGATGATAATTGGAAATCCGTATGTCCTGGCATCGCCCTGCACCCCGACTGATCTGATCGTTGATGGTAATACCGCGAAATATTGCGAGACTTTTACGCCGCTTTTTTCCATTTCTTCCGAAAGAATCTTGTCCGCTTGCCGAATCAGCTCAAGCTTGTCTCTGGTGACTTCGCCGATGATCCGAATCGCCAGCCCCGGACCTGGGAAAGGCACGCGATAAGCTATACTTTTCGGCAAGCCTAAGGCAACAGCAATTTTCCTCACTTCATACTTATAGAGATCACGCAGGGGTTCGATGAGCTTCATGCCCATCCTTTTTGGCAGCCCGCCGACATTGTGGTGGGACTTGATGACAGCCGCGTTTTTGCTGCCCACACTCTTGCCGGAACTGACGGCGTCGGTATACAAAGTTCCTTGCACCAGCCATTTGACCTTGCCGATTTTTTTCGCTTCTTTTTCAAAAATTCTGATAAAAAGCTCACCAATAGTTTTGCGTTTTTTTTCAGGGTCAACAACACCCTTCAGCCTGGCCAAAAAATCCTTTTCTGCCCTGACAATGATCAGGTTTATTTTCAAATAAGACCTAAAAATCTTCTTGATGGACTCGGTTTCACCCGCGCGCATCAGTCCGGTGTCCACATATACGCAGGTCAAATTTTTGCCGATAGCTTTGTGAACCAATACTGCCGCCACGGCCGAATCCACGCCTCCGGATAACGCACAAATCGCCCTGTCGTTGCCTATCCGCTGCCGGATTTCTTCCACTGATTTTTCTATAAAATCTCTGCCCTTGGGAGTTTTTTTGACACCGGTGATCTTGATGAAATTCGCCAAGATCTTCTGCCCGTTTTTGGTATGCATGACTTCCGGATGAAATTGCAGCCCAAACAACTTCCTTTGTTCGTAGGCCACAGCCGCCGCCGGGCAGTTATCGGATGATGCGATGATTGTAAAATTTTTGGGAAGCTTGCTGACGGCATCGCCATGCGACATCCAGACGTCCTGTTTTTTTCCAAGCCCGGCAAAAATTCTGCTCTTTCTTGCCAAAGTCACTTCAACATGCCCGTATTCCCGCCGCTTCGAAGACTGAATCTTGCCGCCCAGCTCATACGCCATGAGCTGTTGGCCGTAGCAAATGCCCAAGACAGGGATGCCTAACGAAAAAATTGATGCGTTTACGCGTAAAGCCGAGCTTTCGGACAAATTTTGCGGCCCGCCGGAGAGAATTATCCCCCTTGCTTCTGCCAACATTTGCAAGGGAAATTGAGGAGTTACCAGCTCAGCTAAAACTCCCATCTCGCGGATTCTGCGCACAATGAGATGGGCGTACTGGGAGCCAAAGTCTAGAACATAGATTATATCTTGCATATATATTGGAACATGCTTCGCGAAATATGCGCCTCCGGCGCGAAACACAATGATATTTCTATTTATTTCGGGTGTATAAAACTCGCCTCGAACGCCCATTTCGTGCACTGGTCAATTTGGGCAATGGTCAAAATGTTATTTTTCAAAAGCAGCTGCTGCTCTTTGTAAATATCCGTGGAATACATTTCCGGCCCGTCGGTATTGATGGTAAATTTGATTTTGTGCGCCAAAAAAACCTGGATGATTTTCTTAAGCTCACCCAGGTTCTTAACCACGCTGTTGCGCAGGTTGGAAGTCGGGCAGATTTCCAGGGTAATGCCCTGTTTGGCAATCTGCTTCAAAAGTTCCGGATCATATGCCGCCTTGATGCCGTGCCCAATCCGGTCGGGCCGGATATGGTTGACCACGAATTTCATCTCATCCAATCGGCCTTCCTCGCCAGTATGCACCGTGATTCCCAACCCCGCCTTTCTTGCCCTGCGAAACAGCAACGCGTGCTTCTTCATGGAAAATCCTTTCACGTCCGGCCCGGCCACGTCCACCCCCACCACTCCCTGTTTGCTGTATTTAATGGCTTTTTTGATTTTAATTTCGTTTTGGCCGTAAGTGTGCAGGCGGTGCATCATCAGAATGATGCCGGCTTTCACCTGCGGGTATTCCAGGACCGCGCGCTCCACAGCCCAAAGCGCTGACAAAATGATGTGGTCCAAATCGCGCTCGCCGCCGCGATTGCGCATCATGGGATCAAAACGCAATTCCTGCAGCACCAAATTGCAGGCCCTGTACCCGCCGCCGATGACGCTCTTGACCGACTCCTCTATGGCCTCAGGCGAGGATTGGATCAGTTCGGTCCAGCGGTAAAATTTTTCGTGCATTTCCCTGATGTTTTTGTTTTTCCGGCCTCCAGTCATGGTGATCATCCGTTCAAAGTCCCAATAATTTTTGCTGGGCAGCTTAATGCCTTGCCGGTGCGCGATTGACCAAAGGATGGCCGGATCCACAGCCGCCCCCAAATGGGTGTGGAGTTCAGCGCGCTTGATTTTAGTTTTCTGAGGCATATCCTGAAAATTTCTAATTTCTAATTTTTAATAGTTCGGCGCTTTCTTGGAGATAACCACCGAGTGGGGATGCGACTCCATGAGTCCCGCGGCAGTAATTTGCACAAACCTGGCCTGCTTGGGCATGTCGGCGATGGTGGCCGCGCCGATATAACCCATGCCGCTTTTGACCCCGCCGACGATTTGCGTCACAATTTCCGCCACCGGGCCTTTATAAGACGTCAGGGCGGATACCCCTTCGGCAATGAATTTCTTGGCGTTTTTCTGAAAATACCGATCCGAGGATTTATTCGCAGCCAAGACCTCGAAACTGCCCATACCGCGGTACTGTTTGTAAAACTTGCCATCTTTCTGGATAAATTTTCCAGGTGCTTCATCGGTTCCGGCCAACATAGAGCCCAGCATCACGCTTGAAGCGCCAGCGGCCAGCGCCTTGACCACATCTCCTGAATATTTCATGCCGCCGTCAGCAATGACCGGAATGTTCTTATTCTTGGCCACTGCAAAGACATCCATAATTGCCGACAATTGAGGCACACCAATGCCGGCCACGACTCTCGTGGTGCAGATTGACCCCGGCCCGATGCCGACTTTGATGGCATCACAAAAAGGCAGCAAATCTTTTGCTGCCTCTTCTGTCGCGATGTTGCCGATGATCAATTGGGTCTTGGTAGCGGCGCGGATTTTTTTGATATTATTTATGACATGAGTGTTGTGCGCATGCGCAGTATCAACCACCACAACATCCGCCCCGGCCTTGTCCAAAGCCCTGGCGCGCTCCAAATCCGCCGGGCCCGCAGCCGCGCCGACCATGACCCCTTGTTTCTTGGCTGTCTTGACCCAAGCGACCTGATCCGAGATAGCACAGCTCCTATGCAAAATGGCCATACTGCCCAGTTTCCCAAGCGCTATGGCCATTTTCAGTTCGCTCACGGTATCCATGGCTGCAGAAATGAGCGGAATTTGGAGTTTGATTTTTCTAGTCAGCCAAGTTTCAGTCTTCGCCCCGCTTCGAGTCACCGCGGATCGCCGCGGCTCAAGCAAGACATCGTCAAAAGTCAGTTTGAGCGGAATTGAAAGCATGTGGATATGATTTACAAATCATAGCATTTTTCCCGAACATAAGCAATAAACACCTCAACCGGTGTTGAGGTGTTTATTTGGCTAATATAAGCCATTTTTTATTAAGGCCTGAAGGGGTTGCCGCGGTTGACGTTGACCGAGGGCGATTGGAATTTCTTTTGCCGGTCAAGGTAATCCAAGGTGTCTTGGTACGCATTCAGATCAACCCTGACTATGTCCGAAGGCGCGACACTCACCTCGCCGGAGTAAAGATTCTTAAAAATATATTGCCAGGCGAGGTAGGCTTCGTAAAGCAAAACCAGAAACAAAACGATGGTCAGCAGCAAGCTGACATTGATTTTTATTTTGCCGAAATTGGGGAGCGCTAATTTTTTCATTTCATTCTGCTTTCTGATTTACGAAGAATACCCCGTCTATGGAAGTAAACACCCGGCCGGTGTATATTTTGGCCTTGGTGTCTTCGGAGTCCACCAATTCCGCTGACAAGTCAATTTTGGCGATTTCAGTGAATTGCGGCAGATGCTCCATGTATTTGATGAACTCCACAATCCCGGCAAAATCGTTAAGCAGCGTCAGGCGGTAGCGGATTTCATCCAAGCCCGGTTTATTCGCAACCACCGGCGGTTTCTGATCCTTCGGCTTTACATCCACCTCTTCTTCCTCAATGTCCAGCTCTTCTTCAGTCCCGGTTTTGGCGGCGGCTAATTCCAAATTTTTGACAGCCAAAACCAACTCTTCCCTGTCCACAAAGGCGGTAAGGATCTCGTCTTTCCGACTCGCTTTCGAAAGATCAGTTTGGGCGTTGTTGTATGCTTCGATCTGGCGTTCCAGGGTGGCCAGCTGCTGATGTTTACTTGAAACTTCCAAATTCAAAGCACCAAGCCGGCCCAACATCGGATTGACCAGCAGGCCGAACAGCAAGCCTGTGGCAAGCAAGCCGCCCAGGAAAATCACAGTCAATTTAAGTATGGCGCTCATCCCGTTAAAAATTGCGCACGCTTAACCGGGAACTGAGCGTTGCGCGATTAATTATTATTAAATCTTTTATCATGCTTGTTGTAATTTATTTTAGCGGGGTTAATCTATTTCTAACGGGATCATTCTTGTATTATGGCTTCGGGATTAATGTAAAAAGTGTAGGTAAAAGGCGCGTCGTCGGCCCTTTCCAAGTTCGACAAGGGAAAATTGATGTTTTTGAAGTATTTTGATTTATGCATATCCGCCCAAAATTTCAATATACTTTCGCGATCCTGGGCCGTGCCGGAAATGTCTATTTTGCCGCTGGCCCGATCCAGGCTTAACACGTCAATTACGGCATCGTCAGCTATGAAATTGCCCAGCTCGACCAAAGCCTCGGACCAATAATAATGCCGGGCGCGCAAGGCTTCGATTTTCCTGATTTCGTCATTAAGGGCCACAACTTGCTGCTGCAACTGCTGGTTGGTCGCGGATTTGAGCAATGCCTGGTTTTCGGCAATCGCCTCTTCTGCCTGGTTGATTTGGGAATTAAGCTGAAAGGTGCTAAAAAAACTCAAGGCGGAAAGCAGCAACAGGCTAAAAAAAATCCAGGCCCAAAAATTCAAAAACTGGCGGGAGGCCAATTCCAGCGTCAATTCTTTCTGCGCGGATAATGGGAGCAGGTTGATTTTTTTCATTCCATCCCCCTTAAGGCCAGGCCGATGGCGGTGGCGAAACCCAGCGCCTCGTCTTTTTTAAGCGGCAGCTTGTCATCCAAGCCGGCAATGTTGAGATTGGTCCACGGATCCCCAAGTGAAACTCTTCCCACGGGCGCGTTGCTACCGAGGTTCAATCTGGCCGCGATGTAATCAGCTATGCCCAAAAGCCTGCTCGATCCCCCACTGAGCACGACTCGCTTGATCGGCCGGTGGTTTTGGGCATGCTCCTCATGAAAGCGAATGACATTTTTGATTTCATCCACGATATTGTCCAAAACCGGCAGAACGGCCTGCCGAATATTGCCGCGCTTGGTTTCCGAAACCAATCCTAATTCCCGCTTAAGTTTTTCCGCTTCGCCGGATGAAACCCCCAAACTCCTGGCAATGCTTTCGGTGAAGGCGTTGCCGGCCACCGGAATGCTCGAGGTGTATTCCAAAACACCGCCGTCGATGATGATGAAGCTCGTCTGCATATTCGCCATGTCCAAAATCAACATGGATTGCTTGGCATCCTCCTGTCCAATCAAGGCGCGGGACAGGGCTTGCGACTCCAGTTCCAGCGCCACGGGCTTGAGCCGGGCGATTCTTAAAGTGTCAATAAGCGCGTCCACGTAATCCCTGGGGGTGGCGGCCACGAGCACATTGATTTTTTCTCCAGTTCGCGAAATGACCTGCCAGTCCAGATAAACTTGGTCAACCGGGACTGGAATATCCTGCTCCAACTGCCACGGGATGGCGCTGCCGATTTCCTCCTCGCGCATGTTGGGTATTTCCAGGATGCGGACGAATGATTTGGATTCCGGGATCGAAGCGGCCACGTACTTGGTGTCAATTTTGCCGGCCTTCGATAGGCAGTAGCCGATGTTTTCAGCCAAACGTTGTTCGCTGGCAATCAGATGGTTGTTGATAATTCTGGAGGGCAAAGACAAATCGGCAAAAGCGTGCGGAATGAAACTTCGGTTATGCCGCTTCAACTGCATGGCCTTGATCGAGACGTCAGAAATATCAAGGCCGAACGCTTCAATTTTTTTGTTTCCGAATAGCTGTACCATACCCATATATTATACACTAAATTACACGAAACATAACACTAACTGGCACGAAACGTGTATTTATGATCATTAGTGTATATAATCCTTTTGATATAAAGTTTTGGCGACGCAAAGTTAATAAAATATCCAAGCTCATACTCGCTGTTTCTCAGGTAATCATACAGCTGATCCAAAAACAGCTTTGGGACCTTCTCAACAGCTTTGAGCTCAACTATAATCTTGCCAGCGACTATAAAATCGGGTTTATATAACCCAATAACCTTTCTGGTCTTAGGTGAATAAATATTTATCGGCTGTTCGCGCTCAAATGCCAGACCACGAATTTTTAGTTCTTCAGCGAAGGCATTCTGATATAAACTCTCCTTGTGACCTGAGCCAAAATTCTTCCTGACTTCAAACGCTGCCCCTTGAATATCAAACGAAACTTCTTTATGCAATAGGTCTTCGTGGATTTTCGTGTTATGTTTAGTGTCCATTCATGTATATTTAACAATTAATGCATTTGCCGGGATAATCCGCCTCCTCGCCGCTGTGGGCGCGGCAAAACCCGGAAAGGCAATAATACAGCGCGCTGTTAACCCCAAAGTCGGCAGCCCAGCCGGCTTTGGGAAAATTGCACGCGCTCAAAGGGCCGCCAATCGGGCAAAACCGGATGCTGATCTGGTAAATCTTCTGGCCCGGGTTGTCCGGATCGTTCCAGTTGTCCCAGTCATAAACCGATCCCGGCCAGGGGCCGTTGGGCCATTCGCCGGCCGGCAGATAATCTTCGAGTCCCGGCGGCAGGTCGCGGTTGGCGTCAGGCGGATAACTGCCGTTGTCCTGCAGATATAACAATAAGGATTTCGCAATTTCCGTGGTCTCCAGAGAAGCTCGCGAATAATAGCCGTTTTCCCGAGAACTATTGATGCTCATCAACACGACCGTGGCCAACACTCCAATGATGGTGATCACAATAAGCAATTCAATTAACGTAAAACCCTTTGTTTTCATTGGAGTAACTGCCATGTCCCGTCCAGCATTTCCCATCCCCCGGCCGGGCCGGATGAAAATTGGGCGGAGGCCAGGCCGGACTCGTAAGTCACCACCGCGTTTTGGTTTAAGTGGATCTTCTCAGCCGTAATTTCTTTGGTGGTGGCGGTGTTGGCGACCACGACCACGCCTCGGCCGGCGTAAAAAATGCCGCCGGTCGCATTGTTGGCCACGGTTATGGCCGTGTTGCTGCTGTGGTCTCTTTGCGAAAGCAGCATTAGATAGCTGCCGGCAGTGCCTGAGCCCAAAACCGCTGAGCCGTTTTGGGCATTGATGATACCCGACGACGAATCGCCAGTGCCGGCCAAAACCACGCCGCTTAAACTGCCGTAGCCGCTGGATAGCTGCATGGTCGAACCGTTACTAAGCGTAATTGTGCCGGTAACCCAGATCGTTCCGGTGACCGTCAGGACCGCACCATTGTTCAAGGTCAGGTTGCCGCTGATTTTTTTGGGGCCTAAAGAAACCGAGCCGGAAATCGTTTGCGTGCCCACGACCCCGCCATCTTCGGCTTCGTCTTCCCAATCGTCAATCTGCTGGTCGGAAATCGGCAGCGGCACGACGCTGGGATTGACGAAGCTGTTGGGGTTGGGGGTAAATTGGCTCCCGCCGATGGTGCAGGAAGATTTAGTGTCAAAGGTTGCGTTGCCGCCGATAGTGCAGTCCGAAATGCTGTCAGAAACCGCATTGCCGCCGACTACGGCGTCATCCAAACTGTAAGAGCTGGTTGAGCCGTCCACCGAAACATCCTCCAGATACCGCGCCGTGGCATCGCCGTCAATGTCCGAAACGCCGTCGATTTCATTGGAACCGGCGGCCACGGCCGTGCCGGCGATTCTGCTGCCATTACTGCCTTCAATGTCATCATTGGAATAGACATTGCCATTGATGCGGGAATTGTTCTCCATTTCCAGGCCGCCCACGCCCACGTGCACGCCGTAATTGAAAGCGATATTGGTCGAGCCGTTTGACGCGGTCACCTGGACTATCCGCTTGGCTTGCGGATTTTGGGCATTGGGCACAAACACTTCGGCTTTAATAAGCTTATTGTTGCCTTGATTGGAAACGGTGACATTGTAAACTCCGCTGCCGTAAGCCGTGCCCGACTCGCCGCTATAGCCCAGCTGGTTATTAAGCTTCCAAATAGCGGCCTCGATCGCCGCTTCAGCGATGCTGATTCCTAGGGTCTGGCCGACCGCCTGGCGCTGCGAACGAATCTGCAGCATGGCGTAGCCGACCAGCGAGGAAATGGCGATCATCGCGATGAGCGCGAAAATTACGACGGTAATGATCATTTGCCCCTGTTCTTTGTTACATGTTACGTGATACATGATACATGATTTAGTTATTGCGCAGCTTTGATTTGGAAGAAACGGTTATCGACTTGGTGGGAATGCCGGCATAACTTTCGGCGGTAGTCAGGTCCGTGGTTACGTACTTTACCAAACTGGCATCGGCATTGTCGTAAGCAAACACCAGACCGCTTATGCGCGAAGCGACTCTTTTTGTCCCGCTGCTTCTGCTGCTTGAGGCATTGGCTGTGGTTATCCGGTTAAGATTCGCACCGCTTAAGGCATAAACTACATAATCAAAAGTGGCCGGGATAATTTGGCCCGAGGCATTGATGGCGGGAAGCTTGAGAATCAAAGTCTGACTGCCTAAAGTATAACCGCTGTAGGAAGAAGCCAAAACGTCAGCGGCCCGGACATGGGCATCAATGTCATCCAGCGCCATGCGAGCATCTCCCGTTACTCCCAGTTCCATCCGCTGGGTCTGGTAAATCTTGTCCTGTCCCAGGAACATATTGCCCACCACCAAGGCCAGCGCTCCGACCAGGAAAACCACGATTATTAGTTCAACTAGAGTAAATCCCGCCTGCATTCTCACGGATTAATCCCTCCGCTGCCGGCCAAAGTTTTAAGCTGGACCTGCTTGGGTGTGCTGCCTTCTGTCCAGGTCACGGTTACCGTGATTTCTTTTAGGCCGGAAAAAGCTGGATAATCAGCCGCGGCAAAACTTCCATCCCCGCTTGGAATCTGGGACAGCATGGCGTCAGAAATGCTTCCTGACGAAGGCAGCAAGCCAAATGCGGTTCCCCGCAGCTCTTCCATCTTTTTATTGGCTACATGATAAGCCAGGTTCTGGTAACGAAGCTTCTTGCTTGCCGCCATCGTATTGAGAGCGGCGGTGTAGAGGGCGAATAAAGCAATCAGCACTCCCATGCTGATGACGACTTCCATTAGCGAAAGCCCCCGCTGATACGTGTTACGTGATACTTGATACATGATCTATCCGATATTCTGGGTTAAATTATAAATCGGGCTGACCAGGGCCACGGCCAAAAATCCAACCACCGCGCCAATAACCATCATAATCACCGGTTCCAGAATCGAAGAAAGATTCTTCATGGTCTGATCCACTTCAGATTCGAAAAAATTGGCGACTTCATTGAGGACCTGGTCCGTCGTGCCCGACTCCTCCCCGACTTCCATCATCTCGACCACCAAGCTGGGGAACAGCTTGGGGTATTTGCGGAAGCCGGAGGCCAAGGGGGAGCCGATTTTGACTTTGGAGGCGGAGTCGGCAATGACTTTTTGGTAATAAATGTTGCCCACGACATAAGCGGAAGTCTCCAACGCCTGCACGATCGGCATGCCGCTTTTGATAAGCGAGGAGAGAACCCGCACAAATCGGGCTAAATTTATTTTTTTGACAATGCCGGAAAACAGCGGGACGTGGAGAATGACTTTATGCACGACTTTCCTGCCGCTCTCGGTTTTACGCCAGTATAAGAAACCGAAAACCAAAAAAACCAGGACAAACAACACGATAACACCGTAATTGGCAAACACGTCAACCACTCGGATGACCACACGGGTCATCAGCGGCAATTCGGCGTTCAGATCCTTAAACGTGGCAGTAAGTTTGGGTAAGACAAAAGTAAACATCAAAAATCCGACAATGCCCAGGGCGATGAGCACGACAATCGGATAAGTCAGGGCGCCGCGGGCTTTGGAGATCAAATCATAGTCGCGCTGCATTTGGTCCCCGAGATACAGCAGATTCTGCTCCAGATTTCCTCCGATTTCGCCCACGCGCACCATGGACACAAACACCGGCGAAAAGACCCGCGGATAGCGCGCCATGGAATCCGCCAAAGTGGTCCCGCTCTCCACACAACGGGCAATTTCCGATAAAATCTTGCCGAATTTTTTATTAGCCGTCTGAGCCGCCAAAATTTTCAGGCTTCGCGCCAGCGGCAAGCCGGCTTTCATCATAACCGACAAATTCTTCAGGAACGTGATCTTGTCCAGAAGCTTAACGCGGCTGATGGATTCCAACACCTCGCTGAAGCTTATCCTTTGCCGAACCGGGTTGATCGCGGTCGGAACCAGTCCCCGCTCGCGCAGCATCTCAGCTATGGCATGCTCGGAAAGCGCCGACACGACGTCGCGCTCCACGGCTCCGGTTTTATTTCTGGCTGTATAACTATAGTCTGGCATAAATCTAATTATCAATTTACGAATTTACAATTGAGAATTGATGCTTGAAAATTACTTGAATATTGAAAACTGAAAATTGACAATTATTCCTTGCTCACCCTAAGTATCTCCTCGATTGTAGTTTTGCCCTGTAGGCATTTGATAAACCCATCCTCCCACATCATAATCATGCCCTGTTCCACGGCTTTGTCCTGGATTTGCGAAGTCGGCGCATGCTTCAAAATCAAATCCTGAATTTCGGGGGTGACTTCCAAGACTTCAAAAATCCCCTTGCGCCCTTTATAGCCGGTTCCACCGCACTTGTCGCATCCCGCTCCTTTGTAAAAAGTCAGTTCAGTCAAGCTCTTGATTTTTTTCTCCACGAATCCTTCACGCTTCAAAACTTCCAGTAAGCGGTCAAGGTTGAATTCGCCCCGCAAGCCTTGCTCATCTTTTTCATCCATTCGGTATTCCTGCTTGCAGTCCTGGCAGGCTTGCCGAGTCAGGCGCTGACCGACCACGGCGTTGATTGTCGATGCGATTAAGTAAGGCTCGACACCGATATCCAGAAGCCTGGGCAAGGCGCCGGCGGCGTTATTGGTGTGCAGGGTCGAGAGCACGATATGTCCGGTCAGCGCCGCATGCACCGCTTCCTCAGCCGTTTCGCGATCCCGAATTTCCCCGATCATGATGACATTGGGATCCTGGCGCAAGAGGGCGCGCAATCCAATGGCAAAGGTCAACCCGATCTTGGGATTGACCTGCATTTGGTTGACCCCTTCCACGTGGTATTCAATCGGGTCTTCGATGGTCGAGATGTTCACGCCTTTGACATTGAGCATGGAAATCACGGTATACAAGGTCGTGGATTTGCCGCTGCCGGTGGGGCCGGTGACCAGCAAAGCGCCATGGGGCTTCTTGACGTTTTTCAAAATCGTGTCGTGATTGCGGTGTATAAAGCCCAGCTCCTCAAGCGTCAGGGCCCTGGCCGATTCGTCCAATAACCTCATCACGACCTTCTCGCCGTCAAAGACCGGGATGGTCGAGACGCGGAGCGAGATTTTGTAATTGTCTTTTTCGATTTTGAACCGCCCGTCTTGCGGCAATCTATGCTCGTCAATCTTGAGGTTGGTGATGACTTTGATGCGGGCAATCAGCGCCGGGTGGATGACTTTGGGCAGAGTCATGACTTCGTGCAGCACGCCGTCAATGCGGTAACGGACAATGACTTCTTTTTCCTGCGGCTCAATATGGATATCCGAAGCTTTTTCCAAAACCGCGTATTCCAAAAGCGTGTCCACCACCCGCACCACCGGGATCTCCTCAGCCATCTCCTTCAACTTCTCCGTGACATCCTCCGTCTCCTCCCCGCCCTCCCGCTCCTGCTTGGACACGATCTTGGCAAACTCCGCCTCCAGGCTGGTGTGATACTGATTCAACCCCCACTCCAATGAACTTTTGGAAATCAGGAACGGAACAATCGTGAGACTGGTCTTTTTCTTAATCCCGTCTCTGGTTTCCAAATCATCGGGATCAACCATGGCCAGCTCCAACTTATCGCCTTCTTTGCCGAAAGCGACAACCTGATGGCGATGCGCGATTGGTTCAGGCACCAAAAGCAATACTTCTTTGGCAATTGACCCGAGCTTTTTCAAATCCACATACTGCACATCCACGAAGCTGGCGGAAATTTCCGCCAGCTTCTCATCGTCCAGGATTTTTTTGTCGACCAAAAGCTGAGGCAGAGCCACTTTTTTGGTTTTGGCTTCGCTGACCAAATCATCCCAGTCTTTCACTGCAATGATTTTTTTCGATGTCAACGCCCGTTTTAAGTCTTGCTCATCCAACATGGTTTTATCTTTGTTTCTATTATACCCGGTTCTAAAAACCGCTTTTATTATACCACAAAGCCCACTTTCCCTCAAAGTAGCTAAAAAGAATAAACAACGACGAAACTACCAGCCCCTGCTAAAGCCGATGTCAAAAAACCTCAAAAGACTTTTGTTACTCTCCCACTCTTGTTCCACAAAAAATGCGATCGCATAATATGCGGAACTGCATTTCTAAAATTCCTGCAAATCATTGCCTGTGAATAAAAATCTTTTTTCCCCTAGCGGCTTAGTTTCCCTGTCGCGCATTCTAAATACTAAATAAGTCTTATCGTCTTTTATCTCACCCTCAATGCTTTCTGGTGTACCGTCAAATTCAAATTCCTTGCCAAACCAGTCTCGAAAATTCGTATAATCTGGACGATTTTCGTCAATCGACATATAACTAAGCACTCCTTTCTCAACTTTTCCACTGCTTACGTTAACTAGTCCGAATCCTTGGCACCCCGTTCCGCAATATGTCGTGAAAAAAATATGTTCATTGCCGAGCCATTTTGGATAGTTGATCCTGTTCCCTGAATAAATAACTTTCTCCTGATTGGTTTTTATAGTTTTCACAGCAATGATTTGTTGGTCCAGTTCTTTCTCTGAATAGTATCTTAGTTCTTGGGATCCGTCTGGTGAAACCCGATCAAATATAACTGATTGAGATATCGTTGTGGGTTCAATCGCCATATTATCTTTAATATTATCTCTAATCCTTGCTTCTATGTAACCCGTATATTCGCTTAAAACCTCTTGCGTTCTGAATACATAATCTGCCTGCATAAAATATTCAACCATTACAAAAACAATGGTGACACAAATCATCAAAATTAATATTTTTTTGGTTTCGCTGCTTATCTTGAGCTTAAAGTTCATGGAAATAAAAAGGTCCAATTTTAACTTTAAACGTAGCCTTAGTTGCCCAAAAAGGAGGACCATATCTGCTGTCACTATAGTAATGATTCGCGCCACCAGTTGGGTCCGGGTCTTCGCCTTTAATAACCAGATTTGCGACTTCATAACAACTAAGCCAGGCTTTTTTATCTATTTCATTTTCTGTATGAAATGGGTTTTCTACAAAAGGTCTATTGGGATCAGATTGGTTGAAAGCGCTAAAATGTTCTTTCTGCAGAATTACGTCATGATAAGTTTTGCCCCATCGATGTCTCGGGTGTTCTACTCGATTTCTAATCACCCATGCAACCGCAGTCTTTGCTGCATTTAGAGCGCTCCTTGCTTCACCGAATAACGCTCTCGCCAAAATCATTTCTGGTGAATCATCGCGGAAGTTTCCAGTCCATTTCGGATTATCTACCGTCGGATCGATGTATTCTGCCTCTGCTTCCAAAAATATTTTGAATATCGCTGTTGATTTCCAAAAAACCGCTCTCCTCTCCTGGACTATAACTTGATACTCAAATTGCTGGGGGAAGGCTTTTGATATCTCAATTCTTAACGTCTGGCTAGTCTTGCCGCTATCACTGAAAATGAAATCCTTTTCAGTAACTCTTAATTCAATAATTGCTTCAAAAATCTCCTGATCAACTGAAAAAGTCCCGATTTCTTTATCAATCTCGACAGTCGAACCCGGCTTAATTCTTTTGTCAACCGGCAATGTTCTATCGAGAACTTTAATCTCTATAAGGATATCTCGGCCAACAGACTTGCCCGTGTAAGAAACGCTTTTTAATTTTAATTTGATTTTCATAAAGCTTAAAATTTTATTAAATATAACAATTACTCAGGTCACCGTCAATTTTTATAAATTCCTGTTGTGTTCCAGTTGTTCCACAAAAAATGCGATCGCATAATATATAGAACTGCTTAATAACTAACCGCAACCAACTGCTCAATAAATTTACTTAAATTTTACTCAAACCGAAATGCTTAAGGTATCTCCACTCTCCTTCGATCCGGTCAGCGGTTACTAAGCTGACGAAAGGGCGAATCTCGTAGACTTCCTTGAGAAATGTGACTTCATCTTCGACTGGATATGGCCAGAGCCAGGCGCTTTTTTGCATCTGATAAAAACCCAACGCTTTTAATTTTTGACTCAAGGTGTTGCGGTTGACTCTAAATTTTTCGGGAATGTCAAAGATAACAATTCTCCATTTCTGATCCCACCTTTTCGGCTTATTCAACACCATGTCTTCAAGCTTATATCTTATAATTTTTGCTTTTCCCTGATCTGTGAGTTTAATCACGGTATTGCCTCTGCCATCGTTGCCTATTCCAAGAATCTTTTTGTCCTTTAAGTGGGACAAGGCTCTGGTGATCTGACGCTTAGTGTATTTTTTCTTACGGACCAATAACCCCAAAGCCAAGATCGCGTTGGGAGCAACAACGGCAACCGCGGTCAAAATCCCGAGTACTACCAAGGTTAGCAAGATATCTTTGACTATTTGTCCCTTTTTGCCTTGTTCCATAAAAAATGCGATCGCATAATATGCGGGACTCCAGAGTTGAACTTAAAGCCTGGGGAATAATTCCAGAATTAAAATTCCAGGAACCAATTCCAACCAGGCTTAAGTATTTTACTCTTAATATTTCTATTCAACGTTGCCGCCTGACTCATACGGAGCCAGCGAGGCGCTGATGGCATTGGCCGCACTATAGCCTTTGGCTGACAAATCAGCGCTTGAGGCAAATTTCAATTTCTTGCCGTCCGAGACCAGGAAGTAATCCGCGCCGTCCTTGACCAGCGTGCCATCGCGGAATTTGACGATCGGCCCTTCGGCCAGAGCGGTGTCTGCGGTGTTGGCCCGCGCCACATCGCTGATCTTGAAGCCATAAGTGTTGAACACTTGCATGGATTCAAACCCGGTCTTTTGATTGCCCCGGATCCACCAGACGGTCTTGCCTTCCTTGACCAACGCGCCTTCCGGATGCGGCTCGGAAGCCGAGCCAATCGGGCTGCCGGACGGGTAGTCAGAAAGATCAATCTTCGGCACGCCGGTCATGTTATAGCCCAGACCCTTAAAGACATCGAAGGAAGTAAAGCCACGCTTCGCGCCGTTTAAGCCGATCATAAACACGGTGCGGCCGTCAGAGGCGTCTAACACCAGCGTGCCTTCCATGGCTTTGGCCACGGCTGATTCCGAGGCCAGCGCTCTGAAAGGCACGCTGGT
>Ga0209542_10000908_pt1 | contig 70490 bp, 80 predicted proteins | sample RifCSPhighO2_01_FD_184028 | JGI IMG/M metagenome (GOLD analysis project Ga0209542, IMG submission 184028) | Soil microbial communities from Rifle, Colorado - Rifle CSP2_plank highO2_0.1 (SPAdes) (version 2) | ecosystem: Environmental > Terrestrial > Deep subsurface > Rock core/Sediment ...
ATGAGTCTCTATTGAAGGAATGGAATCTCACTAATAACTCTTCTATTTAATTTTTATATTTGCCTTCTTCATATGAAATATTATCTCTGCATAAGGTTGCCTGTCTCTTTCTGTTCTATTTAATACAGGCCTCTTAAATTGCTCAACTATCTCTAAACTGCTTTTTTCTGCAATTTTAGGGTAAAGATTATATTTATCATTGGCAACAATAAAAAAATCTCCATTATCTTTGATAAATTGGCTTATGTTTATGAAGACTTTGCTTATTCCCTCAACATACTCATCTTTTGCCTTTTGTCCTTGTCCTTTGAATAAAGGACCTATCTCTTTCTCGTCTTTTCTTGAAATCCCAAAAAGCTCGTAAGCGTAAGCATGTTGTTCATGGTAATCAATTTGACCAACATATGGTGGAGAAGTAAAAATTCCATCTATTTTTTTATTTACTAGAAGCCTGTAAAATTTAGGGTTTTGTTTTTTTATTTCTCTAAAAATATCTGCTTCTCTTGAATCTCCATGAATAACGCCAGTAAATGCTTTTTTTTTTATATTTGAAAAGTCCTTTAATCTTGAAACGGTATCAAAAGTATATCTTCTCAAATGACCATTTATTGTATTTAAAGGAGTGCATATTTTTTTATGCTTTCTGCAATAATAAGGTCCTGTTTGTGGCTCTTTTAATGTGGCTAAATCTGAGTGAGTTGTTGCTCTGCATGACCTCGCAGTTCTGCTTAATACAATCCTCATAATATTTTTTATTTTTTCATCTTTCTCATTTTTAATCAGTTTTAAGTAATAAAATAATTCTTGTCTAACTCTTTTTGAGAACCATTTTGACAAGAAACTATTCATCTTTTTTTCATCAAGGAGTATAGTTTTATCTTTAGTTCCGTTCTTTTCAAAAAATTCTTTATTTTCTTTAAGGAATTGCTTTAATTTTTCTTCTCCATAATTTTCTTCTTCAACCTCGCCTTTATGTACTTTCCTCTTAAATTCAGGATTTGGAAAGTATCTTTTATTAAAATTGCTTAATCTTTCTTTTAATTCAAAATCAAATGTATCATCAAATACTTTGTTGCTAAAATTGGTTGTTTGTGATAAGATATTTTTTAGAGTATAACTTAATTTGAAAATGTCATATTCATCTAATTTTACCCTTGAAATCATGCAATTAAAATCTGAAATATCAATTCCTATGGAATGTAACCCTAATTCAGAAGATTGTACCAGTGTTGTACCGCTTCCCATAAATGGATCAAGAATGATATTTCCCGCTTTAAAGAAAATTTGTTTCTTGTAATCGTTTAAATGGGAATCTAAAAAATACTCTACCAATTGAGGTATAAACTTTCCTTTGTAAGGATGTAATCTATGAACATGCTTGGTAGTGTCAGATTCTCGTAAATTTGAAAATGACAAACCCCAATTTAAATCAGTACCTAGTTTATTTTTCCAAGATTCTTGCTTTTTGACAAAATGCTCATCATAATATTTTTTTAATTCATCAAGATTAATTTTAGTCTTTCTTTGTTCATCTAAATATTTCTTAATTTTGGCATATTGTAGTAGATAACTTATATTCGAGGTAGTTACAGGCCTGTCTAAATAATCAGATGCCCATTGTGACGCTTGATTAATTGATAACAACTCTTGGCTCATTTTTCCTCTTTTTTTACTGTATCTTCCATAAATACTTCTATACTTCTTGACAAAGCTACTGCATTCTTTTTGCAATATTCTTTATATTTTTCATATACCTCATCATCAAGACTTAAAGTTACGTTCTTTTGTCCCATAATCCCCTCAAATGAATACAAATGTATGTAAATGAGGAAGTATATAAATCTTACGCATGTATGTCCAGTGGTTTACAAAATCTTAAATATCAAAGCAGAGTTATTAACCATATGGCAAGACGAATTAGTTTTTTAGCAAGAAGGAAGGTTAGAAAAAGGGTATCTTTTACTTCTGGAGGGCAAAGAATCTCTTTTATAGCAAAAGTTCCTGCAAAACGCAGAAAGAGGGTTAAATTTTATGCTGGAAGATAAAATGAGTTTAAATGTGTATATTGATTCTGACGTAATGGTTGCATCCGAAATAAAAGGCGAGCAAAACCATGTAGAATCAAAGAAATTTATGGATTATGTTTTAAAAACTAAGGATAAAGATATAGAATTTTTTACTTCAATATTTACTTTTCTTGAATTAGCCTCTGCAATGATACGTAGAACAAAAAATAAAGACAAAACTTATTCTCTTTTGTATAGAGTAAAAAATTCGTGGAAGAAATTTATCAATCCATTACCACCTATGGAAAGGGGAACCTCGTTTACAACTCTCATAGATAACCTCATAGAAACAACTATTAAATTTAAGACGCCAACAGGAGATACTGTACATGCACATACTTTTGCCCTAAATGAACTAGACTATTTCATTACTTGGAATACAAGAGACTTCCATGGAATGAAGCGAAATTTAAAAGGAATTAAAATACTAACCCCTACTGATATATTGAAAGAATTTGAAAACCTTAAGAGTAAAGAGCCATCAAAAAAAACTGAACTTTTATTTAAGGAAACGTTCCAAAAGTTGATTAGAGAAAGAAATAGAATTGTACACAATAAATCTTGATTTGATACGCCCCGCCCCCTACGAAAACGAAACGACTGAAACGAAATGTCCCCCTTAACGATTGTTCTTAATTGCTCACTTTGTTCGCTGGATTGAACACGAGCCACTAAAAATTACTTTTCGGTCGAAATTTTCCCGAACTGCGTAGCGGGAAAAGAACTTAACAAGGGTTATGTTCAATTGCTCAATGGCGTTTTTGTATCAATGATTTTTTGAAGATGTTTCCTGTACTGTTTTTCTACTTCGGCGTCTAAACCAGCTTGAACAAATTCTTGGGCTTCAGGAATCCTTTCTTGTTCTGCGACTGATATGAGGTACTCAACAAAACTTAATTGATTGCACATATAGGTTCTTGTTGGTTGATTGAAAAAGAATTCTGTTCTTTCTTCACTACCCCAAGGTTTTACAATTCGGTAAACTTCTGCCCCATTCTTTTTCAGTTTAAGTTGACTCCAACCGCACATACTTCCATAACGTTCAAACAGTAAACCAGTACCCATAACATTTAATTCCCATCTTCTATGTAGCTGATCCCCATCATCTCCGAGGCTATCATAACAAATGGGATATTCTTTTATGCTCATATTTATCAAAAAACCTAACATATTATTAAAGTTAACGCTATCTCGCAACTCGTCTCCACTTCGTTTCGCACCACACTGCGCCTATTTATACACATTTCTTCTATGGCCAACTTCAATGACGAGAATAATCATCTCATCATTTTTAATATTAAGAATAACACGGTAATCACCAACACGTAATCTGAAATAAGGAGATGAAACTAATTTCTTAACATGAGAAACAGGTCGTATTCTGATTCTTTCAAGTGTTCTAATAATCCTTTCCTTAACTGATTTTTCAAGCTTTTCAAGCTGTTTTAGTGCTTGGTTAGAATACAGCAACTCAAACATTTAAAGACTTAGTCTCTTTTTGACTTGTTCGTGTGTATACACACGTCCTTCTTTGATGTCCTTTTCGGCTTGAGCAATATGCCTTTTTGTTTCTTCAGAAAGTTCCATTGTATCTTCCATAAGATCCCAGATTACTTCCTCGTAGGTTTCTTTATCAAATAATTTCTTTTTTGCAAGCTCATGTTGGAGCCTTTCTGATATTTGTATTGTTGTTGCCATAGTAAACTATAATTAACTATAGTATATAAAACTTTCTACAGTGCCTTGAGGGCAAAAAATTTAAACATTGATACAATTACTTATATTCTGGCAAAGCTAATCTCACCAAATCCAGTAAAAAACTAGGAAACTAATAAAAATAAAGAATCAATAACACAATAAACCCTATCCAAGTCGAGGTATATGGGATTAAGAAGATCCATCTTTTTTTCATCCACTCTTGATAAACGACCTTACCTTGTATGAATTTTCCAGGCATGTACCCCCCTTTGAAAAATTTTCTTGTCTCAATTATGATTCTTTCAAAAGCGAGTAGACCTAGAAGGATTAAAGCTAAATTTTTTGTTAACAAAGCCATTAGAAAACCACCAATTATGCCCAACATAGGACTTCTTAAAAAAGTGATTAATTTAAATCCCTCAATAGTTCCATCTTTATAACCACCACCAATGGCTTCAAATAAAGTTATTAAGAAACCCATAATCATCCCCTTATAGATTATGTCGATGCTTTCAGGCAATAAAATTCCTATCTTATAGATTCCATAAATTACACCTATAAAGATTAATGCAAACAATGCCCTTATTAGATGGGATTCAACTGCCTTACCACCAATGTGCATTCTTACTGGTATTCTATAATCACTTTCATCTTTATATCTAATAAACACTTTCCAAACTTCTACTATAATGTAAGAGATGCTAAAGAAAGTAAGAGCCAATATTAGTAATGGTTCATTTTTACCCCATCCGAAATTGAAAAAGATTATTGCAGCCAAGACGCCGATTATTAAATCTCTTAAAAATCTGCCAATATAAAAATTCTCATAAGGAGAATCTTTGTAAGCCCCATAGGATGCCCTATGCAATCCACCAATTAACCCCAACAAAATATAGATTAAAATCATTAAAACCATGACCAATTCGTCTTATTTAATCTTTATCATCCATTCTTGGGTGTTTGCTTAATTAGGCTTTGTTCTTGAAGCGGGGGTTTCAAAAACTTATGATGAACAATACCTCCAAAACTTAAATGATTTGGGTGGACTTAACGTCAAAATATTGTTTGAATCAAAAATTATATAACTCACTAGTAATCTTCAGGTTAGTATGGTAGATAAAATATTTGTTGCTATGAAGGCTTTCATAGTTCACAGCGGAAAAGTCCTTTTACTTAGAGAATCTTCAAAATATTCTGATGGGTCAAACGCTGGAAAATTTGACGTGGTTGGTGGTCGCGTTGAACAGGGACAACGATTTGACGAGAGTCTTTTAAGAGAAATCAAAGAAGAAACCGGGTTGAATGTAACAATTGGAAGGCCATTCTTTGTAGATGAGTGGAGACCAAATGTTAGAGGTGAACAGTGGCAAATTGTCGGAACTTTTTTTGAATGTTTTAGTTATTCAGATAAAGTTACCCTAAGCGAGGACCATGAAGGGTATGTTTGGATTAACCCAAAAGACTATAAGAATTATGATTTGGTTGAAAATTTGCCTTTGGTATTTGAGAGCTTTCTAGACCTCTGCTATACAAAAAGCCTTTAGTTTGCTAAATGAATTGTTTATGGGCACTTTGGGCTTTTCTTAACTATCAAGTTGACATTGTCTTGTGACAATCTATATTCGTACAGATAAATTTATAATCATTCAAATTTAATCAATAGTATTATGACATCAAAAGCCCTTATCTGTGTAGATTTTGAAAACGAATGGACTGATAAAAGTTCAGATTATTTTGTTGGTAATGTTTCTGATTTAATAGAAAAAACTAACAAACTTATCGATTTTTGTAGAAAAAAAGGTTACAAAATAATCTTTACTCTACACGTCGAAAAAGATTCTAATTCTGCTTTTGCTCCAAATACAAAGAATGTTGAAATAATCAAAGAATTGCATAAGCAAAATTCCGACGTGCTTATTACTAAAAACAAAATCAGTCCATTTTATAAAACTAATTTAGACAAGGTATTGAGAGGCATAAATAAAATTGTGATTTGCGGGATTTTGACCAATCTTTGTGTAAGAAGCCTTGTTCAAGATGCTTATGATAGGAATTTTGAGATTAAAGTTATCAAAGACTGTTGTGTGTCTTTTGATGATGAAACGCAAGAATTTACCTTTAAAGACCTGAAAGCTACAAGAGAAGAGATTGAATTTTTAAACTTGGATGAATTTATTGGGTGATTGTTTACTTAACCTGCGTTCATGTGTAATATTCTCGGCTTGGTGCTTATAAGATTTACTATTGGATAGTAGCATTGTATTTGTAGGTTGAGGATATAACCAAACTAAGTCTAACAATGCCTGTTCTGCATAAATTAAACTGTAAGTACATTAATGGATAAATCAATATAAACCCCCTTTCTTTTTCATTTTCATCCGGGGTGGTGGTCTAGTTTGGTCTAGGATTCCAGCTTGGGGTGTTGGAGATCGCAGGTTCGAATCCTGCCCACCCCATTTTATCCATAATATTTATATATCCTACCTATCTTTTTGCTTGAAAAGAGGTTTATGATGAGGAATTTAGCCAGATTCAATTTTGTCTTTTTCTTATCCTTGTTTACCCTTTTCTTTCTTTTTTCATCGTCCGTATTTGCATTTAGCGTTGAGCATTCTGAGGTCACTAATAAGGTTGCTCCAGGCGAGACTGCAGCGTATTTACTTGAAATACATAACGACCTTTCAAAGCTGGATAATTTTGTTATTGAATCAGACCCCTTTGCCGCGCTTCCTTTTTCAGATATTATTGAATCTATTGTTATTGACGATACCTCTGTTCAGGTCGGGCCTAACAGTACTGTTAAAATCCCTGTCTTTGTACGCATGCTTTCGAGTGTTGTTCCAGGCAAGACCTACAGGACTTCACTTATAGTCCGCTCTGAGGCTTTAAGTGTTGAACAAGAAGAGCCTCTTGTAGTCACAGTTGTTTCTCCTAAAGACCTTATCTCTGTTGAGACCACCCTGCCTGAGCGGGTTATTCCTGGGAAAGGGCTTACTTTTGATGTAAAACTTAGAAACACAATAAACACAATATTAGATAGCGCTACTGTTATTATCTCCAGCGAGCTTTTTGAAGAGCAGAGAACGGTTAAGATTTTCCCATATCAGGAACTTACAATTCCAATTAAGTTTGATGTACTCTCTTCTACATCTCCGGGGATTTATGCTCTTGATGTTGTTGTTTTTGAAAGCAACACTCTTCGGGGCCAGTCATCCCAGGAGTTTGAAATAGTAAAAAACCCAAATATTCACGAAAGCCTTGAACAGCTTGATGGCTTTCTCCAAGACAGATTTGTTGTCACTAAAACAAATAATGGAAATTATATTGTCGAAGAACGGTTTTCTTTACCTGTCAGCAGTCTTTCAAAACCTTTTACACGGGCGAGCGTCCCTCCTACAGAAAAGAGAGAGGATTCGTGGGTGTGGGTATTTGAGCTTGCTCCCGGAGAATCTTTCAATCTGGTTGCTGTAAAAGACTACCGGTCTCTTTTTGTTTTGTTCCTGGTCCTTGTCTTTGCTGGGGTTATACTTTATTACTTTGCAACACGCAAAGTAACGATAAGTAAATCCATTTTTACTGTAAAAGAAGACGATCAGGGTGTTTCCAACCTTAAGGTTATGCTTCATGTTAAGAATAGAAGCAAAAGGGTTGAGCATGTTAAAATTATGGATATTCTGCCAGAACTTGTAACTCCTTCAAAAGAATTTGGTACCCTTAGCCCTGATAATATCCAGCGTGGGGTTCACGGAATACGCTTGACTTGGGAGCTTGCAACTCTTGAACCTGGAGAAGAGCGTGTCGTCTCCTATATGGTTCATTCAAAGATGAGAATCATTGGCAAACTCACCTTACCTAATGCTATTGTTCAATTTCGAAAGGCTCACAAGCTTTATACTGTTTATTCGAATCGCGTGACTTATTATTCCAAGGCGAAAGGATAAATTTTTGTAAAGCTATTTTATTTTTTCTTAAAGAACAGCCAGTTTTTACTGTCTTCTTTTGGCCTTAGCTTTATAAGACAATATACACCTTTTAGTTTCTTTCCTTTTAAATTTACAATAAATTTATTTTCTGTTCTTTCTATAGCCTCGAAAGTTCCTTTGTCCCAAATCTCAACTTTTCCGGCGCCGTAATTTCCCTCAGGTATTGTTCCTTTGAAATTTGCGTATTCTATCGGGTGGTCTTCTGTCTGGACAGCGAGCCTTTTTTCCTTTGGGTTTTCTGACGGCTCTTTTGGTATTGCCCAGCTTGTAAGGGTGTTGCTTTCTTCTAGTCTAAGATCATAGTGAAGCCTTGAGGCTTGGTGTTTTTGAATTACATAGACTGGGTGCTTTAGGGTTTTTCCCTTATATTTTGTTATTACCTCTTTACAGAAATCTTCAGAGAGTTCTGCAGGCGGCTCAGGCGTTTTTCTAAAATTCCTTTTATCTTTATATTCTTCAAGCTTCAATTTCCAGTATTGCCCCCTTTTTTGTACTGAATGTTTTTTCTTTTTTATATTCCCTTCTCAAGAATCCAAGGGCATCTTCTTTTAAAACTGTTGTAAGGTATCCTGCTTCTTTTTGTTTTTTATAGAATTCTTCTTTTTCTTTTGCTTTTCCTCTTATTTTGAACCTTGTGAGCATCTTTGCGGGTTCTGCGTTTCTTGAGAGCATCCTTGCGACGATTTCCTGGCCGGTGTAACATCCCTTTGTACTGTCAATGTATTCTTTGAGATTTGCCTCAAGAGGGATTATTGTATCATCCAGTTCTCTTTGCCATTCAGGAACTTTGTAGATAATTCGCCATTTTATGAATTCGCCTGCTGTTATGCTTTCTTCTTTTTTCTTTGGTCTTATACTTTGTGTGTGTTCTCTTCCATCAATGTATACTGCTTCTTCATACCCCATTTTTTCTTCAAGTTCGCATTGCATTAACCTTATACTCATTTCCAGAAGTTCTTTGAAAGCTTTGTCTGCTTCTTTCTGGAATGCAAGAAGGAAATGTTCCTTTTCTTTTTGCACAGTTGCAATAGATTTTATTTTACCAAACCTATCAAGAAAGAGTGTTTTACAGCTTTGGCCTTCTTTTAGATTTTTTATGTCGTTTGTAGATGTGTTCTGGAGTAAATCTTCGCTTCCTTCTCCTTTTAGCTCATAGATTTTTGCATCTTTTTGAATGTATAATTTCATCTTATTTGCTTTTTGTTACGCCTATTCTGGGGCAGTATAAGCTTATTTTACATGTACTACAGATGGGGGTCGGTGCCTTACACACTTTTCTTCCATGTTCAATAAGCAAATAAGTTGTCTCAAACCATTGCTTTTTTGGCAATATTCCCATCAAGTTATTTTCAATTTTCTGCGGGTCTTTTTCTTTACTCAATCCGAGCCTTTGCGAGAGCCTTTTTACATGTGTATCTACAGCTATCCCTTCCACAATGCCGTAGGCATTTCCTAGGACAATGTTCGCTGTTTTTCTTGCAACCCCCGGAAGAGTGATAAGCTCTTCCATTGTCCTTGGCACATTGCCTTTGTATTTTTTTATGATAAGCGTCGCTGCCCCCTTTATTGCTTTTGCCTTGTTTTTGTAGAATCCTGTTGAATGAATGTCTTTTTCAAGCTCTTTTATGTTTGCTTTTGCATAGTCTTCCGTGATCCTGTACTTTTTGAAAAGGTTCTTTGTTACTTTGTTTACCCTCTCGTCTGTGCACTGTGCTGAGAGAATTGTTGCTATGAGTATCTGGAGCGGATTTGAAAAATTCAGAGCACCCTTTGTATTCAGGTATTCTTCTTTTAGAATGCTGAATATCTTTTCTATTCTTTTTTCCATATTTACTTCTTTTTTTCAGGAGTCTTGAACTTGAAAACTGGCTCACAGGCGTGATGTATTACTTTGCCGTCTGTTGCTGTTATTTTTATGTTAAGAATGTTAAAGTTGTTTGTTATTTCAGTTATGTTCCATAATGTTTTTTTATTAATGCTTTGGATGATTGCTATAGTCTTTTCACACTTCCCTTCTTTATATTCTCTTTCTTTCAGCTCATCTACTTTTTTTAACGCCTCTTTTAGTGTGATTTTAACATCCTGCTCTTTAAGTTTGTCTACTTTCTCATCCCCCTTTCTGAATACCTTGTCTGTTTTCTCTTCTATCTTTTCTTTTAAGTTAAAGCTTGTTATGTTGTCTTTTTTTTGGTCATAAAAATCTATCTGCCATGGTTCTTGTTTTCCCTTTTCTATAACTATAAACCCCGCTGTCAAATATGCTTCTTTGTTTTTTTCTTTAAATATTTTATACTCTCTTGACTTTCTAAGATTTACGAGTGCTTCTTTGAAATTCATTCTAAGTTATAGAATTTCCTGCGAATTATATAAACTTTTGGCTTTTTTACATTAATTTTATTCGCAAAGCGTGCTCTCAAGCAAGAGGTAGGCTACCTTCCCGTCCCTTTCATCTAGCTTGGTTCCTGTATACTTATCTACTATCCTGCCTCTAGCCAGCTTTTCTACAGTTGTTTTAATAATATACGGACTGCCATCTATTTTCTTTTCCAAACTTAGTTTTATTATCCTTTCTTTCCTATCGCTATATAATATAAGCAGGTTACATACTCCATTTGAAGACAGCCCAGCTAGGGCTAGTTCTGCTTCGTCTTCACTTAAGAATGCCCCTAAGGTGCAGGGTATTTGTTCATGCCGGTCGTAACTTCTTATAAGCGCGAGATCTGCTGTTGGAAATTCTGTTTCAAGTATTTCTTGAACAGTCTTGGTACTGTAATATGCCTGCCATATGACATAACTTCTCTGGTTTTGTGTGAGTTCCATTTATCTTGGCTGCTATTGTCTTCTATAAATAATTATCCAAAGGTGAATGTATACACTTTAACACCGCTATTTTTGAAGTTAATTTCTATCGCTCTTATTTTGTAATCTTTTGCTTCTACAAGATTGTAAAGCCTTGATTCATTAATAATTGCTATGCCCCCCTTTGTTATGTCTTTTCCTTTTTCTTCCTTGACTGGCTTTGTATTTAGCAGAACCTCTGCTGGCGTGTTTTCATTACTTTCTGCAACAATGTTGAGGTCTTTTGCCTGATAGATGAGAAGTATTTTTCCTGTATTGCTTATGAGTTCTACATTGTCTTTATTATTTTTCCATTTCCCTTGCAGATATACATTGTTGGGAACAACTTCTTTTTGGATTGTATATTCAATTGTCTGTTCAGGTCTTAATCCTTCTTTGTTTCCAAAATTACCCCTAGTAAACTGGTATCCAAGGTATATTTCTGGTGTTCCTATCTGTCTTGGATCAATGTCTATTGTTCTGTTAATGGTCTTTTTTTCAACCTCGATTTTTTCTTTTAGGGATTTTGCTCTTTCCTGGAGAAATTCTTGGATTTTCTTTTCTGTTTCTTCGTATCCGCCTTCCCCTATGTGGTCATAGACTATCTCACCTTTGTAGTTTATAAGATACTTTCGTGGCCAGTATCTGTTGTGGAACGCATTCCATGTTGCATAACTGTTATCTTGCCCTACTGGATATCTTATATTGTATTTTTCTATTGCTTTCCCTACATTTTCAGGCTTTTTCTCAAAATCAAACTCTGGTGTGTGTATGCCTACAACCACCAAACCGCTTTCCCTGTACTTTTCATCCCATGCTGTGATATAAGGAAGGGTTCTGATACAATTAATACAAGAGTATGTCCAGAAATCAACTAAGACAACCTTTCCTTTTAGCTCTTCCAATGTTATTGGGTCGCTATTCAACCAGTTCTCTATCCCAATAAATTCGGGTGCCCCTTTTTTCATATTTTGATTATCTCCGTTTGCTTTTTCAAGGTATCTAATACTTCCAATTATTGCAATGATTACCAATGTAAGTAGGATGTATTTCTTATGGTTTTTTTTCGTTTTCACTCTAAATCCAAAAATAAGTTGTTTAGCGGTCCAGCGAAGTTTGATATTCTAACCAAGTTGTCTGTGAAGACCAGTATTCCCAGAGTTATAAGAATTATTCCTGCTGCAATGTTGAAATATTTTAATGCTTTTTTGTGCTTTCCTATAAAGCCTGTTGCCTGGGACAGAAATACTCCTGTAAGTAAAAATGGAACTGTCAGCCCAAGTGAGTACGAAATTAGTAGAGAGAATGCACTTGCTGGCTGCGTGATTGCTAGTGTAAGTATTCCTGCAAGAACCGCTCCAACGCATGGAGTCCAGCCTATTGCAAAGGCTGCACCAAATACAAATGAGTTGAGATACTTAATGTTTACCGCTCTCACACGTATCTTGTGCTCTCTTTCAAGAAAAGACAATTTTGGAAGAAGGCCGATTACGTACAACCCAAACAAGATGATTATGATTCCACCTACCTTTCCTAGTATGTCGAGCACATTTACAGATACGTTTTTGAATATTGTATTTAACAGCACCCCGATTGCTGCGAAGATGATAGAGAACCCCAAGACGAAAAAAACCGTGTTTAGTATAATTGGAAGCTTTCTTGCTTGTCCTTTTCTTATCTCTTCAAGGCTGCTTCCTGAAAGATAACTTAGAAATGCTGGTATGAGTGGCAGTATGCAGGGTGAAAGAAATGAGATGAGGCCCGCAATAAAAGCTATTGCAATGGTTGCTTCTGTCATATTTACGCCCTATTTGCCATCTGGGTTATCAAGGCTTTAATCTCTTCTTTATTCATGACTTGGAGCGCGTTGAATTTTTCACTGGCATTCTTGTCTAGGATAACTTTTGTATGCTGGTAAGCTGCATTAAAACGTGTTGCTAATTCTTTTTCGATATTGTCTGTGTCACTATCCCTAAAATTTACTCTAAATCCAACTACATTTGATTCTTCTAGTTCATCAAAAGCCCTGAAAATGTCTACTTGCTCTCTTTTACAGGTCGGACACCAATTTGCATAGAAGTTGATAAAAATTGTTTTTCCTTCATTTTGGGCTTTTTGAAAGTCTTCGTCTGTAAAGGCAATGTAGGGGGTTGTTGTTCCTGCAAGCACCTTCCCTTGGTATCCTTCAATTGCTTTTCCCTCATTTGTGTTTTGATTTGCAGCTCCAGAGCAGGCGCTAAGTATAGCTAACCCGACCATTACAAGCATGAACGCTGCTTTTCTCATATTATCTTTTATTGCCCTTTCTTATTTAAATCCTCTCTTTAATGTAAGAAGCTAAATTTGCGAACCCAACAACTTTCTTCACATCGAGTGTCTTTAACCAAAGTATACAACAAGGCAAAGATACACAGTTTCATCGCAACCTTTTTATATTACTAATCCATTTTACTACTATGAAAAAGGGGTTGATGCTTTTCTTTTTTGTATTTATTCTTCCAAGTGTTTATGCAACTGTATCGTTAGATGGCCCTGACAGAGACATCTATAATGTTGGTGATGAAATTGTCCTTTCAGGATATATACTTGAGAACCGCACTACAAATGGGTTATTCCGACTTTCCTTTGAGTGTGATACACAAACTTCCCGTTTACCAAGCGTTGCTCTTGGCGTTGAAGGTGGAGATAAAAAACAATTCCCTTCCGAGTTTTCCGTCCCCCGTACTATTGCTCCAATTTCCTTAACAGGTGATTGTCGCATTGTTGCGGATTTTATTGAGAATGATGTTGTTGTTGATTCTGCTGTCTCAAGTTCATTTCGCATTACAAAATCCCTTCATGGCAATTTTGACATAGATGCCGACCGCCTACAGGTGGGAGATAATCTTACCATTACAGGAACTGTCTTTAAGCAAAATGGTCAGAACGTTGCTGGCTCTGCAGAACTTTTTTTTGATGGAGGTGGTGGTCGATACCTTGTGAATGTTATTAGCATTGTTGATGGCAGGTTAAGATATACTCACTCAACGAAGGCAGGCCTTCCTGGGACTTACAGTATTGATATTTCGGTTATCGACACTGGCGGGAACCAACAGCTCTTTGAGCAGATTGCAACATTTGACCTTGTTGATGATATTGTTGTGGGCGCTCGTGTTGACCGCGTTACTGCTTTTCCTAGTCAAGAGCTGACTATAAGTGGCAGCGCTGAAACTCTTCTTGGAGAAAAAATAAGAGATGGTGCTGTTCGTATGGAGATCGGAAAAGCTGTCCATACAACTTCTCTTGAAGATGGGGTATTTTCCTATACTTTTAACCTTCCATCTACCATTAATTCTGGAAGGCAAACTGTTATTGTCCGCGTGACAGATTTATTTGGTAACCGCGGGAGCACTACTGCTGAGTTTTTTGTTGAGCCAAAATTAAGCCGTCTTACTGCTACCCTTTCCGGTAAATCATTCAAACCAGGCGATAGTGTTGTTGTAACTCCCCTTCTCTATGACCAAGCAGACCAACTTGTTGAGGACGACTTATCTATTGAAATTCTTGATCACCGCAGTAAAAAACTCTTTGTTGATGTTGCCAAAACAAATGAAGATGTTTCATACACTATTCCTAAATTTGCCGACCCCGGTATCTATACAGTAAAGGTTTCAATTCCAGATATATCTTCAAAGGAGACCTTTGTTGTTGGGGGTGTTTCAAGTGTGTCTATCTGGCTTGATAATGAGACAGCATATATTCAGAATACAGGTAATGTTGAGCTTCGAAAGCCAATTAAAATAAGCCTTAATGATGACCAGTATGTTGCTGTTAGAAAGGTAGCTGTTGTTCCTGAAGAGGTGATATCTGTTCCACTTTATGATGTTGGTCCTCCAGGCGAGTACGATGTGGTCATAACTGTCGGGGATACTGTAGAGCGATTTAAAAATGTGAAGGTTGTGAGTGTTCCTTCCCAACACGCTGTCGGTATCTTCCTTTTCTTCTTAGCACTTCTTGTTGCCTTTTTGATATACTTTTTTGGCATGAAGAAATATAAATTTAAGACCCCTTCTTCTCACAAGAAGCCCCATCTGCCACGTCCTGATAAAGTGGCGCATATATACCACAAACCTTCTACCGGTGATTCAAAGAAGCCCCCTCGTAGGCCATTTCGCTTTTCTTTTGGCAATCGTGAAGATGAAGTAAAGGATTTCAAGCGCCGCGTTCTTGAAGAGATTAACAAGACAGAAGAGCGGGAAAGACGTAAGAAGGGTTCTGCTGGAGATGGCGGTATCTTTGGATTATGATTCTTTTAATAGGGACATTCACCACTTTTGATGTATGTATATGCTGAGAAGGCAGCAATTACTCCTTCAGCCACTCCTGTGATTGCTTGTTTGAATTCCCTGTTAGTTACATCTCCTGCTGCATAGACTCCTTTGACGTTTGTCTTTGAATCTGTATCAATAATTATTTCATTTTTTTCATTGACTTTTACATTGAGAGTCTTTGCTATTTCTGATTCTACGATATGGCCGATTTCAATGAATAGCCCCTCAAGTTCAAGTTCTTTTTTTCCATTGTACTTCTTGTCAAAAATTGCTTTTTTTAGCATTGTTTCTCCTTTGACTTCAGTAACATTTGTGTTTGTAATCACTTTTATTTTGCGATTTTGTTCTACCCGTTTCAAGTTAATTGGTTCTGCACGTATTTTTTCTCCACGGTAGATGATATACACTTCTCTTGCATATTCTGCTAGGAGTAAAGCTTCTTTTGCTGCAGAATCAGAGCCACCTACAACCCCCACGACCTTGTTTTTGAAAAGTGGGGCATCACAGGTTGCACAGTAACTTACACCCTTATTTGTGAATTCTTTTTCACCCGGAATATCTAGTTTTTTTCTTTTTGTTCCTGTTGCAAAGAGAAGAGTCTTTGATTCATATTCTTTTCCGTTTTCTGTCTTAACAAGGTAGGTGCATTTGTCTTTTTCACCCTTTATTTTTGCTTTTACCACTGCATCTTCTAAATATTCTACTTCATAGTCCTTAACATGCTCTTCAAACTTTTGCACCATTTCAAGGCCAGACATCCTTTTAATCCCGGGATAATTTTCTACAAGGTGTGTGTCTTGAATAAGACCTCCTTTTCTTTTTGCCAGAATAAGGGTTTTTAGATTAAAACGTGCTGCGTATACTGCTGCACCAAGGCCTGTTACACCGCCGCCAATGATAATTAAATCGTACATTGTCCTATTTTTATTACTTTTCTTTATATAACTTTTGTTTATATCTTGCTATTCTTGAATTTATAAAAAATTTTATAATAAATATTTATTTCACTTCTTTTGATGCAGCAACTTTTCTTCTTAAGCTTCGTTTTACCTGTTTTGAGGCAATCAGTCTTTTCATACTCTGGCTTGTTCAATTTTTGTGGGTTTCTCCACGTCCTCTTTTGATTTGGGTGTATATCGGGCTTGCCATTTTTGAACTAGTTATATATAGAAGAGAAATATCCAAGGCGTTTTCTGGTTTTTGACCTATTTCAATAGCCATGTAAGAGGGCATTAGGCTTTTCATCTTTGTGTCTTTCTTGGTATTTTTACTACTTTATTTCCAAGAAACAGACCAAAGATATTTCTTCTTATTTTCCTGCCATATTGGCCAAGTATATTCCCAATGAGGTCACACCCCCTATAGACCCTATCTGGTATTCCTGCCATTTCTATTAATGTTTCTGCTGCAGATCTTAGTTCTGTTTCTTCTCCTCTTAAGTACACAAGATACTCTCCGCCTTTACTTTTAACAAAGACTACTGTGACTCCTGTTTCCGGATATTCCTCTTTGATGCTTTCTCTTGCATTTTTTAATCCATCAGAGATCTTAATTACTCTTTCGAGGTCGCCTTCTGTTAGACCTCGGTCTTCTTCTCCAAGAAACAAACTATACGACAGCCCGACAAGGTTCATTTTATTTTTTCTTTCAATATATTTATTATCTTTTTTACAACTTCCTCTTTTTTCATTCTTGATGTATCTATAAGCAGATCATAATTTTCTTTTGCGTATGGGTTAATATTATAAAGTTTCTTATACCTATACTTATCAGATTCTATCCTTTCTTGGATTGTCTTTCTTGTTTGTTCAATTGTCCCTCCTCTTTTTTCATTTCTGCTTTCTTTGTTCTTCATTTCTTCTTCAAAAATTCTTCTTGCTGCTTCTTTTTTTTCAACGTCAAGGTATATTTTAATGCTCTTTGGTATAAAGAAAAATGCTGTCCTTCCTTCAAGGATTGCGTCTTCTTTCTTGTTTGCGAGGCTTTCTAAGTAGTTATCTACTAAAAAGTCAGATGTTGGGTCTTTTTCAGCAATTTTATTTAATTCATCAATAGTAATCTTTTGTTTTCTTGCGTATTCTCTTCTTATCTTACCCATATTATAGTGTTTCCAGCCTAGTCTTTCTGCAAGAAGCTTTGCAACTGTGCTCTTTCCTGACCCGGGCTGCCCTGTAATGGTTATTTTCACTTTTAGTTATTTTGTTGGCTAAATCTATATAAATTGGTTTTGTTTTGTCCTTATTATGGGGGTGGTTTTTTGGCTGATTGGCCGGTTTATTTTAATGATAACCTCCTTCTAGGCAATCCTGAAAAAGGGGTGGGTATCGTTACTTTATGGACTTTAAAGGATGTTGTTGCTTCCAAGGTGCCTTTGGATGATTATACAATCCTTTCCCAACTTTACTCCAGGCAAGAGGGCATTAGCGCCCTTGTTAGAAACTGTCTTTTAAATAAGAACATCCGCCACATTGTTGTGACTGGTACTGACATAAACCAGAGCGGTCAGGCCCTTGTTAATTTATTTAAGAAAGGAATTGATGATGAAGGCAATATTAATGGCGTCCCTTTTGCGAAACTTGATAAAGAGATTCCATGCGATGCTGTTGAGCGCTTCCGCTCCAATGTTAATATCCATGACTTAAGAGATGTTCGTGATTTTTCAGAAGTTGCCCAATATGTTTCACAGCTTTCATCAGATGGGCCTTATGGCGAACCTGAATCCTTTCCAGACCCTGAAATTTCCCTTCCTGAACGTTTTCCCACTGACTACTCTGGCTTTAAGGTTCGCGGTAATTTTGTTGGAGAGGTCTGGCTTTCTGTTCTTGATACTATTATGCGCTTTGGGGTTGTAAAAAAAAGCCAATATTCTGAGGACCAACGCGAGGTACTTAACATTGTTGCAGTTATTGAACATGAAGATGGCAATTCTCCTAAGTGGTATGAATTTTTTCCTTTTACCAGGCAGGATCTTGAAGACTATTACCCCCAGGTTTTATCAGACCGCAGGTTCGATAATGTAGAATATACATATGGTCAGCGTTTATTTAATTTTAAAAATCTTAATCAAATTCAGGGAATTATTGATAAACTCAAGGATTCTTCTTATACCCGGCGCGCTGTTGCTGTTACGTGGGATATTCTTCACGATGCTACCAATAGCAATGCTCCGTGCCTTGATTTACTTCAGTGCCTTGTTGAAGATGATAAACTTTTTATGACTGTTTATTTTAGAAGTCATGATATGTTTGATGCATGGCCACGCAATATTTTTGCACTTCGACGCTTGCAATCTTTTATTTCTGAAGGAGCAGGCATTGCTTTGGGGTCACTTAGTGTGGTTTCATGTAGCGCACATATATATGAGCGCAATTGGCAGGCTGCTAAAGAGCTTCTTGATAAACATTCTTTTCCTCTTCGCTTTGAAGGTGACCCAAGGGGAAACCTTATTATTCGTCTTCAAGATGGTAAAATCCAGGTCCGCCACCTAAGTCCTGAAGGTTCTCCTTTAGCAATTTATGAGGGTACAAAGGCTGCTATACTTTATAGAGAACTTTGCAGTGGTCATGTTGTTTCTGAGCTATCTCACGCTTTTGATATTGGTTGTGAGCTGCAAAAAGCTGAGATCGCCCTTATAAAAAATATCCCTTATATTCAAGATAAAGCTTTGGAGTTTTCATAATGGCTCTCCTTGAAAACTTCGTTATGATTGAAGGTCCTGACTGTTCTGGAAAAGGCACTGCTGCTGATGGTGTGCGGGATTATTTTGCTTCTCTTGGCAAGACCATCTTTGATGTCCGCTTATTTTCCAAAGAAAATCATCGCCTTCCTGAATTCTCAGACTTTGCATCTTTTGATGTGCTTTTATCTGGTGAGCCAACTCATGCCTGGATTGGCGCTGCTATCCGGGGCGAATCTACGTATGAGAATGACCGTCATTTTCATCCTCATGAGATTGCAGAGCATTTCTCAGCTGACCGCTCTTTATTATACCGTCGTGTGATTTTGCCTGCTCTTGATGCAGGTAAAATAGTAATTCAAGAAAGGGGGGTCGTAAGTTCTTTGACGTACCAACCTCTTGATACTTTTCTTAGAAAAGGCATTCCAAGAGATGAGACTTACTCTTTTCTCTTATCTTTGCCTGGAAATAGGTTTGCTTTAGAGCACCCTCCAGGCCTTCTTTTGATTGTTACTTCTGATGCTGAAGTTCTTTTGGAGCGCAAGAGAGCCCGTACTGAAAAGGTTGACAAGAGTATGTTCGAGAAGGTTGACTTTTTGCGTTCGGTGACTGAAGCTTACCTCTCTTCAGGGCTTCGGTTTTTTTTTGAAGGCAAAGGCACTACTATTTCTTATCTTGATACTACTAAGACAAGTGGTCCGGTAGAGACAAAGAGACTTGCCCAAGAAGCTGTTCGTAGCTATTTTAACCTATAACTTTTAAGAGCAATATTATTAAAAAATGCTTCTTTTTACTTTTCTTATGATTATTGGTCTTACTGGCACAAACGCTTCTGGTAAGGACAGTGTTGCTTCGTATCTTGAACAGAAGAGCTTTCGCCATTATTCTCTTTCTGATATTTTGCGAGACCGTCTTACCCAAGAAGGCAGGGAATCAAGCCGTGAAAACCTTATTGCTATTGGAAACAAGCTTCGCCAAGAACATGGCCCATCTGTCCTTGCAGAATTTACTCTTGAGAAGATTAACTCTACAAAAGGGTATGTTCATTTTGTTGTCAGTTCTATTCGCAATCCAGCTGAAGTTTCTTCTTTACGCCGACACAAGGGTTTTGTTCTTGTTGCTGTTGACGCTCCTTTGGAGATCCGCTACAAGCGTTTGCTTTCTCGCAGCAGGCTTGGTGAAGGCGTATCGAATGTAGATGATTTTCGAAAGTACGAAGAGCGTGAGAACTCTTTCGATCCTAGTGCACAGCAAATTTCTTCTTGCATAGCACTTGCAGACTATACCGCGGTCAATGATTCAGATTTTTCTTCTTTGCACAAGAAAGTTGATGTTATCTTGCGCCAGTGTGGTCAGACTCCTGCCAGGCCGAGCTGGGATGCTTATTTTATGGGTATTGCCCAGCAAGTTTCTCTTAGAAGCAATTGTATGAAACGAAATGTCGCAGCCATTATTGTTAAGGACCGGCGCATAATATCTACTGGTTATAACGGTACTCCGCGCGGGGTTAAAAACTGCAACGAAGGTGGTTGTCCGCGTTGCAACGGGTATGCTGAAGGCGGAACAAAACTTGATGAGTGCCTGTGTTCTCATGGCGAGGAGAATGCTATTGTGCAGGCAGCGTATCATGGCGTAAATATAAACGGGTCTGTTTTGTATACTACTTTTTCTCCTTGTCTTTGGTGCGCAAAAATGGTTATCAACTCGGGTATTGGAAAGGTGATATATAACACAAATTATCCTTTAGGGGAGACTGCAAAAAAGATGCTTGAAGAGGCTGGTGTTGAGCTTCAATTTTATTCTTTTGATTGAGTTTTTTTGCTTAGGGGTTTCTGTTGTTTACCCCAAGTGGTCTTATCAATTGCTTCTGGCACCATAAACTTTTTAAACCGCAAATTGGTTTTTCTTGTGCGCGAATGATGAAAGATGCAAAGGCGTCTTTTTGAGTGAATTTTTACCTTTTTCATAAAAATATGTCTTTATGGCATATAACAGTTATTTAGTGAGTACTTAATGCACCCATATTAAGTATGATGGAGTACGTGACCAGCAGTTTTTTTGGTAGAGATTTTTTTCCTTTTTTGCGACCAATTTTAATTCCCGTTGATCCTGCGGGAGATCGCTGCTATGGGGGTTCGTTAAGCCATGCAAGTCAAGGGGCTCTTTTGAGCACCGGCGAACGGCTCAGTAACACGTCAATAATCTGCCCTTTGATTCGGGATAACCATGGGAAACTGTGGCTAATACTGGATAGGGAAAGGATACTGGAAGGTTCCTTTCTTCAAAGCTTTTGCGTCAAAGGATGAGTTGGCGGCTGATTAGCTTGTTGGTGAGGTAAAGGCTCACCAAGGCTATGATCAGTAGGGGGGATGAGAGTCCACGCCTCGAGAAGGGCACTGAGATAAGGGCCCTAGCCCTAAGGGGTGCAGCAGGCTAGAATCCTTTACAATGCGCGCAAGCGTGATAGGGGGACCCCCAGTGCTCACCACATGGTGGGCTTTTGCCAAATGTAAATAGTTTGGCGAATAAGTGATGGGCAAGACCGGTGCCAGCCGCCGCGGTAACACCGGCGTCACAAGTGGCGATCGCATTTACTGGGTCTAAAGCATCCGTAGCCGACAATGTAAGTCTTTTGTGAAATCGCTGGGCTTAACCTAGCGACGTGCATAAGATACTGTACTGTTAGGGACCGGGAGGAGACAGAGGTATTCCTTGGGAAGCGGTAAAATGTTCTAATCCTTGGAGGACCACCTGTGGCGAAGGCGTCTGTCTAGAACGGGTCTGACGGTGAGGGATGAAAGCTGGGGGAGCGAACTGGATTAGATACCCAAGTAGTCCCAGCTGTAAACGCTGCCAACTATGTGTTGCATGTTCTTCGGGAACATGCAGTGCCGTAGCGAAGGTGTTAAGTTGGCCACCTGGGAAGTACGGTCGCAAGGCTGAAACTTAAAGGAATTGGCGGGGGCGCACTACAAGGGGTGCGGCGTGCGGTTTAATTTAACTCCACACAGAGAATCTCACCAGGAGCGACGGCAGGATGAAGGTCAGATTAAAGGTCTTACCTAACGAGCCGAGAGATGGTGCATGGCCGCCGTCAGTTCGTGCCGTAAGGTGTGCTGTTAAGTCAGTTAACGAACAAGATCTGCATCTACATTTGCTAGCGAGTCCTTTTGGATGATCGTGCACACTGTAGAGACTGCCCGCGTAAGTGGGAGGAAGGTGTAGGCTACGGTAGGTCTGTATGCCTCGAATCTTCTGGGCTACACGCGCGCAACAATGGCAGGGACAATGGGCTGCAACCCCGAGAGGGGAAGCCAATCCTCTAAACCCTGTCCTAGTTCAGATTGAGGGCTGTAACTCGCCCTCATGACGCCGGAATCCCTAGTAATCGCTTGTCAACAGCGAGCGGTGAATATGTCCCTGTGCCTTGCACACACCGCCCGTCAAACCAACCGAGCAGGGTCTAGGTGAGGTTTAATCCTTAAGGTTAAAACGAACCTAGGTTCAGCAAGGTGGGTTAAGTCGTCACAAGGTAGCTGTAGGGGAACCTGCAGCTGGATCACCTCCTATATTTTTCTCTACCAATCCTGTAGATGTTCACGTACTCTTTTTATGGGCCCGTAGCTCAGTTGGTAGAGCGCTGCCCTTGCAAGGCAGAGGCCTCGGGTTCGAAAATAATGCCATCCTTTTTAGTGGCTTATCGAAGAGTCCCGACGGGTCCATATCATTGTCATTTTTATCACATTATTTGTTGTGACACTCTGCGGCTCGCTAACATAATGTTGCGGGTTAAGGGTTATGATTTTTTTTCATGACCGTGCATAGGTAAGATATATCCCACTACGCCATTAGATGGATGACTTGGTTCAAGACAGAGATGAAGGGCGTGGCAAGCTACGAAATGCCTTGGGTAGGTGCATGCAGCCTTTGATCCAAGGATCCCTGAATGGGACTTCCCATTTAGTCCGAAAGGGCGTCAAACGCGGGGAATTGAAGCGTCTTAGTACCCGCAGGAAAAGAAATCAAATCGAGATGCTGTTAGTAAGAGCGACCGAACACAGCAAAAGGCAAACCGAATCCTTGTAGAAATACAAAGGAGATGTGGGGTTATAGGACCTACTTTCGACCTTCGTCAGATGATTCGAGGTTTTCTGGAAAGAAATACCACAGAGGGTGATAGTCCCGTAGAAGAAATCTGGAAAGGTTTGTAGGTATCCTGAGTACCGTATCTTGGATATGATGCGGGAATTTGGGAGGCATCAACTTCCAACCTTAAATATGTTTTGAGTCCGATAGAGTATAGTACCGTGAGGGAACGTTGCAAAGAACCCGTAATAGGGTGTGAAAAGAGCCTGAAATCTAATGGTTATTGTCAGATACGGCCCTTTGGGGTTGTATCGTACGTTTCGAATAACGGGCCAGGGAGTGTGCTTTTGTGGCGAGGGTAAGGATGTTTCCATCTGTACTCGAAGGGAAACCAAATTGCCTGCAGTTTACGAGAGGCGAGGTATGAAAATGCCTGAAGTCACAGGGGTACGACCAGAAACCGGACGATCTAATCCTGAGCAGGGTGAAGCGAGAGTTACTCCTCGTGGAGGCCCGAAGCGGTGCTGCGTGCATGCGTTCGTGTGATTTGGGATTAGGGGTGAAAAGCCAATCGAGTTCGGTGATAGCTGGTTCCTGCCGAAATAGGCCGCAGTCTAGTCTCAACTGAGATTGCAAAGGTGGTAGAGCCACGGATTAGGAGGTTAGGGGGAGAAATCCCTCGCTTTCTTGTTCAACTCCGAATGTCTTTGCGTCGTAGACGTTGGGAAACAGGTTTACGCGGTAAGCGTGTACTCCTAGAGGGGAACATCCCAGACTGAAGTTAAGGTCCCAAAATATTGGTTAAGTGTTAACGGGTGAAAGGTGTGTACAAGCATAGACAGCTGGGAGGTTTGCTTAGAAGCAGCAATCCTTTAAAGAAAGCGTAATAGCTCACCAGTCTAGGTTGTATGCCCTGAAAATGGACGGGGCTAAACCGATTACCGATACTTCAGACGAGCTAAGAGCTTGGTGGTAGGCAGGCGTACTGTGTGGGTAGAAGCTTTTTCGTAAGAAGGAGTGGACCACATTGTAATGAGAATCCTGGCGGTAGTAGGATCTAAATAGGGTGAGACTCCCTAATACCTAAAGACTAAGGGTTTCTTAGCAATGTAGATCAGCTAAGAGTAAGTCGGTCCTAACCGTGCTCCTAACTGGACGCTCGGGAAAGGGAAACAGGTTAAGATTCCTGTACTTTTGGGGTACGTGTGGTAACACAAGCTTGTCTTCTGACGCTTTGGGCTAGGCTGTCAGTCGTCGTCGCGACTGCTAAGCATTATAGTTCCAGGGAGTGTCGTTATGACGAGAACTGGAATAAGGTGTGATGGGCGGGCTTTATGTTCGTATGGCTTTTGCCTAGAGCCCGTGAAAAGGAAGCAAGAAGGATCCCCAGAACCCGTACCCAGAACCAGCACTGGTAGTCTAGGTGAGAAGCCTACGGTATGAGGGTTTAATCCAATCCAGGGAAATCGGCAAATTAGCCCCGTGCCTTCGGCATAAGGGGTCCCTGCGATCGTGGCCTTATGGTTGGCGATTACAGGGCGCAGTGACTAAGGTGGTCCGACTGTTTAATAAAAACGTAACTATCTGCTAGCCGGTAACGGTGTGTATAGGTAGTGACGTCTGCCCAGTGCCAGTACTTTAAACTCCATTTCAATGGTGCTAAGAGCTGGTAAACGGCGGGAATAACTATAATTCTCTTAAGGTAGCGTAATACCTTGTCGTTTGATTGACGACTTGCATGAATGGCGTAACGAGATCGCCACTGTCCCGGGTTGGAGTCCCCCGAACACGCTTTCCTGGTGCAAAGGCCAGGGATCTCCAGTGGGAAGCGAAGACCCCGTAGAACTTTACTGCAACTTGTAGCTGTGGTGTGGGGCCAGATGTGCAGGATAGGTGGAAGTTGCTTGAGGCCTTGACGCAAGTTAAGGTTTAGACAACCTTGAGATACCACCCTTCTGACTTTACATCACTTACCTGAGAAATCGGGAACACCTGCAGGCGGGCAGTTTGGCTGGGGCGGCACCCCGCTGAAATGGTATCAGTGGGGCCCAAAGGTAAGCTCATCCGGTTTAGAAATCCGGAGTTGAGTGCAAGAGCAAAAGCTTGCCTGACTGTGTTCTAAATACTACAGAACGCAGAGACGAAAGTCCGGTCTAGCGAACTTCTATGTCCTCATTGATGGGGGCTAGACATGACAGAAAAGCTATCTCGGGGATAATTGAGTCGTAGCGCCTAAGAGCTCAAATCGACGGCGCTGCTTGCTACTTCGATGTCGGCTCTTCCTATCCTGGGCGTGCAGAAGCGCCCAAGGGTGAAGGTGTTCACTTATTAAAAGGGATCGTGAGCTGGGTTAAGTACGTTGTGAGACAGTATGTATGATATCTACTGGAGATGTGGAAGTGTCTGAGAGGAAGGATCCTTTAGTACGAGAGGAACAAGGATTCGACGCCTCTGGTGTATCGGTTGTCTGACAAGGCAGGCCGAGCAGCTACGCGTTAAGGGATAAGTCCTGAAAGCATCTAAGGACGAAACCTCCCTCGAAAAGAGACACAGAGTACGGACAGAATATCTGTTTGATGGGACTGGGGTGTACGCACCGAGGTAACGAGGTGTTCAGCCTGCAGTTTCCAACAACTCGTTATGATATATCTTACTTGTGCATGGTTTTTTATTTTTTATAATTGCTTTTAGTGGTTATAAGAAATTTGATCCATATGTGAAAACCTTTTAATGAATGGAGCATAACATCATTTCGGTTATCGAATTTTTACTTTAAGAATAAAGGGTTCCTAATTTTTAGAAATGGAAGGGGAACTTAGAATTACTTAAACATCTTAGCTGATTTCTTTGCAGCAATTTGATTAATATAATTTAAGGCGTTTGAAAGTTTTGCTCCACCAATTGTTCCAATATCTTCTCCATCTTTTCTTGAGGAATAGACAACTATGCCAATTAATTCTCCATTGCCATTCGCAATAACTCCGCCACTTTGCCCTTGCTTACCTCGAGCATCTGTTTGAAATAAATCCTGAACTACCTTTCCATCGTCTTGTCTCCATGTATGACTTGGATCTGTAACTACGCCTATAGTATTATATTTTTGTCCATCACAAAATCCAAGAATCCTAACTTCATCGCCTCTGCTTAATCTACAATCTTGATTAACTTTCACTCTTATTGGTTCAGAATGTCCAGATGGTTTTGTGGCTTTAACAACCGCAATATCAGTATTTTCATTATACCACACATTCTTTTTTGATACTTGATAGGTAATTCCACCTTGAGTTTTTACTCTTGCTTGACCACCATCACCTATCTTATCAATAACATGGTGGGCAGTAATAACATATCCATCTGTTGTTATCATCAAACCAGAACCAAGTGACCTTCTCCCATTGTTATCTACCATAATTTCAACAAGATTGTCGCTTATCTGTTCTAAAGATTTTTTTGTACTCAGATTTCTTGAATCATTAACTGTATTTGCAAAAGCATTTAATGCAGCAATAGAATATGCTTCAGATTCCGATATTCTTCGTTTTCCCAAAATGCTTCTAGAGACTCTATTGCCAATTGTTCCAACTAGAAAAGCAGTAACTCCTTGTGTGATTTCAGGAAGCATATAAGCTTGTGGCAGGTAATTTCCTAATTTATCTCCTAATTCAATACCGCCATATGTAGCTAATCCTGTTCCTGCGATTATTCCGGTTGCTCTTACAATATTAACTAATTTTGACATAATTAAAGAAATAAATAATCAATTTATAAACCTTCCTATTTGTAACTACTTCTAAAAGACAAAATCGGTTAAAGGGTTACCTTCTCTTGTTGTACTTGTTTGATTGGGCTTCGCCTTTTAAGATGGAAACTCCTTAAATTTAGTCTGCTTCGTAGATATTGATAAATAAAGTGCGTGTCTAATATTTATTTTACCTTTACTTTTTATAGATTTTCTCATTTTTTATAATGTTGATTCTAGTTATACTCTTTAAACTTCACTAAAGAATTTTACGGCAAAATCACAGAAATCAATAATCACATCTTTATCAAGGTCAAATTCTTTTCTACTTCCCAAATAGTTTTTAGATGTTGGGGTTACTTCTTTCCCCTCTATTAATTCGGCATAAGTTATACATTTAATATGTTTTTTTGAAACGATTATAAAATAGCAATTTTCATAAGGATAATCTTTTGGTAAATCTGATTTTTTAAATTCTTCACTTGCTCTAAATTTAATTTCAATAAAAAATACTTCTTTGGTTCTTCTATGCTGAATTACATAATCTGGCATTCTTCTAATGTTTGTTGCAACATCGCTACGAACACCCTTTAGCAACTCCATTATTCCAGGAACTGTATTTTCCATTCCGTATCTAAAAACATTATAATCTAACGATAAAAATAATTCTTCGATTAAAGTTTCAGCAATCCTACCTTTTATCATGCCCTCTTTGTAACTGCTTTCTCTTTTAGATAATCCTTTTGTTTGGGAAGTAGAATCATTGTTTTCTTGATGTGTTCTACAAAGTGCAGAATTAAAATTTTTCATAGAATAATCATGTTCTTTTTTTGTTATTTCTCTTTTACACTTAGAACATTGATAAGGCATATAATAAATTATTTAGGGAGGTATATAAGGTTTGTTGGATTTTACCTGTTCTATAAAAGCATCTGGTTTAAATCAAAATCTTGGCTTTATATTAACGCGAACACCATCTCCCAAACTTAGTGCAACATTTAGGCTTTTACAACTATTAAGACCTTATTTTTACCTATAAGGCAATTTTTATAAACAGACTTTTCATTGTTTTGCTTATGCGACGCCGAACCTTACAGCATCTTCTTATTGTATTTTCTGTAGTGCTTGCCTTTAGCTTTGCCTTTAATGCCTATGTATTTTATTCTTTTGAAGAGCGCTTTTCTTCATTGAATCATCAAGAGGTTGTTCGTCCAGAGTTTACTGGCTTGGTTGATTCTGCGGCTTTTGAGAGAGTTGCTTCAAAGGTGACTCCTTCAGTTGTTGCTATTGAAGCCGGGGATAGCCAAGGGAGCGGGATTGTTTATAGGGATGATGGTATTATCTTAACAAACTTTCATGTGATTAACAACGCAAATAATACCCGTGCTCCCATTCGTGTTACTTTGCCTGATAAGCGCATTTTCAGGGCTGAGGTGATTGGAACAGACCAACTTACAGATGTTGCTCTTTTGCGCGTGAATGCCACAGACCTTCCTGTTGCACAGTTTGGTGATTCTGATGCTCTTCGTGTTGGTGAACCTATTGTTGCCATTGGTAGTCCATTTGGGTTTACCTCTACTGTTACTACAGGAGTTATCAGCGCAAAGCACCGTAATGCTGGTCCTACCGAATACAGGGATTACCTACAGGTTGATGCATCAATAAATCCTGGAAATTCTGGTGGGCCTCTTGTCAATCTTAAAGGAGAGGTTGTTGGCCTGAATACATTTATTGTTTCTTCACAGGTTGCTGGTGAGCTTGGCTTTGCTATTCCTTCTAATTTGTTCCAGGAAATTATTGAACGTCTTCTTAATGATGGGAAGGTTGTCAGGGGTTATTTGGGAGTGCAGGTTCGCGACGATATTCGTTTTGATGAGAACGGAAATGGGCATATTCTTAATGGTTCTTTGGTTACTGGTCTTTTAGAGGATGGACCTTCTTCCAAGGCTGGTCTTAAAATTGGAGACCTTATAATTGATTTGAATAACGAGACTATTGACAGTTCCAATACTCTTCGCAATGTTGTTGCACTTATTTCTCCAGGGGACGGGGTTCTTGTTACTGTGCTTCGCAATGAGACAAGAAGAGATTTTGTTGTAAAACTTGCTGAGAGGCCAGAGTCTTAGGGTATTTTGTCTATTCTTTAAATTCTCTTTTTGTAAAGAAATGGTCCTGTTGTTAGGTAATATAGGAATACTAAGGGGGTTGTTGTTGCCTGCATTAAGTTTACAATTCCTGAGAACGGGATATTTGGACCATCAAATGTTCCAGCGATTCCTTCTAATAGGTTTTTTCCAGCTTGATTGTATGCGAATCTTAAGAGACTGTTTGATTCAAGATTACCTTCTGCTACATTTCCAGATCGGATTACGGTTGTGTAAGTCATTTTCTTGAATAAATCAATATTTGCATTTAATTCTTGAGCTGTAAGGTTTACGTTTGGTATTCATAAAAAAATTAATTTCTTCCCATACAGTTTTCACAACCGAAAATGCTGTTTTTTAGAGTTTTATTGTATTTAGTTTCTTCTTTTAAAATCCAGTTGCCTTGTCTCCAAACCTTTTGAGCAATACCTGCTGAAATCGTTTCAATCTCATATTCTGCTTGTTTCCCACAATTTTTACAAATACTCATTTCTAATCGTCCTCCTTCTCAATTACGAGCTTATCACCCTTACCATCTAAATCTTGACCAGCTTTCCACCCTTATAAGTTCTATCCTTATTTTATGGATAGGAGGGTTAATAAAACTTATCATTGAGTTAGGTTATGTGCTAGAGAGTAAGTTATCTTGCGTTCAGGAGAGAGATTACCAGAATGGTAAGTCCCCTATTAGGAAAATAATTGGGGATGTGGTTAGCGCATCATATAAGTTTATTTTTAGGCCGACTCCTTACGAGAAAATAAGGTTAAGTGAGTTAATCAATTTGGGACATCCAACTTCTGTTTTGGAGGTTGGGGCTGGTGATGATGATTTTTATAAATTTGTTCTTAGAGGAAATCCTTTTGTTAGATATCTTAGGTCCGATATTTCTGAGAGACAACTATCGAAGACTCGAGATAGCGGAGTGCAAAGTCTTGTGTGTGACAATGTTTTTTATCCTTTTAGAAATGCGTCTTTTGATGTAGTTCTGTCAAAATGTGTTATACATCATGTTGATGATCCTAACCCTGTATTAAGGAAGGAAGCAAGGATCTCTTTTTTGAGAGCAAAAATGAATCTTTTGAGTCTTGGTGGGAGGGTGTTTTGCGCTGATGTTTATGACCCTGTAAGAAATAATATGAAAGGAAAGTTTTGGCACGCTCTCAAACACAGATTAATACTCGATGAAGAAGAACATCATTTTCTTAGTACTGAGGAGATTAAGCGGCATTTTATTGATGCGGGGTTAAGAAGGGTTGGAGTAGATGAAGTTAATACTTATAAAGGAGTTTATTTTGTGGCTTATGGGGTAAAAGGGGGAAGTAGAGATTAAGCTAAAAGTGAATGATATAGCTAATTTAAGAGGTAATCTAAAAGAGAGAGGTTTTGTGTTTAAAGAAAAGACCCAATTACTTCGAAAAATGAGCTGTGGCGGTTGTTGAGGGAATTGGGTTTGATGAAGATGTTGTTGTTGCAATGAATTATAGGAACATTGTAATGAAAAATGGGGGGTTATTTAATGAATAAGTTTATTGTATTAGAAGGGGGAGATGGAGTAGGGAAGAGTACAATTTGTGAGCATTTATCAGAAAGAATTGAAGCCATGTTAATAAAAACTCCTGGTGAAATACATAGTCCAATAAGGAGTCTGGTAGAGGGTGAAGCTCAACCTCTTGCAAAATTTTTGTATTATCTTTCATCTGTGAAATATGCTTCTGATTTGGTTGCAGCGGTTTTAAGAGATGGTCCGGTGGTGTGCGATCGTTATATATGGAGCTCGTTGGTTGGGTATTCTGTTTATTCACAACGGGGGGTTTGGGATATTAAGAGGGAGTTTCAGTTTATTATGGACGGGTTGGAAATTCCTAACCACACCATTCTTCTTACTGTGCAAGAAGGGGAACAATTAAGGAGAATTTACGAGAGAAATGGTGAGATTATGACTGGCAGTGATACACTTTCTTATAATCAGAGTTCATTTAGGAGAATGATAAATAATATGTATCTTGAAATAGCTGAGAGGGAAGATTGGTTAGTAGTTGATACCTCAACTAAGGCTATTGACGATACCCTCTTTGAAATTATGAATGTTTTGTGAGGTGTTTTTAAGGATGGTAATCTATTTTACGAGTAAGGGTTATAATTTATTTAAAGAGAGGATAGGTGAACTAGAAACTAAGTTGAGAGCTTTGCAACTTCAAGTACAAGAAGTAGCTGAAACAGGGGGCGATGATTGGCACGATAATGCTGGATATGAGATGTTGACTGATGAGGTACGTGTTTACGATAGGAGAATAAATGAGCTGTATGAGCAACTAAATCAAGCTAAAATAGTAGAATGTCCTTCTTCGTACGACCGGGTAGCACTCGGATGTAATGTTTCTGTTTCAGTAAACGGTAGAAAGGGAAGCTTTAAGATTGTTGCGATGGGTGAAGAAGATCCAGATAATAATAAAATTTTATACTCTTCTCCTCTTGCGAGAGCTATCCTTGGTCATGATATAGGGGATGTTGTTGAAACTAATTTTGGTAGTGATGAAAAAAAAATTGAAATTCTAGATATTGGTCCTTAGATATAAAAAACTGTATTTGAGGATTATTTGTAAGTTGATTTGTTTTGTATGGACAATATGTTTGAGGGATAGCTAACAGAAATTCTTTTAAACACGTTTTTTCATCTTTATTTGGTAGGAAATAAACCATATATGGAAAAATTTGATAAATTAATTTCTTTGGTATTGAAAGAGGTCGGGTCTGATATTAAAACTATCGTAAGATTTGGTTCTAAAATTGGTTTAGAACACCCTAGGTTTGGTGATATTGATTTAATTATTGTTTCTAGATCAAAGAAATCTATTTCAAAAGTTATGAAAACCTTTAGGAGACATGAATCTGAAGTTTTCGGTAAGTCTCATTCAGCAAAATCCGATTTTATTCAAAGAAATTTCTTTGGTGCAACTGATCTTACTGGATTGCATTTAATTATTTTCTCAGAAGATGAATTTGATGCCAGATTTAATTTAAAAAGTCTGAGATTAAAAATATTTACTTCAATTCTTACTAGTAAAGAGTTGTTTTTATTCAATCTTAAAAGGAATTATGAGGTAATTTATGGCCATGATTTAGTATCCAAACTTAAAATTGGCGACTTATCTCTTGTAGATAGGATTTTAACTTTCCCTTTGTCATATTTTATTCTTCTTGTACTGCCTGTACTTTGTCATGACAGAAATAGCTTTAGGATATGGTGTTTTAAAGCAATAAAGTATTCTGTAGACAATATCGTTTCCTATACTGAATTTAAAACAGGTAAAAAAATAAATCCTTTATTATTGGATTATGATATGGCTATCTATGATTTATGTAAAAAGTACCGTTACGAACCCCATAAATATCATGGTAGCTTATTTACACTTTATTTTAAATGCTGGTTAAATTTACTAAAAAATACCTCTTTTATTTTGAGGGGTGTACAACTAAGGGATCAGACTTACATTTAATTCCACAAGGCTTTTAAATCATTTTTATCTATCTTTTCTTTGGTAGGAAAGGCAGCTACCCGTCGGTCATTTTGGCTGAGGAAAGTCCGTCCACTACGGGTCTTTGACTCGTCTTTTATGGGTTGCTTGGGGAAACCCAAGTTTCGGAAACGGAAGGCAACCGCAACAGAAACGAGACGGCCTTTTGCTGCTTTAAAGATGTGGCTTTTTGGCTGAATAGGCAAAGGGTTTCGGTGAAACGGCGAGCCCCAACCGGTGCAAGTCAGTTTTGACGCTTAGTTGAATGGTAGCAAAACCTTCAATGAGACTCATTTTGAGTTGAGGGTTTTACAGAAGATGGCTTATACCTTTCCTACCCTTTTAATCCTATTACCTGAAACCCGTATTTTTCTATTTCCTCTTTTGGCCAGAACTTTATGTCTTTTGTTTTTATGACGTAACTGACCCTTTTTTCAATGGCCCTTCCAGTATACTTTCCTGTTTTAGGATTCCATTCTTTTAATACTAAGATATCTTCTGGATTGCACTTGAAATCTGCAAGCCTTACTTCAAATGTTTTTTCTCCAGACAATACTTTTTGGAAAGATTCAGGCCATATTTTCTTTTCAATTCTCATTTTTATACTCCTTATTCCATTCAAGTATGAGCGCTGCCAATCTTTGGGCTATATTGTCTCTTTTTTCCATACTTTTTAGTATTTTTGCATTAGGAATAAGGCAGTGTCCGCCTATCGGTCCTGGAACTGGTTTTAGCACTGGCCTTACAACCTCTTTCTTGTTCATTTTTGTATATCCCTTGTTGTAGGTTTTATTAAAATCTGTATATACTGTTTCAAAGTCAAGATTGTAACTGTCACAGAGTTTTTTTACTTCCTTGCAGAAAACAATATTCCATGCATAGTATGTTGTGCTTAGAAGTTTTGCGAGTTCTGTTTCTTCTGGATTATTTGCTTTCACTATATTTAATTTAAATTCCTTAAGATAGTCTACTGCTTTTTTTCCTGCCCTGTCTGAGGATGCTCCGATATATACTGTAAATGTTTTAATTGATTCTGCTAACCGGGGATGGATCCCTCTTATTGGAATATGAACGGTATCTATTTTCGTTAATTCTTCTATTTTTCTTGTAGTTCCTAATGGGACTGATGCATTTACTATAATCAGATTGGGATTTGTTTTTTTTGCCAGTCTTGTCACTTCATCCAGAAAATCATCTGTATAAGGTATGCAGATATGCAAAATGTCTATTTTCTGGCCTTCTTTAAGTTTTTCTTCGTGACTTACTTCTTTTTTGTCATGAATGTAGATATTGTGTTTTTCCTGAATTACCTTTGTAAGGGAACTTCCTACCTCTCCAAAACCCATGATCCCTACATTCATTTAGAATCTTCATTTCTTTTTTATTTAAATTCTTTTGTGTCTTTGGCTAATATAAAAGTATTTAATAAGATGATTAGACGTTCTAACTCCTATGAAACTACGAAAGGAGGACTATAAACTAAAGCCTGGAGATTTTATCCCTGTTGTTGGGCTTGTTTCTTATTTTAAAAGAATAAAAAGACAGGTGATAGGGAAATCTACAATAGTCGGGAGCAAAGAGTACAGGGACTTCATTGGGATTTATGCGAATCTCATTGCAGCATATCATATATTTACATCCCTCATAATCTTGTTTGTTTTGTATGTCGTGCTGAGAGCCTAGAATTTTAATAATTGAAAAATGCATGCTTACCACAATGTTTTTATACTCTCTTTTCCTTTTTATTTGATGGCGCATGATCGCATTACCCTTCCATCTTCTGGCGGGGGTGTTCTTAGATATAGCGATAGTTCAAAGAGTAAACTGGAGTTTAGTCCCTATGTTGTTGTTGGCTTTGCTGTTGCTGTTATTATTATCGAACTTATTCTTCGTGCGGGTGGGTGATTTTCTTGTTTCCTGGCATGGATCCCAGAGCAATGAAGCAGGCTATGAAAAGGTTTGGCATTAAAGAAGAGCCAATTGATGCTGTTGAGGTTGTTATTCGTACAAGGGACAAAGAGCTTGTTATTTCCAATCCACAAGTTTCCCGTGTTAATATGATGGGTCAGGAAAGCATTCAGGTTGTTGGTGATATTCATGAGAGACCAATTTCTCTTTTTTCAGATGAAGATATTAGTACTGTTGCTGAGCAAACAAATTGTACTCTTGAAGAAGCACGTGAAGCTCTTGAAGCAGAGCAAGGTGATATTGCTGCTGCCATTTTGCGGTTGCAACAATAACCTTTATTAATTTGCAGGTCTTTCTATTTTTCTTATGCCCCCACTAAAACAACTATCCTCTGAGATTCAAAAGTTTTACACCACTGCGGACCATCTTGCTTATGTGACTTACCCTGCACTTCGCGAGACAAAGCTTTTGCTATCTATTGCAGAAAACTTATATTTGTCTATGGTCAAGGCAATGGAGAGTGTACTCCAATACGACAGAATGTATAGGCGCATTCGTCCACTTCCGGATAACTTTGATTCCCGTTTTGAAGTCTTTAAAAACAAGTGTGCCCCGCGTTATAGTATTGACCGGGATTTTGTTGTGCTTCTAGACGACCTTCGCGGTGTTCTTACCCAGCACAAAGAGAGTCCTGTTGAGTTTACTAGGCGTGACCGTCTTGTTATTTGTGATGCAAACTATCAAATGCAAACTTTGAGCATTGAGAAGATGCGCTCTTACCTTACAAGGGCAAGACCTCTCCTAATAAAAATTACAAAGGTGGTGGATAATAATGCTTGATGAATATGAGGAGGGTGCAAGGCTAGAAATACAACGTGCTGACCATCTTCTTCATGTGAGTTTAAAATATACCAGAACTGGAGATGTTATTCGTAACACCATACAGCGCCTTATTGCAGCTATTGAGTATGCTGCATCTGATATTATGCATTCTGCTCGTGAACATGGTAGGGTCAAGCATATTCCAAGCAACCCAATGATGGTTGTTGAAATGCTTCCTTCTGTGCTTAAAAGCGAAAGGGCTATCTTAGACTATATTTCTTTTTACCACCTTCTTAAGAAAATTCATCGTTCTCCTTTTAAGACACAAGATGAGTATCATAAAAACGTTGCTTTGGTTGTTGGAGATTATAAGGTGACTGTTGATTTACTTCACCTTTATTACATGAAAACAAAGGACTTTGTTCGCTTTGCATATAACTACGTCCGTTGATGTCCTATGACCCGCTATATTGGTGTTCTATGTGCAAAAAAAGGTGAGTCTGTCTCTTCTCTTTTTTCCTTGGGGTTTGGGTCTTTATTTTTCGGCGCAGGAAAGACTGTTCTTGTTGTTGATGCTAATTTTACTTCTCCACTTCTTGAATTATCACTTTATCCTGGTTCTCACTATGCTCACGACACTGGTCTTAGCGTTGTTCCTTCCTCTGTTGTTTTTTCTGACTTTTCCGGCTTTCTTTCCCATGTGCATAGCCACTATGACCTTGTATTTGTTGATGTGAGCCGCGAAGATGCCAATTCTTTTTCCTCTCTTCCTAAAGTAGTTGATGAATTTATTATTTTCTGTGATGGTCATGCCTCTTCTTTGCGCGAGGCGTCCAGGATTATTTCTTCCTGTCGCAAGAATGGTCTTTCTGTTCTTGGCACTGTTCTTTTTGGCAAGGGGTGCTCTTTATCTTCTGCCCGTGCTGTCCTTAATGCTCCTGTTTTTGCTGTTTCTGACAGCAGGGGACTTATGTCTTCTGTTCTTAAGTCTTAGTTATACTGTGGAGGTTCTTTTAACATTATAAAAACGCTTATAAATTCTCTTCCTGCTTTCTGTTTTATGATGGTGGTATTAGTTCAGTGGTAGAACGCGGGACTGTGGATCCCGAGACAGGGGTTCGATTCCCCTATACCACCCCATATTATACTCCTCTTTTGGAGGGCAATTGAGTGTGACTAATCAGCCTACAAATCTTGCTTCTAACATCTGGAAATATACTGTTTTCCTTATTACCCATAAACGGCCGTTTATGTCTATTTTTGGGGTTTATCTTTTGACCCTTCCAGGCGCTACTCCTAAAAGTATCGGGCTTACCCTTCTAGCAGGGTATCTTGCCGGATTCTTTTTTGAGATTCCAAGCGGGTACATTGCTGATAAGATAGGACATAAACAAGCACTTGTCTTTTCTAAAATATCCCTGCTTATATCAACTCTTTTATACCTTTTTGGAACCAGTGTATCTTATTTTGTTGTCGGTGCTGTTTTTCTGAACTTTGCTATCTCTTTTCATAGTGGCACTGGTACAGCTTTTATGCACGAGACCCTCAGGGGACTAGGTCGTGAGAAGGAATATTCAAAGGTTATGGGGAGGGTTAGCTCAATTGGTTTTGCTATCCCTATTGCCCTTATTGTCCTTATACCTTTTCTTGTAAGCATTAGTTTTAGAGTACCGTTTGCTGTTGTTGCTCTTTTAGATATCCTTGGTCTTGTTTCTGCTATTTTCTTGGTTGTTCCAGAAAGAACAAAAGAAGAAATAAAAGAGATTGGTGTGCATAACTTCTGGGCTGTTGTAAGGGAATGTTACCGTTTTGGATTTTTCAAGTACGCGGTTTTTTTATCTCTTGTGATGGGTCTTATTCTTTCTGTTTCAGGATATAAAGATGTTTACCAGGCTTTTTTAGGCGTTCCAATAATATATTATGGTATTTTTTGGGCCACTTCTAGGGTTCTTGTTTCCCTTTTGCTCCTTATTAACGACAAGGTAAAAACATATCTTTCTTTTCATCAGTTTTTAGGTCTTAAACTTCTTTTTTCTTTAGCTATCTTATTTGGTTTGGGTCTTTTTCCAATCCCTTTTGTTATTGTACCACTTCTTATTTTTGCCTCAGCTTTTAACTGGAGTTTTAAGGAAACTAAGAATCATTATCTTCTTGACATAATTGAGAGGAGTAATTTCAAAGCTACAATCCTCTCAATAGAGTCCCTGCTTTCCAGCATTGTAGCTGCTGTTTTCGGTTTTATTCTGGGTTATATAATAACACAAGGCAGTTACCCGAGCGCTTTTCTCTTTCTGGCTTTTTCTTCTCTTGCGCTTTTATCTGTTTCTTTTGGATTTATTCTTTTTCAATCATACCACAGGCACCATGTTTAGGTTGTCTAACAGATAGGGATATTTTTGTTTACTGTCACAACCTTAATAAACCATTTGTGTTCTTTTCTTCTTATGGATATATTGACCCCGCGTGGTATGCGAGATTTTTCAGTTCAGGAGACTTTTTTCAGGGATTCTATTTTCCAGCTTCTACAAAAGCACTTTGTCTGCTACGGCTTCTTGCCTCTTGATACCCCCCAGGTTGAAAGATATGATATTCTTTCTGCAAAATTTGCTGCAGGAGAGGGCTCTGATGTCATGAAAGAGATTTTCAAGTTCAAAGACCGGGGAGGGCGACAGCTTGGGCTTCGTTTTGATCTTACAGTTCCTCTTTCGCGCTATGTTGCTATGCACCCTGAACTTAAGTTTCCGTTTAAACGCTCCCAGATAGGACGAGTTTACCGGGATGGTCCTATAAGGCTTGGAAGGGTTCGTGAGTTTTACCAGTGTGACTGCGATACTGTCGGTTCTTCCTCTATGCTTTGTGAGGCCGAGCTTATCTGCCTTGCCATTGATGTATTTTCAAGCTTGGGGCTTTCTGCCAGAATTGAGGTTAATAACCGCAAGCTTATGAACGCTCTTCTTGATTCTTTTGGTATTGCAAAAAAAGAAGAAGCGATTATCATAATTGACAAGCTGAAGAAGCTCTCACCAAAGGAATTCCGCGGTGAATTATCCTCTATTGGGATTTCAGGTTCAACCGCTGATGAGATTTTATCTCTTTTCTCTACTGCAACACTGCCTCAGCTTAAGAAGATGAATATTAATCAGGAGGGTGTAAAGGAGCTTGAAGAGCTTTTTTCTTATCTTGATTCTTCTGTGCGCAGAAAAGTCAAGCTGAACCTATCTTTAGCACGTGGGCTTGCGTATTATACGGGTACTGTTTTTGAGGGGTTTCTGACCAAGGGTGAGATGACTTCTTCGGTTTGTGGTGGCGGCCGTTATGATAATATGATTGGTCTTTATGCTGGAAAAGGCGCTGTTTCTGCTGTGGGGATTTCCTTTGGTGTTGAGCCAATTATTACTGTGCTTTCTAAAAAGCAGAAAACGCAATTAAATCTTCCTCTTGTCTATATTGTTCCGATTCACACACAAAAGAAATCCTTTTTTATTGCACAAAAGCTTAGAGATTGCGGCATTTCCACTTCAATTGATTTAATTGGCCGGGGAGTGAGCAAGAATTTAGATTATGCCCATAAAATGAATATTCCTTATGTTGTTTTTGTTGGTGAGAAAGAGATTTCTTCAAAGAAGTATAAACTTCGGGATATGCAAAGCGGCAAGGAGCGGCTTTTGTCTTTAGAGTCTCTTGGCTCTTTTTTGAAGAAGAAGTAAAGAGAAGATGAATATTTGCTACTTTCTACACAAATCCTATATTTACACAAGCTTCTTATAGATGTTTTACTTATCTTTTTTATGATCCATGGTTGTGCAAAATGCATGAAAATTGGAGGAATTCTTTTTCTCCTCTTTGGCATCTTGTTTTTGCTTGTTGATTTTGGCGTCTGGAATTTTTTCAACCTTTCTTGGTGGACAGTCCTTTTTGTCCTTATTGGGGTAATTTCTTTTGCCCAACACAATTGTCCAGGTTGCCGGGCTGCTATTGACCATAAACGCAAGTAATATCTTCTTTTTTTATATTTTATATATATCTATTTCACCAAAGTGCTCTTTTTGCTCTAAATTAATTTTCAATTGGTTGTCAAGGTGGAGAAGTGGTACAAATGTCAGGATTTTATCCTCTCTTTTTTCTGACTGAACAAGTCTGCTAAAGGTTACTTTCTGCCGACTTTCAAAATAGGCAAGCAATTTTTTGTATACATTATCTATGAGCTCTGTTATGTCTATCTTTTTTTGAGGTATCTCCGGGTGCTCATAGTTTCTTTCCTCCATTTTCTTCATGACCTTCTTATGACTTGTCTCAAGAGCCTTATGGAGTGCAAGAAGAAGGTCGTTGACGGACACTTTTCTCTTTCTTGTCTGAGGGGTTTTTATTGCAAGTTTCGGGATTTCAATAATATCCCTGAATTCTTCAATCTCTTCAAACTCCTCAGATACCTGTTCTGAGGGTGGGAAAAGAACCCTGTCAAAGTTAGGAATGTCCTCACTGATTAACTTATCTGATTTTATCCTTAGGAGAAGGGCACTTGCAAGAAGCACTTTTCCAGAAACAAAAAAGTTTGCTTCCTGAAGCTTTCTTACTGTTTCCAAATATTTTTTTGCAAGCAGGCTGATATCAACATCCCAGGGGTTCATCTGCTCTGTTCTGATTAACTCCAGAATGATGTTTTGCCAGGTTATTTCGTCCTGTTTTATGAGAAGATCGTAAATTCTGTCGTGCATCTAGGCTTGTTTTTTTGTAGCTATTTAAAGGTTGTTTATCTGGTTTCTTCTTAAGGGCATATCCCCTTGTTTTTTGCTATTCTCCCAAATGCTTTATAAATTTTTCTATTTGTAACTACCTTAAAGTTGCTACAACCGAAAGCTATATAAACCCATATTTCTTGAAAAATGTATCACCTCTTTTTTCCCCAGCAGGCTCTTCTTCGGAAGAGCTTGCCAGGGTTTTTTACTGATTTACGATGGCCGGTCTATTTCAAAATCTTTATCTTTATAGATTTGATCTTAATTTAGAAGGCATGGTTAGTTCTGGTGGTGAAAAGATAAAACTAAATCCTGAAGTTGGAAGAAGACTTCTTGATGGTCTTACTAACCAAGGTTATCTTTTATTCACTAATAGTTACCATAATGGTATTCCTTTGAGTATACTTGTTGGTACAAATTCATCAGGGGATTCTCCTGAAAGTTGCTTTCATGGAGTTGCAGGACCTCTTGGACTCAAATATACTTTTTTTGGACATTATATGCAGCCTTCTGATTAGCTAAAGGTTTAAAAATATCTTTTATTGTGCTTATTTTATGTTTGTTGACTTTGTTCTTTTTGATAATCCCCCTAATCCCTTTGGTTTTTCAAAGGTGTATCCTGTTAAGCAAATCAATTTTCAAAATGTATCTGATGTTCGCCGCGTAAGTAGTTCACAATCTTTTGTTGTTGCTGAGGGCGGGAAGTTTAATCGTGAGATCCTTGAGCAACCAAATGTCTCTATTCTTTTGTGCCCTGAAAAATCATCTCAAGGAGACTTTCTTCATCATCGAAATTCTGGTCTGAATCAGGTTCTTTGCAAGCTTGCTGTCAAAAACCATATTGCTATTGGTTTTAGCTTTTCTTCGCTTCTCCTTGCTGATAGTTCTTCTCGCTTTGTTCTTATGGGCAGAATGCACCAGAATATTCTTTTATGCCGCAAATATAGGGTTCAGATGATTTTTGCAAGCTTTGCCAGAAACCATTATGAAATGAGACCTGCACATGACCTTTTGAACTTTGCCCAGGTTCTTGGGATGACTCCCCTTGAAGCGCGCTCCGCATTGCAATATGGTCCTAAACTTTTAGAAGAGCGTTCTTTTAGTAAAGGTGTTCGCCGCATTGGTTAAGTTTTTTTAGCTAAATCCTTATAAATTCTCCTTATCTTGTTTTTCCTATGAGAAAAAGTGGCATTATGCTTTTTTTTCTACTCATTTTTGCAATCCTTATTGTTCCTGGATTTGCTGATGCACCGCCTTCAGTTCCAGAAGTTCATCTTAAGGCAGGTACGGTAACACCTTCGGTTTCTTTGGGAACATCTTCTGTTTCTTTTTCTGGGAGAAGGCCTTACATCATTCACCTTGGCGGCCCTATTGAAGACTCATGGAAGGGTGAACTGCAGGCTCTTGGTGTTTCTCTTTCCCGTTATCTTCCGGATTACGCTTACCTTGCTGTTTTGGATTCTTCACAGCTTGATTCTGTCCGCGGTCTTTTTTTTGTTGAAGGAATCTCTTCTTATGCTGCTTCTTACAAGATTGACCCTTCTCTTAATGATGTTGCTTCTTCTAATGAAGATGTTTTTCTTGAGGTTCGTATTTTTCCAGAAACTGATGTTTCAGAGGCTCTTTTAGAGGCTGATAAGGCGGGCACTTCATTTCCTTCTTTTTCTGATGGTGTTGCATCTCTCCATACGTCTTCAGATAATATTGAAAAAATTGCTTCTCTTTCTTTTGTTGAGTGGGTTGCTCTTAGGCCTACTTACTCTGTTTTAAATGACCAAGGAGGGCTTATTATCGGAGCCAATTATACTTCCTTTAATTATGGTCTTAATGGGAGCGGTCAGACTATTGCTATTGCTGATAGCGGTCTTGATACCGGGGATATTGCTACAATTCTTCGTGATTTTTGGAACAGGACTACTATTGCAAATATTGACTGCACTGCTTATAGCGAGAGTTGCACTTCTCCTGATGATGATTTGGGCCACGGCACCCATGTTGCTGGCTCTGCTGTTGGTGATGGCAACTTAAGTTTTGGGCAATTTCGCGGCACTGCTTTTGGTGCTAATCTTTTTTTTCAGGCAATTGGAGATGATGCTGGAACTCCTACTCTCTATCCCCCGTCAGACCTTCATAACTTATTTGCTCCTGCTTATGGAAATGGTTCTAGAATTCATAGCAATAGTTGGGGAGGTACCTGTTTTGGTGGTTCTTACAATCCTGATTCTGTTGAAGTTGATGATTATGCCTTTAACAACACTGATTTTCTTATCCTCTTTGCTGGAGGTAATGAAGGGGGCACATCAAATACTGTGGTGTGTCCTGCAACAGCAAAAAATATTTTGAGCATTGCCGCAACTGAAGACAATCATCCGGATCAAGGTGCAGCTTCTGATAATATCAACCAAGTTGCTTCTTTTAGTAGTCGTGGTCTGACTGATGATGGAAGGGTAAAGCCTGATTTGGCTGCGCCTGGCACTAATGTTATTTCAACACAATCTACTATTGGTGGTATTGACCCGTGTAAAACTGATTTTGCTAGTAATGCAAATTACTCTTATTGCGATGGTACTTCAATGGCAACCCCTCTTGCTGCCGGGGCGGCTGCTTTGGTTAGACAATACTATGTCGAGAATAAGAGCATCACACCTACTTCTTCTTTGATTAAGGCGTCTCTTATTAATGGTGCACAGGATGTTGGTTATGGCATTCCAAGCAATCAAACAGGGTGGGGGCGCATTAATATTAGCAATTCTGTTTTTCCTGTTTCACCCCGTACTATATTATATCAGGATAATGTCAGCTTTAGTTCAACTGGTAATTCTACTATATTCAATTACACTGTTGTAAATAAGACTGTTGAACTTAAAGCAACTCTCGTATGGACTGATTATCCAAGTACTGCTTCTGCTTCAGTAAACCTTGTAAACAACCTTGACTTGCGCGTTACTTCTCCAAATGGCACGGTTTTTTATGGAAATGATTTTACAAGCCCGCATAACAGTACATTAGATACTTTAAACAATGTAGAGCAGGTTATTTTGCCTACCCCAGATAATGGAACATACCTTGTTAATGTTACCGGGCAAAATATTCCAAATGGTCCACAAACTTTTTCTCTTGTTGTTTCTGGTGGTATTGATAATGCCCCCCAGTTGAGCAACATTCTTCCATTAAATGATACTTTCTTTACAACTCCAAGTGCCTCTATAAATTATACCATTGTTGATACTACGGATGCAACAGTCACATGCAGCCTTACTCTTGATAGTGGGCTCAATCAAACCCATGCTTCTGTTCCAAGCGGCACAATTGATTCTTTTAACCTAACTGTTTCTGCGGAGCAACATAGCTTTGCTGTTTCATGCAACGATACAAGCACTACAACAACCAGCGAGACCAGAATCTTTACTGTTGACATTACAGACCCTCTTGTTTCTCTAGCTACACCCTTAGATAACACTTTTTCAAATACAACTGTTCAGTTTAACTTCACAGCTACCGATACAAATCTAGCAAACTGCACTCTTTACAGTAATTTTCCAGGAACCTTTATGGGTAATGAAACCGTAAATACTTCTTCAGGGGTGCTCACCTCTTTTTCCAATATTTCGCTTCCTGATGCTGATTACACCTGGAATGTACAGTGCCTTGATAAGGCCGGGCGGACGGCATTTAACGAGAGTAATTATACTGTAAAAGTTGATTCTAATCCCCCATCATTATTTATTTCCCATCCGCAAAACATTACTTATACAGATGTCAGCAACCTTTCATTTAACTTTAGCGCTATTGACCCCCACTTATCTGTTCGCTGGTTTGGTGTGGACGCTGGTACAAACATTACCCTTTCAGGCAATACAACATTCGCTTCAAGCGGCGAGGGACCTCATACAATCTTTCTTTATGCAAATGATACTATTTTGCAGCAAAACAGAACTTCTGTATCATTTTCTTTAGATTCTATTGTTCCAATTGTTTATCTTGAGTCTCCAGTAAATGGTACAAACTCGACAAGTACATCTGTTGGCTTTTCTTATAATGTTACAGATACTTTCCTTGCAAACTGCAGCCTTTATTTTGATGGTTCTTTAGACCAAACTGATCACTCCATTAGTGTAAACACTTCACAGTCTTTTAGCAAGACTTTTACTAGTAGTAACAATGGTGACCATTTGTGGGCTGTACGGTGCATAGATAATGCAGGTAATTCAAATACTACTTCTAATTATTCTATTAGCCTTTCTATCTCTTCAAGTAGTGGCGGTGGTTCTAGTGGTGGGTCTGGTGGTGGGGGAGGTGGAGGAAGCAGCAGTGGCACTACTTCAACTAGCAGTGATACTTCTTCGAGTGATTCGTTTTCAAGCCCTTCTTCTTCAGGCCCAACAATTGATTCTGTTTTAAGGTCTCGTGTTCTTAACAGTGTTGATACTTCTGAGCTTAGTACCACTGACTTCTCAGAAGGAAACATTGAGGTGGTCTCTGTTGGCGAGGATAATAAGGTAACGAAGAGTTCTTCTTCTCTTGTTTCTGAGGTTTTATCTTCAACTGATTCTTCTTCTGCAAAGGATATTCTTGAGAGGATTCTCAAATCTTCGGCATTAAAGGGAGAGTTAATTACAACTTCAAGCTCTCTTCGCTCATTTAGCATAACTGCCAAAGATACTGGCAAAAGTGTTGATCGTACAGAAGTTACGATTGACGTTTCTACCATTGAGAATGTCAGTGATGTTTTTGTTGTTGAGATTATACCTAAAGACGTTGCTTCTAATGTTAGTGAACTTTCTTTTACTGATTTAAAACCGGTTATTATTGAAGAAGACCCTATATTTTCATGGAACCTTACATCGCTTTCCCCTTCCGAAGGGGCTTCTTTTCGCTATTTTATAAAGAAGAAAGTTGATACTTTATCATGGACCAGTGTTGCAGGAGGGAATTCTTATAGAGAAGAAGGTAGCTCTTCTGGTTTTCCTGTTGCCCTGTACTTTCTTATTGCTGCAGGAATACTTTTTATTATACTTATTATCTATCATTTCTGGCATAGACACAATTCTTAGGCTTAAAATGTGTTTTATATTTACCATAACGTATATGGGTATTGTTCACCACTTTGTTAAACTTTCCCAATAGGTGAGCTGTTAAGTTAAAGTCATCTAAATTGAGGGCATATTTATAAACTTAAGAAAATTTCAATTAGAGGAGATGATTGAAATGACTATGAAAGCGATAAGAACGGAAATAGCCTCTTCAAAGGGAGATCTTTCAACCGTAATCCATTATCCCAAACATGAAACAGAACGTCTTGCTATTCTGTGTCCTGGCTACTTGGATTCTAAGGATTATAAGCACTTAGTCAACTTGGCAGAGGTGTTAAGTAAACAAGGATATACTACAGTTAGATTTGAACCTACTGGAACATGGGAAAGTGAAGGGGATATTTCTGATTATACTGTAACACAATACCTTGAAGACATTAAAAACATCCTTGAGTATATGCTTCGTCAATCAAAGTATAAGTATATACTACTTGGGGGGCATAGCCGAGGCGGGCAGGTTTCAATTCTTTATGCTGCACGGGACCAAAGGATTTCTCTTGTATTAGGAATTATGCCATCGTCTGGTCCCATAACAGGACAGCGACGCAAAGAATGGGGAAAAACTGGTGTAAGCGTTTTTCAAAGAGATTTGCCAAGTGATAAAGAAAAAAAGATAGAATTTCGCGTTCCATTTCGACATGTCTTAGATAGAGACCAATATGATGCTGTCAGAGATGCAAAGAAAATCAGATCTCCTATAATTTTAATTGCGGGAGAACTAGATGATTTAGTGGCGCCCAATGATGTAAAAAAGATTTTTGATAATTCTAATGAACCGAAAAAATTTCTTGTCATATCCGGTATCGGACATGATTACCGTCATAACGATAGCGAAGTAGCTATGGTAAACAGAAGAATATTAGAGCAATTAAAATCAATACAAATAGGAAAACAATTCTAGTTGATGCTTTTGTTATTGAGAGTGAAGGATTTTTTAATAAATTAAGTTCCTTCTTTATGATAAAGAACCTCGTCATGCAGTAACTTAAAATCATAATCCTTTAGAAGTTCGTATATTGCTTTATTAAGTTCCTCACGATAATCCTTTGATTGTGAGGAGTAGAACTTTTTCAAGAACTCAGTATTAATATTTTTTAATTCGTGTAACATCCTATCCTTGATGTAAGGTGCTAGATTTATGTGTTCTATGAAAAGTCTGCGAGTTCCGGTTTTGTAAATAGCATCAAGCACTTCTTTAAATTTTACTTTTTCAGCCACAAAATGGGGTAGGAGTGGGCCTAAAAACGCATACGTTTTTATTCCTGCTTCATTGAGCCTTGCCAGCGTTTCTATTCTTGCTGTGGCATTCGGGGCAAATTTCTCAAAATAGCGAGAAATTTTATCATCGGTGGCTGTAATCGTTATGCCGACCTCTGCATTTTTTAGATGTTTCAGTATTGGTACGACTTTTAAAACCGTTGGCGATTTAGTAAGAATTGATACCATTCCTTCAAATCCATAATCTGCGAGAACTGTTAAACACTTTTCAGATAGTTTGTATTTTGCTTCAGTTGCTTGAAATGGGTCAGTTACAGAACTAAGCAAGATAGTAACTCCTTTTCCTTTGTCTTTTAATTTCGGCAGTTCTTTTTTCAGTAATTCTGCTGCATTGACTTTTGCATAGACATATTCCCCCCAATCTGTTATTTTCTTCTCAACAAATCGCCCCATAAAACTTGCATAACAATAACTGCATCCAAAACCACACCCAGTGTAGCAGTTAATCACATAATCTGATTCAGGAAGTTTTGATTTTACTAAGATTGATTTTGCTTCCACTTCTTGTATTTCCATAATTAAATAGAGGATATGATTATTTATAAAATAGCTGGCTTATATCGTGATGGGGTGCAGATGGTGTCGTAGGGCAAACTGAATTTAATAAGAGTCAGTTGCAATTACTTTGTGCGCTAATTTTATATATATGAATTTTTCTCTTTATAATATGGAGATTTATTTTGCTACTACAAATCAAGGTAAAGTCCAATCTCTTCAAAGAGATTTAGGAAAATATGATATTTCGGTTGTTCAACATCCAGTTGATTTAATTGAACCTCGTTCTAGTGATGTTCAGGAAATTGCAAAATCAAAAGTAAATCAGGCTTATTCAATAATCAGAAAACCGACAGTTGTTATTGATGCAGGGTTTTATATTCATTCATTAAATGGCTTTCCAAGAACATTTGTTAATTTTGCATTAGAGACCATTGATCTTGAAGGAACTCTCAAACTAATTGATGGGAAGTCAAGAGAATGTGAGTTTAGAGAGTGTCTTGGATATATGGACGAAAAACTTAGTGAACCTAGATACTTTTTGTCTCATGTAAAAGGTCAACTTTCAGATAAACCGAAAGGTTCAATGCAAAAACATCTTTGGTCAAGATTGGGATTAATTTTTATTCCTGAAGAAAGCAATAAAACTCTCGCTGAAATGTCACATGATGAATATTTAGATTGGAGAAAGATTTCAAGAGAAAAAAACTCCTTAGGTCAACAATTATATGAATGGATTTCTACACACACAAAATAACTCTTCAGGAACTTTTGTTTTGCAAAAGATGTTGCATTTTCGCTTTGCTCGGGGGGGCATAACATAAATTATGTCCAATTGTTCGAAGGCACTAAAAATACCACCGACCAGCCGCCCCAACGGACGGCGCACTTTCCAAACACTAGAACAATAAGGCTTTTATAGATACAATTTATACTAACTAATAACATGAAAGCGACAACATTAGCAAATTGGGAAAGTAAACTCCGTCCTCTTGTAACAAAATTACCTCCTCAATCTGTGGTTTCAAAATATTCTTCTGGACGACTGGATTTTCTAGCAAAATTAAAACAAGATGTTCCTTCCGAAACTTATTTTCCATCTGAAGATTTATCAAAAGAACATTGGGGCATTCGTTTTCGCACACCGATTATGAATTCTGCTGGAATGTTCAAGAATGGTGAATGTTATAAAATGATCGCAAGACAGGGAGCAGGTGCATATCTTGGCGGAACAGGAACATGGAATCAAAGAAAAGGAAATGAAAAAGATGGAATTTATTTGCCCTTTGTGCCTTATCCAAATTCACATTCTGCTTCTAATTGGTTAGGTTTGCCAAATGATGGCGATGAAGTAAATTCTCAAAGAGCCCAAAAACTTGAGAGAATTGCGGACACTCCTATTGGTTGGAGTATAATGGGCTCTCCAGATTTTCAAGGAGAAGAAAAATTGAGATATCTCGTTCAAGGAATGAGATTATATGAGCAGGCAGGAGTTGATTTTCTAGAAATTAACGAAAGTTGCCCAAACACCGCTCATGGAAGACCACAAGACGATGATATGGCAAATAGGTTAAGATATGTAAAAAAACATTTCTTGGACCAAAGAACAAGAAGGCTTCCTGTTATTGTGAAATTCTCTAATGACACTGAAGTTGAACAATTACCAGCGCTTTTAGATATATTATTTGAATTAGGTTATGATGGCGTGAATTTTGGTAATACTTCAACTGCTTATGATAGAAGAAAAGAAAAAATTGAGCCAAACGAAAGAAAACTTTTCGATTTCTACACCCATACATTTGGAGGTGGTGTAAGCGGGAGACCACTTCGAGAATCTTCTCTAGAACTTGCTGGTCGCGCATTTGAATATGTAAGAGCTGGATCTCCATCACAGGAATTTCATGTTATAAGAACTGGCGGAATAGAAACTTGGAGTGATATTCAAGATTCAGAAAGAGCAGGAATCTCACTTAACCAATGGTATACAGGTTATTTTGAGAATTTTGCAAAAAATGGGCATAATGTTTATAGACAACTGCTTGAGAATTCTAAACAAAAACGCGCGCCGTCCCACCACCGGGTAACCTTCTGAACTCAAAATTACTTCGTAATTTTGCCACGCCCTGCGGGCTCTCACATTTTAGATGCTCGGAAGACATAACAGCGATTATGTCCAATTGAAAGAATGACAGTCGTAGAAAAACTTATCGGAGGAATTTTTTACTTTGCTACTCCTTCTAGATACAATTTCTGTGCTGAACCAATTGGATCAATCCACATAGATAAGAAATCTCGAGTCCAGGCAGGGATATAAACAGAATTACTTCCATCCCTTCCAAGTAAATGATCATAAACAACAGCATGTGCACATCCTAAAGAGAGTATGTCTGGTCTTTCAGAGTTTGTTTTTTGTAAATTATGAATGTCTCGTCTTGCATCTTTGTAAAACCTCAATACTTTTTCAACTTCTCCACAACTGAATTGAGATGCAACCCTTTCATGCAATGCTCTATCTTTATTAGTTTCCTTTCCCCATTCCAAAGCATCATCATGTTCAAGAGGAGTTACATCAAAATCATTATCTAATAACCAAGTTGCTAATGCCTCTGCATGATTTCTAGCTAACTTCCCCCTATATGATCTCATTGCTTGGACTCTTAGTGAATCAGGATTTTTTCCCTGGATTGTTCTTTGTCTATTATATTTGGCTTCATCAGCAAGAAAATCTTTAATATATTGTAATTGGATTGCTGGTAAAATTTCATGAGCAACTTTTAATCTTCCTCTCTGTAACTTTTTTCTTGCACCTAAGAAAACTTTTTTTTCCTCATCTAATAATCTTAGTTCATGCGTACTTGTAATAATTATGGGATTGTACCCATCATTTCTCATTTGCTGAATAGCATTAGCAGGATAAATTTCATTAATAAACAAATCTGAAATCTCTGTAGCTGACGCTCTTCTTGCTCCAAAAAACCTTTTTTGTCCCAATCCAGCAATCCCGCCCATAAATAACAATTTTCACTACCTATTTAATAATCTAACCCATTTATTACTTTAAAAAAGACTTAATCCCATTAATTTTTTCAGGATCTAACCGGCTATCACTATCTAAACAAAATTTTTGATAAAGTTTTAGTATTTTAACAGCCCCTTAAGTTTAGCATACATTGTTAAGTAAGCGTGAGCTCCAGACCTTATTTATAGTTGGGGCAGAATAAGATAATTGCAATAGACCTTGCTTGGTTTAGGAATTATACTGTCTCAAACAAGAATTGTATTATTTAATTAGCTGTTTGAACAACCTTTTTTAGTAAACATCACAACCGCCGTCAAGACTTCTTCCAGATTCATCTGTACGGCCTGGTGAGCTAAAATCTCCTTTCGCTCTATAGATATTTTTTTCTATTTCATACCTATGATAGTCATAACGCTTCTCGCTGCCACAGTATTTCTTTGCTTCTGCAATGCGTCTTGCAATCTTTCTTCTAACTTCCTCACTTAAGTGCTCTGTATTAAAGTAATGTAGTAGTGGTTCTAATCCCATTTCTCCCCCTTTCCTTTACTTATATTTTCTAGTAACTCTTTAGGAATTTCAACAGCTAATTCATTTTCTCCAACCTTTCGTTCCAACCCAACTTTTTTTGGATCTACTTTCTTTCCAATAACAATGTACGTATTCCTGCTAGTTTCATAGATTGCTTGACAAAGACTTGGAGTAACTTCAGTTATTTGATATCTTGGAGTTCTCAAGTTATTTTTCTCCTAAAATTAACTTGAAAAATGCGTATGCCTAATGTCTGTAAAAGCAAATACCCCACCAGTACGAAACTCGGATATAATGAAGTTAGCGCCTCCTGAGTAATTAGTCCGCCAAATAACATGCTAATAAATGCCGATATACCAACCAAAATCGCAGCAAAACTTTCATTTGATGATGGTTTGAAGATAAGCGACCACAAAACTGCTACCGAAATTACAGTCATAAGCGAAATCAGGCCAAAGACCACAGACAGAAAGTCAGCAAGGAAAAGCGAAGCTATCAGAGCAAGTATTGTTACAACTACAATTGAGACTCTGGTATTTTTGGCTATACTTCTATCATATTCTCTCTTATTCTTTTTCTCATGTTCACCACGCCTTACGATAAATCCGTATTTGCCGAGCTGGGATGCAATCGCGAATAAGGATGAGTCAAGGGTAGACATGAAAGCGGTAAAAAGCCCGACTACCAGAATTGGCAGAAACCATACTGGTGCTGAGGTTGCCAGAATGTCATAGAATAGATTACTTGGGTCTTGGATGGTATTGCTAGCTCTGGCCGAAATACCAATTATGATTAGTGGAATGATAAACAAAGTGAGCAGCACCCAAGCGACAATGAACCCTTTTTTAATATCTTTGATACTGCGAGCTGCAACAACTCGCTGCCACATTTCTGGCTGAATTAGAAGAGTAAGAAACTGAGCGATCGCCAAAGCAATAGCGCTTACTATAATCTTTTTGTCGGCTAGAATTTTACCAATGGTCTGACTGGTAATAACTGAAGTATCCACCATAAAGACTAGGGCCACAATTAGAAACATTAAGATTCCTTGGAAAATATCGGTATAGATTTCAGTTTTTAGTCCGCCAATAGTTGTATAGACTAGAACAATACCCCCAATGACAATTGAGGAGGTATATTTATTCCAGCCCATAATTTCATAAAAAATGGACGTATTTATGAAAAATTGCAGGATGATGAAGATAAATAAAACAAGGATGAATGCTAAATTCAAAATGGTTGCAGTTTTGCTGTCAAACTTATGAGCAAAGAAGTCAATGATATTGTTAAATCCCCGTTCTTGGATGATGTCTTTGTATTTTTTGACAATAAGGTAAATCCCAACAAAAGCTGCAAGTGCTCCCAAGAAAACAAGCAAGATATAGGGGCCAAAAATAAAGGCAAAGGTTATGGTTAAGACCACATTGTAACTTGAAACAGTAGAGGCGAAGATTGAAACTGAGAGATTTTTCCAACTAACATCATGAGAAGCAAAGAGAAAGTCACCCACATTTTTGTGTCTGGCAGAAAGCCAAGTAATAAGGGTGAGCAGAACAAGGTATATCCCTATTGCAAAATATTTCTCTAACATATTAATTCAACCCCAAGATTCTATTTAATGCTTTGTTCATCACAGAACCAGCCTCCAAAGGTCCTATTTTATCTTTGATTAGTAGAAACGACATTAAAGAATTTAAAATAGCCTCAGCTAAAGTTTTTGGTTCTCTCTGCTTCGCCATTTCTGGCAGTACAAATTGTTTCTTTAATTGTTTGACTAATGTTTGTGTCATAAGAAAGTAGTTATTTTAGCACTATAAATATTTTTCTTTTAATTTTTACTAATTTATTAAAAAATAAAATGGAAAGATTTAATAAATCAAAGAAAAACTAAAAAAATATGAAAGAATGGATAAACCTAAAAGCAATAGATAAAAGCCTGCTGGCGCAGCTTTACTACAATTCAAGAGAAAACGCCGCTAAGATCGCGAAACAACTTCACATTTCAAGAGAGCAAGTAGCCTACAGAATAAAAAAATTTGAAGAACTGAAGATAATCAAAGGATATCTCCCTCTTATAAATTATAGTCGGCTTGGTTACCATCTGATAACTTTGATTTTTTTCAGATTCAACAGACAAAGCTACATAGAAAAATTCAAAGAGGAAATAAAAGGAAGTAAGAATAGGATTATAACAATAGAAACACTTTCAAAATATGATATAGGTGCATTATTTATTTTCAAAAACGAAAAAGAAAGAAATGAATATCTCTCAGAAATACTAAATCAGGACAATTTGGAGATATCAGAATATCAAATAATTGAACCTTATTTTTCTGAATTTTATCTGTTAAAATTTTTAAATAACAACCAAGCTCAACCCCGTATTTTTCATGAATATAAGTCAGAAGAATATAAATTAGATGAAAAAGAAAAAAAGATTCTTTCTGTGTTAAATAAAAACGCGAATGCCAGAATAATTGATATATCCAGAGCTACAGATATTTCAGCTGAACTAATTCTATACAAATTAAAAAAACTAAAAGACGAAAATGTAATCTTAACAACAAGAGCTTATTATGATATGGAAAGAATAGGATATTTCTACACTATCATTCTAATAAATTTACATAATTTTTCAAAACAGAATCAAGACAGATTAAAAAGATTCTCAAAAAAAAATGAGTCTGTTGATTCAATAACGTTTATGTTGGGAAAACCGAATTGTTACATTCAGATATTCCACAAAGATGTTTCAGAACTCCACAGCATACTTAAAAACCTAAAGCAAACATTTCCAAATGATTCATTAACAATAGAAATTATTCCTCTAAAAAATGAGGGCGAATATGTTAATACAATTCCATTTTTATAAATCCAAATTATCAACTAAAAAGAAGAATTAATTCTTTAGCTAGAATAACTCCCGCTTACATAACAATACAATTTTAGCATAATCTTTATAAATGGGTTTGCTGGTTTTTATTAAGGATAAAAACGGGGACAATTCTCCTTTGATTGGTTGGTGAATCTTATCGTATTGAAATCATTACTCCCAAGTCTGCGCGAAAAGAAAAGGTATGTTGTTTTTGAGATTGAGTCAAAACGTCCTGTTTCTTTTTCATCAATTCGCATTGCAATTGAGCGCTCTCTTATTTCTTTTCTTGGAGAATTTGGCCTTGCCAAGGCAGGTGTTATTTTTCCTTCTGATTTTAAAAGCCAAAGGGGTATCCTACGCGTTTCCCACACCAGCGTTCATTTGGTTCGCGCTGCTCTCTCTCTTATAGCAAACATTAATAAAGAACCTGTGATTGTCAAAACCATTTACACGTCTGGCGTGCTTTTAAGAGCCAGGAGGTATGTGAGGTAATATGGAGACAGAACCTATTCAACCAATGCAGCATCAGATGATGGGGTATGATCGTACCTCTACAATGTTTAGTCCTGATGGTCGCCTTTTGCAGGTGGAATATGCAAAAAAGACTGTAAAACAAGGGTCTACCGCTATTGGTCTTGTTTGTAAGGATGGAGTTGTTCTTGTCGCAGACAAGCGTCATGTTGAGCGTCTTCTTGTTTCAGGTTCTATAGAGAAGATATATCAGGTTGATGAGCATATAGGTGCAACTTCGACTGGTCTTGTCATGGATGGGCGTGTACTCATTGAACGTGCCCAGCTTCTTGCACAACAACACCGCGTTACTTATGATACTCCTGTTGATATTTTATCCCTTGTAAAGGATGTTGCGGATATAAAACAGGCCCACACCCAGTACGGTGGCGGCAGACCATTTGGGGTTTCTATTCTCTTTGCAGGCGTTAATGACCGGCCGGAACTTTACATGACTGACCCTACAGGCATTTACTTTGAATATAAAGCAACTGCAATCGGCGAGGCAGAAGGTGAAGTTAAGGATATTTTAGAGAAGAATTACAAAGAGACTCTGACTATTGAAGATGGTCTTCGACTTGCAGTTCGTGCACTTAAGAAGGTTTTAGGAAAAGACTACTCTGTTGACCGCATTGATGGCGCTTATGTTTCAGTAAAAGACCGCGCTCTTGTTCGTGTTCCTTCAAGCAAGATTGGAAAAATTTCTTAGTTTGTTGGTGTTTTTATGGTTGATGTAGATAAAGCAGTGATTGCCCGTTTTCGAAAAGACGGCCTTACCTTTGAGGTCCTTGTTGATTGCGACCAGGCTCTTTTGTTTCGTGAGGGGAAGGCCACCTTGGATGATGCTCTTGCAACAAACGATATTTTTAGTGATGTGAAAAAAGGTCTTCATGCTGCTATAAGGGATATGGAGAAGGTTTTTGGAACAACAGACAATCGTGTTATTTCTTCTGAGATTGTTTCTCGCGGTGAGATCCATCTTACCTCTGAGCATCGTGCCAGACTTCGTGAGAGGACTCGCAATCGTCTTGTTTACCTTATACACCGTAATACCATAAATCCTCAGACAAAGACCCCGCATCCACACGACCGTATTATGCGGGCATTTGAAGAGGGGAGGGTTAGGATTGATGAATTTCGCTCTGCTGAAGAGCAATTTGATGCTGTCTTGAATCAATTACGCCCTATTTTGCCTGTTAGAGTAGAAGAGTGGGAGGTTGAGGTTGTGCTTCCGGTTAATCATGCTGCACGGCTTTATCCTGTTCTTTCACGTTACGGAAAGCTTTTAAAAGACGAATGGCAAAATGATGGTAGTTTGCTTGCTGTGCTATTTATGCCAGCAGGTTTGTATGAGCCTTTTGAAACCGAAATCAACAAGGAAACCCACGGCGAGGTCTCTTTGCGCGTACTTTCAAGGAAATAACGGAGCATTTTCATATGAGTTTACTTATCAAAGAAAAACAACTTGTCATCCCTGGTGAGACCCTTGCTAAGGGTATGGATTTTGTGCCGTCTGATGGCACTTATCGGGATGGTGACGAGATTGTTTGCGGTCAACTTGGCCTTATTTCTGTTCATGGCCGTGTTTTACGCATTATTCCCCTTGCTGGGCGTTATATACCAAGAGAAGAGGACGTTGTCATCGGCCGTGTAGTAAACATGAGCCTGTCTAGCTGGCAAATTGATATTGGTTATGCATATGAAGCCAACCTCTCGCTAAGAGACGCTTCTTCTGATTTTATTGAACGCGGAAGTGACCTTGCAAAATACTATGATTTTGGCGATATTGTTACCTGCAAGGTTATTCAGGTGAACCGTGCTAAGTTTGTTGACCTTACTGTTAAGGGTCCAGGTCTTAAAAAACTTAAGGGTGGGCGCATTATCAACATTTCTATTGCTAAGATTCCACGCGTTATCGGCAAACAGGGAAGTATGGTTTCTCTTATAAAACAAGTTACAGGCTGTGAGATTACCATCGGTCAGAATGGAAGGGTCTGGATTTCAGGTGAACCTGAAAAAGAGTATTTAGCAGAGCGTTCTATTTACCTTGTTGAGCGAGAACCACAACATGTTGGTCTTACTGATAAGGTTAAGGCTTTTCTTGAGCGCGGAGGGGTTGATGGCAAGTAAAAAGTTTTCCAGATCAGATGGCCGTGCTTTTGACCAGCTCAGACCTATGGAAACAAGGGTGGGTGTTATTCCAAGAGCTGATGGCTCTGCACTTTTTCGCATTGGAAATACTGTTGCTATTGCTGCTGTTTACGGTCCACGTGCATTTCACCCGACTTTTCTTCGTAACCCTGAACGAGGGGTTCTTCGGTGTAATTATAATATGATGGCTTTTTCTGGAAGCGGTGAGCGTGTGAGACCAGGCCCGAGCAGGCGCTCACGGGAGATTTCATTAGTAACAGAGAAAGCACTTAATAGCGTTATTGACCTTTCAGAATTTCCAAATACAGTTGTTGATGTTTTTATTGAGCTTTTACAGACTGATGGCGGAACTAGGTGTGCAGGCATTACTGCTGCAAGCATGGCTCTTGCTGATGCTGGGTTTTTGATGAAAGAGATGGTTTCTGCTGTCTCTGTCGGTGCACTTGAGGATAACCTTGTTGTTGACCTTACCAGCGAAGAAGATTGCGAGCTGAAAGCTGTTGATATTCCTATTGCTATGACTTCCAGGTCAAAAAATATTACACTTCTCCAACTTGATGGTATGATTTCAAAGGATAACTTTTTTGCGGCTGTTGAACTTGCAAAAAAGGCCTGCAGTGCGCTTCATGATGTGCAGGCAAAAGCGCTTCGCGAAAAGTATCCACAAGGAGCAGATGAAAATGGCAAATAAGTCACTTGATTATATCACAAGCCTTTTACAAAAGGGCATACGCTTTGATGAGCGCTCTTTAGAGGCGTATCGTGAGCCGATTGTTGTTGAGAGGGTAATTTCTCCAAGATCTTCAGAGGGTTCAGCACGCGTTAAAATTGCTGGGACAGAGGTTGTTGCCGGTGTAAAACTTAGTGTTGGCGAACCTTATCCAGATACTCCTGATGAGGGTTCTATTGTTGTTAATGTTGAACTTATACCCCTTGCTTCTCCTGAATTTGAAACAGGCCCTCCTGATGTTGCTGCTGTTGAGCTTTCACGTGTTGTTGACAGGGCTATTCGCGAGTCTGGCGCTCTTGATATGAAGAAGCTTTGCGTTAAATCTGGTGAGAAGATCTGGATGGTATTTATTGATATTTATCCTCTCAATGATAATGGTAACCTTTTTGATGCTTGTGCTCTTGCATCTATTGCTGCTTTGCAGGATGCAAAGTTTCCTAAGTATGATGCAAAGACTGGTATTGTTGACTATAGTTCTTCATCAAATAAAGGTCTTCCTATTGTTCGGCTTCCAATCTCTTGTACGGTCCTTAAGGTTGGTCAGCAATACCTTGTTGATCCCTCTTTTGAGGAAGAGCAGGCTCTTGATGCCCGCTTGACTATTGCTGTTGCTGACGGTAAAATCTGCGCCATGCAAAAGGGGGGGGATGGTGCCTTGACTTTTGAAGATATTCAAAAGATGGTTGACATTGCTTTTCGCTCAACAGAATTATTGCGGAGGAAGTTAGAATGAACTCTACCAAAATGACCCAGCATTTTACCAAATATGAGATTGCCAGGATTATTGGTGCTCGGGCTTTGCAAATTGCGATGGGAGCCCCCCTTATTTTGAAACTTAAGGAAGAAGACTTTGAGAAGATTAATTTTAGTCCTGTAAAAATTGCCCGCATGGAATTTGATGCTAATGTTATACCTATTACAATCAAACGTCCTCTTCCAAAAAGAGGGGATGCTAACTAATATTAAATATTCCTTCTGGTAGGCTATATCCACTTACTTCTTCCAATACTAAGAAAACATCTGTTATCTTTATAATATCTGAAAATTTTGACCTTAAGTCGTTGATGAATTCTCTTACCTCCTTTGAATCCCTTACAATAATTCCTATATCATAGTCCCATGCTCCAATATATCTGTGATAGAAAATTACTTTCTTGTGGCTTTTTAAAAAAGTAATTAGGTTTTCTTCGTCAAATTTAGTAAGTTTAAGTTGCAGACCGTACCATTCATAGTCTAATTCTCTAAAATTAATAGTTATGGAGTATTTGTCTATTATATTTGTTTTTTCTAGATTTTTTATTCTTTTTTTTATTCCATTTGGGGTTAGGTTTGTTTTTTTTGATATTTCCACATAATTTGTTCTTGAGTTTTTATTTAACAAAGATAGTATTTTGTAATCTACCTTATCTAACTTGGGTTTTTTAGTATCTTGGTTTTCTATACTCTTTATCGGTTTACTCTGAAGATATTTATAAGAGAAAGGTTTACTATTTTGAAGATCTAATACCGTGTATTCGTCTATAAAATTCCCAAATTTTGAGATTAAATCTTTTAGTACTTCTCTTAATTGTAGCTTTTCAAAAATAAAAATATCAAATGTTAAACTCCACTTTCCAGCTATGATTCCAATCCAACTTATATATTTGTGATTTTTTAAGTAGTCTATAATCTTTTTTTCTGTTTCTTCTTTGAGGTTTCTTAGTTGTAAGAAAACTGTATAATGAGTTATTCCAAGTTTTTTTTCGTTTAAAATCGTATTAAACTCCTTTATTAAACCTTCTTTAATTAACCTATTTAGCTTGTAATTTACATTCTCCCTTTTTAGTCTAATTTTTTTCCCTATTGCACTTACTTGCTCTTTTGAGTTTTGTAACAGGAGTTCTATAATTTTCTTGTCATATGCATCTAACTTAATCATTATTTTACTATAATGAACTATTATATTTAAATAATTCGTTTTTATAAACTTTCATTCTCGAATATCTTATATATACTACTACTCTTAAGGAATTAATAATTAATAGGAGGTAAAGAATGAAAAAAGATAATAAAATTGTAATGGCTGTATTGGGGGGGATGTTTGCCTTAGAAGCAGCTATAGCTACACCTTTTGTGTATAATGATTTGGTAGGAGCTAAAAGTATAGTCCATGAGAATGATAAACGTGGAAATTACAGTATCAGGGTTTATGGTGATAGAACTGTTTTCTCCTACGGTGGTGCTTCTGGGAGTTGCAATTTGGTAGACAGAGGAAGTGATGGAAGTTTAGATACTAAACGTTGTATTACAGCTGCTGCTAGGTCCGGAATTGGTGGAACTATTGGTTTTGACTATTCAATAACAGAACACGATAAGCAGAGGTACAAAGGCTTAAGAGTGAAAGCAGATTCTTTGAAAAGAGATTAGGCACAACCAACTTATTTAAGATAGAAAAGAATTTATAACACTGCGCTGGTTTTTATACATGATAGAGTTAGAAAAAACCTATCTAGCGAAAGAACTTCCTAAGAACCTAAGAAGTTGTAAATTCAAAGAGATTATAGACATTTATATTCCAAAGACAAGCAGGCACCCAACACTGAGAATTAGAAAAAACGGAGATAAATATGAAGTTACTAAAAAAGAACCTGTTAGTGGTCTGGATTCTTCTTGTCAAGAAGAACAAACTATTGTTTTGAGAGAAGATGAATTTAAGTCTTTAGAAAAAATAGACGGAAAAAGGATCAGAAAATTAAGATATTACTACAATTACCATGATAGACGTGGCGAAGTAGATATTTTCCAGGACTCTTTGAAGGGTCTTGTCCTTGTTGACTTTGAATTTGAAACTATTCAAGAAAAAGATGAATTTGAAATGCCCAATTTTTGCTTAGTAGATATTACACAAGAAAAATTATTTGCTGGTGGGATGCTCTGCGGCAAAAGCTATGAAGATATTGAAGAAAATTTGCGCGGGCTTGGTTATAAAAAGTTGTTTCTCTAAATTATTTATCTTCTTCTTGTTTCAAGATTTGAGAAGATTTCACTCATTTTGTTACTCATATCCTTGTATGGGATTACCCTTGCTCCTCCAGCTGTTTTACCCCCTGCTGGGATTGGTGGTTTCTCTTGTGCTTGCTGTCTTTGCTCTTGCGGCTGCACTTTGCCTCCTTTTTGTATTATTGCTTCTTCAACAATCTGAGCAATCCTTTTTAAGTTATCCACGCTCTCCTTTTCTGTATCTATGATTATTTGCATTTTCTTCAGGTTTTTCGTCTTATTATATAAACTTTACTCTTATTTTAGTCTTGAACATTAGTTCAAGAAAATGAACGTAAATCATTACCTTTTGACTAAAAAATCTCCAATGGCAAGATAGTCAATTCCTTTGCATTTACTAAAAGTGTTTACCGCATCCAGCGGAGAATTAACTATAGGCTCTTCTCTTGAGTTAAAAGAAGTATTGAGAATCATTCCTATCCCTGTAAAATCCCGAAATTTTTTTATAAGGTTATAGAATTTTATATTGGTTTTCCTGACAATCTGTATCCTTGATGTATTGTCAGGATGTTCTATTCCCCGTATAACCCCTATTATTTCTTCTCTTACGGGAACTGCAGCAAGCATAAAATAATAGGGCTGTTTAAATGAATTTATATTGAAATACCTTTGTGCTTCTCCATCTAAAACACTCGGGCAGACAGGTCTAAAGTCTTCCCTATCTTTAATATCTGGAGCATTTAGTCTATCCCTATTTGGATACTTTGGATTAGCCAAAATGCTTCTGTTTCCAAGGGCTCGTGGTCCAAATTCTGCTTTCCCTTGAAACCAAGCAATGATCATATCTCTTTGTAGCAGCTTAGCTACTTCTCTATGAATAGCATCAATCTTCTTGTACTTCACCTTAGCTTTACTTAAGATAACTTCTATTTCTTCATTTGAGTAGTCTGGTCCGGTGAACCAATCATAGACTAGCTTTTTAGTATGATTACCTAAAATACTATGATAAAAATATAATGCGGCTCCTACTGCAGTTCCATCGTCTGTAGCTGCGGGCGATATGTAAATATCATCAAATAGTCCTGAGTCTATTATTTTTTGGTTGGATATACAATTGAGAAATATTCCCCCAGCGAGACATAGCCTTTTGTATTTGGTCAGTTTTTTAACTTGTTTTGTTAATTCAAGAAGAACACAGTCTGTTTTATCTTGCAAGGTAGCGGCAATATCTGCATAGTCTTGAAATTTAGAATGATTAATATCAAGTCTTTCCTTATTACATTTAATTTTGAACAAATCCTCTATTCCACCAAAAATATTCGTAGCGGTTATTATCCTTTCCTCATTTGTTGAAAAACCATTATTTTTGATTTGAACAAGTTCGTTCATTTCTTTTTCAAATCTTTTCGGGTTTCCATAAGCGGCAAGTCCCATAAGCTTTCCTGCTCCATAATAACCGAATCCGCAGAACTGACTGATTTTTATCCAAAGGAACCCTAAACTATTTGGGATTTTTACGGAATGGATTTTTTTAATCTTATCCCCTTTGCCTTTTGATATCCAAGCAGATTCATATTCTCCTCCAGCATCTGCTACTAAAATTGCGGCAGTCTCAAAACCAGATGGATAATATGCACTTGCAGCGTGACTGAGATGGTGTTGAACCCAGTGAAATTTGCCTTTAGCACCTTTACTTTTTAGTATTTTAGGAACCTTCATCAAGCTTTCATAGAACAAAACCTCCCCAGAAACGGTACCAAAGCTTTTATCAGTATATAACTTTCTATAATCTTTAATGAATTTATTTTTGCTTTTTTTGTCTTGTTCTTCCCAATGAAGGTTTTTCTTAAGTCTTAAATCTGGATCAAAGGAAGAAACCCAGTAATCAACATCTTTGTATCCTATTTTAGCTTTTTCGAGACAAAATTCTATGGAGTTAAACGGTATCTTGTCACCATCCTCAGGTCTTATTTCCTTGCCCTTCTTCTTTCTGTTTAATCTTTCTTCAGCTACGGCTGCTATTATTTTTCCGTTTTTTATAATGGCTGCAGATGATTCATGAAATGCGTGGTTAATACCTAAGATAATGGTCATTTTAATCACTCAACAGGCTTAAGAACTAAGGGGTTTAATTCTTTTTGTAGTATATCCCTGCATCTAAACACAAATCCCTTTCTAATCTCTTTTTCCGTAAACATTCTATTCTCAAAATAAATGTTAAACTCTACAGTAGAGCCTATGTCATCTATAAATTCTAAGTCTCTTAATAAGTGTTCTCGTAGCTTCTTTTGTTGCTTTATATCCAACTCATCTTCAGTAACAATTTTTGAATTTATAACCCCTAAGTGATCTTTATTTGTAATTTCTATATTGCAAAACACAGGTCTTTTTAGGAACTGCCTTGTAGTCTGGAACATTTGTTGAGGAGAAAAGAAAACGCTTGCTATCTTTATTCCAGATTTTCTTCCCTTGAAGTTGAAATAAGGTTGCTCATTTTTGAAGTTTATAGAACCCAAATCTCCTACCTTATATCTAATAAATACACTTCCATTTCTGTTCAATGCGGTCACCGCTATTTCTCCGTCCTCCGAAGGCTCATTTGTTTCTGGATTCACAATTTCTATGAAAGCATTGTCTCTATATACAATCCTAAAAGAATTAATCTCGTTTTCATGCGAGACTCCGATAGGCCCTACTTCTGTTGTAGAATAATCTCCATATATTTTTACTTTTACTCCTATTTTCAGGAAATTGGTCTTAATTCTTTGGACGTCTTCTTCAGTTAGTTTATTACCGGCATGGCTGAGGATTATTGATTTGGCGAGATTAATATCCAAATCCTTTATCTGTTCTGATATATAGCAGATCATTTCGCTATAGTCCAAGATCAAGTCAGATTTTTTGATACACTCTATTATTTCCAAAATATCTCTTGGATCAAATGTTTCTACACTTCCACCGGTGTCTTTTACAGTCTCATCTAAAGCAGAGAGATAGTATTTTTCATCTGTCCTTTTTGAGTGGCCTACAACCATTTTGGGTTTGTAGTATGGGGTTATTGTTAGCCTCCCGTTTACTATCCATTGTCTTATATCATCTTTTGTAAGGAATACTTTTTTAGGATTTCCTGTAGTGCTTGAACTATGTCTTACAAATTCAATTGGGCAATTGCTTTTGAATAGTTCCGGATTCTCTATGACTTCTTCTTGATCTATAGTTGGCACAAATCTATTGAAATCCGCATAATTCTTAATATTTCTAATGTCAATATCTTTCAGTTTTTCCTTATAGAAGGGAACATTATTTTTCGCAAATTCAAGCTGCTTGAGAATTTTTGTACTTTCTCTCTGCCAATACTCTTCCATATCAAAACACCCTTTCTTATGCTTCATTGCATATAGACTCCGGAGTGAAACCGTCTAAGAATTGTTCTATACGTTCTTTCAAAGGATTGTCCGCAATGACTGCCAATCTTTCTTTGAACTGGTCGATACAATTACATATAGGTAAATTCTCTATATGTTTAAAATCGCCTGTGAGATTCCAATGTATCAGTTTGTCCATTACTTGAATGTTACATTTTTCGCAATTCTGAGGAAGTTCCATCGGCATGGGTACTGCCCTATTAAATCCCTTTATATAGACCCTGGATCTGTCTTTGGCTGGAAGTCTCTTTATGATTTCTATGGCACTCCATAACATTGGAATCTCAAATTTACCTTTTTTGTAAAGACAGTAGGTAAGCGTGGATGGTTGTATGTTACATAACATTAGGAATATTCTCCCAAAGCCCAGATCGAAAGCGTATTGTACTGTCTTTAATGTGTCTTCAATGTCTTCGGTGGCTGTTAAAAACGGCTTTCCTACTAAAACATAGGCATCATAATATATATTGTGTTTTTGCAACGCTTCTGCTGCCAGTTCATAAGTTTTTAGCATTGTCCCTTTATTCACACATACATTGCGTATTAAGTTGTTTTTGGATTCAAGACCCATCCCAACCGAAACCGTGTCAAAGTATTCCTTCAATTGCGACAGCCGTTCATGATTTAATAGAAACTCTGGTCTTGATTCGAAGTTGAATTCTTTATATCCAGAATCAGCAAGCATCTTTAGAAGTTTTGGCCTTAGTTCATCGCTAAGTTCTCGTGTATCAAGAAAACTGCCCGCTGTAGAAAATGTGATCAAAGGGTATATTTTAGATGGGACAGTACGTATTGTATATTCAGTCTGTTTTATAATATTCTTTTCTGTTGGTATTCTGTCTAACGATGCAACAAGTTGATAGCCACACATTGTGCATCCGCCGCCTGCACGCAACCACCCGCATGGTATTGTTTTAAGCGCTACCAACGGCATAAGACAATGAGATCCGTCGTCTTTTCTTGTCTCTTCAAAATAGATATCTGGAATATTTAGGTCTCCGTGGACCTGTTTCATCTCTTGCCTAATACTTTGCATGGCTTTTACAATTTTTTGGAAGAGCATTGTTTCGGTCATTTCTATCACCGGAAATACGATTTTGCCAATCCCAAATGGAATTTCATATAAGACCTCTGGATGTGCTCCATGTCCTTCTTGAGTATTTCGTGTATTTTCGGTAGATGGTGCTGTGCTATTCCTGGATTTATATGATGTTCTGTATGATAATTTATGTTACAGATGAAGAATCTGGTTATGGGGTTTGAGATTGTGGTCTGGGCGTTTTGATAGTTTATCCCTGGAATCCTATCAACGTTGTAGTGTCTTGGCAATAGAAAATAGAAATCAAAAATGAAGGATGTGTACAGGGGTATCCAGTATAAGAATAGCATCCAGAATGGATAGTAGACTGTTAGTGTGACTATTCCTCCAAGAAATGTTAATAATATAAACCCATCCCTTATTATCTTGGGTCTTTGTTCTTTTGAGACTCTCGGTGGCTTCTTCCCATAGATATTAAGAGGAAACTTGTTTCTGAAGGTGTTGAAACTTTGCATCCAGTTGTCCACCCAGAAAAGAGGGACTATAAAATTGAGCAAATACTCTCCAAAGCTGCCTATATTTTTTTCTATTGGTTCTGTCTCGTATTCTCCAAATGTATTGGCATGATGTTGTAAGTGGTAAGTCTTGAACATGTTGAAGTTTAGAATGGTTATAGTACTGAGTAAAACCCCAAGAAACTCATTAACCTTTTTTGATTTCACAAATGTTCTGTGTAAGCATTCGTGGCAGGCGTTATATGCCCATTGAAATATGAATCCTAGTAAAATCCCCATCGAAACCAGAACAAAAGTACCATTGAAAATATTGAAGTAAATGTACATTCCAATAAAACCTATTATGCTATATAATGTTAGAATAATAAACATATTGAAAAACGCGATAAAGGGATATATGGGATATTTTGTAATGTCTAATTTATTACCCTCCATAAAAAAATTACAAACAAACTATTTTATAATATTATCTGTTTTTACAGATTCCAATAGGGATAGGCTTTATAGACTTGGTGTAGGCATCTATAGATATAGGATAGAGCCGTGTAAAAAGAACCATTTATAAACAGGGTATATTTATCAGTTGAACATACTCCTATTAAATAATCAAAGACGTGCCTCTGGGACACTCTAAGCTGTTATACAGAAATTAACTCTTTCGCCAGAAATCCCAGTACTTTAGTACGGGGAGGATGTCACTTTACAAATTTATAGGAAAAAACTATTGTAGCAAGCTAATTTTCTGGGACGAGAAATTTTGAGAAAACCCCTAACGATTAAAGTGAAATTTTTTACCAAGATTAGATTTTACCTAAAAATGTAGCTAACTTAACAGATTATACTTATTTTCTGAAGTCTCCAAGTAAAAACTGTTTATCCCCTTTGATTACATCTTCAAACGTTCTTCCAAAGAACACCAAAATAGAATCTGCTATGGGTTTTATCTGCTTTTCTATATAGTGTTTATAATCTATTTTGCCTTTTCTTTTCTGGACTGGTTCCGGGCCTTTTTCTGTCATATAATACTCTATAACCGTGCTCTCTATCTTATCCAGTTTTCTTGCCGCTTTAATGTGTGGAGGGGTTGTTTTTGTGTACTCTGCAACATCTTTTCTAATTGATTTTCTGTAGATTAACAGGTCATCGTATTTTCCATTTTGCAGGTCTTTTACTACCTGATTTATGTAGGTTTGCGGGTCTTCTTCACGAAATATTCTTTCGTATAGTTCTTGTTGAAATTTTCGTGCAAGCTTTGTCCAGTCACTCCTGACAAATTCCAGACCTACAAACTCAAGTTTCTCTTGTTTGCCTTTTACTAGAATGCCTGCATACCTTTTTTTTGCTCCTGCTTCTGCATGCCTTTGTTTTGGAAGAATGATCTTTTTGTAGACTTTTTCAAATTCTAGTTCAAGCGCGTTTTTTCTATTATATGTATCTTTTATGAGCTTGTCATAGAACATATTAATGTCTTTTTGTATTTTTTCTCCTTTCCTTGCTGCTTCACTTGCATCTTTTGCCTTGCTTTTGACAAAAACAGAATCTGTGTCATTATAGATTACTTCATAGCCTTCTTCTTCAATTTTTCTTGATGTGAGTTTTATAAGGTATTGGCCGAAGTGTGTGATTGCATTTGCAATTTCGGGAGAATAGAATCTGCAATTTGGCGATGCCATGACACCGTAAAATGAGTTCATAAGTATCTTTATTGCATATCTTGCCAGTTCGTTCTTTTCTTTTTTTGCCTTTTCCCTTTCTTGTGTGAGCCTTTGGATGATATGTGGCAGAACCCCTTCCTCTGCCTTAAAGACTGCCCCGTTTGGTGCCTTGATGTCTCCTTTTTTGCTGTCTGGCTGATAGCTTGCTGGGTCTATGTTAAAGGTTCGTATTATGCTTGGATACAGGCTTTTAAAATCAAAGACCATAACATAATCATAAATCCCTGGTTTTGTGCTTTTGACATATCCCCCTGTTGTTTTATGCTCTTTATGATGGTGGTCTAATGAAGGCAGGACAAGCCCTCTTTTTCTTGCTTCAATCATGTATACAAAATCAAGTGATGCTATTGATGCATTAACCCTATCAAGGGGCATACCTGTCAATAGTGAGCGCTGAATTGTCAGGGCAAGTGTTTTTGAATTTTCAAGAATATTTTCTACCAGCAATGCATCTTTTATGTTATAATCTATAAGTCGCTGCTGGTCTTTTTCGTACATCCTTTTAATTTCTTTATATTTATCTTTTGTTTCGTCAATTAGTTTTTCTTCATTTGTGAATTTTTTTGCTGCCGTATTGAGCTTATAGTCTTCAAGTTTGACAAAAGACCCCTTTAAAACATGGATGCCGTCAAGTACAATCCTTCCCTGAAAATCTGCTTTTGAATCAATGAAAAACGAGTTTTCAATGCGCAGGGTCCCTGGTTCTTCCCAACGGCCAACAAGAAATGGTATTTTATACCTTTTACATTTTTCATAGATTATCTTAAGGTCAAAGTCTATAACATTCCATCCTGTGATAATATCCGGGTCTATTTCCTGCACTTCTCTTATGAATTCCCTTAATGCTTTTTCTTCTGTGTCATACACTACTGCGTGCGCATATCCTCCTTTCTTTCCAACAAATAGCGCTTTTTTCATACTTTTTGTATGAAGCGCGATGCTGTAAATGTCTGTTGTATCGGGATTTGTTTCAATGTCTATAGAAAGGACTTTTAGTTTTGGCTCCCAGGTTGCACTTTTGATGACTGGTTCTTCATAGACCCTTTGCACATATTTTCCCTTTTCGTACTTTCCCTCTATGCTCAAGCTTCCCTTTATTTCTTTATCCATAAGAAACCTATATGCGAACCTTATATCTGCTTCGTAACAGGTTACTTTTTCTTCTTCAAGTTTTTTTCTTAGTCTTGGTACTTCTTTTGGATTGTTGAGAACTATCTTTATTACATTATTTCCTTGAAAGTCTCTGTAGTTTGTTTTTTCTATTCTCTTTACTATCTCTGGGAACTCTTCTAATTTTTCTGCTTTTTTTCCATCTTTTTTCTTAATAAAAAAGTATGGATCGCTTTTATTTTTTGTCAGAAAACTTTCTCCGTTTTCTAATCTTCCAAAAAGGTAAACATATGCTCCATCGTCTTCTAGTTTGTATGTTGGGTAAGTAACGAATCCCCTCAGCATTTTTGCTTGCGGGTCTTTGCTATTAATATAGTTTTCCTCATATTCTGTTTTTATAGCAGAAGATTTATAAAGCGGTTTTTTTCAGAAAGCTTATGTCTACAGAACCTTCACAGTTTTTAGTACCTCTTGAGCAGTACTTGAAGGTAGGTATCCATATTGGTACAAAATACAAGACCAAATATATGGAATCCTTTATTTACAAAGTCCGTTCTGACGGTCTTGCAGTTATGGATGTACAGAAGATAGACCGGCGTATCGCCCTTGCTGCCTTATTTCTTTCTAAATATTCACCGGAGGATATTCTTGTTATCTGCCGCCGTGATAATGGCAAGCGGGCAGTCCAGCTTTTTTCAGAGCTTACAGGTATTCGATCGTTCTCTGGTCGGTATCCTCCAGGCATTTTGACAAATCCTTCTCTTGAAGATTTTACTGAAGCCAAGGTTATCCTTGTTACAGACCCGTGGCCAGATAAGAATGCTATTCAGGATGCAGCCAGGATAGGTATTCCTGTTGTTGCTCTTTGCGATACAAATAATGAAGCAAATTCCATAGATTTTGTTGTTCCCTGCAACAACAAAGGTAAACGCAGCCTTGCTCTTTTCTTTTGGATTATTTCACGGGAATATATGCAACAGAGGGGTATGCTTAAAAATCCTAATGATTATGTAGTCACATTGGAGGATTTTTCTCCTCAAAACTAGTCTTCCTTTTTACGTCGTTAAGAAGTTTTAAATACTAGCACACATTCGTTTTTTTATGGGTCAAGAAGAGGTCAAAAACATTCTCGAGCGTGCCCGCGGATGGTTACTTTCTCGTGAGATTGCTAACCTAGCAAAGATTTCCCTTGGTTCTGTCCAGTCAAGTCTTCAGCGAATGATTAAATGGGGAGAGGTTGAGGCACGAAAGGCTCGGGAGGTTATTAAAGACAAGAACCGTATTCGCAGTAACCATCCCAGTTTTGCTTATCGCCTTAAGGATTCTGAAGAAGAAGGAGCATCTCTTGAAGAAGCTGGAAAAGTTCAGGCAATTATGCAGGCTACTTCCAGCGTTGTTCATAAAAATTCTTCAAAGAATAAACCGTAAATTTAGTGCTTATTTTTTTGTCTCTTTTTTCGGTGCTTCTTTTGCTGCTTCCTCTACCTTTTTCTCTTCTTTCTTTTCTCCTTCCTCTGCTACTTCTTTTGTCTGTAGTTTTTGCAGGTCTTTTTGCACTTTTTCAAGCTGGTCTTTGAGGACTTCCTCTTTTTCTTTTGTTACTTTTGTTCTTTCTTCTTGAAGCTCTTTGTTAAATTTTCCAGATTCAAGTTCTTTATTGAACTGATCTGCTGTCATGCCTTCAATAAGTAACCCCATTGCATTGCATGAGCCAGCAACTGTCTTGACAGTGGTTTTCAGTGAATTTGTAAACATACTTTCCATTTTCATTTTTGAAATCTTAATAAGGTGTTCAATAGCAACGTTTCCTATCTTTTGCTTATTTGGTGTTCCAGAACCTTTTTGAATGTTAAACTCTTTTTTTATCAGTTGTGATGTTGGTGGTGTTCCTACACTGATTTCAAACGCTTTAGTTTCATGGTCAACTGTGACCTTTACAGGTACTTTCATTCCATGAAAGCTTGCTGTTTTTTTGTTGATTTCTGCAACTATTTGCCCTATGTTTACCTTAAGTGGTCCTAGGGCCGGGCCAAGAGGCGGTGCAGCTGTTGCTTTGCCCCCCTCTACAAGCACATCGATTGTTTCTTTTTTCGCCATTTTACTCTTTTATTTCCTCTTCAGTATCTCGCCTTATAACCTTTACTGAATCAATTTTTACTGTGATTGGAATTGGTACTGCTGCTTCAAGTAGTTCAACAACTACCTCTTCTTTTTGCTGATCTATCCTGTTGACTTTTGCTTTTTCTCTTTTGAACGGTCCTGAAATGATTTCAACAATATCATTTCTTTGTATATTAACTTCTTTTTTTCCTTCCTCTAGCATATGCTCTATTTCTTTGTAGTCAACAAGGTTTTGCAGGAGTCCTCTTGCGTAGGGCACTCCTTTGTAAGACTCTTCGGCACTTTGCCTGTCTTTTGCTTCGAGAAAAATATAGCCTCTTAGACCGTGAGGTCTTATGACCGCATAGACCTCAAGGTGCTTTTTTTGGACGTTGCTTGTGATAAAATCCATTACTTGATCTTCCCTATTTGCTGTTGTTTTCAGAGCGAATATTTGTGTTTCCATTTTTATCTTACAAGTTGTGCTGCAATATTGATTATGAACCCCAAGAGGCCTATTATGAGTATTCCCGCTCCTGTTACCTTAACTACTGCTTTAAACTCCTCTTTTTTCGGTTTTTTTGTTACTGTGTATACTCTTTTGCATTTGATAAAGAAGCTTTTTAGCTTCAAGAACGGGTTTTGTATCATTTTTTTCAAATGCGTGTGGGCTGTTTATAAATGTTCCTTTTCCTTTTTGGTTTTTTAGCTTATTATGTAGTTACTAACTGGTAGTTATAAATAGAAAGGTTTATAAATGTGGAATCTTTCGTTTTTTAAATATTTGGAGGTAATAATGGGATCTATAGAACAATTTGTTACTACTCGATTAAAGGCTTTTGGAAGCGAAACAAAGACTGCTCTAAAGGCTTTGGGAAGAGGTGTTTTGGACTCTGTAACAGATGATAGTCCTCGTCCAAGCGATATTACTCGTATTTTAGCTGAAGCACGAGGTCATATTGATATGTATCCGGCTATTATTCCTAGTGTGGGTGTTCCCGGTCTTGACCTGAAGATTACTTACTCCGATATCTTTGGCAGTTCTTGGTATGAGCTACTCCCCCTTGGTATTCGACCTGGTTTATTTGAAGGTGCTTCTCCTGAAAAGGGTCTTCTCGTTGGAGAAACTGAATTTTATGAAGGTAGATTAGCAGCTGTTGATAGGTATAATGATTCTATTGCTAGCAGATATATTTGGTAATTTAACCAAGAAATTCTATGCCTAGTTCAGATGCCATAACCTTTTTTTCTTTTTCTTTTAGCTTAAGACGTGGGCCGAATATTTGCGGAGATTCTACTCCTGTTACAATAAGCATTGCCCTTATTGTTCTGTGAAGGTCCTCTGAGATTTGTGCCCCCCAGATAATTCTTGCATCGTCAGAGAGCTTTTCAGAGACTGTTTCAAC
>Ga0209542_10000909_pt1 | contig 70474 bp, 73 predicted proteins | sample RifCSPhighO2_01_FD_184028 | JGI IMG/M metagenome (GOLD analysis project Ga0209542, IMG submission 184028) | Soil microbial communities from Rifle, Colorado - Rifle CSP2_plank highO2_0.1 (SPAdes) (version 2) | ecosystem: Environmental > Terrestrial > Deep subsurface > Rock core/Sediment ...
CGAAAATCGAGCGCGACGGTTCTTTTGGTATTTTGGCGTGGCATCCTGACCGTCTTGCTCGAAACTCCGTGGACGGAGGACGCATCATTTACGCCGTAGACACTTCTAAAGTCATCTCTTTGTGTTTTCCGACATTTTGGTTTGAACCCACTCCGCAGGGGCTATTTATGCTTCAAGTGGCTTTCGGACAATCTAAATATTATTCTGACAACCTAAAGCAAAATGTCGAGCGAGGAATCCGCCAAAAATTGCGACGAGGTGAATGGCTGACACACGCACCACTCGGTTATGTGAATAATACAAAAACGCGAAACATTGAACCTGATCTGGTGAAAGCCAAAGTCATTGTTCGCGCTTTTGAAGAATATTCCAAAGGCACATATCACCTCGTGTCGCTCGCGCATTTTTTGGCGGAACATGGTGTCGCTCAACGGTCCGGAAAGCCACTTGTTAAAGCTTCCGTGAAAACTATGCTAAGCAATCGGTCATATCTGGGATTTGTTAAACATCATGGCGAATATTTTCCCGGAACCTTTGCGCCAATTCTTTCTCCGATATTGTTTGAAGCTGTGCAAAAAAGATTAGCCGAGCGAGCGCACACCAGATACAAAAGAAATGTCCACGATTTTCCTTTCGTTGGATTATTTAAATGTGGCGAATGTGGAAGTATGATAACAGCTCAGTGGTGTAAAGGTAATGGTGGTAGATATCGGTATTATCGTTGCACTAAAAAGAAAGGAAAATGTGGTCAAAAATATCTCGTAGAACACGAACTCGCTCGGCAAGTCAAAGAACAGCTTCAATCAATCTCGCTTCCCGAAGCGTGGGCGGATTATATGCTCAAAAAAGTGGAAGAATTTGAGCAAACAGAAATCCACGCAACGGGCGCTCGGCTCGGGCAGTTTAAAGAAGATTTGAAAACGCTTGAAGCGAAATTGAGCGCTTTAGTTGATTTACATTTGAATGGCGACATTGAGCGTGAAATATATTTAACCAAAAAGGACACGCTCATGCGCCAAAAACTCTCGCTTCAAGCGAAATCTTCATCTGCCCGAGCCGAGAGAAAGAATTGGGTCGAACCACTGCGGAGATGGATTTTGGATTCAAAACACGCGGGGTTTCTGGCATCCAGAGAAAATTTTCACGAAATGAAAGATTTTCTACGTTCCTTCGGAACGAACCCCGCGCTAAACAACAAAACTATTTCAATCTCATTTTGCCCGCCCAGCATTTTCGCCCGCACCCGCAAGGCAGAATTCATTTCATCACCCTACAGCGCGCCTTCGGCGCGCCCGCATTTTTCTCTCTCTGACCACGAAGTTTCTTTGGGTGAACCCAAGGGTTGGCTTTCCGAACTTTTAAAGGAAGCCCCCTTGGTTAAATTAAGTATAACAGAAATGCAGAATTTAGGGCTTAGTTTTAAGCAAAATATTGCTAATTAGAACGACATACTACGACACATGAAAATTTTAGAAGAAAAAGAAGAATACATTTTGAACACGATCCGGGACAACATTGCCCTCAATCCCATGGTGTCCATACGGGGAATGCAGAAAGCGATTGAAAAAAGAACGGGCCGTTCCATTAGCGATAAATACGTGAGCAAGTTAATGCATAAAATTAGGGTCCGGGCTATTGTTCAATCGGACAGAAAAAAGTTAAACGTCAGGTTGGCGGAAGTAAGAGAAAAATACCGGGTTTTGTCCGAAAATCTTATGAGAACTATTTATTGGGATCCCAAATCCCGGGAACTATGCGGCATACAAAAACCAACAGAAAAAGAAAGACAGGCGGCCATAAAGTTATTGGCCCAACTGGAATTGGCTCTTTTAAGAACTGAACTTGATATGGGCCTGTTTGAAAATAGGCAGGTGGAAATAAAAGGAATGTTCCGAACTGGACCTTACCAGGGCCATGTTATAAAACTTCCTTCTTCCTCTTTAGAAAGGGTGTAAAAAATTTGATCGCAAAACACTGGACAGGGTGGTAAGTTTGTGTTAAAATAAAGCTGAAGGGGGTAGACATGAAAAAGACCATCAGCGTTGAAGCGTTGTGTGGATCTTGCGAAGGAACGGGCGTGTTCATCGGCAACTTCGAGCCGGAAGGTGTCGGAAACGTTTGCTGGACCTGCAAAGGCACCGGCAACCACAAAATCGAATTCGATTACACGCCCTTCACCGAACGCAAGACGCGGACCGATGTCAAAACGGTTCGCATGGTCGGACAGAGTGCAGATGCCGAGGGACATCCCGTCAGCTACGACGAGTTCCTCGCGGGCAAAATGCCGATCTGAAAACCACACAAACGTTTTCTTAACCCCTGCCGTTAGATGTTTAATGACGGCGGGAAAGTCCTTATCAACCCATTAACAGAAACGTTCTTCAAAAACACACTTCAATCCGGAAGGGGGTGATGAGAAAATGGCGGACAAGAAGAAAGTTCTCCACGTCGAGGACGACACACGCTGGACCGATATCGTCCGAAGGAACCTTGAAGAAGCGGGGTATGAAGTAAGCTCGTTCGACACTCTGCCCGCTGCGAAACAGGCAGCAGACAGCGAACCGTTCGATTACTTCATCTGCGACGGACGCGTTGGTCCCGTCGATGCCACCGAGTGGGCCATCGAGCTTTTCGAGGAAGGCCGGAAGGTGGTCAGCCTTTCAGGCATGGCTTTTACCCCGAAAGGCATGGCCAACATGAGTAAGGGTCAGTATGACGGCGACAAGCTCGTCGCGATGCTGAACTCCCTCTGACGTCCGGAAGACGGATCTCCACAACCACCCCGTCGGCGGAATAAGTCGGCGGGGTGGGGCTGGAAAGCTCTTTCAAAACATCGTTTGCAAACGCAAACCAAGCAATTCTTTTTTTGCGGGGTTTGCACAACCCGTGAAAAGGAAACTTCTCGCGGGTTTTTCTTTTTCAAAATATAAAAGGTTTCGCGGCGAAAGTAAAAAAATGTCTTTGCCACTAGAACCCGCACTACGTGGGTTTGTTTTGTTAATGGCCCAAAGGGCGTTTTAGTATATTCACGCACCTAGCAGCGAAAATAGCGGTCCAGGTGGGGCATGTAGCATAGTATATGGTTTTGCGGTATGATTTAATCACAATTAAATAAAAAGGTTGCCTAAACCGCTGAGAAATTGGCGGCATGGCATAAAATCGTCGTAAACAAAAACCCCATCATTAGGGTGCGTTTACGACGTTATGCAGGGAAACTTGCATAGGCCCTCGGGCCATCTCTAGTGGTGGGATTTTTGCGTTCTACTGCTGGTTTATAAATAAAACCGCAAAAGAATAAAGGCATGAACATTGTAAAAAATGCTGTAAACTTTTACAAAAAAAGTCCGGCGAAAAATACAGTTCTATTAGTAATATTCTTAATTGGTTTGGTGGTCGCCTGGTATGTAGCCATTCCCTTCGTTATAACTGTATATCTCTGGCATAGATTTAAAGAATACGAAGTCAACCAAAAAGGTGTAAAGAAATGCCCACATTGCAAAACGGAAATAGACGCCGGGGCCACTCGCTGCCCGAACTGCCAGGGAAAAATGTATGTATGGACCCCAGGCAAAAAGATAACAGCGGTTATTCTTCTTTTTCTTGTATTCATAGGTTTTGTAAAAGCCGGATCTTCTACCACTAGTTCCCCGGCAACTACTGTTTCCCCAAGTCCGACCCCAACAACTGCAACCGACACTTCCGTTAAAGTTGGCGATACCGCATTTCTTCGTTTGCCTAATACTACTGATCCAACTTCCGTTATTTGCCTTGGGTCAACCAAAGAAGAATTTGGCCAGGTCGGAAAGGCCCTCTTGGCAAATGATTTCATCGGGCTGTTGGAAATTCCGGGGGCCTTTTGTGTAAGCAACGGGACCAAGGTTCAGGTTTTAGATCAGGGTTATGGGGTAAGAAGGGTCCGCATTCTTGAAGGGGTAAGAAAAGTGGACGAAGACAAAGTGCTTCGTTCGGGCTGGACCGCTATGGAATGGGTTGTGGGTAAATAACAGGGATTACTTTCTCCGGGGAAACCTATGAGATATCAACAGGGGGCACTTGTGGGTTTTTTCGGCAGGAATTATAGTGTAAATACCGTTCTTTATTTTTAAATAGGCTTGTAGCCTTATATATGAGGACATCGTCGTGACATCAATACAATGATGGAAGCGGGTCGGGAATTACTCTAATTTGCCGATCCACTTTTGTTATTGTAATAAAAATAGGTCAGCAAAAAGCTGGCCTATTTTGTTTTGTAAGTGAAGAACGGGCTTTTATGCAGCCCGGAAAAACAACGACAACTACTGCTCGGCAATTTCTATACAACAGCGAAGAGATAAAAAATATCTCCGCTCTTGGGGACGTTTTACGAGAAATAAGGGCTCGCCTTATCAGAGAAGGCGTATCAATAGAAAAACAACGCAAGAAACTTGTGCTCGCTATGAGAAAGGGGCATATGTTAAAATATAAACCGTATGCGAAAAGAAAAACTTGAAAAACCATTTAAAGATTTATACCTGATTTACAATCGGAAAAGCACCGATGACGTGGATAATCAGAAAAATTCAATTGCTTACCAGAGCACAGAAGCTATTAAGTTTGCAAAAAGAGAAAGGTTGCCCGTTGCCACCAAGGTAGATATTCCGGGGTTCTGTAAAGGTGGAATAATAAACGAAAGGCACACCGGCTTTAAGGAAGATGACCAACTTGATATAGGCGAGGATGGCCGCATTCAATACCGCATAGAAAGGCCAAAATTTGAAAAACTAGTTCATTCTCTTATAAGGGGTGAATTTAAAGGTGTAATATTTCTTTGCTGGGACCGTGCAAGTCGGAATAAAAATGATGACAATGTCATACGAAAGCTAATGAAATTTAAGGATGTAGATATTCAGTTCGTGCAAACAAAATATGATGACACCAGTGCCGGGGAATTGCATAAAGACGTAGATGGTATGTTCGCACAGCACCACTCACGAAATACCAGCGAGAAAGTAAGGAACACAAATAAGAAACTGCGAAGCGAAGGTATTTGCACTTACCGAGCCCCTATTGGATATGAAAATAATGGCGATCCACGCGATAAGCCATTTGACCCAATACGGGCACCGTTGGTAAAACAAATTTTTGAGAAATATTCAGAGGGAACATGGTCCCTTGCCGACCTTACCAAGTGGGCCAATGAAAATGGTTTAACTACGCGGCCCGTAAGAAGAAAAAGAACTTCGGAAGAGATGCTTCGGGACGAGGAAGTAAAAATTGATCCCATAACTCGCCCCATTACCTTCAATTATATCCATAAGATACTTACTAACTCTTTCTATATAGGAAAGGTGCTGGGCAATAACGGTATTTACGTTGATAGCATTAGCCACCAGCCGCTTGTAAGCGAAGATTTGTTTTACCGAGTGCAATCCCTTCTAAAACATAGAAAAGTTAGCATTCATTATAAAAATAAGCTCTATTACGCTTATAGGGGTATGGTAAGGTGCGATAGCTGTGGGCGGGTATATACGCCGTATGAACAAAAAGGCATTGAATATTATGGGGCACGCTGTGCTAGGGAATGCACGAATACTAACAGAAACATTAACTCGGATTTTATAGAAGCAAAGGTTGGGGAAATTATGTTTAAAATGGTTTTTACAAAAGAGGAACTTGAAGATATTGATCGCCAAGTAAGAAATGAGGTTTCTACCCTTGAGGAAAGCCGGGTAGTAAAAATTAAAGAGCTAGAAAGGCAGAAACGCAAGTTAAACGAGGACCTTTCTTACTTGCGTAATAATAAGCTTTCTCTACTTAAAAACGGGGTTTATTCTGGGGAAGATTATTTAGCCGAGGAAGCTGATATTGCCCAAAAAGTTGAGAATATCCGCAAGGAAGAAGAAAATTGTGATGTGTCAATGCGTGAAGTGGTAAAGGACGTTGTGTTTCTTTCCGAACTTTTAGAAGATGCTTATTTATATTACACGCTGGCAAAAGCCCCCGAAAAACAGAGAATAATTACAAAAATCTTTTCCGAACTTACAGTTTCCGAAGAAACAATGAAATATAAGTGTAGAAATGGATTTAAGGTATTGGAAAACAAAAAATCTCTTTTATGTGACCTTAATGATACCTGACCCAAAACCCTTTGTAAATTTCTTTCATGACCTTGCTAATATAATATCACACTTTGAAAAACCTTTAATTTATGAAGGTTTACAACAAGAAACACTTAAGGAGTTCATCCCCTAATGGTATTAAAATGTAGTATTAGTAATCTAAAATTGAGCTAATGGTATTAAAATATGTTAAAATCGCCTTATGGTAAAAAAAGTCAAATCAAATAATATTTACTTCGCTGATTGTGTTGAATTTATGAATTCTATGGAGCCAAATTCAGTTGATTTAACTGTCACTTCGCCTCCTTATGATGAATTAAGAGACTATAAGGGTTATAGTTTTGATTTTGAGTCTATTGCTAAAGGGCTATTTAGAGTTACAAAAAAGGGTGGGGTGGTAGTTTGGGTGGTTGGAGATAAAATTAAAAAAGGAAACAAAAGTCTCACCAGCTTTAAACAAGCTCTGTTCTTTCAAGAAGTTGGTTTTAATGTGCATGATGTAATGATTTACAAAAAGAAGAATACTCCTTTTATGAGAACAAATGCATATACAAATTGTTTTGAGTTTATGCTTGTACTTAGTAAAGGCACACCAAAGACCTTTAACCCATTGAAAGTTAAAACCATAAGGCAAGGGAAAGAAATGCTTCCAGTTAATAAGGGCTCTGATGGAGTCAATAGGAAAGTTTTAGGTGAACTTAAACCAGAGAAAACAATGATAAATATTTGGGAATATGCAGTTGGCTACGGAGGTTCAACAAGTGATAAGATTGCTTTTGAGCATCCTGCAATCTTTCCAGAAAAACTAGCTGAAGACCATATTCTTTCTTGGACTAATAAAGGAGATATAGTATTTGATCCAATGTGTGGCTCTGGGACAACTTGCAAAATGGCAGTAAAGAATCACAGGTCTTATCTAGGTTGTGATGTATCAAAAGAATATGTTGAGTTGGCTAAAAAGAGACTCAAGGGGTTAACACCTACTCTAGGAATTTAATTGCCCTCTGTATAATAGCAATATCGTCTTTGAATCTTCCTATCCCTGTATTGCAACTATCACATATCCAAGCTCTCGGTTCTCCTGTGCGGTGGTTGTGGTCAAGAACTATTTTACTTGTGACATTGGCTATGGTTTTTTTACCACAAATAGGACATTCAAATGGTTCATGGGACGGTTTATTCTTCAGCCAAGTACTTCTTTGTTTTGGCTTCATGTGTAGTCCATCAAGGATCTTTCTACAATTTTTACATGATGGTCTTCTAACAGGTCTGTTATTTATACCATTTTGATTTCTATCAAATAAAGTTGTATCTAGAAGTTTGTGACAAACATTACAAATCTTTTTAGGGAAGGCATCTCCTGTTTTTTCTTCATCAAAAACTTCATAATCTTTTTTATTTAAGGAAGCTTTTTGCCAAAGTCTTATAAAAAATGGTGTATTTTCTTCCGTTGTAATAATACCCACATCGTCCTTTTGTATCAAAGTAGAATCTGAGATTTTAATATCCTTTTTTGCTACTACAAACTTTTTTGGTGAACTTGTATTCATGTTTTAACATAATACATTCTTCCTTTAACTTTGTCTATAAATGTTATGAGGAGACTAAATCAGAATACTTATTATCTATACTCTTTTCTGCATCCCATGTTGATATGTCTTCTCCTGTGCTGTGCTCAATCTTAGATTGACCGTTTAACCATCGCTTCAAATCTTCGTCACAAATAAACAAGATGACCTTACCCTCATCGTTAAAATATGCCTTTGCTTGTTTCAGAAGTCTGTTGTCAGCCTTTTTTCTTGAAGCTATAAATCCAACCATGCCAATTTTATCATTAAGATATGAAGCTACTCTTGCTATGTCATCTGGGGTGACATCATCAGTATTTTTAGCATCAACCACAATATGACCAGCGTGATATTGATTTTTTAGTGTAGTAAAGATATTACCAGCTAATGTATATTTATTTTGAAGAATGATGTCTCTTTGTTTATCTCCAAGTAATGTTCTTTTTTCTTCTGCAAAAAGTATTAACTTTGGAAATATTGCCTGAAGGATAACTGCTACCGTAGCTCTGTATTCATTTGCTTGTTTCTTGCCAGTTTGGATGGTTGATAATTTTTCAACTTCCACAAGAGCTTTTTCATCAAAGTTGGGTCTTAAAAGTTTATCGCTCTCAGCTTCTCTGAACTTTATATATTGTTCTGAAAGTTTTGGATTCGCTATTACATTTTTAGTAACAAGTTCTTTTGCTTTAGTATGGCTAAATTTTACTTTTCTTTCTGATTCTATAAATCCATAAAAATCAGTGTAGTTTAGGAATAGAGGAAGAGGTTTCACAATTTCTTTTGGTACTAATAAAACTGGGGGGTGTGGATTAAATACATCTCTAACTACCACAAGAGGATTAACTGGGAGTTTTGTTTTTATAAAGCCCCAGCTAAGTTGGTCAGGTAAAAATACTTTCTGTACTCTCACTTCTTCCATTGGTATACCATGCTTTCTGCATTGTTGTTGCGTGTACTTAATTATGTGTCTTTTAAGAATATTTACTGCTAAATCACTAATCCTATCAGGTCCAATATCAACATCCATCCATTGAAGTTCTTCTAATCTTATAAGACCACGTCTTTTAAATTCCGGATTTTGGCTAAGAATTTTTAGAATGTTTTTTGAAATTTCATCGCCAACTCCACTACCTCTTATACCTTTCGCACAATACCCTAGACCTATATCATTTGCCTCTCCTATGCTTAGTAAATTAACTAACTTTTTTACATCTCCTCCATGCATTACTTGCTTAATCAATTTGAGAAATTCAACAATTTCATCGTTCCATTCTTTGAGAAGTTTTGAGTCGGAAAACCTTATAAGAGCCGGATCCAAAAAGTATCTACGGTCTATATCAAGAAAAGGAACCACAAAATCAACATCCTTTTGGCTCTTTTTTATACCATATTGTTCAAAAAGACTAATCATTAGTCATGTTTATACCATAAATACGAGCTTTTTACTAGTTTTGATTAAATTGATTTATAATCAACTTTCCAGTGCTTATGTTTTTATGTTAATAACATTGTTTTATTGTTTATTAACATAGTTTTTGGTTTTTTGGGTTTATAACCCATTTTTGCTTTATTTGCTTTATAAAGCAAATTTACAGAGTAAGTATAGTTAGTATATTAACCAATTTAGACAATTGAGCAAAATTTGTTATTTTGTTAAATTAAACAAATTTACAGCCTAAGCATTTAAGCATTCTAGCTTAATTTGGGTTATTGGGTTATTAATCCATTTTACAAATATCGCTGTTGGAAACATATGTAAGCAATTCAGTAGCTTCTTCATACCCATTTACTGAAGCATGATAAAAGTTTGCAGATGCTTCTGTGCAATTCTCCATACCCATATAGGCATACCCTCTATGTATCCATCCTTCCATGTCCTCAGGGTATTGTGATACATATTCTTTGGCTAATACTAGGGCTTTTTCAAATTCCTCTGACTTGTTGTAATAACTAATTGCGTCCTTCATTTCTTGAGGTGAATATATTGGAGTTTCCTCCTTTGGTTGCTTTGAGGTAATCCCATATTTTAGATACACTCCAAAAGCAAATACTAAGGGAATTATAATCAATAACCACCAACTATATTTTAGAATTTTATTCATTGAGTTTCATAACTTCTCGCATTTACATTGAAATCATTTTCTTCTTCAAATAATACTTTACCCTCTCTTACCACGGTCTTTTGATAAAGAATATCACCAGAAAGAGCATCCGCTAAATATAACATTCTATAGCGTTCATTAGCCTTTAGACCAAATTGTCCACTATATACATACAAACAAGAATCTTCTTTGGGACTATAAAATATTCTATCAAAGTAATAATATTCTACTGCAATTTCTCCATTATTATTTTTTTCAAATTTATCTTCAATTTGTTTTTTATAGATTGCACATTCTTGTTTCTGTTCAAAACTAACTTCTTTGGTTTTTGAAATTTGTGCTGGTGAATTACTAGTTTTAAAATTGTAATACAAAGATACAACTAAAATTATAATCAATAACAATCCTCCATATTTTGTAATTTTATTCATAATTATTTGAATCATTTTTATTTAAACCAAAATGTTCTTCTAAATCTATTTTCCAATCAATAAAGAAATCATGTAGCTTCTCAACTCTATAACCAACCCATAGAACAGAAACAATAAGAATAACCAATGTCCAGTCCATAATTTTAATTCTTAAGCTAATAATAAACGCAAAAAACTCCTAGCCAGCTTGGTGGTTTTTAAGCCACCTATATCTGTTTCCAGATACAGCCCCGTAAAAGGCAAACTCTGACTAGGAGTTTATTATCTTTTACGGGGACTTCACTTTCACCATGCCCTCAACTGCTCAAGGGTTTAGGCTACTTTTATTATTTAGTTGTGCTTTTAGTTTACCCCTATTAGCCATAAAAGAAAAGGGTTTGTTTGCTAGTCCTTTATTTTATTGTTTTTTATAGGTAATATTGTAACAATGAAACAAAATAGTTTAACCGTAGAACAAGAGGAGCAAATTGTTAATCTTTTGAGAATGATTATTTTACAGTCCAAGCTTTTCCCTGTTTCTATATCAAAAATTTCATTAGTTAAAATTCCCTTTTCATCAATGGAGAAAAGTTGTGATGTTTCATTTGCTGAAGCAAAAACTTTAATTAGATTCTTAAATATAAAAATTGGAACAAATGAAGCATATATAGATATTTTAAATGGGACTTTTGCAAATTATAATAATGTGATTGGGACAATGGTTACTGGAGTTTTTGAAGAACTTAATGGTGTTGATATTGATGATGAGAAAGACTCATTGATTTTATGGGTAAATAATTGGGGTATATTTAAGAAAAATGCTGAGTCATTCTTAAATGCAGATATTTCCAAGTCAAGTCTGAAATCACATTACAGAGATAATGAAATTATTGTGGGAAAAAGAAAGTTAGAAATTAAACCCAATTCAAGGTATAACTATTTCTGTGAAATTATGTTTGATGCTAAACCAAGAAGTGCTATTGGTTACGATGATATATGGGAAAGGATTCAAGGTATAAAAGATGATGATGGGAAAATTGGAGGAATTGAAAGAAAATCTGTTGAAAACTTAATAGCAAACTTAAATAAAAAGTTGAAAAATAAAGGTATAAAGCCAACTCTATTTAGTCAGGAACAACCAGTAGTATATAGAAACTATTAATTAGGATGAGTTAGGACCTTAAAAGGAAGCCAAAATATAAACTTAAGGAAGTCCCCAACAGGGGGCTTTTTTATGTTAGAAGCCCAAGAGATTCAAAAAATAATAGAATGTTTAAAGAAACTTCAACCTGAAGCAACTGAGGCAGAACTACAGAAGATGGGTGAAAATTTATACCAGCTTGGTTTGTTTATTGTTCGCCTAAAAATAAAGGAAGTAAATGATTTCAAGCAACCTAATAGCAATTCCCCTTGATTTGTTTCTTTGTTTTATAAACATTAAATTACAAATCTAATCAAAAAATTAAGTTATGGAAAAATCTAAGGAATTTATAAAGAAAGGAGCAGTAGGTTACATCAGATGTCATGCTAAAGAAACAAAGAATAGTTATGGTGTGGTGGAACAGGAGAAAGCAATTAGAAGTTATGTTAGTGAAAATGAATATCGTCTATTAGAAATCTTTACAGATAAAAACAAATCTGGAAAAACTTTTGAAAGATCGGGGCTACAAGCACTATTGAAATATATTGAAGGCAATAATAGGGTAAAATTCCTTATTGTCTCAGATGTTTCAAGATTATCAACCAACACTGATGGCTTGAAATCTTTAAAGAGATTCCTCAAAGATAGCTGGGTAAAGTTGATATCCCTTGTTTACTTGATGCCTAAGGGCTCTAAAGACAATGGAGAGAAGCCAAAACAGCTCTCCTAACAAATTATTATTGTCTCAAGTGGGGAAACCTTGTTTAAAGTTTTTTTCACAGCAAGGCAAGGGTTATACAAAGTTTTAGCATTTTAGTTTTTTGTTATGGATTTTGAGATTATAAGATTAAGAGGTTTAATTAAATTAAAACAATGAAAAACAATAAAATAGAAAAACCAAAAAATGATGTCCTCTATGTTCGTGTGTCTTCAAAAGAACAGATATTAGGTTTCAGTTTAGACAACCAAGAAAAAACTTGCAGGGAATTCTCTAAAAGAACAGGACATGAAGTTCTGGAAATATTTAGGGAGGAGGGTGAGTCTGCTAAAACAGCAGACAGAACAAAACTTCAGAAGTTGCTTAGATTTTGTGATGTTCACAAGAAACAAATTGACAGAGTGGTGGTGTATAAAGTTGATAGGTTTTCTAGGGCTGTTGCTGACTATTTAGCTCTCAAGGCACATCTCAATAGATTGGGAATAACCCTAGTGTCTGCTACTGAATCTTTTGAGAATACTCCTGCAGGTAAGTTGAATGAAACAATGCTTTCTGCGTTTGCTCAGTTTGATAATGATGTTAGGTCTCAGAGGACTTTTGAGGGAATGCAGGCTAGAGCACAGAAAGGTTTATGGCCTGGTATTGCTCCTTGGGGATATGTGAACACAAAAGATACCACAGGAAATAAAATTATTGCTCCTCATCCTGAAAAAGCACCCCTAGTAAAGATGCTTTTTGAGAAACGTATTACAGGAAAATATTCTTTTAAAGAATTAGCTACGATGGTCAATAAAGCAGGACAAAAAAGTATGCATGGGTTAAAGATGACAAAACAACTTGTTTCTAAAATTATAAAAAATCCTATCTATTGCGGAAGGGTTGTTATTAAAAAGTTTGATGTAGATACCCAAGGTAGCCATGAACAAATAGTTTCGGTTGAACTTTTTGATGAAGCCAACTCTAGCAGAAGAGGTAGTGCCAAAAGAAAATTGCCTCGTAATAGGGATAGTCCTGATTATCCCTTAAGAGGAATAAAGTGTGGTGGTTGTGGAAGGAACTTATCTGGAGAGAACTAGAAGTAAAACTGGGAGGTATTATCAATACTATGGATGTCCTAATGGTGATTGCCCCAAAAGAACTGCTATTAAGAAGCTTGACTTAGAAACAGACTTTACTAAATTTCTTTCAGAACTTACTCCTGATAATGATTACTTTGATGTTCTTAAGGAAGCAATCAAACTTGCCCATAAACAGGAACTTTACTCTGTAAGCACTGCAGAAAAAAAGCTCAATGCAAAAATAGCTGAATTGGAAGATAAAAAGAGCAAGCTTCTTGATATGGTAATGGAACACAAGCTCCCCAGTGATGACTTTACTCCTGCTAATGAAAAACTTAAGTTGCAAATTGCAGAACTTAAAACTGAAGTGAGCAGACTACTTTCCCCTGAGCTGGAAATAGATAATGTGGTTGATTCAGGGACTGAGTTCCTAAAGCATCTTCCTGAGAACTGGAAAAGTTTGGATGTGAAAGATTTGAGAGTTTTGAGAACCTTACTTTTTCCGTCCAACCTCTCTTATCATTATCCAGACATCAAAACCCCTGAAGTAGCTTGTATCTACAACTTAAAATCGCCATTTATGAGTGATGAAACCCATCAGGTGACCCTACAGAGAATCGAACTCTGATTTGATCCTTGAGAAGGATCCGTCCTAGCCGTTAGACGATAGGGCCAATAGCAAAAATATAACATTTTTAAATAGGAAAGCAAAAAGGGGATAAAACCCTTTAATTAAAAGGGATTATTAGATTGACAATTAGCCTATAATATGGTATACTTGTATAGATTGGCTTGGCATAACTAGCCTTTATGGCGAAGGTGCACAGACAAGCTGAATTGTTGTTCGACAAGGAGACAAACTTCATGAAGTGCGCGCATATCCTCACGCTCACCTTCGTCGTCGCGTTCGTGGTCGTGTCGGCCACTGCGCAGCTCACTCCCGGCCCGTGTGTCGGGGGAACCACATATAACCTGCAGTACGGAGACAGGCTGTACGAGATTTTCGGCCCTGATTGGGAAAAGCTCAAAGGACCCGATAATCCAGGTCTCGAAGCTCGAACCATCATCAAGGCCGACGACAACGCAGATGTCATGCTGTATCCTTTTCGCGGAGATGCGATCTGCATACCGGCAGGTATGGCAGTTCCCGACATCATCGCGGATCGGCTTCCTCGCGTCAAGACTCTGCCCATTCCCATCAATCCTCCGTTTAACGATTTCGGAGAGCGCCGCTACGAGAACATGATCATCTTTCTGATCGTTCTTCTCGGCGCGCTCATCGTCATCGCCATCGTATGGTTTTTCGTTCAGGAGATGAGTAAAATCGCGCGAGATCGCGAACTGAACGAAGACCCGGTGACGTCAGCGCCCCCAGTCGTTTCCGGCGGCATTTCCGTGACGGAGTCCGACGCTCTGATCGACTACTTCATGGTTTACGCGAACAGAGTCTACCTCAGCGAGGTGATCCGCACCAGACCCGACATCAATCTGGGTCGCGAGATGATGAAGATCGTCCGCGTGAGCCCGATCGAGTATGGGTGGGTGTCTGGTGAGGGCAAGGTCGGCTATGGCGACTACCCCCGCCTGCGCCGTTTCAGCACCCCGGTACTCGGGTATCGCGCGATGTTCAAGTTTCCCGACGGAACTTGCCGTCTGCTCATCGCGCTCGAAGCGTGCATGAATCCGTGCTACCGCGAGGAGGGTATGACGGGGTTCACATTCACACCACTCTTCGAAGCGGTGCCTGCGCCGAGATCCGAGAAACCGGCTCTCTGGCTTCCCATCAACATGTGGTCTGTCGTCGACGGGCGCCTGGTGGTGGAGCGGGTATTCAAGCTCTTCTATCTCGACTAACAAGACAACCGTGTTCGCCGGCTAGCGAACAGAAAGGAGAATCTATCGAGCAATCGCTCTACAGGGCAGTAACCATCGTGTTACTGCCCTGCACTCGTTTTAGTCCTCTATTTTAGGCTTTTCTACTTCCAAAAGGGAAAGCTCTGGCGAAGAGCCCGCTATGCGAAGCACATCCTTATCTATCTTTTTTAATTCTTTATTGGAAGCATTATAATGGTTTACCACGGTGCCTAGGGCATTGCCGAGCTTATTGTGGTATTCATCATAAGATTTTAAATGCTTGCCGAGGTCTTCCACTTTTTTGATTATTTCTTTTGCGGACTCTTCTATTTGCAAAGCCTTTAGTCCTTGCAAGACGGTCTGCAAGTAGGCGAGGAAAGAAGTAGGAGAAGTAATGATGACTTTATATTTTCCTGCCGCGCGCTGGATTAGATTTTCATTATCTTCACTCGCGCCCACTTTATTTGTGATTAAGTCATAGTAAATAGCTTCGTGCGGAATGAACATGAATGCGAAGTCCGTAGTCCCTTTAGTGGGCTGTATGTATTTTGAAGTCTCGAGAATTCTATTTTTTAGGTCTCCGACAAAAATACCTTCAAGCCTCTTTTTTTCCACAGAGTCTCGTTCCTCAACCATTTTATTATAATTCTCCAGGGAAAATTTCGAATCTATGGGAATGATTTTGTCTTTCACAAAAACTACGGCATCCACGATGGATTTATCTGGGAATTCATACTGCATCTGGTAGCTCTCGGGAGGCAGTACGTTTTTCAAAACAGTTTCCAGATAATATTCGCCGAGTATCCCGCGTTGTTTCGGGTTTTTCAAAATATTTTCCAGGCTTTGCAACTGGTCGGCGAAAGATATGACTTGTTTGTTGGTCTCGTCCAGCCGGGTTAGCCGTTCCGTCACGTCCCGTATTATCTTATTGGATTCACTGGAGTGGAATTTAAGGCTTTCATTTACTTGCTTGTGCGATTCGCCGATTTTATTATCCACGGTGCGGGAAAGTTCGTTCAATTGGGTGAGTATTAGTTGGAGCCCAAGGTCATCTTTTTTCTCCTCTTTCTTTTTACCAAAAATAAAATATACCACAATGCCTCCGATGGCTAAGCCTAATATTATTGCGAGAACATTTTCCATGTGTTTATTTTAGCATTTTAAGTTTAGAAAGAAAAATTTGACTATAAAGAGGAAACTACCGCGAGAGCGATGGCCCTCCGGTGGTTGTGGCTTACTTCTTCTTGGCGATAGCGCGGCGGATGTGTGGCATATCGCAGATAGGGATGAGATGGAAATTGGGGATTTTCCTCTCGAGGGTCTTTTCCAATTTCCTGGCTACAACCTTCGAGATCTCGAATTCTCCAAGAGACATGTCCTTGCGAACGCTTTCCTTGGAGTCATATACGAGTGCCCAGATCTTTCCGTCCCTTTCAAATAGTTTAATGTAATGCCCGTCCTTCACCATTGAAATTACTATCTCCCACGCTTTTGGATTTGTACTTCCTTACTATCCTACACAAAAATCCTATTTTTTCAAGTGATGCTTCAGGGTATATATCCAATCGTCCTCTATCTGGTCGGATTCGAGCTTCTGCGCCAGTAGCCACTCCAAGTAGCCCCGGTCGCTTGAGAGCACTTCTTCCAGTTTTTTGCCGTTATGTTTGCCGAAACTAAAACTTCGGAGAAGAGATGGGTGTGAAGAAATTTCAATCATTCTTTCTATGGCTTCGTTTTCGTTCATCCGCCGGCCGGCGGATTCTTCCATCAATTTTTTCTTTAATCTTTCAAAAAGTTTTTCCAGGACCAGAACGTCGCCCAATGCATCGTGCGCCATAGCTTCCACATCAAGGTCAAGCAAATACCGGAGATATTGCAAATTATACCTTTCGATTTTTCCTTCAGTATCGAGTTCTCTTGCGACCCGCAAAGTGCAGATAAATTTATTCGGTTTTATATCTTCCTTTTCGATTATCATCAGGTCAAAGGGGGCGTTGTGGGCGACCACGACAGTTTCTTTATCTTCAAAAAGTTTTTTGATTACCGGCTGGTCGGTGCTTTCTTTAAAGGTCGGCTTGTCCGCGACCATCTTGTTTGTGATGTGATGGATAGCAGAAGCTTCAGGAGGAATTTTTGTTTCTGGCTTATAAAGCTCGGTAAAACTTTCATCCTCGTGCTTAAACGCGATTTGCACCAAAAAATCCTTTTCCGTATTGCCGGTGGTCTCTGTGTCAAAAAATATTAGCTTGGACATAGTGCTATTTTAACACAGTTTTGATATAATTTATCCAGAAATATAATTTTTATGCTACACGAACAAATAAAAAACGGAATAAAAGAAGCCATGATGGCGCATGACAGTATCAAGCTGGAGACATACAGGGGGATGGTGGCCGCTTTTACCAACGAATTGGTCTCAAAAAGCCGTACGCCTCAGGAAATGCTAGGGGACGAGGAAGTCCTGGCTGTCATTGCTCGCCTCGCCAAACAAAGAAAAGACTCCATAGAGCAGTTCAGGAAAGGCTCTCGTGGAGATTTGGTAAAAGTGGAAGAAGCCCAGCTCCGAATATTGGAAACATTTTTACCCAAACTGATGGAAAAAAGCGAAGTGGAAACTCTCGCCAAAGCAAAAAAAGAAGAGCTTGGCATAACCGACCCTTCCAAAAAAGGCATGCTGATGTCGGCTTTGATGAAAGAACTGAAAGGTAAAGCCGACGGGGGAGTCGTCAAAGAAGCCGTGGACTCGCTGTTTTAATTAAAAATTAATGAGAAAAATGAATATAATTTTTATTACCCTGTTAAATGCCCTTCGGGCAAATTTTTCTTTCAAAAATTTATTTAACAGGGTGCCTGTTTTAATAGTCACTAAGTTCCTTTAAAATCAGTCATGCATACGATAAATCTTTTAACGAGGTTAGTCGAGCACCACCAAGTACTTACCTATGCCATCATTTTTGTGGGACTGATATTTGAAGGCGAAGTCATTGTTATTTCAGCTGGCATCCTGGCGCACCTGGGGGCTTTAAATCCGTGGTTCGTGCTCATGTTCATTCTTTTGGGCGCCTTCACTAAAACCTTCGCGGGGTATGCGCTCGGAGAATTTCTCTATAAGAAGTACCGCCACAACGCCTTTTTCCGGTACATGCAAAAACGTGTTTACAGCATTTTGCCAAAATTTAAGACAAAACCCTTTTGGTCCATATTTATTTCCAAATTTATAATAAGCGCGAACAACATAGTCATCATTTTTTCGGGTTACGAGAAGATAAGTTACAAGAAATTTTTAAAGGCCGAGATATCCGCTACTCTGATATGGGCGCCGCTTCTATTATCCATAGGATACTTTTTCAGTTTTACCGCGCTCAATGTAAGCAGGGATATATGGAAATTCCTTGCAGTAGTCCTGCTGCTCTTTATTATATTCGTTTTATTTGATAAACTGGTAAGCTGGCTATATGAGCTGTTTGAAGAATTCCATGGAGAACAACAACAATAAAAAATTAATAACCCACGACGGCTCCTTCCACGCGGACGACATATTCGCGGCGGCGGCTATTTCCATGATGCTCGAAAAAGAGGGCAAGAGCTTTGAGATAATCCGGACCCGCGACCCCGAGGTCATAAATACGGGCAACAAAGACGAAAAGTATGTTTTTGACGTCGGGGGCGTTTATGACGAAGAGAAGAATTTGTTTGACCATCACCAAAAAGGAGGCGCTGGCAAGGGTCCTCACAATATTGAATATGCAGCGTTCGGCCTCGTCTGGAAAAAATTTGGGGAGATAATAGCCGGCGGAGAGAAAGAGGCTGAAGTCATAAATAAGCGTCTGTGCGTGCCGATTGATGCCTGGGACAACGGATTTGACCTAGTGGAAAACAAGTACGAAGTAAAACCTTACTATATACAAAATATTTTTTTCGCCATGCATCCTACCTGGAAGGAAGAAGGTGTAAACATAGACGATGTGTTTTTGAAATGCGTGGAAATGGCAAGAATGGTTTTGTCTCGTGAAATAATCCAGGCAAAGGACATGGTAGAAGCCGACGAGGCTGTAAAAGAGGCGTATGACAGCTCGGAAGATAAGAGAATAATCGTCTTAGATAAAAACTATCCTTTCGAGTATATATTAAGCGCGTTCCCGGAGCCGCTTTTTGCGGTTTATCCTAGGAGAACTGGCGGCAACTGGGGCGTAAAAGCCATACGGGTAAATATGGGAACTTTCAATAACAGGAAAAACCTGCCCGCATCCTGGGCCGGAGCCGGGGAAGAAGAACTTCAAAAAATTACCGGGGTAGAGGACGCCCTATTTTGCCACCGCGCCCTATTCCTCTGCGCCGCCAAGTCTAAAGTTGGGGCTGTTAAATTGGCGCAAATTGCTGTAGAATCCAAATAACAAACAGTTATGGCATTTATAGATGAAATGAAATTTGAAGCGGAGGCTGGACGCGGCGGCGACGGAGTCGTGCGTTTTAGGAGGGAAAAATTCGTGCCCAAGGGCGGACCGTCCGGCGGGGACGCGGGACGCGGCGGCGATTTTTTTATACGGGCAGTGCGTGATATTCATATCCTTTCCAAATACAAAGCAAAAAAAAGTTTTATTGCCGGGCGCGGGGAAGACGGCAGTAACAAGAGTCTGCACGGCAAAAACGGCGAGGATTTTTCCCTGGATTTACCCGTAGGCTCCATAGTTACGAACCTTGATACCGACGAGACCTGGCAGTTATCACATGAGGGCGAGAAGTTTCTGGTCCTGAAAGGCGGATACGGTGGATTCGGAAACGAGCATTTTAAAAGCTCGGTGAATACCACTCCGAAAGAAGCCCGTCCGGGAGCCCTCGGAGAAAAAGGAAATTTTAAGATTGAGCTTGAGCTGTTTGCCGATATTGGGTTTATCGGATTACCTAACGCAGGAAAGTCCTCTTTGTTAAACGCGCTTACCAACGCAGAAGCCAAGGTGGGTGATTACGCTTTTACCACGCTTGACCCGAATTTGGGAGATTTTTACGGGTATATCATAGCGGACATCCCGGGAATCATCGAAGGAGCTTCCGAAGGCAAAGGTCTCGGTGTTAAATTTTTGCGGCACATCAAGCGTACAAAGATGCTCGCGCACCTCGTATCGTTTGAAAACTTAAAATCTTCCAGCCCGGCCGGGATGATAAAAGCGTATAAAGAGATACGCAAGGAGCTAGAAAGATACGATAAAAAACTAAACTTGGGAGAAGGAGGGCTCTCGTCTAAAAAAGAAATAATTATTTTAACCAAGACCGACGTGGTGAAAGACCAAAAAATAGTTGCAAAAGTTGCCAAAGAATTCGGAAAGATATCCGGGAAAGTTTTTACTCTTTCGCTGTATGATGATAAAATGGTAAAGAAGTTAAACGATGAACTAGCGAAAATTTTAAAGCCTCGCCCGTATGGCTATGGCCGAGGGAAGCTGTAAATATTTTATAATGCAAAACAAATATTACCCAACAATAGGCCTTGAAATACACCCCAGTAGCAGAGCAAAACTCGCTACGGGGCAGGCGCGGAGCTAAATATATGAAATATTTTTATACAATTGGGTTAGAGATACATGCTGAGTTAAAAACACTAACCAAGATGTTCTGCGCTTGCAAAAACGACCCGGATGAAGAGCGTCCGAATGTGAACGTTTGCCCTGTTTGCATGGCACATCCAGGAGCTCTTCCGGTACCTAATAAAAAAGCGATAGAAAATGTGATAAAAGTGGGCTTGGCTATCGATGGAGAGATCGCGGACTTTTCCGAGTTTGACCGAAAGAATTATTTTTATCCCGACATTCCAAAGGGATACCAGATTTCTCAGTACAAATACCCCATAGTCAAAGGCGGGCGCTTGGCGGATATGGATGTAACTCGTGTGCATTTAGAGGAAGACACCGCCAACAACAAACACAGAGAAGAAGCTTCGGACGTTGGACGTCCGAATGCCGGACGTCCAACGTCCGAAACCGGGTATTCCCTTATTGATTTCAACCGCGCAGGGGTGCCCTTGATGGAGCTCGTAACCGAAGCGCATACGTTTGACACCGCAGAAGAAATGGCCAAAAAAGCTTCCAGGTTCGCAAAAGAGCTGCAGCTTATACTTTGGTATCTCGGAGTATCCGAAGCCAACATGGAAAAAGGCGAAATGAGGGTGGAGGCGAATATTTCCATATCGCCGGACAGGAAAGTTTTAGGGACAAAGGTAGAAGTAAAAAATCTAAACTCTTTTAGAAGCGTTGAACGCGCCATAAAATATGAGATTGACAGAATGACCGAGTTAATGGAAACAGGCAGGGTCGGCGAGATAGTGCAGGAAACCCGCGGATGGGACGAGGGGAAACAATCGACTTTTTCACAGAGGAAAAAAGAATCTAGCGAAGATTACAGGTATTTTCCGGACCCCGATTTGCCCAAAATGAAACTACATGAAGCCTTCGACTTGGAAAAAATGAAGCGCGAGCTTCCCGAATTGCCCGCCCAAAAAAGAGCCAGGTACAAAAATGGTTTTGGCATCAAAGACGAAGATACGGAAGTTTACATAAACGACATTACTCTCGGCTCGTGGTTTGAAGATATAGCTAGAATCCTGGAGGATGCGGAAAAAATAAAAATAGCCTCAAATTATATAACCACGGACTTTATCGGCATAAAAAAAACCAATCCCGAAGCGGAAATGCCTAGCGCCAAAAACATGGCGGAACTCGCGTCTATGATAAAAGAATCGCTCATAAGCTCCCGCGCGGCTAAGGATATTCTGTCCGAGATGACGAGGGTGGGTGATTCGCCGATGAAAATCGCCATTGATAAGAATATGCTCCAGAAGAGCGACGAGGGCGCTATAAAAGAAATGGCTGAAAAAATTATTTCCGAAAACTCCGAAGTGGCAGAGTCTTACCGCTCCGGCAAAGAGAATGCCATAATGTCTCTCGTAGGCAAGGTGATAAAAGAGAGCAAAGGAAGCGCGAATCCCCAGATAGTTATTAAAATATTAAAAAGTTTGTTAAAATAGAGAATATGAAAACACTACGAGAATGTGTAAAAGAAGCGGAAGAAAAAAAAGTTGCATTGGGACACTTTAATATTTCTAATATCGAAGGCTTGCACGCTATTTATGGAGCTGCTAAAAAATTGAACGCTCCTATTGTTATAGGTCTTTCCGGAGGAGAAGAAAAATTTGTTGGACTTGAAGAAGGAGTGGCCCTGGTGCGGGCGATTCGTGAGCGAGACAATTATCCGATATTCTTAAACGCAGATCATCATCATACATTTGAAGAAGTGAAAGCATGCATTGATGCGGGATTTGATTGTGTCATCATAGACGGTGCGGAATTAAGCTTTGAGGAGAATGTCAAAGTCACTAAACAATGTGTAGATTATGCTCACTCCGTTATCAAGTCGACAGGCAGAGATATCTTAGTGGAGGGCGAGCTTGGATTCATAGGTTCCGGCTCAATCATTAGAGACAGCATCCCCGAAGGCGCGGGGATTAAAACAAAGCCGGAAGAAGCTAAAAAATTTGTTGAAGAAACTGGCATAGACATGTTTGCTCCGTCTGTCGGGAATATTCACGGAATAGTAAAGAGTGGGAACCCGCATATTGATACCGAGCTTGTGGCTGAAATAAGAAAATCCGCAGGCGTGCCGTTGGTGCTCCACGGGGGATCAGGGTTACATGATAGTGATTTTACAGACGGTATCAAAAATGGAATTTCAACAGTGCACATCAATACGGAAATTCGCGTCGCTTTTGTCGAAGCTCTTAAAAAATCTCTTATCAATTCTCCAAATGAAGTTGTTCCTTACAAGGTGTCAAAGCCTGCTCAAGATGCAGTAGAGAAAGTGGTTCTAGAACGCTTAAAACTTTTCAATCATATAAAATAGTTGAAAGAAGAAATCTTAAAATTTTTCAAAGGAGACCTAGATGACAGCGAAGAGACGCTTACCAAATACTCGCACGACGCGAGTCTGCTTGAGGTGCGTCCCATTGTCGTTTTGTTTCCAAAAGACTCGGAGGACGTAAAAAATTTAGTAAAGTGGGTCAACGAGAATAAGCAAAGTAAATCTAAATATCCCAATCTCGCTATAACTTGCAGATGCGCGGGTACAGATATGTCCGGCGGAGCCATAGGAGAATCCATAATCCTAGACTTCACCCGCTACATGAATAAATTGGTGGGTGGGCCGTTACCAATGGATAATTCTTCGGCGTTACTCCACCCTCCGGACGGAACTTTCCGCCAGCAGAATTATCCATTGGTAACCTCGTATATATCTGTTCAACCCGGAATGTTCTACCGGGACTTTGAAAAAATCACTCTAGCCAAAGGGCTGATATTGCCGTGTTTCACCGCCTCTAAAACATTAAATGCGGTGGGTGGTATGTTTGGCAACAATTCGGCAGGGGAACGTACATTGAAATACGGGAAAACGGAGGACTATATCTTGTCGGCAAAGGTAGTTTTTGCCGACGGTAACGAATATCTGGTAAAGCCACTTACAAAAGACGAGTTGGATAAAAAAATCGCGCAGAATGACTTTGAGGGAAATGTTTATAAAAACATTTTTAATCTGATAAAAGAAAACGAAGATGAAATCAGGGAGGCTAAGCCTAATGTGCATAAAAATTCCGCCGGATATTACATTTGGAACGTCGTGGAAGGCTCGGATGAAAGTAATTATGCAGTCGGAAGGTTCCATCTGAAAGATGGAGTAAAGACAAATAATTATTTGCATCCGAGCCAACCAAAAATAGAGAAGAATTTTTCGGCTTTACTCCACCCTGCGGGCGGAACCTTCCGCCTTCAAAATTCTCCTCTATTTTCTTTCGATTTAAATAAGCTTCTTGTCGGTTCGCAGGGAACCCTGGGAATTGTTACGGAAATTACATTTAAAATTATTCCAGATAACAAGCACTCCAAACTGGTGGCTATTTTTATGAGGGACCTTTCTCCTTTGGGAAGGCTGGTTGACGAGATCCTGACGCTTGACCCGGAAACGCTCGAAACTTATGATGATAAAACAATGAAACTGGCGGTTAAATTTTTTCCCGACTTTTTGAAAAACAAGGGATTATTCGGAATGATTAAATTTATGTGGAGCTTCCTGCCGGAGTTTTTCATGATGATCGGTAGTTTTTTTGGCGGCGGCTTTCCGAAACTCATTATTCTTGCGGAATTTGCGGGAGAGAATGAAAAGATAGTGCACGATAAATGCATGGCGCTGGTGGAAAAAATCAAAGAATTTAAACTCAAAACCCACATTACCGCTTCCGAAACGGAAGCAGGCAAGTATTGGGATATTAGGCGGGACAGCTTTGCCTTACTGCGTAAACACGTAAAAGGTAAGAGAACGGCGCCGTTTATCGACGACATTATTGTGCGGCCCGAATTTTTACCAAAATTTCTGCCGGACTTGAATGACATATTAAGTAAATACAAGCTTACATACACCCTGGCGGGACACGCGGGAGACGGTAATTTTCACATCATTCCTTTGATGGATTTCAAGCGCTTGGATACGGCGAAAATAATTATTGAGCTGGGGGACAAAGTTTACGACCTGGTAATGAAGTATCATGGTTCCATTACCGCCGAACACAATGACGGGCTTATACGAACGCCGTATTTGCCTAAAATGTACGGAGACAGGATTGTCCGTATTTTTCAGAACATCAAGGAAATTTTTGACCCGAAAAATATCTTTAACCCTGGTAAAAAAGTTCCTAATAAAATTACTGGGGGCCTGCCTGCCGATGAGGCAGGAACAAAAGAATACATAGGAGCCCATATTGCCGTAGAACACGAAGCCAAACATTCGGTTTAAACTCCTTAAATATTTTTAACCCCTCTCCGACCCCTCCCCCTAAAAGGAGAGAGTTGCCTTTTCGATTTTTTCGTGTATAATCTTTTCTATGTTTGTTATTAAAGCGAAAGCACGCGATGGAGGCGTAAAATTGGATGCCTTAAGAAAGGAAGGCAGTATCCCGGCTGTTTTTTACGGAGCGGGTCAGTCCACAACCTCTATTTCGGTGCCAATCGTGGAATTTAAAAAAATCTGGCGTGATGCCGGGGAGTCTTCGGCTGTCAAAGTCGAAGCAGGATCTAACACTATTGATGTTCTTATACATGAAGTGCAGGTAGATCCGATAACTGATGAGCCCATACATGTGGACTTTTTGGCTATTGATATGAAGAAAAAAATCAAGGTCAAGGTACCTCTGGAATTTACTGGCATATCAAACGCGGTAAAGACAGCCATAGGTAACCTTGTTAAAGTTCTGCACGAGATTGAAATTGAAGCGCTACCAGCCGACCTACCTCATAATTTGGCCGTGGATATTTCCAAACTTGAAACACTGGAAGACACGGTGGTTGTTTCGGATATAAAACTACCCGCCGGGGTTGTGGCTATCACGAACGCCACAGACGTCGTGGCTTCTATAGTCGTCCAGGTGGAAGAAAAAGAAGAAGTTGTCGCTCCGGTTGACCTGTCCGCCATAGAAGTAGAAAAGAAAGGCAAGAAAGAGGAAGAAGGCGAGGCGGGTACCGAAGCGCCTGCTAAAGAAGAGGAAAAGAAATAAATCGCCTCCTCGGCGATCCGCCGTTGAGGCGGAAATGTGTTACAATAAGAACTATGGATAAAAAGGCCATAGTTTTTCTTTTATTATCTTTTATTTCCGGCTTTTTGTTGGTTGATTTCGCTGCGCGTCACGCGTCTGCGGAAGTTGACTGCCTGAAAATCAGTCCTTCTTCCAGTTCTTCCGACAAGGCGTACTGCCAAAACCAGCTGAATCAAATAGAAGCAGAGCTGAAGGAGTTATTGAACAAGCAAAAAATACAGCAGAAACAGACCGGGACACTGAAAGGAGATGTGGACTATCTGACTAGCCAGATTAACGCGCTCAAAGCAAAAATAAAAGCCCGGGCGCTAGCTATAGCCCAGTTAAAAGTAGACATTACTGAAAAAGCGCACGCCATAAATTCGCTTTCGAGTAAAATACAGCGCGAACACGCGTCGCTTGCCCAGCTCCTACGCAACACGAACGAATTCGACGAACATACCTTGGTTGACCTTATCTTGTCAGACGATAGTCTTTCCGGTTTTTACAGCGACCTTGAATCTTACAGTTCCATCAAAGAAGCGGTGAAAGATTCGGTGGATATCATAAATGGAGTAAAAACTGAAACCGAAATAGCAAAAAAAGATCTTGAAAAAAAACAGGATGCGGAAACCGACGCCAAGGCAGAACTGGAGGGTGCACAGAAAACCGTAGCCAAATCCGAAGCTGACAAAAAGACTCTCCTAAGTATTTCAAAAAACAAAGAAGCGGAGTACCTGAAACTTGCCGCGGAGAAAAAAATACAAGCTGACAAAATACGCGCGGCTCTGTTTCCTTTAGCTGGCGTTTCCACAAAGATTGATTTCGGCACCGCGCTTGCTTACGCGAACGATGCGCAAAAATTGACTGGCATAGAGCCTGCCTTCCTTCTCGCAGTACTTACACAGGAAAGCAATCTGGGGTCTAACGTCGGTCAGTGTTATTTGACAAATCAGACCACAGGAGCCGGCGTAGGCAAGAACACGGGGACTCCTTTTGCGAACGTGATGAAGCCGATGGGAATGCCTGGAAGAAAAGGAGACGTGGATGATTTCCTCAGGATTGCTGCCAAGCTTGGGTTGGAATGGAGCCAAACCGCGGTTTCTTGTCCGATAGCCGGAGTAGCCGGATACGGCGGAGCCATGGGGCCTGCTCAGTTTATTCCTACCACATGGACATTATTCGAAAGCCGGCTGAAAAATCTGCTTGGGCATGATGCTAATCCATGGGGAGCGAGGGATGCGTTCTTTGCTTCCTCAATGTATCTTACGGACTTGGGAGCGGTGGGCACAAGCGCGGCTCTTCAGCACAAAGCCGCCTGCAGATATTACGGGTCAGGAGGCACAACATGCACTTACAGCAACAGCGTGATGAGGTTAAAAACCACCATACAAGCCAACATAAATTTGCTTTCCCCGTAAATTCGTGATAATCTAGATGAAAATCAATAAACAGAGTGAATATGATTTTCCCTACCCTGTTAAATAAATTTTGCAGGGCAAAATTTGTCCAAAGGACATTTAACAGGGTAATGATTTTAATACTCATTTCATTCGTTTAAAATCAATTATGAAAAAAGATATACATCCAAAATATGATTTAAACACGAAAGCTACCTGCGCCTGCGGGGCGGTTTTTTTGGTTGGCTCCACTATGCCCGAGATAAAAATAGAAATTTGCAGCAATTGCCATCCTTTCTACACTGGTAACGAAAAAATAATGGATACGGCCGGACGTGTGGAACGTTTCAATAAGCGCCGCCTCGCCCATAAGGCTACGGCCGAGGGGGCAGCATCCGCTAAAGCTAAGAAATAAGGAACCTCGCTCCTTCCAATTTTTCATTTCTCCTCCCTCCCGAGAGTACTCGGCGGGGCCCACGGAAGTGTAAAATTAGAAGGAGCTTCTTATATTATGTTGGATATAGAAGAATTAAAAAAGAATCACAATACCAGCTACTTGGCCGGGGAGCTTGAACGTTTGGCGAGAGAAGAAGCCGAAGTACGGGAGATGCTGGACTCCGATGATAGCCTGCACGAAATGGCGGCAAAGGAACTTAAATTCATACAGGAAGAGAAAGAAAGGATAGAAAAACAGGTGGAAGACATTTTGGCTAAAGATAAAGAAGCCGAAGAATTCCCGAATGAGATAGTTTTGGAAGTACGAGCAGGAGCCGGCGGAGACGAGGCCAGCCTTTTCGCGTGGGAGCTTGCGCATATGTACGAAAAATTTTCCGAGGCGGAAGGGTGGCAATGGAAAGTAAACTACGAATCAAAAAGTGACCTGAATGGGTATAAAGAAGCGAGTTTTGAGATAAAGGGAAAAGACAAAAATAACAATGTGTATAAAAAAATGCGCTACGAACAAGGCGTGCACAGGGTCCAGAGAATTCCCGCCACGGAAAAAAATGGGCGAGTTCATACATCGACTGCGTCTGTGGCCGTGTTGCCGATTAGAAAAAAAGTTAATTTCGTAGTCAACCCGGCAGATTTTGAAATGGAGTATTCTCGATCGGGGGGCAAAGGCGGACAGAACGTGAACAAAGTGGAGACGGCCGTGCGCATCATTCACAAGCCGACGGGTCTTGATGTGCGTTCTACGAACGAAAGGAGCCAGCTCGCAAACCGCGAGCAGGCGATGCTCATACTTACAAATAAACTTCAGCAACTTGAAGAAGAAAAAGAAGCAGCAAAGCATGCCGGCATTCGCAAAGGTCAAATCGGTTCCGGCGACCGCTCCGAAAAAATTCGCACCTATAACTATTCCCAGGACCGCGTCACTGACCATCGTATCAAAAAATCCTGGCATAACCTGCCGAAGATAATGGAAGGGGATATTAGCGGTATCATTACTGACATTGAATCTGGAGCTGTGGGAGATGAAGAAGAGGAGTAATAGCCTTTATTTTCAATAGGTTTGTTTTTTAACCCTTATAAAGTAAGGATTTTTTACTTGACAAAAGGGTATATTATATGATATAATACTGAAGTGTTTTGTTCTTTTGAAAATTTACGTCTTCTTCCGATAAAGTCCACAAAAGCTTGTGAATTTTACCGGGAGAAGACAAGCGCGTGGCTTGTATACTTCCAAAACAGGCATTGAAGGAAGAAAGAAAGGAATACAACCGTGAATATTCGAAAAGGCGCCAACGTGTTCATACTCTCCATTTCCATGCTGGTCTGCGGAGCGATCTTCGCCACTGCCAACCTGGTCAACTCGCACATCGAGAACTCCACGTCCACCGCTCTGCAGGTCGCTCACGTCTTCACCTGGCAGTTCGGCATGATTGGAACAATGATGTTCGTGGTCGGCGGGGTCTGGCTGATTTTCAGCTTCGTCGGGTCGTTTTTTACTTTCGACACAAGCGACCTGATCCAGAAAGTTTGGACATTGGCAGTGGTGACGATCGTCGTCACCGTCGTCTACATCTTCGGAATCGCGCTCAGCGGCATCCAAGTACTCAAGCACCCGTGGACGATCAATGTCATGATCGCTCTAGTTGTGCTGGCGTACCTGCAGGTGTCGCTAAACTTCTTCTTCTACGCGGCGAGGGAGGAGTAGCGTCACATCAACGACTAAACATCGTTCGGCGGTTGAGAGAGAACCCCGTTAACAACATCTCTCAGCCTAGCAGGATGCGTATCCTGCCTGATGAGTCCAAAAGGACGAAAGGTTAGTTTCTAAATTGCATTTCAATTTTAATATGGTATGATTTTTCTGTAGGGTCTCATTTAGCGAAAAGGAGTTTCTACGCCCGCCCGTCTTGGGAGGGTTTATAAATAGTTTTTGCCCGATTTTTTCAAAACGGGAGAAGTAAATAGTATGGCTACAAAGCTATATGTAGGGGGACTCCCTTACAGCACTCAAGAAGATGCGTTGAAAGACCTCTTCGCACAGGCTGGATCAGTAGTATCCGCTGTGATTATCATGGACAAAATGTCTGGTCGTTCAAAAGGTTTTGGATTCGTAGAAATGGCAACGCAGGAAGAGGCAGTCAAAGCTATTTCTATGTTCAATGACCAGGAGTTCGAAGGACGCAAACTTACTGTCAACGAAGCTCGCCCTATGGAAGCCCGACCACCGCGTTCAAGCGGCGGCAATGGCGGATACGGAGGTGGAGGAGGACGCCGAGAATACTAAAAAATTTCCAGATAGAGTCTTAAGCTCTATCGGGCTAGTGACTAGGTTCTAGTTAAAACAAAAAACGTCCATATGGGCGTTTTTTGTTTGCCCCCAAAGGTTTTTTTTGTTATAGTTTTTCAGTCTGGCAGTTTTGAAGTTTACGAAGGTCCGACCTTCGTAAATATGAGCGTGTAGTTCAGCTTGCCCCGCCTGAGCTAGGCGGGGTGAAGTAGAACGCTGTCCTGACCCCGATAGTAAAATTTGTGTCTGTAGTTCAGTGGTAGAACGCTGTCCTGATAAGACAGAGGTCGAAGGTTCGATTCCTTCCAGACACACAACGCTCACCAGTTGATTTGCTTGATTTTTTAAATTTGGTAGAATGTATTCATGAAAAAGGTAGCCAAAAAGACAACTGAAAAATATCTCACAGAGCATAAGTTTGGCATTTTTGAAAAGAGCTTTGAAAGCAATATGAGAAGTATCGCTAAGTCTTTCGCAGATAATGCCGAAATTATGGGTTTGATTTTAAAAGAAATTATAACCATACATGAAGACAATAAATATTTTAGACAAAGTATATCGACTTTGAGTACAGAAAACGTTTCAAGGGATAGAAAAATTCAGGGTTTTGATGTCCGTATAGAAAAACTTGAGTCAAAATCAAAATGATCAATTACATTTTAGACCTTAATTTATAAGCCACCTCACTTGACTTTTTCTATTTTTTGTGATAAGATATCAAAGGACTTTGTGTCTTTGACATCAAGCTTAAATATGAATGGTTTGCCGATTAAGTAGCTAATTTTTTGGCTATAGCGCCAGCTTACGCCGAACTTCTCCTGCCCGTACTTCATGGTTTTACCGGGACAACAGCGCTCCGAGCCTTTCGGCTTATTCGAATACTAAGATTTGCGAGAATACTGCGAGTATTTAAATTATTCCGCTACGGTGATTTTCTTAAAAAAGTTTTTCGCTATCGAAACACTATTCTTGAAACTATTACCCCGGTTATTGCTGTCTTTATTACTTTGAAAGGCATCATCTGGGGTCTTGAATCTAATGGTTTATGGCTCAGTAATACTAATTTGGGGGAACTTTTTGCTATTATCGGTTTTGCCCTAGGCATCATTCTTTCCCAAAAGATTGGTATGAGTTATGATAAATTTATTCAGGTTGAAGAGGCTGTGGCGCGAATCTATTCCCGCCTGCATTCACTTGAAACCATGCTTAATCAAATGGGAACCGAATCATCTACAGCTAGCATAAAAAACTGGGGGCTAACATTTATAGATCTTCTTGAAAACACTAAAGGTAACAATACTTCGATTCACGAAGCGAACAAAAAACTCTATGAAATAGTAAAGAGGGTTGAGCCGAATCCGGCAGACCTTTCTGTGATGTATTCCAATATTGTGGAGGATGCAATTTTCTGTCTTACAAAGAAAGTGCGCTTAACTCCCCAGAGTTATGATACCTTACTACACCAGGCCACTATCGTGTATTTGCTTCTTATCGTTGTCTTTATCCCGAGCCTTACCGGTATGATTTCTGTGCTTGTGGGGACGTATACACTGTATGGAATGTATAAGCTTACTCAAGATCTGGATTCAATTTATGGAGGAGAGTATAATCTGATTAATATTGACACATCAGAATTAAAAAAATTTGTAAGAAGCTAATTAAATTTTTAAATTACATATAATATGAAAAAAATATCTAAAAAAAATATCCTCGTACTCTTCTGTGGCGGGACATTGGTTATGGAAGAAAACAAAAGCGGAGCATTAGAAACACCTCCTCGGGAAAAAGCTATTCAGAATCTTCTTACATTGGAGCCAAAACTTAATTCAATTTCAAACCTAACAGTTGAATATATAGATAACATAGATAGTACCAATATGGAACCGAAGCATTGGGATAAAATGACTGAGGTTATTGCAAAAAATTATGCAAAATATGACGGGTTTATAATTACTCACGGAACCGACACGATGGCTTATACTGCAAGTGCCTTGTCTTATTCGCTTCAGAATTTAGGTAAACCTGTTGTATTGACTGGATCACAAATACCGGGAGCAAAAATTGACACTGATGCCAGGCGAAACTTCATTAATGCTGTTTCTGTTGCGACTAGAGATAAGGCCGGAGTAATGCTTGTATTTGATGAAGAGATTATTCTCGGTTCACGGGCATCAAAAGTATCTGAATCAAAATTAAACGCCTTCGAAACAATCAATTGGGATTTGCTTGGGGAAATCCGCATTGATATCAGATGGAGCGATGAGGCAAAGAAACGAAACGCAAATAAATTGAAAGCGATGCCTGGATTTGAAGAAAATGTTGCAGTTATAAGTCTTACCCCTGGCACACCCGTAGACCTTTTGATGCACCTCTTGGAAAACGGTGTTAAGGGAATCGTTTTGCGCGGATATGGTCCCGGAAACATTGCTTACAAATATTTAAGAGCAATTAAAAGAGCAAAGGAGCTCAACGTACCCGTTGTCGTTACGACCCAGTGTCTTGAAGGGGCAACCTCGATGCATCTCTATGAAGTAGGCAGACAAGCTCTAGAAATGGGGGCTATACAGACATACGACATGAGTTTGGAAAATCTTACCGTGAAACTCATGTGGGCTATCAAACACGCCAAAACTATTGAAGAAGTGAAAAAAATAATGCACAATAACTATACAGGTGAAATAAACAAAGAAGGTAAAATATATTAGTAAATTTGCATACTTTTTTTATTTCACTTATACTGGGTTAAAGCCGTTTTGGCTTTGTTTTTGTGGCATATTTAAATTCAAATGATAATAATAAAGAGTCTTCCAAAGCAGGCCGAGCCGGGGCAAACTGGTTAGCCGGGGTGGAAATATTCACCCAGATTTCTACCTGGATTGTGGTGCCAATAGTCTGCGCTCTGGTGTTCGGAAAGATGCTGGACAAACAATTTGGCACTGAGCCCGTAATTTTTATTTCCCTTACCGGGCTTGCTTTCATTTTTACCTGTTATGGTATGGTTAGAGTAGTAAAGGATTATATTAAGAAAATAAAAGAAGTTGAGGAAAATAAAACGGAATAATTTATGAGTAAGGTAGCAATCACAGAAAACATAGAAAATACTACGGAAGAAGTTTCTCACGAAGTTACTTTATTCGCGGAGCCGATATATCATATAAAAGATTTTGCCGTTACCAACGCTCTTTTTACCAGCTGGATTGTGGTTGCCATAATTGCAATTCTTTCTCTAGCTTTGCGTTCAAAGCTCCGGGAGGTTCCGGGCAAACTGCAAAATATTTTTGAGATAGTTACCGAAGGTGCCCTGGGCCTCTGCGACCAGGTGACAAATGACCGCAGGCTTTCAATGAAAATTTTCCCGATAGCTATCTCGGTTTTCTTCTTCATTCTTATAAATAATTGGCTCGGGATTACCCCACTCGGAGGGTTCGGGCTTATAGAGACGGGTGAACACGGCAAAGTGTTTATCCCGTTTCTCCGCGGAGGCACAGCCGATATAAATATGACATTGGCGCTCGCGGTAATGGCCGTTATAGGCGCGAACGTATTTGGAATACTCTCTGTCGGGGCATGGAAAACACTGAACAAATATGTTAATCTGAAAGCACTCGGGCAGGTATTCACGAAAATACGCAAAGACCCGACGGTCGTAATAGTGGCTCCGATTACGTTCTTTGTGGGACTAATAGAAATAGCGGGAGAATTCGCGAAGGTAGCTTCGCTTTCTTTCCGTCTTTTTGGTAATATTTTGGCGGGGGAAGTCTTGCTCGCATCCATTGCCGCACTTGCCCCTTATGCCGCGCCTATTCCTTTTCTTTTTTTGGAGATATTGGTGGGAGTGATACAGGCTCTGATATTCTCGATTCTCTTGGTAGTTTACTTCACTATAGGAGCATCGGACCACGACCACGAGGAATCGCACGAACACGGAGAAAAAGTGCATGCGGTTGCCGTATAACAATATGACTTTTAATTTATTAGAAGTAGTCGAACATTATTAGTAGTAATTATAAAATAAGTATATGGAAACAGAAGTAGTAAACTCAGGTATACCTTTCGCAAAAGCAATCGTAATGGTTGTTGCCATGGCTCCTGCTATCTCGATCGGTTGGATTGGTTCAAAAGCCATGGAATCAATCGGCCGCAATCCTGAAGCAGCAAGCAAGATTCTTGTGCCTATGCTTTTGGCCTGCGCATTCGCGGAGGCAATCGCTATTTATGCTCTCGTTATCGCGTTCTCTATCTAGATTAGATTCTAGTTTCTAGGGTCTAGCTTCTAGAACCTAGTCACTAGCACCTAATAAAATTTTATGGATTCAATAATCTCGACATTTCACATAGATTGGAAAATAATAATTGCCCAGGCGGTAAATTTCGGAATTGTTTTCCTGGTTTTATATATGTTTGCCTTAAAGCCTCTTTCCAAGCTCATGAAGGAAAGAAGCGAAAAAATAGGCAAAGGCATAGACGATGCGAAGACCAATGCGGTAGTCCTGGCAAAGACCCAGGCCGAATACGACGAAGCGCTCATAAAAGCCAAGAGCGAAGCCAATAAAATTTTCCAGGACGGCAAGAAAGAAGCTGAAGCCAAAAAAGCCGCCATGCTGGAAGAAGCAAAGAAGGAAGTGGATGGCATTATCACAAACGGTAAAAAAATACTGGAAGCCGAGAAAGTAAAAATGGTAGACGACGCCAAAAAAGAAATAGTTGCCCTTACCATGCTCGCCACGGAGAAATTAATAAAGAGCAAGCAAGACGTAAATCATTTGTAATTAATATGGCCGCAATTTCCAACAATAACATAGCCCGCGCGATATATTTGGCAGTAAAGGAAAAATCCACTGCCGAGCAATCTTTACTTTTCCCAAAAATAGTCCGGTTTTTGGCCAGGAAAAAACTGCTTTCAAAGGCTCCCGACATACTCGCGCGCTTAAGCAAAATTATCAACGATGCCGAAGGAAAAGTGGCGGCGAAAATTTCCAGCGTGGAAAAAATAAAAGAAATGGATAAAAGAGAAATCAAGAAAAACCTGTCGAAACGTTATGGCGGCATGGAAGTCGTTTTAGAAGAAAGGCTGGATGAGAAAATACTGGGCGGATACAGAATAGAAGTAAACGACGAAGTGATAGATCTTTCAATGAAAAACAGAATCGGAAAATTACAAGAATATTTAACAAAAAGCTCATGAGCACAAACCATATTGTAGAAAATTTAAAAAAGGAAATAGAGAACTTTTCCGCTCAGATGAAAGTTGAAAAAGTCGGGAAAGTGCTGGAGCTTTTTGACGGCATAGCCAAAGTTTCCGGCTTAAGCGATATTAAGTCTTCGGAAATGGTTACTTTCCCGAACGGAGAAATGGGTGTGGCTCTAAACCTCGAAGACGATGCCATAGGTGTTATTATTCTTGGAGACTTTTCTAAAATCAGGGAAGGAGACGAAGTAAAGGCTACGGGGAGAATTTTGGAAGTTCCGGTTTCCGACAATATTTTAGGTCGCGCGGTAAATGCTATCGGCGTGCCGATTGACGGTAAGGGGGTGCTAAAAGCCGACAAAACTTATCCGGTAGAAAAAGTCGCCCCCGGAGTCGTTACCCGTCAGGGGGTAGACCAGCCGGTGGCTACAGGCATCAAGGTTATTGATGCGATTATTCCGGTCGGCCGCGGACAGCGTGAGCTCATAATCGGAGACAGACAAACAGGAAAAACTGCGATTGCCATAGACGCTATTTTAAACCAAAAAGGCCAAAACATGATATGTGTGTACGTTTCTATCGGGCAAAAAGATTCCAAGCTCCGCAAAATCGAAGCTCGCCTGGAAGCGGGAGGGGCGATGGAATATACGGTTATTGTTTCCGCCGGAGCTTCCGAGGCGGCGGCTCTGGCTTATATAGCGCCGTATACCGGAGTTTCTATTGCCGAATATTTTATGGACCAGGGGAAAGATGTGCTTATTATTTACGATGACCTTTCCAAGCACGCCGTCGCGTACCGTGAAATTTCCCTTCTTCTTAGGCGTCCGCCGGGCCGCGAAGCTTACCCGGGAGACGTGTTTTACCTGCACTCCCGCTTGCTCGAACGAGCCTGCAGACGCAATGAGAAGTATGGAGGAGGTTCCATTACGGCTTTTCCAATTATTGAAACTCAAGCGGGAGATATCTCCGCTTACATTCCAACCAACGTAATTTCCATTACCGATGGGCAGATTTTCCTTGAGACCGATTTGTTTTACAAAGGCATCCGTCCGGCCGTGAACGTCGGGTCATCCGTATCCCGTGTCGGTAGCTCCGCGCAAATAAAAGCAATGAAAAAAGTGGCGGGAACACTAAAGCTTGATTTGGCGCAGTTCCGGGAACTTGAAGCATTTTCCCAATTCGGTTCGGATTTGGATGATACCACAAAGCGTCAGCTTGAACGCGGGAAAAGAGCGGTGGAAGTATTGAAACAACTCCAGTATGCTCCCGTGAAAACCGAGCACCAGGTGGTAACTTTATATGCGCTTACCCGTGGGTATATGGATGATGTGGCTATAGACAGGATAAAAGAATTCGAGCAGGGGCTTATAGAGTACAGCGAACACAACGCAAAAGCTTTCTATAAGCAGGTCATCGAAAAGAAAATGTGGGATGATGCCGGCGAAGCGGATCTGAAAAAAGCGATAGAGGATTTCAAAAATACATTTAAATAAAAATCATGGCAGGCACAAAAGAGATTAAAAGAAGAATAAAGAGCGTAAAGAACACAAAGAAGATAACCAAAGCCATGGAGCTCGTGGCTGCTTCAAAGATGAAGCGCGCGGTTTCCAGTACCCTGGCGTCCCGCCTGTACGCTTCGTATTCCTCGGAAATCCTTTCCTCGGTTGCAAAAAATATAGAAAATTCCACGCATCCGTTTTTTAATCTACGAGAAGAGGGGAAAGTTCTTATTGTTCTAGTAACCTCAAACAGAGGGCTTTGCGGAGGATATAATTCTCAAATCATAAAAAAGACGCTTGTCATGTTAAAAGAGCTCGGTCAAAACGGCGAAGTTGACATAGTGACCGTGGGCAAAAAAGGCGACGTTGCCATGCGCAGGATTAACCAAAATATCACCGGAGTTTTTGCGGAAATGCCGGATATAAACATCCGTCTTTCAGATGTTATTCCTTTATCCAGGATTATAATGGATGAATATAAAAACTTCACATATAAAAAAATTTATATGGCGTATACGCAATTTGCTTCGGCCCTTGTGCAAAAACCAGCGATTGAGCAATTGCTCCCGATATCAAAACGGGAAGTTAAAGAGGCCGTGGAAAGTGCGCAAAAATCAGGCGAAAAGACAACGGATTATTTATTTGAAGGGGATTTTAACGAGTTAATAGAATCTTTAGCTGTTAAAATTACAAGAATGCAAATTTACCAGATGATTCTCGAATCGAATGCTTCGGAGCAATCGGCGCGGATGGTCGCAATGAAGAACGCGTCCGAAGCCTCCGGAGAAATGATTGAGGATCTGACTCTGGTATTCAACAAAGCGCGACAGGCGAACATTACCCGCGAAATTTCGGAGATAAGCGCCGGAATGGCCAGCGTGAGTTAGTAAAAAATTATCAATTATAAATTATTAAATTATAAAAAAATGAAAACAACAGGAACAATCAAGAAAATTATCGGACCGGTCGTGGATGTGGATTTCGGCGATGAGATTCAAAATCTCCCGGAGGTATATTCCGCGTTGGAGGTCACAAGAGACGGCCTGTCTGCGCAGGCAGGCAAAAAAATTGTTCTTGAAGTAGAACAGCATCTCGGAGGAGGAGTAGTGCGCTCGGTTGCGATGGATACGACTGACGGACTAGCGCGCGGCATGGAAGTTACGAATACGGGAGCGCCTATATCCGTACCTGTGGGCGCTTCTACGCTGGGGCGCATCTTTAACGTTCTCGGGGAAGCTATTGACGACCTGCCTGCGCAGGCAGGTGGCTTGTCACTTGAGAACTCTAAAAAACTGCCTATTCACCGACAGGCGCCATCATATGTGGTTCAGGCAACCAAAGTTGAAATTTTGGAAACAGGTATCAAGGTCATTGATCTCATCTGTCCGGTGTTGAAAGGAGGAAAAGTGGGACTTTTCGGAGGGGCGGGAGTAGGTAAAACTGTTGTCATCCAGGAGTTAATCCACAACATCGCCTCAAACCACGGAGGCTACTCCGTGTTTGCCGGAGTCGGGGAGCGTACCCGAGAAGGCAACGACCTTTATCATGAAATGAAAGAGTCCGGAGTGCTTTCGAAAGTAGCCATGGTCTTCGGGCAAATGAATGAACCGCCAGGCGCGCGTCTACGTGTGGCTCTTTCGGGACTCACTATGGCGGAGCACTTCCGTGACGCAGAAGGCAAAGACGTGCTTCTTTTTATAGACAACATTTTCCGCTTTACCCAGGCCGGGTCGGAAGTTTCCGCGCTCCTTGGGCGTATCCCTTCCGCGGTCGGTTATCAACCCACTCTTTCCACCGAAATGGGAATACTTCAGGAGCGTATTACATCCACTGACAAAGGTTCCGTAACTTCCGTCCAGGCGGTGTATGTGCCGGCTGACGACCTGACTGACCCTGCACCCGCAACCACATTCTCTCATCTCGACTCCACCGTGGTTCTAAACCGCTCTCTTTCCGAAATCGGTATTTACCCGGCAGTAGATCCTCTCGACTCATCTTCCACCATACTTGACCCTAACATCGTAGGCAAAGAACACTATGCGGTTGCCCGTGAAGTTCAGCGTGTGTTGCAGCGATACAAAGATTTGCAGGACATTATAGCCATCCTTGGAATGGAAGAACTTTCCGAAGCGGACAAGGAGCTAGTGGGCCGCGCCCGCAAGATTCAAAAATTCCTTTCCCAGCCATTTTTTGTGGCGGAAGTATTTACCGGTACTAAAGGGCAGTACGTCCCGCTCAAAGAAACAATCCGCTCATTCAAGGAAATTTTAGACGGCAAGCATGACGATAAATCGGAAGGAGATTTTTATATGAAGGGAGCACTTTAAAATTTTGGAATAGCTTCTCTCGAAAAGCAATCTGTCTCCGCAAGCTTGCGGAGCGAACTGCTCGGCTCGACAGCCTGCGCAAGGCTTTTCTTAAGAACTATTCCAAAATTTTAACAAAAATCTATGGCAAAACAATTAAAACTAAAAATAGTAACACCGGAAAGATTAATCCTGGAAGAGGTAGTTGACCAGGTTAGCCTGCCTACAACGCTCGGAGAAATTACCATACTGCCAGACCATATTCCGCTTATTACGGAATTGAAGTCCGGTGACGTGGTTGCATTTAAAGGCGGGGAACACGTGCCCGTAGCCGTCGTCGGCGGGTTCTTGGAAGTTAAGAAGGGCGAAGATGGTGTGACGGAAGTCGCGGTACTGGCTGATTTTGCAGAACACGTAGGAGAACTTTCGGAAGAAAAAGTAGAACAAGCAAAACTGCGCGCGGAAGAGCTGAAGAAATTGATGGAAAACAAAGAACAAGTTGACTTTGAGCACTTTGAAGCGGAGCTGGAGCGCTCTCTTACGCGCGTAAAAATCGCGGACAAGTGGCGTACTAAAAAATATAGAAAATAACAAAACAAACTTTTAATAAGGAAGAGAAACATTGATTGACAAAAGCTATATTATATGATATAATTCCCAGGAAATCTAGCGAGAGGGGCTAATTTTGTGGCCGCTTTCAAAAAAATTTTGTTGTTTAACAATTTGCCTGGGAGGGCGATTGCAATGAAAGGTTTACTTGTGTGCGTTTTGCTGACAGCGGCAATCGCATTGTCCGCGCAGACTACGATCAAACGGCGGGGACTTCCTGTGAAGCCGGTTAACCCCGCGCCCGCAACAAAGCCCGCAAAGCCGAAACCCGCAGCGCCCAAACCCGCGCCCGCAACAAAGCCCGCAAAGCCGAAACCCGCAGCGCCCAAACCCGCGCCCGCGGAGAAGCCTGCGAAACCCAAAGCTGCATCGCCCTGCGCGCCAAAAGCCGCGAATCCGTCTGTTCAAGGGTCGGCGCTTCGTGGCTGGATGGTAATTCTCGACCCTGGCCATGGAGGCAGGGACGGAGGATCCACAGGCATATTTAATGGGCAGATGGTCGTAGAAGACGAGTACGTCTACGACGTCGCTCTCCGAGTCGATCGTCTGATCAAGGCTCGGGGAGGCCTGTCTTTTCTTACTCTTCACGACAAGAAGACAGGGATAAGGTCGTGGAGAGCCCAGGAAGTATTCCCGGACGAACGACATGAGACCTTTGCGGGTCAATCGTCAATTGCTCGGTCAGGAACTCGGGGTCTGAACCAGAGGCTCGCATATGGCAACGCCATGAGCCGAAAGTACCCCAAGTACAAGCAGGCTTGGATTTCCATCCATTTCGACGTCGTAGGTACCAAGAAGGACGTCGAAGGGGTTAGGATTATTAAGTCTGCCGGCAGCAACGGGCTTGCCCAGGCTCTAGGGTGCTCGTTCGGGAAGTCTAGCCGTTTGCGGGACATCAATCCCGTTGTTGTAAACGGCGATCCGCGTTTCGGAATCAGAAATCTCTGGATCCTCCGAGGTGGGAACAAAATCCAAGAGAAAGTTTTGGTCGAACTCGGCAATTTCAATAATACGACTGACGTGTGGCGGGTCCGAAACCCAGTTACACGTGAGGCGTATGCCTTGGCAATTGTCGAGGCGTTGGAGGGGATGAAATGAAATTCACCCACCCCCCTATGCCAGGTGGGAGAATCCTGGCAAAACTAAAGGCGTCAAACAACCATGTTGACGCCTTTACTATTTCTCTTATATAATGAATAAATTGATGTCTAAATTTTACGTAGTTGCTACCCCGATAGGCAATATGGGGGATATAACCCTTAGAGCCGTTGAAACGCTAAAAAGCGTAGATTTAATATTGTGCGAGGATACTCGCGAGACAAAAAAACTTTTATATAAATACAATATTCACAAGCCGACTATGAGCTATCATGCTCAGAGTAAGATTGCCAAAACCGATAAAATTTTTGAATTATTAAAGGCAGGGAAAGACCTGGCTCTGGTATCAGACGCCGGCACGCCGGGGATATCCGACCCGGGAGCCCTGCTCGTTTCCCAAATAAAAGAAGAATTTAAAGATAGAGTACAGGTCATACCGGTTCCGGGAGCCACCGCCCTCATAACAGCGCTATCCGGTTCCGGGTTACCTACCCATGAATTTACTTTTTTGGGATTTTTGCCGCACAAAAAAGGAAGAGAGACACTGTTTAAGGAAATGGCCGTGTCGAAAAGAACGATGGTCTTTTACGAATCCCCGCATAGAATTTTAAAGGCCTTGGAGGCGCTTCTAAAATTTTGCCCAGATAAGAAAGTCTGTGTCGCTCGCGAGCTTACCAAAATATACGAGGAATTTAAGACGGGCGTTCCAGGAGAAGTTCTGGAATACTACAGAGCAAATCCGGACAAACAAAGAGGAGAGTTTACTGTCATAGTTGCTTAACAGTAGTTAAGTTAATTCTATGTGTGGTAGGTAATTCTTGCGAGTGAGATAGTACCAAGCTAGTAGCAATACGATTATTACTATGATTGCCGGGTGCACTGGGGACAACAATCTGGACATTTCCCACAAGTTTACCCAGTTTACGGAAACATAGCCGCTTACGGTCTCTATATTATCCGTAAAACTTACATCTTCTTTTTTAATCCCGGCGAGCTCTAGGTTTACATCGCTGATTTGATTTTTAAGGCTTCCGCTGCTTGCGGCATAAATGCTGTTTTCAGAGTTCAAGTTCTGCTGTAATTGTATTTCTCTTTGGGATAAATTCAGTTCCCGGTTTCGCAAAGTGGCAAGTTTACTTGAATCCGATGTTGAAGATATTTCCGCTCTTACCAATATGAGTTCGGCACGTGTATCCGTTAACTCTTTCTGGATAGCGTTTACGGTCGCTCCATGTTTAGCATTTAGGTCTTTTTGCTTTCGCTCTAGCTCTGAGAGAAGGTCGCTTGCGGTTTTGGTGCGTTCTTCAATAGACTGTTTTTGGCCTAGAAGATTCTGTGATGAAGTATTTTCTGTGATTAATTTTTCATGGGTGATGTCCTCGATTGCGTCTTTAAAATCGTTAAAATTTGTTTTTGGAACCACGAAATTAACATATGCGTATCTAGCGGATTCGTTGATGTTGTCAATCCTGCCGTCGGCATCATTTATGGCGCTTTTCACATCTTTCATTACTTCTTTTACGTCCCGGGTTTTTATGTCGGCTCCGTAAGCTACTTTCATGAACTCCCTGGTGTCTTTCACGGACGAGCTTTCGTATTGGCCTGGGTATACACTTGGCATAGACGCGGACTGGGGCATTAGCGCACTATCGGACCCCGACATTTTTGAAAGAGTATTTTGAATCATATACCTCGGACTTCGTCCGCTTAGCATAATAAATATAAATATCAATATCAACACAGCAAAAACGATACCCAACCTTTTTCTGGATATTTTTAAAACCTTCCTGGTTCTTGTTTCCATGTAATTAAGTAATATTACTTATAATAAAGAATTGTATCATGTAACTCCTTTTTTGGTGCAAGGGCGCATTTTTATAGCAAATCTTCAGGGTCAACGAGTATTTCGAAAGAAGGGGGAAGAGAAAGTAATTTGGATAACAGGTTTTCATCTATAGATGAACCGCCGGATATGTCGGGCACAGACCATTTTTTTGGTTCAATTTTTATCAAGGCGTTTGTAACATACTTGCCTTTAAGGCGCGCCACAAATCCGCTGAAAATTTCCGGAGAATATTCTTCAAACATCTCGCTTAAAATTTTCCTTGCTCTCTTTGTTTGTTCTTTGTCGCCCAAGTGCGTTATTTTTATAAAACGTTTAAACGGAGGATAATTCATTTTTTTTCTGTCATCAAGTTCCGAGCGCACAAAAGGCATCAGGTTGCCCGACTTGATGCCTGAGATAGCACCGCCCTTTTCGTTTTTTGTCAGTATGGTTAATTTCTTTTCGGTAATGTTGACCATTCCGAGCACAATTTGAATAATTTTTTCGCTCATTTTGAAGTTTGGTATGCTCCAGAGAGAATCAAACGAAGCGATAACCGATAATGGCACTTTGTTTTTGAAATAGAAAAAGGCCATTTCGGTGCCCACGAGTATTGATCCCGGGCTATCTTCGAACTCCTTCATGATTTTTTTTGCTCCGGAGGCTGTTTTCGCCGACTCCTTGTCCAGCTTGAATATGGGTGTTTTTGGGAAAGTTTTTCTAAGCTCTTCTCTCACCGTATCCGTGCCTATACCGAGAGGCATTAAATTCCAGCTGCCGCAATGTTTGCACGCAACGTCTCCGTCAGCTTCCTCCGCGCATCTATTACATACAAACATTCTTTTTTTACCCTGGTGCGACAGATAAAGCACAAGAGGAGATCCGCATTTTTCACAGCTTACCGTCTCTCCGCAATCTCTGCATACCGTCATGGTAGCTAGGCCCTTGCGCAAGGAAAAAATAAAGATGCTTTTTTTATCTGAAAGCGCCCGCCTTATTTCTTCGGTGCTTCTTTCGTTAAATATTCTGAATTTATTATTTTCGTCCGCTTCTTTTCCAGTTATTTCGATATTTTGGGAAAAATCGATTCTGTATGAAAGAGGATGGAGTGGGTGCAAGTTGTCCGTGTCGATTCTACCGATGGTTTCAAAGCGCAGCATTTCGTCCGCGATTATCAGCTTCGCGTTTATTTTGGAGGCAAAAATTTCCACCATAATTCGCAGGTCCAGATGCGGACGGCGGATTGTCTTGAAAGCGCCGGAATTCTCATGTTCAAGTATTATGGTGCCGATGTCTTTCTTTGGCACGGATAGAAAATTTGCCGTCGCCAGTATTAGCACCGGATGTGTAGAAGTAATTATTTTTTCATAAGTCGCTAGTATTTTCTTGTCGCTGATTCCGCTGTGTAGGGAAAAGGTGAACGGCTCAATGCCTTTCGCGAGCTCCAGCTTTAATCCCTCTATATCGGACTCGGTAGGTAAAACCATAAATATGGATTTACCTCTCGCGAATGATTCCCTGACCATTGTTTTGTAGACGGATATGCGGTCGGGCATCGGGTATTGCAGAAGCAGTTTTTCGGTTCTGATGTTTTGCTCCGTTCCATCCAAGGACTTCTCGCCATTTTTTATTTTAGACAGCTTGTCGTAATTTTCAATAAAAATATTCGGGATTAGAGAAGTAATCGTATTATTGTTGTTTTGTGCGAAATATCTGCTTGTTTCCCAGATTGCTTCCGTGAACTCTGTTCGGAAGACAGACGGACCTTTATCTTCGGTAACTTTCTTCAGGTTAAAGTTCATTCCCTTGATATCACTTTTTGACTCTTTTAACTCTTCGGAAGAAGTCACAAGGGCCAGGGTTTTTTTATTTCGGAGAGGTACGTACACAATGTTGCCGGCCGGGATGTTAAGGCCGGTAAAGTAAGTCAGGTCGCCCTTGAGCAGTCCCTTTTTTAATGGTATTACCGATATGATTTTCATGTTTTTTTTGGCACTTTTATTCTAGCATAAATATGCTATATTTCTTTTATGGCATTTTTTTCACGAAAGCTGGGTATAGACTTGGGAACCGCAAATACGCTGGTGTTTGTCCCGGGCAAAGGGATAGTCTTGAACGAGCCTTCGGTGGTTGCCGTCTCGGAACAGGACAACAAAATTCTCGCGATAGGCTTTGAGGCAAAGGACATGATTGGAAAGACGCCCGACAATATCATCACTTATTGCCCTATGAAAGATGGCGTTATTGCCGACTACCGGGTCACCGAAGCAATGCTTCACTATTTTATAACCAAGGCCATGGGCAAGTTCAGTTTTTTCAAGCCAGACGTAATGGTTTCCGTGCCGGCGGGAGTAACTTCTACCGAGCGACGCGCGGTCATAGAAGCGGCTATCCGCGCCGGGGCAAAAAACGCGTACGTGGTTAAGGAGCCCATTTTGGCGGCAATAGGGGCGGGGATTCCGATTTACGAATCAAAAGGTTACATGGTGGTGGATATTGGCGGCGGGACTACCGACGTGGCAGTCATATCGCTCGGAGGAATCGTGGCGTCCACTTCCGTAAAATTTGCGGGGAATAAAATTGACCAAGCAATAGCTGATTACATAAAAAAAACATTCAATCTGGCTATTGGTGACAGGACTGCCGAAGAAGTAAAAATAAAAATAGGCGCGGCTGTGCCGCTGGAAGAAGAACTACGGGTAACCATAAAAGGCAGGGATTTCATCCAGGGCCTGCCTAGGAGCGCGCAGGTAGGAACCAATGAAATAGTAAAAGCCATAGACGCCGAGCTCAGGCAAATCATAAAAGCGATAAAGGATGTTCTTCAGGAGACCCCCCCAGAGCTAGCTTCCGACATAATTGACCACGGCATAATCATGACCGGCGGGTCTTCTCAGCTTAGAAATCTAACCGATTTGGTTTATCGAAAAACCGGAGTAAAAGCAACTTTAGCCGAAGATCCTTTGTTTTGCGTGGTCAAGGGCACGGGAATCGCCTTGGACCACCTGGATGTTTACAAAAAAACAGTTTTAAGCAAGAAATAGAATTAGGTGCTAGGGACTAGCTGCTAGTTTCTAGAACCTATGAACCTAGAACCTATGAACCTAATCCAAAAGCATTTTAATAAAGAGAGTCTCCATCATGCCTATCTCATAGAGGGTAATCGCGATGAGGTTGTGCCCGAAGTTTTTGAATTTCTAAAAACTTTAAAAATAAGCACCGAAGGAAATCCCGACCTGGTTAACATAACAATCGACAATTTTAAAATCGATGAAGCCCTGGAGCTACGCGGCATGTCAGTAGATAAAAGTTTTTCCTCGGCAAAAAAGATATTTATTGTTTGCGCGAATACTATATCGCTTGATGCAGAAAATGTTCTCCTTAAAATGTTTGAAGAGCCGAAAACTGATACGCATTTCTTCCTGATAGTGCCCGATAAGAATACCCTGTTAAAAACACTTCTCTCCAGATTTTACGTAATTTCCCCTATCCCGGGGATAGGGGAAGAATCCAAAGAAGCCGAAGCTTTTATCGCGATGTCCGTTTCAAGCAGGATCGATTTTATAAAAGAACTGCTGATTGAGCCTGAGGAAGAAGACACGGAAGGTAATGAAATTGTGGTGCTAGATTCCGCGCGTTCTAAAGCTCTAAAATTCTTAAATGCTATTGAGCAGGCCTTACATAGCAAGTTGTTAAAAAATTATGCCGGTTCATCCCTTTCCGGGTTACCGGATGGGTCCCACACCGATCCTAATTTTTTAACAACTTGCTTCGCACATTTTTTCAAAGTTCGCGAGTTTTTGAGGATGCCGGGGAGTTCCACTAAAAGCCTCATGGAAGGGGTGGCCCTTGTAATCCCGAATTTTTAAAATTAATTTTTTCGTGATACAATACCTTCATGCAATATAATTTTTCCAACTTCAAAGCCGAGCTCAAAAAAGTAGAGGAATTTTTAAGCAAGGAATACAGCCAGCTTAATATTGGCCGTGCATCGCCCATGGTGCTAGACGGTATTTCCGTAGAATCATACGGCTCATTTGTGGATTTAAAAAACGTAGCTTCCGTTTCCATCGAAGACCCCAAAACGCTTCGTATTGCGCCTTGGGACAAGGGGCAGATTAAAGGAATTGAAAAGGCCATAGTTGGTGCAAACCTGGGGCTGTCTGTCGCAACCGATGATATGGGTATCAGGGTTATTTTCCCACAGCTTACGACCGAGACACGGCAGACACTTGTGAAAGTTTTAAAAGAGAAGTTGGAAGATGCCCGCATTACCGTTAGGCGCGAACGTGAAAGTGTCCTCGAAGACGTTGACCAGAAAGAGAAAGAAGGGAAAATGACCGAAGATGATCGTTTTCGCGCAAAAGAAGAACTGCAAAAAATTACAACCGAGACAAACGGCAATCTCGAAGCTGTTTTTGAAAAGAAAGAGAAGGAAGTGATGGGTTAATATATGAGCATTGTAATTTTTATAATAATTTTATTGGTCTTGGTTTTAGTCCATGAATTCGGGCATTTTTTTAGCGCGAAAAAATTCGGGATCAAGGTTGAAGAGTTCGGGTTCGGGTTCCCGCCCAAATTGTTTGGCATTAAAAAAGAGGAGACGGAATACACTTTTAACTTGTTGCCGCTTGGAGGTTTTGTGAAAATATTCGGAGAGAATCCGGATGACGAAAATACCAAAGGGCCCGAAGCCAATCGAAGTTTTGTGAATAAACCCAAATGGCAGCAAGCTGTAGTTCTTTTCGCCGGGGTTTTTGCCAATTTTTTACTGGCGTGGCTTTTATTTTCTGTAGGTTTTATGTCCGGACTTCCGACATCCGCAGGGAGCGAACCGGCGGGTTACCAATTATCCGATGTTCATCTTATCGTGGTATCTGTAGCTCCCGATTCTCCGGCAGAAAATGCTGGATTGAAAACAGGCGATAAAATAAATTCGGTATTGATACCCGAATCTTCCAACAGCGCTGATTTTATTCAAAACCCTACCGCCCTAGACCTGCAGAAGCTTATAGCAGGAAGAGGCAGCCAAGATTTTAACTTAGCTATAAATTACACCAGAGCAGGCGCGGAAGACATGGTAATTATGAAACCGGCCCTCGTGGACGGAAAACAACACATAGGCATTTCCATGGATATGATAGGAACGGCCAAACTGCCCTTTTTTAGGGCGCTTTTGGAAGGAGCCCGCCTGGACTGGCATGTGACAAAAGGTACCGCCGTGGGGCTTTATACGCTTATAACAGAGGGTATACAAGGTAAGGGTGACTTTGCCACTATTGCGGGGCCGGTAGGCATGGTAGGCATAGTCGGGGATGCTTATGAATTTGGTTTTGTTTATCTTCTTTCCTTTGCAGCGCTTATTTCCGTTAATTTGGGAATCATAAACTTGATTCCGTTTCCGGCTCTGGACGGAGGCCGGCTTCTCTTCTTGTTGATTGAAAAAATAAAAGGCTCGCGGATTAACCCAAAAACCTCGAACGCCTTAAACATGGCCGGTTTTTTTGTTTTGATATTACTGATGGTTATCGTCACATACCACGATGTGGTTAAATTGTTTTAGCTAAATCATGCAACCAGAGACAAAAAACTGTCAAAAATGCAAAAAAGATTTTACTATCGAGCCGGACGACTTCGGTTTTTATGAAAAAATAAAAGTTCCTCCGCCCACATTTTGCCCGGATTGCCGGTTTAAAAGAAGGCTGGCAAGTAGCAACGAGCGCTCTCTTTTTAAACGTAAATGCGACCTATCCGGTAATGATATATTCAGTATGTATCCGGCGGATGCGCCTTTCCCGGTGTATAACACCGATGACTGGTATTCCGACAAATGGGATCCGTATGAGTACGGCATGGACTACGATTTTTCCCGTCCTTTTTTTGAGCAATTTCAAGAATTATTAAACAAAGTGCCCAAAATGGCTCTCGTGCGACAAGGATTGTCGATCAACAGCCCGTACGTCCACAGAGTTACGGATCCTAAAAACTCATATATGGTTTTTCGCGCCACCGGCCCTATAGACTCGTTGTATTCATATACCGTAGAAAAACTCAAGGATTCGAGCGATATCGGCTGGTCTATTAACATGGAACTTTCTTACGAATGTCTCAATTGTGAAAACTGTTACAACATTAGATTTTCACAAGAAAGCGTAAATTGTCGCGATTCTTCTTTTCTTTACGCTTGTCGTAATTGTTCCGATTGCGTTGGTTGTGTCAATCTTACCAATAAACAATTTTGTATTTGGAACGAACAATACACGAAGGAGGCTTATTTTGAAAAATTAAAGGAGCTCGGGCTCAACACTTTTTCTGGGATAGAGAAAGCCAAACTGGAATTTGAAACTTTTAGAAAAAAGTTTCCCCAAAAGGCGGTCAACTCTATAAAGTCTGAAGATGTTTCAGGTAATTGGTTTTCCAATTGTAAAAATGTCCACCAATCTTTTGACTGTATAAATATTAGGGATGGAAAATATCTTTACTCTGTTTTTAACGCGCAGGATTGTCGAGATTACTGGGAGTGGGGTAACAACTCGGAACTCATGTATGAGTCAGAAAATTGCGGGATAAATGACTCGCGAATATTCTTCTGCACTCAATGCTGGACTGGAGCTCACGACCTTTTTTACTGCGATTCCTGTCCGGGCGCAGGCTTTTGTTTCGGTTGTGTAGGCTTAAAGAAGGGCGAATATTCTATTTTAAATAAAAAATATAGCAAAGAAGAATATGAAACGATGGTAGAGAAAATAAAACAACAAATGATGCAAATACCGTATACAGACAACATGGGGCGAGAATACAGGTTTGGCGAACATTTTCCGGACGAACTTTCAACCTTTCCATACAATGAAACAGCCGCATACGATTTATACCCCCTAACCAAAGAAGAGGCAATTGCTCAGGGTTATAAATGGAGAGACAGAGAAAAAAGAAATTATGAGACCACGATTAAAAGCGCAGACTTACCTGAAACCATAGGTGAGGTCAGTGACGAAATTTTAAAAGAGGTGATTGAGTGTGGAGAAAAAGACAGCCCGTTTTCCGTAGGTGCATTCCGAATCACCTCAAACGAACTGGCTTTTTACCGCAAAATGAATTTGCCACTACCGCGGGTTTGCTTTGACGTACGGCACATGCGCCGGCTTGCCAAACGGCCACCGTTAAAATTAATAAAACGTAATTGTGACAAATGTAGCGTGGAAGTGGAAACCGTTTATACGAAAGAACACTCACCGATTATTTATTGCGAAGCATGTTATAAGCAGGAAGTATATTAGTAGCATCATATTTAGACGGTCGTCAAAAAATTGTGCGATAAAAAATGAAACCCGAAACTAAAACACATTCGACAAGCTCAGTACAAGTCTGCCAAAACTGCAAAAAAGACTTTATTATTGAGCCAGACGATTTCGGCTTTTACGAAAAAATAAAAGTCCCGCCACCGACCTTTTGTCCAGAATGTAGGATAAAGAGAAGATTGAACTGGCAGGGGTACAGAATTTTTTATAAAAGAAAATGTGACTTTACTGGAGAAATGATTATTACCACTTATCATCCCGATTCCCCCTATAAAGTTTATCGGCAAGACATTTGGTGGTCCGATCAGTGGGATCCCAAAAGTTATGGCAAGGAAATAGACTGGAGCCGTCCGTTTTTGGAACAGTTTAAGGAGCTAATGTTAGAAGTACCTCATGCTTCACTCGCCACTGTTTATTCCACGATGGTACGAAGTGATTACTGTAACGCTGCTTCGGCCTGCAAGGATTGCTATTTATGTTTTAGAATCACAGGAGGAGAAAATAGTGCTTATCTAAATACAGTGGTTGACGGAAAGAATTCTCTTGATTGTTCATTTTTAAATCATTGCGAACTTTCGTATGGGTCAGTAAATATTAATAAATGTTATCAAACTTTTTTCTCACAAGATTGTACCGAATGTCATAACATATGGTTCTCAAGAGACCTTGTAGGGTGTTCTGATTGTGTGGGTTGTATCAATTTGCGCATGAAGCAATATTGTATTTTTAATAAGCAATACACAAAAGAAGAATATCACAGAAAATTCGCAGAGTTAGACTTCGGTACTTTTGAAGGTATAAAGAAATTTCAAAAACAAGCTGAGGAGTTTATGGAAACTCAACCAAGAAAGCAATTCCGTGGGATTAAAAATGTTAATGTTTCTGGTGAGTACATATCAAACTCAAAAAATGTTCATGATTCTTACTTATTCTCAAATGGGGAGGATTTACGTTACTGCCAATTTCTAAAAAGCGGAGGAGCCACTTCGTCATATGATTGGTCTTTCTTTGGGGACAAATCAGAGTTGATGTATGAATGTTGTTGGTGCGGATTGGACTCAAGCAATGTAAAATTTAGTGCCTGGAATTACTATAATCAAAATGTTGAGTACTGTTTTGGCTGTCATCATTCCCGAAACCTGTTTGGGTGTGTAAATATGCCAAAGGGAGAATATTGTATATTAAACAAGCAATATACAAAAGAGGAATATCTTATGACTGTGGAAAAAATTAAAAAACAAATGAAGGAAATACCTTACGTAGACAAGATTGGAAGAAAATATTTTTACGGCGAAATGCTTCCGGCAGAGCTTGCCCCTTGGTATTACAATGAAGCGACGGCATATGAATGGTTTCCAATAACAAAAGAAAAAGCTGTTAAAGAAGGCTTTAATTGGAGAGATCCAGACCCTAAAGAATACCAAGAATCAACGACTCAGATTCCTGAACACATAAAAGACGTAAAAGATGAAATTCTTGAAGCAATTTTAAAATGCAAAGATTGTGGAAAAAACTATAGACTCATAAGAATGGAGCTAGAATTTCTACGAAGGTTTAACCTTCGTATACCATTGAGCTGCCCTTTGTGTCGTGACAGAACTAGAATTCAGTCGTTAAATCCAATGACTATTTTTAATAGGAAATGTGCAAAATGTGGAATTGAAATTCAAACTTCTTACGCGCCTGATCGGTCGGAGATTGTATATTGCGAAGCATGTTATAAGCAGGAAGTATACTAAAATATGAAAACGAAACACATTCGGCAGGCTCAGTGCAAGTTAGTTCACGAAATCAGGGCGGTAAAAAATAAAAAAGAACTTGCTAGCCTGATAAAAGCGCAAAGAATAAGCGAGCGGGTACTCACGGATGCAGTAAAAAAACTGAAAGAAGGCATAAGCGAGCTTGAAATCGCGAATTTTATTAAAAAATCTTTCGCGAAACACGGAGCGCCAATATTGGCATTCCCGCCTATTGTCGCTTTTGGAAAAAATACCGCGAATATCCACCACGAACCTACGGGCTCAAAGTTGAAAAAAGGAGATACGGTAATGTTTGATATAGGCTGCACAGTAAACCACTACTGTTCGGATATGACCCGCACGTATTTTTTCGGCAAGAAAGACAATAAGACAAGCGCCAAGCAGAGAAAAATTTACATTATGGTAGAAAAGGCGCAAGAGATGGCAGTTAAAAAATTACAGAAAGGAGAGCGAAGAGCGAAAGTTATAGATAAAACTGCAAGAAATTTTTTAGCAAAAAAATATAAAAATAATTTCAAGCATGGCCTTGGGCACGGCGTCGGCACTGTCATTCACGAATGGCCTTTCTTCGGACCAAAAAGCGAAGACACAATTCCTGCCGGGTGCGTAATGACCGTGGAGCCGGGAATATATTTAAAAGGCTTTGGCGGCGTACGCATAGAAGACATGTATCTAATAACCAAAAAAAGCTGTAAAAAAATGACAAATGTGCCAAGCAGCCTGAAAAGTGCGATTTTGCGATAAGTACGGTATACTCTAAAAACCTGTCCCGTACTAAATTTTTGATTACGGAACATAAAGATAAAGATTATTATTAAAATTTTAGTACTGGGATGTCAAAAAAGAAGCTTAAAATCGGGGTTCTGTTCGGAGGCAAATCCGCCGAGCATGAAGTCTCGCTCCAGTCCGCGCGAAATGTCATCGAAGCTCTGGATAAAAATAAATATGAAGTAGTGCCTATTGGCATCACCAAAGAAGGAAAATGGTTACTTAGTAATATCTCGAATTATCTTTTAAACAGCAATAATCCGAAACTAATCAAACTAAATAAGTCGAACAAAGAAGTCGCGCTTTACGCTGAAGGGCACGGCAATCTTGCCGTACCTGGGGGTAATTCGAAAGAGCAGAAAAAGATAGATGTTATTTTCCCGGTGATGCATGGGCCTTTCGGGGAAGATGGCAGCATGCAAGGACTGCTTAAGCTGACGGGCATTCCTTATGTGGGCGCCGGAGTCTTGGGCTCCGCTGTCGGCATGGATAAGGAGGTTATGAAAAGGCTTCTCCGGGACTCGGGTATTCCTATCGGCAAATTTATTACCGTCAGAGCGGGGGATAAAATAAGTTTTGTGAAAGTAAAAAAAGAGCTAGGACTGCCGGTATTCATCAAGCCCGCGAATATGGGTTCGTCAATAGGAGTAAGCAAGGCGCGAAATGAAATTGAGTTTAAACAAGCTCTCCGGGAAGCCTTCAAATACGATACGAAGATACTTGTTGAAGAATTTATAGACGCGAGGGAAATCGAATGCGCTGTTTTGGGCAACAGCCGGCCAATCGCATCTGTCCCCGGGGAAATCATCGCTAACCAGGAATTTTATTCTTATGATGCGAAATACATAGATGAAGGCTCCGTCGCCGTCATCCCTGCCAAATTAGACAAGAAAATCACAAGAAAAGTGCAGGAGCTCGCGCTCCGAACTTTTCAGGTTTTGAGTTGTGAAGGAATGGGCCGGGTAGACTGCTTTTTAAAGAAGAACGGAGACGTGCTCGTAAACGAGATAAACACTATTCCAGGCTTTACCGATATCAGCATGTATCCGAAGTTGTGGGAAGCGACCGGCATTCCGCAGAGTCAGCTTCTCGATATGCTCATAAATCTTGCCGTAGAGCGTTTTGATAAAGAGCAAAAATTAAAAACTAAAAACTTCGGTGTAATAAGATGAGCAACATTTCCAAAAATTCAAAAAGCGATAAGCCCATCGGAGTCTTTGATTCCGGGGTGGGCGGACTTTCCGTACTGAAAGAAATAAAAAAAATACTCCCCAACGAAAATTTCGTGTTTTTGGCGGACCAGCTGTATGTGCCGTACGGAGAAAAGACGAAAAAACAACTGATAGACCGCTGCGTAAAAATAACCGATTTTTTTATAAAAAACCACGACATAAAAATGATGGTGGTGGCTTGCAACACCGCGACTTGTGGCGCGATTAACGAGCTCCGGGGGAAATACGCATTTCCCATTGTGGGCACCGTGCCCGCGGTCAAGCCCGCGAGTCTGATGACAAAAAGCGGAACCATCGGAGTCATTTCCACACCCTCAACCTCCAAAAGCATAATGCTAAAAAATATTATCAAAGAAGACTGCAAAGGCATAAACATTCTGAATATCGGCTGTAAGAATCTCGAGAACGCGGTAGAGGAAGGAGACTTATATAGCCCAAAAGTTAAAAAATTGATGCAGAAATATTTAAAAGCCGTAAGCGAATCGAAGGCGGACTACCTGGTCCTGGGCTGCACGCATTACCCATTTCTGAGAGAGCCTATAAGTAAAATACTGCGTCCGGGCATAAAGTTGCTCGATAGCGGGGGAGCAATAGCAAAGCGCACCAAAGTGCTCCTTACGGCTAAAAACATGAAAAACAAAGAGCGGGTAAAGGGTAAAACGGCTTATTTTACCACCGGCAAATCAGCGAAATTCTCAAAAGTAGCCTCAACTCTACTAAAAGCCAAAATAGGGAGCAAAACCGTAAAAATATAAGATAATCAAAGCTAAATTTGCCTTTTAACAACTTTTATACTAATATATACCCATGTCACAAGATAGGCTTATAAAGCTGGCGTGCGGTACTTGCAAAAGGATAAATTACTGGTCCAGTAAGAACAAGAAACTCGTCACAAAAAAGATTGAGCTTCAAAAATTCTGCAAATGGTGCAAGAAGAAGACCAAGCACAAGGAGGCAAAGAAATAACTTCTAATTTCGGCCTTATTCTGCTATACTAAACCAGCAATAAATTTTTTATTTATTGCCTGTTCTTTTTAATGGAATGCGTTTATTTTTAATTTACGCGTTCCTGTGCTCTGCCGGGCAGGCCGAAAGGCCCGCTTTGGCGGGGTATGGGCGATTAGTTAAGTGGTATAACTTCGGTCTCCAAAACCGATGTCGGGAGTTCGATTCTCTCATCGCCCGCAATGAAAAAATATTTTACATTTAATTCAGTAATGCAGATTTGCTTGGTCTTTTTTACATCATTAGGATTTTTACTAACGGGACTAAAACTACCACAGTATGGTTTGATTTCTAATTTGATTGGGGAAATTTTTTGGATTTATGCTTCATATAAAGCATGGAAAAAAGCTGACCAAGTTGGAATGTTTATAAATACAGTTATAATTTCTGTGGTTTTATTAATGGGAGTTATTAATTACTGGTTTTTGAAATAAATTCATGGAAGATAGAATCCGAAAACTTGAAGAAGAAATAAAAATAATTAAGGCTCGAAACCTGAAAGTTGAAGGGGACAAGGGCTGGGAAGTTAGCGCAACCCGGAGGCTTTTCATAGCCGTAAGCACTTATATCGTAGCGGGGATTTGGCTAGTTATGATTCACGACACTTTCCCTTGGCTGAAAGCTTTTGTTCCGGCCGCTGGTTATTTGCTTTCAACCGTGTCACTACCTGTTATAAAAAAGTGGTGGATTAAAAATAACGTTGGAAATTAATTTATGGAAAACAATCAACAGGTAGAAACAGAAAAAGAAAAACTAGCCAGAACTAAAAGACTCAGGAACGAGTTTTTTGAGTTCCTGAAAGAATACAAAGTGCTTTCTCTAGCCATAGCTTTTATCATGGGCGGCGCGAGCACCGGCCTCGTGAGCTCGCTCGTAAACGATGTGATAATGCCGATATTCGAACCGCTGATGGCTGCGCAGTGGCGAGAGGCTATTTTAACCATTGGCCCCGTACATATTGTTTACGGAGCCTTTTTGGCCCAGCTCGTCAACTTTACTATTCTGGCGCTGATTGTTTTTATTGTGACCAAGAAAATTTTGAAAACAGAAAGAGAAGAAAAGGCAAAATAATTTGTCGCTTAGTGCAAATAAAAAACGTTATTTATTACTGTTTGAATATTTCGAAAGCGTAATTTACTATAGCAAGCACTATAGCAAAGACAAATGCGGACCAGAAACTCGAGACATCAAATCCGGGGACAATGGAGCTCGCCAACATCACCAGAAGAGCGTTTATGACCAGTACGAAAAACCCCAATGTAAAAATCGTCAAAGGTAAAGTTAAGACGATAAGGAGCGGGCGCAGAAAAGCGTTTATGGCGCCCAACACTACGGCGAGGACAAGGGCCGCTACTATCCCGTCTAAATGCACCCCAGGTAAAATATACGCAGTTACTAATATAGCCAAAGCGGCAACAAACCAATGTATTATTATTTTCATAGTGTATTTATTATACCTTACGTGCGATTTTTGCAACAGTTCTTTATCTGTTCGCGTATGTTAGAATGCTCTCTATGTTTGATTTTTTCAACATTACCGAAATTCTCATAACCTACGGGTATTTTGGCATATTCATTATTGTATTCCTTGAATCCGGAATATTTTTTCCTTTGCCGGGAGACAGTCTGCTCTTTACCGCGGGTCTCTTTGCTTCCGCTTTCAGCCTGGATATCCTTATTTTAATTCCTCTGATTTTCGTAGCCACTTTTTTAGGCGGGCTCGCCGGATATGAAATAGGAGCTAATTTGGAAAAACTCAGGCAATATGCTCTATTTAGGAAAATTCTTAAAAAAGAACATATAGATAAAGCCCACACATTTTTTGATAAATACGGAGTATATGCGATTGTTTTTTCTCGCTTTGTGCCCATCGTACGTACTTTTCTGCCGATAATAGCCGGGGTGGCAAAGGTAGATTATAAATTTTTCCTAAAATACAGCCTGATAAGTTCGCTTCTGTGGTCTACGATTGTTACCTCATTGGGCTACTTCTTGGGGAGAATATTTCCGCAAATCAAAGATTACCTGCATATCATGGTAATCTTGATAGTCGTTGTTTCTGTCCTCCCTATGGCTTACGAAATCTTGAAAAAGAAAAACAAGGCGTAATTTTACCTCAGCCTGATAAAATCAAACTGAGGTTTGCAACCACAGTCTAATTTTATAACTGTAGTTCGTAATATTACTACCTTTCGCGCCCGCCGGACCATTCGCCGGCGGGAACGTGCTGTTGCCTCTCTCAGCCAACCACGAAGAACTTAACGATGCGAGGGTCGAGCTCGTTCGGCTTAGCTGCGTGGAGGTGAATCTTGCCATTATCCTGTTCAGCATAGAGGACGATGTCCTCTCCATCCACGTTGCCCAGCCCGAGAACGATGTTCTCCTCATCCTCTCCTTCGGGGGGCTCGAGGAACTTGCTCCCTTCGCTGCTCAGAAAGGTGAGCAGGGAGCAGAACTGCCCGCTGTTGATCCGGAGGCTCTCGAAGGGAATCTCCGGCATCTCGAGCAACTGGCCACGGAAACGGCCCGATTCGAAGACGGGACCGTTCTTGGTAACCGCCTCTCGGAAGAGAGAGTCAACCCTGGTGACTTTCCCTGTCGGGAAAAAGCTTTCCGGATGCGTGCTCCCTTCCGACTCCGACACTGTGAATTCCGCGATTCTTTTCATGCAATCACCATTTCCTTTCTAGGTATTTATAGCATCTTTTTGAGATAAGTCAATATTTGTTTATTTAAATTTTTTGATGGCTCAAACCACTTAATTCCCTTATCTCGCTTGAACCAGGTCATCTGCCTTCTCGCGTATTTAAGAGTCTCGTTTATTACTTTTTCCGGTGTAGGGTTAAAATATTCAAAACCAAGCTCTCGTAGCCTTTTTTGGGAAACACCTAATTTTTTTAATTTTCTAATCTCACCAAGCAGGCCGTCTCGAAACATTTTTTTGACTCTTTTTTCCACTTTTTCTTTCAACGGATCGGGCGGAAGGTATAAACCGATTTTTATAAATTTATACGGCAAAGCAGTTTTTTTAATTTGTGGAACCTTTCCGAGAGCCCTTACTATCTCAATAGCTCTTATTAATCTCACTTTATTTCTTGAGTCAATATTCTTCGCGCGTTTGCCGTCCAGCTTTTTTAATATTTTAAACAATTCAATATCCGATTTTTCCTCCAAGATTTTTCGTAGCTTGGAGTTCGGCGAAACTTCAGGGAAAACGATGCCTTTGGTTACCGCGTCAATATAAAATCCCGTGCCTCCGCACACTACGGGAACTTTCCCTCGCGACAGTATTTCTTTGATTTTTTCCTCTGCCAGATGCTTGTATTCGTGTACTGTAAACTTGCGCCTAGGATTTGCCACGTCTATCAAGTGATGAGGCATCCCATGCATTTCTTTTTTTGTAATTTTTCCGGTACCTATGTCCAGACCTTTGTAAACCTGGCGGGAATCGGCGGAGATTATTTCACCGTTTATTTTTTTTGCGATGCCGATTGCAAGCCCGCTTTTACCCGTTGCTGTTTGTCCCAGAATTACCAAAATGAGCGGCTTAGACATATGTACCCTTGATGATTTTTATATCCGCTCCGATAGAGTTCAGCCTTTCCGCTATCTCTTCATATCCACGGTTTATCATGTAGACGTTGCGTAAGATCGAAGTACCGCTCGCGCCCAGCATTGAAATAAGTATTACCATGGACGGTCGGAGCGCTGGCGGGCATACCACTTGGGCCCCTTTTAGCGGTGTTCCACCCACTATATAAAGACGATGAGGGTCAGCCAGGGTTATATCTGCACCCAGACGGTTTAATTCAGTCAGATATATGGCTCGGTTTTCGTAAACCCAGTCGTGAATCATTGTTTGCCCTTTTGCGCGGATGGCTATAGGTACGAAGAAGGGAAGGTTGTCTATATTTATGCCGGGATATGGGTTTGAGTGGAGTTTGTCATGCAGAGCTTTTAGTTTGCTTGGGAATATTTCTATATCGGCGAGTTTGGTGCGTCCGTTAAAAGAGTTGTATATTTTTGAAATTTTATATTTTAAATTCATCCTTTTTAATTTTTCCAGCTCTAGGGACAGGAAATCTATCGGCGTTCGGGTGATGGTAAGCCTGGAGTCGGTAATGATGGTGGCGGATATGAACATCATGGATTCTATCGGGTCTTCGCTGTTCCAGTATTCAATATCTTTATTTATTTCTTTGAGGCCGTGGACGGTCAGGTTGGCCGTGCCGATGCCGTCAATTTTTACGCCTAGCGCTTCTAAAAAGAAACACACTTCCTGGACCATGTAGTTAGCGCTTGCAAAGCTGATATTTGTCGTACCATTAATCAAAGCCGAAGCGGAGAGAACATTTTCGCAAGCCGTATCGCCGGATTCGTACATTACGATTTTCGCCGGCTTTAATTTTTTTGAAGTTATTTCGTAATTTTTCGCCGTGGTTTTTATCTTTACGCCGAGTTTTTCCAAAGCGTATATGTGCGCGGCGATTGTGCGCTTGCCCAAGTTGCATCCCTGGGCATGGGGGATGGAAAAAGAAGACAATTTGTGAATAAGCGGACCCATGAGCATCACGATTGAGCGTGTTTTTATCGCCGAATCAACATTTATACTTTCCAATGTGAATTTTTTAGGAGGAGTAACGGTTAAGGTATTTTGGTTCAGCCATTTTATAGTCACACCGATGCTTTCCAGGATTTCTATCACTCGGTAAACTTCTTCTATACGGGCGATGCCATGTAGAGTGGTAACTCCGCTATTTACCAGAGATGCGCACAAGAGTCCTACTGAGCCGTTTTTGGAGAAATTCGTCTTGATACTTCCGGTTAATTTTCTGCCTCCGTTTACCTGAAAGTCGATAGAATCATTTATAGAAACTATTTGATGGTCCAAAACGTTACTTATTTTAAGAAGAAGCTCGGTCGTGAAATTCTGCTCACCTTTTTCCATGCGGGGGATAGAGCTTTGCGAAGTATTGAGAGCTTTGGCGAATTGTTCCTGGGTCATACCGCGGTGTTCCCGGAGTTCCTTTATAAAATAGCCTATTTTTTGCTGCTCCGTTTCAACTTCCACCACTATTCCTTTTTTTGTTTTAGCCATATACCAAACAGTATATCTCATATATGATATAATGCAAATTCTGCTGTGGATAAATTGATTTTTACCTTAAATTCAAGTACTATTTGGAAACGCCCAGGTGGCGGAATTGGTAGACGCGATAGACTCAAAATCTATTGATGGCAACATCATGAGAGTTCGATTCTCTCCCTGGGCACAAAAAAGAAATTCACAAGGTTGAAAATGTTTTTTTATGCTAAAATAACCCCATGTCTAACATTTATTCCAACTCAATTTTTTGGATTGATACAGATAAAATAAAACCTAATCCCTACCAGCCGAGGCGGGATTTTGACGAGGCCCGCTTGAGGGATCTGGCGGATTCCATAAAGCAATACGGGGTGTTGCAACCGCTTACCGTCTCCCGGGTGGAAGTGGAAAAAGACGAGGGAGGACTTATGACCGAATACGAACTTATAGCAGGGGAACGCAGGCTCCGCGCGGCAAAGCTTGCCGGGGTCTCGCAAGTGCCGGTAATAATCCGTACCGGAGACACCGCAATAATGAAGCTCGAACTCGCAATAATTGAAAACTTGCAGCGGGAAGACCTGAATGTCGTCGACCGTGCCAGGGCTTTTTTCAGGCTGGTAACGGAGTTTAAGTTTACTCACAATGAAGTCGCCAAAAAAATGGGCAGAAGCAGGGAATACGTCTCAAACACCTTACGTATCCTAACCCTGCCGGAGGAGATACTGGCTGGCTTATCCGAGGGAAAAATCACCGAAGGGCATACCAGGCCGATACTGATGCTCGCTGACCACCCACAGGAACAACTCGTCCTGTTTAAGGAAATTGTTTACAAAAAAATCACGGTACGCGAAGCGGAAAGGCTCGCGCGCAAGATAGCATACGACAGGGTTCGTAAGAAAGAATTCATGCCTGATCCGGAAATTACGGAGCTGGAAGAAGAATTTCAGGAAAAACTCGGCACCCGTGTGCACATTGACCGCAAGGAGCTGGGGGGGCAAATAAAGATTGATTTTTTCTCCACGGAAGACCTACGCACAATATTGGACCTGATACAAAAAACGGGGGCAAGCAGGCCGGCGGATCTTCCTGCGCAAGCGGGGATGCTTGAGAACCATATTGCGCAAAAGGACGTTCCACGTCAAGAATTCGGACGTCCAACGTCCGAATTGGAAGCAGTTGACGACAGGACCAAGGAAGAAATCAAATCGGATGACACCGATTTATATAATATTTCCAACTTTAGCGTCTAGAGTTGAAAGCATTGTAATTTATGACATAATATGCATAATAATATTAAACGCTCATTTTTTATAGGGAGGAATCAATGGCAAATAAAAAAAGACGCTGCACAACTGCCTTGGGGAGTTATCTCAGCCGTCGGGAAGGGGAGCTGGGGTTAAGTGGGCAAGAAGCAGCCGCCGGGGCCGGAATTACCCCCGGGGGGTACAGCAAGTTGAAAAGTGGACGAGTGAACAAACCCCGTCGACGAGCCGTAGAAGGGTTGGCGAGGGTAATGAATTGCAATGTTGCTTTCATCCAAAACCTTGTCGCTGGATCGTTTGCTCCTTTTCTGACTGGCCGTAGCGCTGAAGATGCTACCGCGATTCAGAAACTTACCGACATCAACGACGAGCTCGAGACCATCCAGAAGGCACTTTCGTTGCTACGACTATTGCTGGAAAAGCGTCAGAAGGGCTACGCCATCTCTCTGACCAGAGGAAGCGAGGTTGTAGAGCTGGAACTGCTCCTCTAGTTTATTTATACGTACAGCTTGACGAGAGACAGCATCTTTCTTCAAGCTGTTTCTCTTTGTTGTTTAGCGAAATTAATTATGATAAAATTAATACCATGAGCTGGATTATTTTGGCCTTATCCACCGCAATATTTTATGGTGTCTATAATTTTTTTATAAAAGTATCCTCAGGCCATATTAATCAAATAGCCGGAGCTGTTATTCTTCAGTTGGTGGCTATGTTAGTGGGGGGGGTAATTTTGCTTTTTATAAAATTCACAAACGTTTCCATTGAAATTTCAAACAAGGGAATATTGTACGCAGTTTTAGCCGGAGTGTTTGTTGGTTTAGCGGAGATAACATCTTTTTTTGTCTTCTCAAAAGGTATTACCCTCTCTATTGGATTACCAATAATTATTGGAGGTTCTGTTGTTTTCGGATCTCTTTTAGGTATTCTATTTCTGAAAGAAGTTTTAACCCCTATTCATCTTTTAGCAATCCTTTTAATTATTGTTGGTATAGTGCTGTTGGTTAAGTAAGAATTTTTTTTGTAGGTGTTGTGAATTTACGCATATGCTAAAATTAACCACTAGACCTCAGCACCTACCTACTACCAAAGGACTTAAGCCGTGAAAGCAAACTGTTTTTTTCCAAATAAGATTTTATATGTTTTCGGGCAATGCTGGTTTTGGCGTGTTCTGACCACTTCGAAGATGGGTGAGAGTCTTTCTTTGTGGTAATTTCCACTATATCTCCATTCTTTAGTGTTGAAAAAATTGGAACCATTTTTCCGTTTACTTTTGCTCCAAATGTGTGGTTACCTATATCCGAATGAACAGAGTAGGCAAAATCAAGCGGACAAGAACCTTCCGGTAGGTCTATGACATCTCCCTGTGGCGTGAAAATAAAAATACGGTCGCTAAAAAAGTCGGTTTTAAGGTGTTCTATAAAATTTTTCGGTTTTCCCGGAACATAATGCAAGTCTTTTAACTCCTCAATCCATTTAAACTTATCTTTGTCGTCCTTTAGTTTTTTGCTGCCCCCATGCTCTTTATACATAAAGTGCGCCGCGATACCATAAGCAGCCTCGGTATGCATTTCCTTGGTCTTTATCTGGATTTCCGCGACCCTACCCAGCCCCGTAAAAATAGTCGTGTGGATTGACCGATACCCGTTCGGTTTTGGAACCGCGATGTAGTCCTTTATTCTGCCCGGCAGAGGGTTCCAGATTGAATGCACAATTCCCAAAACTCTGTAACATTCTTCCACGGTATCAACTACTACGCGTAAAGCGACTATGTCGTAAATCTTTTCGATATCCATGTCGTACTTCAGGAGTTTTTTGTACAGGCTATACTTGTGTTTAATCCTGTAATCTATTTCCACAATTTTGACCTTATTCTTTTTCAGTTCCTTTTTTAGCTCATCGTGAACTTCCGTGAGGTTTTTTTGGAAAGATTCTTTTTTCTCTTTGATAAGCTCTTCTACCTCCGCGTATTCTTTCGGAAACGCGTAGGGGAAGGAAGCATCCTCAATTTCACCCTTCAGCTTTCCCATCCCGAGGCGGTTGGCCAAGGGAGCGTATACCTCGATGGATTCGAGAGCTATCCTCTTCCTTTTATCTTCGCGGACGTGTTCGAGTGTCCGCAAATTGTGCAGTCGGTCGGCGAATTTAATAATAACAACCCGAAGGTCGTTTGCCATAGCGATAAAGAATTTCCGCAAGCTCTCTACGTGCCTTTCATGCCCGCGGTATTTCAAAGTGCCGAGCTTGGTAACTCCTTTCACGAGAAATAAAATATTGTCGCCGAATTCTTTTCGTATTTCTTCTTCCGAAATTTTGGTATCTTCTAGGACATCATGCAGAAACCCAGCCGCCACCGCCTCCGTATCCATTCCCAGTTCCGCTAAGGTTTTGGCTACTTCGAAAGCGTGGAAAAAGTAAGGTTCGCCGGAAAGCCTTTTCTGCCCATGGTGAGCCATCTCGCCAAACTTCCAAGCCCGCAACAAGAGGTCCTCGTCTTTCTTATTTACTTCGCCCATTATGCTCATTATTTCCTTGATGTCTGCCATAGAAGAATTATAACCTTAAATCTATAGTAGTCTAACTTGACTTTTATGTAATATGTGATATACTTAATGGGAAGGGGGAAGAAGGATGACCATTCTTGTCGTGCTACTGAAAGTGGTTGCTACTCTTCTTTGTCTCGTCATGGCTGCTGGTCTATCAGAAGACATGAAAGCGAAGGAGACTCCGCCGGGAACGGCGGGTTGTGCCGCCACGATCTGTATTTTGATTGTGGTCTGGGGTATCTGGCAATCCTGAACTCATCACATTCAAGAACAAGAAAGGAGATTTATCGAATAACCGCAACGTGAGGAGGCCGCAAACCCCCGCTTGCGGTTTTCTCATTTTTACTTGAATATTTTACGATTCGATTTTTGGAATTTTATGAGGGTTGTGCATCTTGCACGCTTTATTGCTACAGCGTTCGGGAATAGTTTTCGTACCGAGCATCATCAAGCTTCCGCATTCTTTGCAGATATTGCCGGTCGGTTTCGCCTTGATTGCGAATTTACAATCCGGGTAATTGGAACAGGAATAAAAAATACCGAAACGGCCTCTGCGCTCGCTGATATCTCCTGTCTTGCACGTCGGACACATCACTCCCGTTCTTTTCCTTGCGAGTTCCGCTTCATCTTGTTTTATAAATTTACATTTTGGATAACGGGAGCAGGAAATGAATGTTCCTGTGCCATCGCGTCTTTCTTTTATCACGAGCTTACCACCGCCCCCTTTCCTTTCTTTCTTACCCTCTTTCTTGCCACAGAGCGGGCACATTTCGCCGGTCTCTTCCGGGCCCTTGAGTTCGGTGCCGTCCATCATTAAAGCTCCGTCGCAGTCAGGATATTTTGAGCAGGAATAAAACTTTCCTCCGCGAGAGAGTTTGATTATCATCGCGCCTCCGCATTTCGGGCACTTGGTGCCGGAGGGAGCGTCCCCGAGGTTGGTTGCCTTTTCAAGTTTTTCCTTGGATTTTACTTCTTTTAAAAACGGCCCGTAAAAATCTTTAAGGGTTTTTTCGTATTCACGCTCACCGCGGGATATTTCGTCCAGCTCATCTTCCATTTCGGCGGTAAACGTGTCGGAAATATAGTTCGCGAAATGTTTTTCCAGAAAGTCGGATACTACTTCACCCGTATCGGTAGGGAACAGGGTCTTACCTTCTTTTTTTACATATCCTCGGTCTTCGATAGTGCGCATGATAGAAGCGTACGTGGAAGGTCTTCCTATGCCTCTTGATTCAAGTTCTTTGACCAGCCCCGCTTCACTATATCTCCCCGGCGGTTCGGTAAATTTTTCCTCGCTTATTAAATTTAGAAGTTTCAAGTTTTCCCCGGGCAGGCAAATCGGAAGCTCCACGTCGTCACCCCGAGCTCCGTTGTCAACCGCAAGCCAGCCCGGGAAAAGAAGCCGTGAACCCACAGCGCCGAACTCGGGCAAATCCTCGTGTCCTTCAATTACAGCAGTAATTTTTGTTTTTGAAAGTTTGGCGTCCGTCATCTGAGAAGACACGGCGCGTTCCCAGATCAGTCTGTAAAGTTTGCTTTGTTCCTCGGTACCGGCCTGAACCATATCTATATGTGTAGGGCGAACAGCTTCGTGCGCCTCCTGGGCGTTTTTTGACTTTGTTTTATACACTCTCGCTTCGGCATAATTTTCTCCGTACTCTTTTTTTACGAATGCGAGTATCTGCCCCTGGGCGGCGGCAGAAATATTCGTGCTGTCCGTTCGCATGTATGTTATGTGTCCGGCTTCGTAAAGCTTCTGGGCTATCTGCATTGTACGCGAAGGGGAGTAGCCGAGCCTGGAGCTCGCCGTTTGCTGGAGGGTAGAGGTTGTAAATGGCGCTCGCGGAGAACGTTTCTGCTCGCTTTCTTTTACCCCCTTGACTATCCAGGTACCTTTTTTACCTTCGGTTAAAATTTTATCAACCAATTTTTCGCCTGCCTGCGCAGGCAGGTCTCTTATCTCTTCGCTACATTCCAGAGTAAGCTTGTCGCCTTTTTTTGTTTCAAAGAGTCCGAGCAATTTCCAATACTTCTCCGGAACAAACGCCCGGATTTCCCGCTCCCGTTCCATAATTATTCGGAGCGCAGGGGACTGTACTCGCCCGGCGGAAAGGCCATATCTTACTTTTTTCCAAATTAGTCCGGAAAGATCATAGCCTACCAGTCTGTCGAGGACTCTACGCGCTTCCTGGGCTTTCCTGAGAGCGGTGTCGATGGCGCGGGGATGCTTCAGCGCTTCTTCTACGGCTTCTTTGGTAATTTCGTGGAAGACCACCCGCTCTATTGGGGCTTTGACTTTTTTATCTTCGTTTAAAAGCGTTTCGATATGCCAGGCTATGGCTTCACCTTCACGGTCGGGATCTGTCGCGAGGAGTATTTCCGTCGCTTTGCCCGCGAGCTCGCGGAGCTCGTGCACAACTTTTTCTTTCCCTTTTGATATTTCATAATTCGGCACAAACCCAGCTTCGATATCTATTGCTTGTTTATTTGATTTAGGCAGGTCACGTATGTGTCCGACCGATGCGCGCACGATAAATTTATCCGCCGAAGAGGAGGAAGCGCCTTCCAGATATTTCTCGATTGTCTTTGCTTTTGACGGCGATTCAACGATTAAAAGCTTCATGACTTAGCAAGTATTACACGAAACTGTTTTTAAACGCAAATTGGAGTGCTCTTTTAGAGCTTGACTGACTGCAAAGTTTTTATGATTCTGCCGGCAACCCTGTACGGGTCCGCGGATGAGTTTGGCCTCCTGTCTTCAAGGTATCCTTTCCATCCATGCGAGGTGGTATATATAGGGATGCGGATAGATGCGCCTCTGTCGGAAACGCCGTAAGAGAAGTTGTCAATGGACTGAGTCTCGTGCTTTCCGGTAAGCCGGAGATTATTATCAGCTCCATAAACCGCCATATGCTCTTTGATAACACTTCCGAAAGCTTTGCATATTTTATCAAAAACTTCCTTTTTGCCTGCGGTGCGCATCTTGCCGGTTGAAAAATTCGTGTGCATGCCGGAGCCGTTCCAATCCGTGTCGCCCAAAGGCTTGCAATGCCAGTTTACGGCTACCCCGTATTTTTCCGCGGTTCTTTCGAGTAGGTATCTTGCAATCCAGGCCTGGTCGCCGGCATTTTTTGCCCCTTTTCCGAAAACCTGGAATTCCCATTGCCCGGTTGCGACTTCCGCGTTTATTCCGTGTAGCTCGATTCCCGCGTCCAGACACGCATCCAAGTGCTCATCCGCTATGTCTCTGCCGTACGCGTTATTGGCGCCGACCGAGCAATAGTATTGTCCTTGGGGGGCGGGGTATCCGCTCTCGGGAAAACCCAGAGGTTTATTTATTACCGTATCCCATAAAAAATATTCCTGCTCGAAACCGAACCAGTAATCGGAACTATCTTTTTCGATCGAAGACCTTCCATTCGTCTCGTGCGGCGAGCCGTCAGGCCTCATTACTTCACACATAACTAAAAACCGCTCTTGCGAGCAGGGTCAGGGCAAACAAAAACCGGTTTTAGTATGCAGTCCGAGGATCCGCCCGGCGCCTGCCGGGTAGACGAACCGTCAAACGACCATACTGGAATGTCTCCGAGCTTTCCGCTAAAATTTTCCACAACTTTAGTTTTAGAGCGCAGGCTCTGGGTCGGCACATAACCATCCAACCAAATATACTCCAGCTTAGATTTAGTATTTTTCATTATGCTATTAAAAAAATAAACTGATAATGTAAAGATTATAACAATAAGAGAATAGTAAAGCAAAAGACGGTCTTTTGTGAATAAATATTAGGCGAGTCTTATTTCCCCGACTTCTTCTTTTATCAAACCTTTGATTTCCATTATGGAAAGAAGAGCGTTCGCATTAGGAACCGGCATTTTCATTGCCCGTATCAAGTCATCACGGGCGCTTGGTTCGGAGAGTAGTCCCACCACTATTTTTTCTTCCGGGCGCAAATCGGAAAATAGCCTAGCCTGCTTCTCTTTGTCTTTGGGCAGCTCAAAGCCGAGCGCTTCAAGAACGTCATTACTGGAAGTCACGGGCGTCGCTCCCGCTTTTAATAATTTATTCACCCCTTTTGAATTCGGAGAAAATATTGACCCGGGGACGACAAGTAAATCCCTGTTGTACTCGGTAGTAAGGCGCGCGGTTATAAGCGTGCCGGACCTTTCCTCCGCTTCTATGATAAGTACTGCCTTTGAAATGCCTGCCATCAGTCTATTCCTCATGGGAAAGCTCCAGTAGGTAGCCTTGAAGTCGGGTTCGAATTCGGAAATCAGGCATCCTCCGCTTAAGACCACTTCATCCATCAGTTTTAAATTAGTTTTGGGATACATCGCTTCCGCGGACAACCCAGAGCCCGGGAACACTAAAGTTTTTAAACCTGTCTCCAAGGCTTTCTTATGAGCGATGGTATCGATACCCATGGCGAAGCCCGAAACTATCACGACGGGATACCCCTTGAGCCCGGCTATTATCTTTTCACAAGCTTCGCGTCCGTAACTAGTGTTTTTCCTAGAGCCGACAATGCATAAGTACACCAATTCTTCCGGCGGTAACTCTCCCATTATCCATAAATTTTCCGGTGGCTGCGGAATTTCCAATAGAGCTTTCGGGAATTTACTTTTCGGAAGTTTTTTAATTTCCATATTTCGTCTTCACATTATATCAATTTTCGTATATAATGGAACGATGTTGGACATAAAATTCATCCGTGAAAACAAAGAAATAGTGCAGGCTGGCGCCAAGAAAAAGCGAGTAGAGGTGGATATAGACATGCTCATTGGTCTCGACGACGAACGCCTAAAAATACTGAAAGAGGTGGAAGAATTGAGGAGTGAAGTGAACCGGGTTTCAAACGACATCGCGCGCGACCAGGATCCGGCCTTGAAGATTCAGCTCATAGAAGAAATGCGCGTCGTAAAAGAAGAGATAAAGTCAAAAGAAGAAAAACTGAAAAAAGTCACCGAGGATTGGCAGAAAATAATGTTGAAGATTCCGAACATACCTTCGGTGGATACTCCGGAAGGCGTTGACGATAGTGGAAATCAAGTAGTGCGAAGCTGGGGAGAAAAACCACAATTCTCTTTTAATCCAAAAGAACATTATGATATTGGCAAGGCCCTAGGAATAATTGACACAGAAACCGCAGGTGAAGTTTCGGGCTCCAGATATTCTTATTTAAAAGGAGACTTGGTCATAATGCAATTTGCCATTATTCAAATGTGTTTGGAAATTTTAACCAACGAAAATACGCTTAAAAAAATAGCGGAATGGGCGAACATTTCAATAGTCCCGTCTGTTTTTTTACCCGTGATACCGCCTGTTTTTATCAGGCCGCTCGTGCAGGTAAAAATGGCGCGGTACATGACTCCTGAGGAGCATTATATGTTTTCCGGTGATGATTTGATGCTGATTGGAAGCGCCGAGCATACTTTGGGTTCAATGCATATGAATAAAATTTTTGAAGAAGGAGATTTGCCGATTCGTTACGCAGGATATTCTACCGCATTCAGGAGGGAAGCCGGAGCTGCGGGCAAAGACACCAACGGAATTCTACGTCAGCACCAATTTGATAAATTGGAGATGGAAGTTTTTTCGCTGCCGGAAAACTCAATGCAAGAACAGAATTTCCTGGTGGCAATCCAAGAATATGTTTTACAAGTTTTAAAGTTGCCGTATCAGATTGTGGCTGTTTGCACGGGTGATATGGGATTTCCCGACAACAGGCAAATAGATATTGAAACTTGGATGCCGGGGCAAAACAAGTACAGGGAAACTCATAGTTCGGATTCTACCGGTGGATTTCAGTCTCGCCGTTTAAACACTCGTGTGCGCAGAAGCGATGGAAAAATTGAGCCGGTTCATATGAACGACGCTACAGTGGTCGCTATCGGACGTACTTTGATTGCGATAATTGAAAATTATCAGCAGGCGGATGGCTCGATAAAAATCCCCGAAGCTTTGAGGCCGTATATGGGTGGAAAGGAATTCATAAAATAAAAATGAAAAGAAGAAATGTTTTAAGTTCTCCGCGCCTTTCCGAATTAAAAAGGCACCGACGCCGGGCTGTTTTTAGTAAAGTTTTTGTCTCCCTTGCTGGGATAGTGTCGGTTTTCGCGCTTTTGGCTTATGTGTCGCAACTAGAGAGTCTGAATATTTCCGGCGTGGAAGTTTCCGGCAATAAAATATTGGATGCGGACGCGATAAAAACATCCGTGCAAAGCGAGCTATCAGGAAAGTATCTATGGCTTTTTCCTAAAACGAACGCACTGTACTTCCCAAAGAGCGGGATAAAAAATGCCTTGTCGGAGAAATTCAAAAGAATCAAGGAGCTTAATTTATCGGTCAAAAATAATAATAAAAATTTGGAAGTACTTCTTACGGAAAGAGAGCCGAAATACACATGGTGTGGCGAGGATATTTCCGAGTCCAGAGAAGGCAACGAGCAAAAATGCTATTTCATGGATTCGGAAGGATATATCTTTGATAACGCCCCTTACTTTTCAGGAAACGTATATTTTAAATTTTACGGCGATATAAACAAAGAAAATCCTATGGGCGAGCCTTTTTTGCCTGGTAAATTTGAGGGTATACTAAAATTCAAAGAAGCTGTCGAGGGGATGGGGCTAAATCCCGTTGCTTTTTGGTTGGAAGAGAAAGGGGATGCGAATTTCGCTCTTTCAAAAGAGCTCACTCTCGGCAGCAAGATAATTTTTCGGACTGAAGCGGACTTTGAAAAAATAGCGGAAAATCTGCAGGCAGCCATAGCAACCGAACCTTTGAAATCAAAAATTAAGAGCAGTTTCTCGTCGCTCCTGTATATCGACCTGCGTTTTGGCAATAAAGTTTACAATAAGTTCCGATGACAGAAAAAAACAGCGAGCTGGGTTTTTGGGGAAAATTAAGAAGGCCAGTATTTGTCTTGGCTCCCATGGTGGACGTTACGGATTGCGCTTTCCGGCAGATAATAAACAAATACGGCAAACCTGATGTTTTTTGGACGGAGTTTGTTTCCGCGGATGGCCTCGCTCATCCGGAAGCAAGAGAAGAACTCATGGTTGACCTAGAATATTCTGCCGGAGAGCACCCGATAGTGGCCCAAATATTTGGCGGGAACGCCGAGAATATGAAGATTGCTTCGGCTCTTTGCAGAGAACTCGGCTTTGACGGAGTGGATATAAATATGGGCTGTCCGGACAGGTCCATAGAAAAGTGCGCAGCCGGAGCGGCAATGATAAAAAATCCCGAGCTTGCCCGTAAAATAATAAGAGCAGCCAAGGAAGGCGCCGGAGATTTACCTGTC
>Ga0209542_10000910_pt1 | contig 70456 bp, 74 predicted proteins | sample RifCSPhighO2_01_FD_184028 | JGI IMG/M metagenome (GOLD analysis project Ga0209542, IMG submission 184028) | Soil microbial communities from Rifle, Colorado - Rifle CSP2_plank highO2_0.1 (SPAdes) (version 2) | ecosystem: Environmental > Terrestrial > Deep subsurface > Rock core/Sediment ...
CCCCCCCCCGCAACTGCCCTGCAATAGAAAAGTTATGCACAGCAAACTACCGCGCGTATTCCACCACCCGATTTTCCCTGATAACCGTAACCTTGATCTCTCCCGGATATTTCAACTCTTCCTCAATATTCTTGGCAATTTCCTTGGCCATTTTCTGGGCGCCCAAATCATCCACTTTATCCGATTTTACAAACACCCGGATTTCACGGCCGGCCTGGATGGCGTACGTTTTTTCAACGCCGTCAAATTTATTGGCAATGTCTTCCAACGCTTTCAAGCGCTGCAAATAGTTTTCAATGCTGTCTTTGCGGGCTCCGGGGCGTGAAGCGGAAATGCTGTCGGCCACGGTAACAATAACCGCTTCAATGCTGTCATGCGGATAATCACCGTGGTGGCTGCGCATGGAATGGATAACCGCCTCGCTTTCACCGTATTTTTCCAAAATCTTGATGCCGATTTCAATGTGGCTTCCTTGGATTTGCTGGTCAAGCGCTTTTCCAATGTCATGAAACAATCCGCCTCGCTTGGCAACCTGGCTGTTGGCGCCCAATTCTTCGGCGATGGTTTCGGCAATCAGCGCTACTTCCATGGAATGCTGCAGCACATTTTGCCCGTAGCTAGTGCGGTAATGCAGCCTGCCCACAATTTGGATGAGCTTGTCATTAACCCCCAAAAGTGCCATATCAAAAATGGCTTTTTCGCCGGCCTTTTTGATAATGTCGGCAATTTCGTTGGTTGCTTCTGCTACTTTTTCTTCAATTTTCGCCGGCTGGATGCGCCCATCGGCAATCAATTTATCAAGCGCCAGCTTGGCAATTTGGCGGCGCACCGGGTTAAAACAGGAAATAACCACCGAATCGGGCGTTTCATCCAAAATCAGTTCCACACCCGTCATTTTTTCAAACGTCTTGATATTGCGGCCTTCTTTGCCGATAATCCTTCCCTTAATATCTTCGCTTGGCAGCACCACGGTGGTAGTGCTTAATTCCTGGGTATGCGCCACGGCGCACTTTTGAATGGCCAGGGTCACAATTTCCCGGGCGCGAGTTTGCAGGGCTTCTTTGCCGCCCTCTTCCAGTTTTTGCATCCGCTGCAAAATTTCTTTCTGGCTGCTCACCTCAACCGAAGTTAACAGCTCTTTCTTGGCATCTTCGCGAGTCAAGCTTGCCACTTTTTCCAGTTTTTCTTCAGCCCGGGCGCGCAACGCATCTAAATCATCCTTGACAACTTTCACCTTGATAACTTTCTCCTCCAGCTCTTTTTCCTTTTTATCAAATGTTTCTATCTTGCTGTCCATTAACTTTTCACGGTCCAGCAAAACCTGCTCAGCCTTCAAAAATTCCTTCCGGCGCTGGTCAATGTCTTTTTGCGCCCGTTCGGTAATTTCAAAAGCTTTGCCTTCCGCCGTTTTTACCAACGCCGCGGTTTCTTCTTTTACCTGCTGTACCCTTTTTTGCATTTTTGCCTCAAGCGAGCCGGCCCGTTGCTGCGCCAACACCTGCCGGATGTAATAGCCAAACAGCACGCCTCCCAGCAGCGAACCGCTCACCGACAGCACTAAAATAAGTATACTGTTGTCCATAATTATGAGTAAGGAAGGAATAGGAAAAAGCATTTTCATATTCCGACCGCACGATTAATTATATAAATTACGAAGTAATTTCTATAATGATAGTATTAATGATTTCAAACAAAAAAACTCATCCAACATGGTGAGTTGCTATATACGTTTTTTCCAGGCCATTAGCTATTAGCTATTTGCTATTAGCTATTTAGCGGCTTCAATAACTTCGTCAACCAGCCCGTAAGCCTTGGCTTCTGGTGAAGTCATATAAAAGTCCCGGTCGGAGTCCTTCTCTATCCGATCAATGGGCTGGCCGGTGTGTTTGGCCAGGATTTGGTTCAGCGATGCCTTGATCTTGATGATCTGGCGGGCCGTAATTTCTATTTCCGTTGCCTGGCCCTGGGCGCCTCCCATGACCTGGTGCACCAGAATTTCGGAATTAGGCAGGGCAAAGCGCTTGCCCTTGTCCCCCGCGGCCAAAATAACCGCTGCCATGCTGGCGGCCAGCCCCACGCAAATGGTGGAAACCGGGCACTTGATAAACTGCATGGTGTCATAAATGGCCAAACCCGCTGTAACCGAACCCCCAGGGCTGTTGATGTAAAGCTTGATGTCTTTTTTCGGGTCCTTGCTAACCAGATACAGCATTTGCGCGATGACCACATTTGCGTTCATATCCGTAACCGGGCCCGCCAAAAAAACAATGCGCTCTTCCAAAAGCCTTGAAAAAATGTCGTATACGCGCTCGCCGCGTTGTGTTTTTTCTACAATAGTTGGTACTATTGGCACGTTGATTGTAAAATTCCAAACCACAAGCACCAAATTACAAACAAATCCGAATTTAGAAATTCTAAAATTTAGCTATTGTTTGTGATTTGGGATTTGTTATTTGGGATTTGAAAGGTTTTCAAGTAAACTGAAAACTTTTTCGTTAAATATCGCTCCTTTAGTGTACTCTTTTAACCGGTTTATGTCAATTTTAGCCGCTTGCTCTTTGCCATACCGCGCCACTGCTTTATTCATCTCCTGTTCAAGCTCCTCATTAGAAACGGCAATATTTTCCACCTTGCCGATCTGGCGCAACACTAAAAAGTTTTTGATGCGTTTTTCGGCTTCCAGCTTGTAGCCGGCTTTTATTTCTTCTTCCGTTTTTTTAACGCTGGCCAAATACTGCTCAAACGGAATATTAAACTGCGCTGCCACCTGGTTTTTTAAATCTTCAAACAGGCGGATTTGCTCGCTTTCCACCATTTTTTCGGGTAAATTAAAATCAGTCTCTTTGGCAATTTTACTTAACACTTCACTGCGCTTACGCTGTTTTTCAGCGTCTTGCTTTTCCAACGCAATGCCCTCTTTGATGTTTTCCTTCAGCGCAGCAACATTTTCAAAAGCTCCTAACCCCTTTGCGAATTCCTCGGTTATTTCCGGCAAGGCCATATTTTGCACCGCCAGCATTTTCACGTTGAATTTCCCTTCTTTGCCTGCCAATTCTTTTGGCGCATTTTCGGGGAATTTGGCAGTAAACTCTTTTTCGTCGTCCGTTTTCATGCCAAGCAAATTATCCTCAAAATCTTTCAAAAAGCCGCCTTCGCCAAGGATAAAAATATCGTTAACCGGTTTGCCGGCATTAATATGCTCGCTGGTATATTCGATTTTAATGTAGTCTTTTTTGGCCGCGCCTTCGGTTTTATCGGTGAATTTGGCCCGGCTGCGCTGCAAATAGTTCAGCTCCTCGTCAATTTCATTTGGCTCAACCGCCACGTCCTGCCCCTTGGTTTCTGCGGCAATTTTTTTGTAGTCGGGCAATTCAACTTCCGGCAGCACCGCCACTTTTACGGTAAACACCATTTCGCTTCCCTTGGCAATTTTTTTAATCTGCACATCCGGGTCGCCAATCGGTTCCAGCCCATGTTCATTCACAAATTTGGTGTACGCCTCTTTCACCGCCAAATCCCCGGCTTCCATCAGCACATTTTCATTGCCCACCTTTTTCTCAACCATATCCTTTGGCACCTGCCCCTGGCGGAACCCGTCCATTTTGACATGGCTTTTTAAGTGCTCCAAAGCCTTATCAATATGCTGCGCAAATTCCTCCGCCGTCAGCTCAATAGTAATTTCAACCTCGGACTTTGGCAAATTTTTTAGTTCTGATTTCATATAAAACGAAAACTCAGATAAATCTGAGCACTAATAATAATCCAATAACCAGCTATCTCTTCAGAGAAACAACGCTTGAGGGGAAATTGATATTCAAGATATATCCAAATTTTTTTAGTAAGCCAACTCCGATAATAGGCATGCCATCACTGATAAGAACTTCCATTGTTTTTTGGATGCCATCCATGGAAACTTGAGCCAAACCGGCAGACATATCCACCGTATTTTCGTCAGCCAACGTTACAGGCTCGGTATGAGTAACTTGAATTCCCAATTCATTAGCTTCTTTCCTTGATATCTTCAGTTCTCCCGTAAAACCAGTATCAATTAATGCAGTAACATCTTGGGTTTTTGACTTCCAGCCTATTGTTAGAGATATAAGAGGTCTGCTGTTGTAAACGGCTCCATGAATCATATGGTATCTTTTTTTAACCTAGAAAAGATTTCGTTCACAGAAAACCCAATTTTTACCACATAAAAGACTTTTTCGGGATGCTTCTTCTTTGCCGCTTCCACAACCTCAACGCTTGAATCACCCAAAAAAACATCTTTACTATCTACTTCTATAGCCAAAAACTTACCATTATATTTCGGCTGGTATTTAGATTTGATCTTTTCGTATATTCTCCTCCCCCTACTGGCTATCTTTCCAATATCAACCTTTTTGACTAAATTTTCTTCCATAGCTTTTAGATTAACTGATTTTTCAACCTCTCAAATTCTTTTAGAAGAACAAATTCTTTAGCGCCCCAACGATTATCCCATCCCATTTTATTGGGCTTGCATAAAGCACAGCTTCTTTTTTTATGTTTTAATCTTTTGCGCATATCTAGGTTCTTTATATAACATAAGACCCCAAAAATCAACTTTGGTTACAGTCTTGTTCAACGTCGGGTGTTGAACAATGTTTACCTTCGGGAGTTAAACAAAGTTTATAGTTTGGGACATTAAAAATCAAATTTGGTTACATCGACACAGATAGTATAGACGCCCGACGTCCATCCTGTTTTAACGGATACTACAATTCTCGCGGCCGTGAGCTTTATAGTACCTTTAAAAAGTTCGTATTTATCTAAATATAAGCGCGCCGATGGCCACTGAAAAATTAAGGATGCTCATGATGACACTGGAAATAATAACTGCTTTCGCTTGGTGGGCAACTCCATAAAAAACCCACATCGCATTAATAAAGCCGAATAAAAGCCACGTAAGAACGGAAACGCCATCAACATTACCGTAAACCCATACCTGTAAAATTTGGGGAATAAGGACGAGCGGAGTAATTATGCCCACGCAATACATCAGCCAATCTAAGTAGCGCCTGTATAGGGGGGGATAGCAAGGCCTTTATTCCTTTTTCGCGCGTGGAGATGATGAAATCCTTGGGACATATGTTACTAGACTAAGAACGCTACAATCAACAAGGCCACAATGTTGAGCACTTTAATCATCGGATTAATAGCCGGGCCGGCGGTGTCTTTGTAGGGGTCACCAACCGTGTCTCCGGTAACGGCGGCTTGGTGGGCGAAACTGCCTTTTCCGCCGTGGTTGCCTTCTTCAATGTATTTTTTGGCGTTGTCCCAGGCGGCGCCTCCCGTGGTCATGGAAATGCCCACAAATAATCCGGTTACCGTGGCTCCAATCAATAATCCGCCCAGCGCCTGCGGGCCCAAAATTACTCCCACTAAAACGGGTGCTAATACGGGAATTAATGCCGGAATCATCATTTCTTTAATGGCGGCGGCGGTAACAATATCCACGCACTTTCCGTATTCGGGCTTGGCCGTTCCCTCCATTAAACCTTTAATATCGCGAAACTGCCGGCGCACTTCTTCCACCACTTTTCCGGCGGTTTTTCCAACCGCACCCATCAAAAAGCTGGCAAATAAATAGGGCAGCAAACCTCCAATCAATAATCCGGTAATGACGTTTGGGTTTGAAAGCACAAACACTCCCGCATCAGCAGAACCCGAGCGGTAAATCACTTCTTCGCCGTAGGCTGCAAACAACACCAAGGCGGCCAAACCGGCTGAAGCAATGGCATAGCCTTTGGTTACGGCCTTGGTGGTGTTTCCAACGGCATCCAGGGCATCGGTAATTTTCCTGATTTCAGGCGGCATGCCAGACATTTCGGCAATTCCGCCGGCGTTGTCGGTGATAGGGCCGAAAGCATCAATGCCCACCACAATTCCGGAAAGCGAAAGCATAGAAACCACGGCCAATGCCACGCCATAAATATCGGCTAACCAATAGCTGGTAATCGTTCCCGCGGCAATCAGCAAAACTGGCAAGGTGGTTGACTGCATACCAAGCCCAAGCCCGCGGATGATGTTGGTGCCATGCCCCGTTTCAGAAGCCTTGGCGATACTTTGCACCGGGCTGTATTTTTTTGAGGTGTAATATTCCGTAATCACAAACATGCCGGCAGCCACCAAAAGCCCAACTAACGTTGAGCCGTACAAACTGTTAACGCTGATTACTTGCCCCGCCATCATGCTATTAATGACCGGGTAAAACCCGACGGCCGAAAGCACCATGGAAACGGCCAAGCCTTTGTACATGCTGCCCATAATATTTTGTGATTTACCCAATGTCACAAAAAAGCTGCCAATAATAGACGTTAAAATAGAAATGCTGCCTAAAAAGAGCGGCAATAGCACAAACTGCGGAGCGCGCGGAAACAATAATGCACCCAAAATCATAGTTGCTACCATAGAAACGGAATACGTTTCAAAAATGTCCGCGGCCATACCGGCGCAATCTCCCACCAAGTCTCCCGTTAAGTCAGCAATTGTAGCAGGATTTCTTGGGTCATCTTCTGGGATATTTTTTTCTACTTTTCCTACCAAGTCCCCCCCCACGTCAGCCGCTTTGGTGTAAATGCCTCCGCCAACCCTGGCAAACATAGAGATCAGGCTGGCGCCAAAACCAAGTGCCACCAAGCCTTCAATGCCCGTGGCAAAATAATATCCGGAAACAGCCAACAGCCCCAAACTTACCACCATTAAGCCGGTTACCAAACCACCCTTAAATGAAATGTCCAATGCGTGGTCCAGGCCGCGTTCAGCCGCCTTGGCAACCCGCGTATTTGCCTGGGTGGAAATAATCATGCCAATAAAGCCAGAAACTCCTGAAAGCACGGCGCCAATCAAAAATCCAATGGCAATTTTCCAGCCCATGGCAAAAAACAGCACCACAAACATTATTGCGGCCACCACGCCCACCGTTTTGTATTGTCGTTTTAAATATGAATATGCACCCTCTTGAATGGCCGCCGTAATGGCAACCGCTTTATCTTTGGCAGCGGGAGCCTTCCTGATTTTAGCAATCAGAAACCACACAAAGGCAATGGCGAACAACGAGACGATAATGGGAAAATAGGTAATTATCATAAATTGTTCTAATTATTCTAATTAGTCTAATTATTCTAAATATTGGGATTTAGTATTTGATTAGTCAATTAGTATAATTAGGTTAATTAGAGTAATTAATGTTACTTTTCTTCTTTTGGCTCTTCCTCTGCTTCTTTTGCTTCTTCTGAAGGCTTCGCTGCCACTGGCTTAATATCAATCTTCCACCCCGTTAAGTTGCTTGCCAGCCTCACGTTGCGGCCCTCTTTGCCAATAGCGAGGGAAAGCTGGTCTTCGGCCACATCAACCGCCGCCGAATTTTTTTCACCCACATGCACTTTGGAAACTCTGGCCGGGCTCAAAGCGTTGGCAATAAACTTTTCCGCGTCTTCGCTCCACCCAATCACATCAATTTTTTCGCCCCCCAGTTCATTAATAACCGCCATGATCCGGCTGCCGCGCTGGCCCACACAGCTGCCAATCGGGTCAATCCGGTCTTCGGTTGAAGCAACGGCCATTTTGGTACGGTACCCCGCTTCACGCGCAATGGATTTAATTTTCACCACCCCGGAAGCAATTTCCGGCACTTCCAATTCAAACAAGCGCGAAACCAGTTTCGGATAGGCGCGGCTCAAAACCACCACGCTGCCTTTTGGCGTGTCTTCCACTTTCAAAATATAAAACTTCAGGCGCTGGCCTTGTTTATAATATTCACCGGGAATTTGCTCTTCACGGTTTAACATGCCCAGCGTTTTTCCAATATCAATCAGCACCACGTTGCCTTCCATGCGCTGCACCACGCCGGAAATAATTTCGCCCTCTTTGCTTTTGTATTCAGAAGCAATGACATCTTTTTCCGCTTCCCGGATTTTTTGCAAAATCACCTGCTTGGCGGTTTGGGCGGCAATGCGGCCGTAATCTTGTTTGGAAACCAGGGGAATTTCCAGCTCTTCACCAACGGCAATATCTTTCTTTTCTTTCTTGGCATCAGCCAGCATGATGTGCTTTTCGGCATTAAATACCACCTTCTTAGTGGGTTCTTCGCCTTCGCGCGCCACGCCAAAATCCTCCGCCGGCACCAATTTTTGCGCCTTCAGCTCTTCAATTTCTTCGGGCGTGTATAGCATGCTTTCATCAACCACCAGTTTGAGCTGCCAAAACTGAGCATCGCCGGAAACTTGGTTAAACTTTGCTTTTATTTTCTGCCCCTTTTGACCGTAATCTTTCTTATACGCCGTAGCCAAAGCAGCCTCAATGGTTTCAATAATGGCTTCTGGCGAAATACCCCGGGTTTCGGCAATTTGGGCCAGCGCCCGTTGGAAGTTTTTGATATCCACAGTATTGAGTTAAAAATGCAAATCTCAAAAAGCAAAATGATACTGTAAATTTCAAAATGTACGCCACATTGCGTAATTTTTAATTTTAAACTATCACTTTGAGATTTGAGGTTTGATTTTTGGATTAATTTATTAAAAGAAATGCCCGTTTTCAGACGGACATCGGTTAGTCACAGGGATTAATTAATTCAAGGTTAACAAAAAGAAGAACAAATGTCAAATTATCCCCCGACGGCGTTGGGAAAATAATGCAATTTTGCCAGGCGGATGGATTCGTTGGCCATAATGCCGATAATATCTATTTGATAGGGGAAATCCTGTGGATATTTGTTCTTTTCCAGCCAGATTTGCGCCATATTACGCAGTTTGCGTTGTTTTTTGTAGTTGACGTGTTCTTCAGGAAAAAAACTACCGCCATTGATGGCGATAGTTTTTACTTCCACAAAATGGATGATATTTTTGCGCCGCGCAATAATGTCTATTTCTCCAAATGTTATCCTATAGTTTTTCCCCAGGATCTTATACCCCTTTTCAACAAGATATCCACAGGCCAGTTTTTCACCTAATTCGCCGAGCTCTTTGGCGGTCATACTACTGCCCAATAAATTTTTCTCTCAAAAAATCGGTGAATGCCTTGAATTCTATCCGATACCGTTCAATACGGATTTTCAATGTTTCTTGTTCTTCCTTATCATTTGTCCCACCAATAAGGCTTTCGTATCTTTCTTTCTGTTGAGGCGTCATTTCCTTATCAATATCAACATAATCACCCCCGCCCTCGTTGCGGATCAACGAAGCAAACTGGCTTTTTAGATCCAAAATAATTTTTAACCGCTGATCGCCAATCTCTCTTTCGCGGTAGAATTCATCCAAAAGTCCCCTGGCCTTCTCCAACATTGCAGTATTTTTCGCATTCCAAGCGCCATATTCCGGAGTTTCTTGCGATAAAATCCCTGATGTTACCGCTCTTTCAATTTCGCCATCCATTGCCTTTTGGGCAGCTATAATGCTTTCCTGGTCTTTTTCTGAAAGACCGTGTTTTTTCTGAAGCATCGCATCAAGCTCTGCAAACCCTTCCGGCGTTATTTTTTGTCCCTCAAGGCTGAATTCTTTTAAGTATGCCAAATCCCTTTGCAGTAATTCTTTTGAAACGCCGCGTTGCGCATACACACTTTCTTCAAAATCCTTCTGGTCAACATATCTTGCCATCGGTTTACCGGGAACCTCTACTGAAATCCACGGCGTAATCCTTCCATGGTTATGATGCCCTTCGCAGGAATTGGTTGTGGGAATGCCGTGGGCATTCAAAGCCACTACCGGCTCCTTTATCCCCGCCTCAATACCTTCCACTCCTGCGTGGTCAAAAACCATTTGCTGTTCCACTCCTTCAGTAATTTTTTGCCACGCCAATTCTTTTCCGGCTTCAGATTTTACCGGAGCTTCGGAATCAATAATACTTTCTTCTTTATTTGAGCCAGGTTGCCTCTCTTCCATACAATTATTTTTCCGCCTTTAATATGGTATTGTACTCATCAATAGACTGCTCAATATTCCTAACGGCTCGGGTGCTTAATTTTTCTTTATTCAAAAACCGGAGGATAAAACTGGCATAGTGCCCATCCAGCGACCCTGCAAACTTCAAGACTATCAAATCTTTTTGCGCAAGGGGATCTTCTTTTTCCGGCTTGCCAATGGAGTTTATTTTCCCATTTTCCACGTCAATATGGCAATGAAGTTCATATACCGAGAACTCTTTACCACCCATCTCAACTACGCCGCCGGCACCCCCGCCAGTTACCGCTGGCATAATTTTTTCCCGGAACAATCCAATATTCAGCGCTATAATTTGGGCATCAGGCTCACCCTCTTCTTCCCAGCCGGAATTGCCTTCTATACTATTCTCCATATTCCTACTTTCCTTTCACCATCGGCGGATAGAGCTGCCGGTCAATGGTGCGGTCAAAACAAACCCGGCCGGCGGCGTGATCCCAGTTTTGGGAAGCCATTCCATCATACACGGGATACGCCGGCATGGATTTTCTGCCATCCAACCCTCCAATATATTCCAAATCAAAGGTGGCGCAGAGTTCAAAATTCAAACCCGCGGCATTTTTTACTCGGTATTCATACGCATTGCCCGTTTCAGGGTCAACCGGAGCCGTGTAGCCGGAAATAGAGTCGCTTAAATCGGCCAAGCTGGATGGCATTGCCTCTTTGCTCTGCCAATAGTTCACCACCTGCCACTGGATATTCTGCAAATCCGCAACACGCTGCTGGTCAAACTGCTCTGACCTGGCCTGCATGGGAGAGCCCACAATGAAAAAGGCGCCAATCACCATACCCAAAATTACCAGACTCGAAGTAATGGCCACGTGCTTTGCGGCAGGCGAAGGCTGGTTGCGGCGCACATCATCCAGGTAATAGCCAAAGATGGCCCCGGAGACAACAAGCACCGACAATGATTTCAATAAAAAACGGATCGTGGTATCACCCCCCAAAAAGCTGTAAATAACCATTACCAGGTCACCCATGATAACCATGGAAGCTACAAACAATGTCAGGTAAATAAGCCACTTGCGGATTTTTGATTCGCGCACAGACACATCCCGGCGGTAAATGGTATTTAAGTACCAGGAAGTCAGCACGAATAGCGGGAAAATAATAATCAACGAAGCAACGGCAAAGCGGATAGGGCCGGCATAAAACTGGCCGGCATAGCGCATGAGCAGCGGATCCGGGAAAAAATAATTGATGTATTGCCAACAGAGCGTGATAAAGCTAATGGCCACCCAATACAAAGCCACCATGGCAAACAGGTGCAAAAATACATCGCGTGGCAAGTTACGTTTTACCGGCGCCGAAAGTTCATTGTGCGGATTGATGATAGTGTTTTCCATAATAATGAAAATTAATAGTATAATGCTATTGTACCACGAAATTGTCAGGCCAGAGTGAATCGAACACTCGCTATACCCTCCCCGAGGGTACGCCTGCCTGCCGGTAGGCAGGGACTGCCACTATCCGATGGCCTGAGTTTTTATTTCACCCAATACTTGCTTTTCACTTTTTCGTCTTCGGCTGCCTGTACGCCGAACGTATCTTCCTTGCTTTTTTCCGCCAGGCTTTTCAATTCTTTTTCACTTAGCGCTCCTAGTACCTTAATCTCCCCCCTCAAAAATTCAGCCGTGTTTTTTGATGGGTCATCCAGTACATGTCCTAGCAAGGTATCCAGAATTTGTCCTATCTTCGGCCCTGGCGCAATACCTAAAACATCCATCACCTCTTTTCCATCCACCGCCAGCATTTTAACGGAAATCGGGTCTTTGGAAACCTTTTCAATAATATATTTTAAGTGCCGCAACTTATACGGCTCCGCCTTTGGCACGCCACTGCCAATGCGGTCCGCTTCGCGCACCTGCAGCAACGCCTCCATGTTTTCAGGCCCCACCCTTTTTACCAACCGGCGCACAGATGATTCTGTCACCTCATCAACATTATAGTAAAACATGTGGTGACGCACTAAATTAACCACCGCATTAACATGGTCATTAGAAAATTTCAGGCGCTGTAAAATCTGGAATGCTATTTTGGCACCAATCATTTCGTGGTTGTAAAAGGTTGATTCTTTTCCTTCACCTATTTTCACGCGCGGCTTGCCAACATCGTGCAACAGGGCGGCCAAGCGCACGTGCAGCCCGAATTTTTTCTTGGCCGTATATTCCAGCGCTTTTAAGGCATGTTCATAGCAATCATAAATGTGATGCTTGTTTTGCCCTACCCCCACGTTTTCCATTAATTCAGGCATAATATATTTCAGCAAGCCGAATTCCCGCAGTAATTCAATACCATCAGCCGCCTTGGGCGCCATAACCATTTTTACCAATTCATCCCGGATGCGCTCTTTTGAGACCGCCTCAATCCAGAGGCTATTTTTTTTGATGGCTTCGGCGGTTTCTTTTTCAATGGTAAAGCCCAATACGGTGGCAAACCGCACTGCACGCAACATACGCAAAGCGTCTTCGCCAAAGCGTTCATTAGGACTGCCAACCGTTTTAATAATGCGTTTTTTTAAATCTTTCTGCCCGTCAAATGGATCAATCACTTTTTTATCCAAACCCATGGCCATGGCGTTGATGGTAAAATCACGCCTAGCCAAATCTTCTTGAAGCGTTTTTGCATACTGCAATTTATCCGGATGGCGCTTATCTGAATATTCAGCTTCCAGGCGGTAAGTGGTTACTTCCACAACGCCCATATCTGTTTTCACGCCTACCGTCAAAAAATTATTCTCGTAAAAACTGTCTGGAAATATTTTTTGGATTTCTTCCGGCTTAGCATTGGTGGCCACATCCCAATCCTTCGGTTCATTACCCAGTAAAAAATCGCGCACGCATCCGCCGACAATGTACGCCTCAAAGCCTGCTTTGTGCAGCTTTTCTAATATGGTTTTAACCTCTTTTGGAATGACCATAAAATCATCTTATCCCCAAAATTGCTTTTTTTCAATTATTTACGTACAATATATCAATCGCCTCCATGGTGAAACGGATATCATTACTGCCTTCGAAGCAGTCGTTGGGAGTTCGAATCTCTCTGGAGGCACAAGGACATGTTTTATGTATATTGCCTCCTTTTTAAAAAATAATATGGAAACAAAAAAATTACCATTTTTTCTTAAAGAATACTTTTGGGATATAGATTTTAATGATTTAGATTTTAAAAAATCCAAGGTTTTTGTCTTAAAGCGCATATTAGATAAAGGCAATGATAAGGCATTGCTCTGGATACGGCAACACTATACTAACCAAGAAATTAAAAAATTGCTTTTAAACACTCGCGATATTTCGCCAAAAACAGCTAATTTTTGGGCGGATTATTTAAAAATAAACCATAAGAAAGTACCATGTTTACAAAAGCCGTACACCCGGATACCATTCGGGCTCTCAAGCTAGTATCAAATATAAGTATCGTTAAAAAAAGCTATCTGGCGGGGGGGACTGCCTTGGCTTTGCATTTGGGCCACCGAATTTCCGTAGATTTAGATTTTTTTACCCCGCAAGTTTTTGACGAAAAAACGTTATCGGGAGAACTTAATCAGTTTCCAGAGTATAAAGAAGACGGTATGGCATGGAGGACTGTTTGGGGCAAAGTTTCAAATACAAAGTTTAGTTTATTTTATTACCAATATCCTTTAATTAAGGAAACCATAGACTTTGAAGGTATTCAAATTCTTTCCAAAGAAGATATTGTCGCCATGAAAATTCACGCTTTGGAAGATCGGGGAGCAAAAAGAGATTTTATTGACTTATATTTTTTGGCAAAGGAGTTTTCCCCAGAACAAATGTTGATGTTTTATGATAAAAAATACGGCGTTTTGCAAGAACATTTATATTCTATTGTCAGAAGTTTAGACTACTTTGCTGACGCAGAAATTGATGATGACCCCAATATGTTGATTCCTGTTTCATGGAAAGAGGTTAAGAAGTTTTTCCAAAATCAAGCTCTTATGCTCGCTAAAAACAAACTAAAGATATAATTGCAAAAAAGATAATGAAGTAACTATGAAAAAAACCGCTTTACTACTTTTTTTCTCACTAGCCTTGATTATTTTTCTTGGAAACATAGATCCAGTTTTGGCTATACATTGCACTACTGATGCTGATTGCGAGGCTATAACCACGGGTGCAACATGCACCATAGACCCAGTCAACCCGGCCAATAATTTTTGCTTTTTCCCCCCAATCTTCACATTGACAACAATTACCATTTCTCCCCTAGCAGCAACTATTAATATTGGTTCAACCCAGTTACTAACTGCAGATCCGCGCGATCAATTTGGCAATTCTATGACTGCTGGCGTAGAGATTGACTGGGCATCGAGCAATACTGCAGTGGCAACAGTGAGTCTTAGTGGTCTGGTTACCGGAGTAAGCGCAGGAACTGCAAACATTACTGCCAGCAGCACCCGTAGTACTGGTGTAGTTACAAGCACCGCCCCATCAGTTATAACCGTTAGTAATGCAGGCGGTGGCGGGGGGGGCTGTGGTAATGGAGCTATTGACGCAGGCGAACAGTGCGAACCGCCCAATACCGCAACCTGCAATCCAAACTGCCAAAACATCAGCACCTGCGATGCAAACGGGAATGACCCATTAGCGGCCAATAGCCTTGTCCCTTGCGGGCAATCTCCCGGTTGCCGGTGCGAATTGCGGCACCTTTTTGTAATGGCACTGCGGATATACAACTTTATTGTCTGGACCATTGCCGTTCCCCTCGCCGGACTGCTGATTGTGGCCGGAGGCATTTTAATCATGGTTTCGGGTGGCCCTGGCGCAGCAAATCCGGTTACGGGATCCATAAGCGGTACCAGCCTTTATTCTAAAGGAAAAAGCATATTAACGGGTAGCGTCGCCGCCCTTATTTTCATCTTCGGCTCTTGGCTGTTCATCAGCATTGTGTTAAGGTTAATCGGCTACACAGGCACTTGGAGTTCGTTTTAATCGCGCCTCCATAGCTCAACTGGAAGAGCAGGGCCCTCTTAAGGCCAAGGTTTCAGGTTCGATCCCTGATGGAGGCACAAAAACTTTACAAAACATACTATATATACTATAATAGCCACATGTTGAAAAAAGAGAAAAAACTGAAGATTGTAAAAGCGCTGGGCATCAATGAAAAAGATACCGGCTCTGCCGATGTGCAAATCGGGCTTATTTCCGAAGAAATGGATGCCCTGGTTTCGCATTTAAAAGACCACCCAAAAGACCTGCACTCAAAACGGGGGCTTTTGCGCATGGTGGTAAAAAGGAAGAAGCTGCTTGCTTACTTGCAAAAAGAAAATGAAGCACGCTACAAGGACGTTATTAAAAAAGTAGGGCTAAAGAAATAGCATAAAACGCCAATATGCCAATAGTGTCGCCAATGACGCAAATAATCGGCACGCAAATAGATCTTAGCAAAATGCGCCTTCGCAAATTATTCGCGTCATTGGCGAAGAATTAGCGTATTGGTGTTATATTTATGTTAACCAAGTCCAAAGAACAACGCGTTGAAGTGCTGATTGACGTGCAGAACCTATATTATTCGGCGCGTAACCTATACCAATCAAAGGTTAATTTTGCCGAAGTGCTGAAAGCGGCGGTGGCGGGGCGTAAATTCATCCGCGCCTTCGGCTATGTGGTGCGCACCAAAACCGGCGAAGAAAAGCCGTTTTTTGATGCCTTAAGCAAGCTGGGCATTGAAACCCGGGTGCGGGATTTGCAGGAATTTTACGGCGGCGCCAAAAAGGCGGACTGGGATGTGGGAATTGTCATTGACGCCATCCGCACGGCAGCCAGTTTGGACGTGATTGTGCTGTGTTCGGGCGATGGCGACTTTATCCCGCTGGTGGAGTATTTGAAAAACCAGGGCAAACGGGTGGAAGTGGTGGCATTCGGGAAAAGCACCTCTGCAAAATTAATGGAAACGGCCGACGAGTTTATTGATTTGGACGGGGATAATAAGTATTTATTAAAAAAGTGACATGGAAATCACCGCCATCAAAAAAAAATTGAGGAACTCCGAGTCGGTTTTAAAAGAACGGTTTTTGGTAAAAAAAATCGGGATTTTTGGTTCATATGTCCAAGGAGAGCAACATAAAAAAAGTGACCTGGATATTTTGGTTGAATTTATCGAAGATCCGAGTTTTTTTAAGTTTTTAGACTTGGAAAATTATCTTTCTGATACTTTTGGCATTAACGTTGATTTGGTCATGAAAAACGCATTAAAACCAGCCATCGGCAAAAAAATATTAAGCGAGGTGGTTTATCCATGAAAAAGTCTTCACCAAAAAGAACTTACATTGATTACTTGCTGGACATTGCCGATGCCATGGAAAAAATAGAAAAATTTACGGAAGGTTTTACCTTGGAAAGTTTTAGGGAAGATGAAAAGACGGTATTCGCGGTAGTCAGAGCTTTAGAAATTATCGGTGAAGCGACCACTAAAATACCCGCAACGGTAAAAAATCACCACAAAGAAATTCCCTGGAAAAACATGGCCGGCATAAGAAATAAATTAATCCACGAGTATTTTGGCGTCAACATGGTGGTAGTCTGGAAAACCATAAAAGAAGACTTGCCCGAATTGAAAATCAAGGTTGCGAAAATGTTGGAAGATTTAAAAATCACAAAATTATTTTAATTAACATTAAAAGCGGCGCAAATAGAGGATGCCATTTGAATGTCTCCCGTTGGTTGGGGGTTATTGAAATGAAAATTCTCTGTTACCCGCACAAAAAAAATGGATAAAGAGATATTTGAGCTTGAGGTGGGCGGGAAAATGCTGAAGATAAAGCTGACCGACTGGGCGCCCCAGGCGGGGGGCTCTTGCCTGGTGCAATACGGCGAAACGGAAGTCATCGCCAACGCCACCATGTCGCAGCAAACGCGCGAAGGCATCGATTTTTTCCCCTTGACCGTTGACTACGAAGAAAAATTTTATGCCGCCGGGAAAATTTACGGCAGCCGGTTTTTAAAGCGCGAAAGCCGGCCAACGGATGAGGCTATTTTAAACAGCCGCATGATTGACCGCGCCATCAGGCCGTTGTTCCCCAAGGACTTCAAAAAAGAAGTGCAGGTGATTGTCACCTGCCTGACGTGGGACGGCAAAAACGACGCTGATTTTCCGGCTTTCATTGCCGCCTCGTTTGCATTAGTGCTTTCAGGAATCCCCTTCAACGGGCCGCTTGGCGCCATCCGGGTTGGCAAAACAAACGGCACGTTCATCTTAAACCCCGAATACACCCAAAAACTGGAAGGCAGCATGGATTTGACACTGACCGGCATTGACCGTAATGGGGAGCTGCTGATTAACATGATTGAAATGGGCGCCAAAGAAGTGGCGGAAGAGGATGTGATGGAGGCAACCAAGTTCGCAACCCCGGCGCTCCAAAAAATAATCGCTTTCCAAAAAGAATGCGCCAAAAAATACGCCAAAGAAACGGCGGAGTTCGCGCCGGCCGTTGAACTGGATATTTATAAAGACATCAAGGAATTTTTGGGCAGCAAACTGGACGATGCCATCACCCACGCCGCCCTCGGGGAAAAAAACATGGGCGCCACCGAACTGCTTAAAGGAGAACTTGCCAAATTCATCATGGAAAAATACCCGGACGAAGGCAAAGAGCGGCAGATTTTGCCATACTTTGAAAAAGAGATTGAACGCATTATCATCCGTAATATCATTGAAAAAGACCGGCGCCCGGATGGCAGGAAATCAGACGAAATCCGCCAACTTACGGCTGAAGTTGCCGTGCTGCCGCGCACCCATGGCAGCGGCGTGTTCCACCGCGGCCTGACCAAAGTGCTTTCCATTTTAACCCTTGGCGGCCCCGGCGACCAGCAAATCCTGGAAGGCATGGAAGTGGTTGGTAAAAAACGATTCATGCACCACTATAACTTCCCTCCCTATTCCACGGGCGAAACGGCGCCGATGCGCGGGCCGAAGCGGCGTGAAATCGGCCACGGCCACTTGGCGGAAAAAGCATTGCTGCCGGTCCTTCCTGAAGCGGTTAATTTCCCCTATACCATCAGGATTGTTTCAGAAGCATTGAGCAGCAACGGGTCAACCTCCATGGCATCCGTGTGCGCCGCAACCATTGCTTTAATGGACGCCGGAGTGCCCATTAAAGAACCGGTAGCGGGCATTTCCATCGGCCTGGCGCACGACGAAGCATCGGGAAAATACGCGCTGTTGACCGATATCCAGGGCCCGGAAGACCATTTCGGGGACATGGATTTTAAGGTGGCCGGCACCAAAAACGGCATCACCGCCATCCAGATGGACATTAAGCTGGACGGCATCAGCATGGCCGTGATGCAAGAAGCGTTGGTACGGGCGAAAGATGCAAGATTGAAAATTCTTGATATAATAAAAGGGGTGATTGCAGAGCCGCGCCGGCAGCTTTCACCGTACGCGCCGAAGATTTATTCCATGATGATCAACCCGGCAAGGATCGGGGAAGTGGTTGGGCCGAAAGGCAGTGTTATTAATAAAATGATTGAGGAATTCGGGGTGGAAATTGACATTGAAGATTCGGGCTTGGTGGTTATCACCGGCCAGGACCAGGCCATGGTGGATGGCTGCGCCAACCACATCAAAGGCATTGTGCGGGAAGTGGCGGTGGGCGAAAAATTTGACGGCGTGGTGCGTAAAATCATGGATTTTGGCGCATTCGTTGACCTGTTGCCGGGCCAATCGGGGCTGGTGCATATCTCAAAATTCGTTCCTCACCAGATTAAAAGCGTGCACGAGGTGGTAAAGGAGGGAGACGTTATCCCGGTTATCGTGACCGGCATTGACGAACTGGGCAGGATTAATTTATCCGCTAAAGACGCGGGTTTTACACCAACGAAAAAATAATGGTAATTGAGCAACAAGCAATCATCCAAAAAGCGGACATCAGAACGATGAAAAAAGACCTTGCCAGGCTCCGTGAAGCTGATGCTGCCAAAGAAAGCCGCAAGATCAGCAGCCTGGAAAGCCGCGACATGGAGGCCCAAAAGCAAAAATTGTTTTTGATGGAAAGCCAAAAATCAGATTTACAAGATAAGCTGGCAGCCATGGAAAAAGAAGCCAGTAAGGTTACGGTGCCAAGCAATACTCCGGCCAAACAGGAACAACTGGAACAATCGCTCTCATCCGTCATTGACCGCCAGGAGAAGGAACCGGATGAAATAAAGAAAGAGTACCTGGAAAAACAACGCTGGATGGCTGAAAAAAAACTGGCTGATGCCCAACAAAACGTTGCCGGCATTGAAGCCAAACGCGCCGAAATTACACAAAAAAAACAGGATATTGCCGCCAATGCCGCCGCGCTGGATGAAGAGGTAAAAAAAGCGACGGCAGCGATGGCGGAAGCGGTGGTGGAAGCGGCAAATAGAGCGGGACGAATGGCAAATAGCCCCGTGGCGAAAGAAAGTCCAAACCCCGCGCCGAAAACGCGGGAAGATCTTCTGAAAACTGCCACCGCGGAAAATGAACAGCGGCGGCGCTTCATGGAAGACATCGAAAAATGGGCAAATTCAAACTAATAATTAGGAATATATAATTACGGTGAACAAAGAACTTATTGAGCTATTAACCGCGAAATTAAAAGAGGAAAAATCTTCCTTGGAAAAAGAATTAGGAAGTTTCGCCGAACGTGATAAAAACGTAAAAGATAATTGGGAGGCAAAACCGGTCAAGGCTGATGACACCGACCTGGAAGAAAAGGCCGGCGAAATGCAAGAATACGACAATTTGGTAAGCCTGGAACACAGCCTGGAGCTTAAGCTTAAAGATGTCAACCACAGCCTGGAAAAAATAGCGGCGGGGAATTATGGCGCCTGCGAAAAATGCGGAAGGGAAATCGGCCAAGATCGCTTAATGGTTTGCCCGGAAGCGCGGCTTTGCATGGATTGCAATAAATAAATTATGCCAAGTAAAGTTTTTTCGGCGGCAATAAACGGACTGGACGCCAAGCTGGTTGAAGTTGAGGTTGATGTTTCCCACGGCCTGCGGTCGTTTTCCATTGTGGGGCTGCCGGACAAAGCGGTGGAAGAATCGAAAGAACGCATAGAATCAGCCATAAAATCCGCCAAGCTGGCATCGCCCCATTCAAGAACGTTCCGCATTTTGGTCAACCTTGCCCCCGCCGATTTGAAAAAAGAAGGTTCGCTGTATGATTTGCCAATCGCCTTGGCTTTTTTAATTGCTTCAAAACAAAGTAATTTTACCTCTGAAGGGAAAATTTGCCTGGGTGAACTTTCGCTGGATGGAAAACTTCGCCCCATCAAAGGGGCACTTTCGTTTGCCTTGCTTGCCCGCAGCCATGGCATCAAAGAGGTCATATTGCCCCTGCAAAATGCAGCCGAAGCGGCGCTTATCAAAGACGTTGCTGTCATTGGCGTGCAAACCTTGGCCGAAGCCCTGGCGCACCTGGAAAACCGGAAAAAGATTACGCCTTTTTTGGCGCCCAATGGTACTCCAGCTTCAAGCTCAGAGCTCCAAACTTCCGTAGACATCAGCTGGGTCAAAGGCCAGGAATATGCCAAACGGGCGCTGGAAATTACGGCCGCCGGCGGGCACAATCTGTTTTTCTCCGGCCCGCCAGGCGGCGGGAAAAGCTTGCTGGCAAAATCTTTGCCGTCTATTTTGCCGCCCCTGACGTTTGAAGAATCCCTGGAAGTTACCAAAATTTACAGCATTGCCGGCTTGCTGCCGGAAAACAAGCCCCTTATATATGCCCGGCCATTCCGTTCGCCCCACCACGTTTCCAGCGATGTGGCGCTGATTGGCGGAGGCAGCCCGCCAAGGCCGGGAGAAATAACCCTAGCACACCGGGGCGTGCTTTTCCTGGATGAATTCCCGGAATTCCACCGCGATGTGTTGGAAAGCCTGCGCCAGCCCATTGAAGAGGGAAAAATCACCGTTTCACGCGCCAAGCATACTTTTACCTTTCCGTGCCGCTTCATGTTGGTAGGGGCTTCAAACCCCTGCCCTTGCGGTTTTTTAAACAGCCCCGAACACCCGTGCAGCTGTTCGCCGGGTGCCATTAATATGTACCGGCGCAAGCTTTCCGGCCCCTTAATGGACCGGGTGGATATTTTCCTTGAAGTTCCGGCGGTAACCTATGAAAAATTAGCCTCTGATGCAATGGATAACCAAACCGGCCGAATCAAAGCCAATATTGAATCTGCACGCGATATCCAGAAGGGGCGGTTTGAAAAAAATGGCATTTTGGTGAATGCCGAAATGCGGCTTCCCGAAATTAAAAAATATTGCGGCTATGACGCGCGTTCGGAAGGGTTGCTTAAAAAATACGTGGATTCCGGCAAGCTGTCAGCACGCGGGTTCCACCGGGTATTAAAAGTTGCCCGCAGCATTGCAGACCTGGCACTTTCATCAAACATCCACTACGACCATATCGCCGAAGCGTTAATGTATCGCATAAAATGATACCATAATAATATGCAACCCGAACAAGAAGAAATACCCCAGCCGGCTCCGGCGACATTTGGAATTTTTGCCTTTTTTATATGGCTTATCATTGCCATTATCTGCGATATTTTTTCTTTAATACCGTACATTGGGCTGATTTTCAGCTGGCCATTCGCCGGAGCATTTTTTGTGTATAAATGGTTCAAAGGGTTCAAACGCAGCAACATATTTTTAATGAGCGGTTTTAATATTGTACTTGAGGGCATCTTTTCAACCTTACCGGCCAGTACCGCGGATGTGGTGGCAACCTATCTGATGGCAAAAGCCAAGAAAGCTAAACAGTAACCCGTTACCCTGCGCAAGATAAAAAGGCTCCGGTATTCCCGAAGCCTTTTTATCTTGCGCGGTTATTTGTATTGCAAAGTGGTACCCACAGGAAACCTGGACAACGGATTCTTTGCCCCCATGACCTGGAAATGGACATGGCAGCCAGTTGCCTGTCCTGTAGAACCCATCAGCCCGATGCGGTCGCCCACGTTTACTTTCTCGCCCGGCGCCACAAATAATGTCATTAAATGGCCGTAATAGGTGGAAATTTCCCCGCTGTGCAAAATGGTAATGTGGTTGCCTTTTCCCGCGTTCCATTTCCCATTGCCTACCGCGCGCTGCACCGTGCCTGCTGCCGCCGCGTAAATAGGCGTGCCGCACTTATTGGCAACATCAACCCCGTTATAATAGTGGAGCCTCTGGCTGACATGTCCCTCGGCCGGATAAATAAAGAAGCTGTCTGCCAGCGGCGCAACGGTTACCGAAGGCAATTTTACCGGCATGCTACCCCCCGGCACAATCAACACATCTCCGATGAAAATGTCCCCCTCACCGCCAAGCCCGTTAAAAGCGATAATTTCGCCGGACGCTGATTTATACGTGCTGCCAATCTGGCTGATCGTATCGCCGGACTTTACCACGTGCAGCGCCCCGCTGACCGGCAAAATAACCAGGTTTTGCCCCTCTTTTAACGTGGAAGTTTTTGACAAATTATTTACCCAAAGTACCGTGTTAACCGAAACCCCAAAGGTTTGTGCCACCGTGGCAATCGTATCGCCCTGCTGCACGGCATAGTTTACAATCTCTTTCCTTTCTTGTGGTTGCTCGGCGCCACCCATAATTGACCCCAAGGTTTGGGTGTTAAACACCTGCGGAGTGGAAACGCCATATACAAAGGCATCTTCAATAATCTTTAAATCAGGCGTTTCGGGGGCATAGGCCCTTGATTGGCTGAAAAACAAGTCACCGTTATCAATCTCTGAAGTATTGGCAAAGGAGTTTAAAAAAACAACGTCATTGCTTTGGGGGCCGGACAACTGAGCCAATCCACTGGAACTGAAAAATAATAGGCCAAACAACACAAACGAAGCCAGGCCAAAATAAAAGCCGCCTCCCAATGGATTCCGGCCGCGTTTCCCCCTCCACCCACCATTCAATTTTTTACCCGGTAAAGTAGACAATGTAGACAATTTATTATCTAATATTAGCCACTTTAATATTACAGTAATGATATCACCTGCAAGCGCCCCGGTCAAGTACTTATCCCCAACTGGTTACTATGCTATACTGCATAAAATATGAACATTATTTCTCCCTCCGTCATCAAAGAACTATTGGCAAAACAAGGCAAGCGCCCGTCAAAAATACTCGGTCAGAATTTTTTGATTGATGGGCGGATTTTGGAAAAAATTATTGTTGCGGCAGGGCTTTCGGCACAAGATACTGTTTTGGAAATCGGCCCGGGCATTGGCATGCTAACCCGAGCATTGGCCGAAAAGGCCAAAAAGGTTATTGCCATAGAAAAAGACCTTGGCATGCTAGATATTCTGAAAGAAACCGTAGGGAATTATAATAATATAGAAATCATCCAAGGGGACGTTCTTAAATTACCAATTATCAATTTTCAATTATCAAACTACAAATTAATTGCGAATATCCCGTACTATATTACGTCCCCGATAATTAGGAAATTTTTGGAGGAAGAAAACCGACCAACCCAAATGGTATTAATGATCCAGAAAGAAGTCGCCAAACGCATTTGCGCCAAGCCGCCGGACATGAGTCTTTTGGCGCTTTCGGTGCAATTTTACGCCACCCCCAAAATCATTTCCCATGTTTCAAAAAATTGCTTCTGGCCGGCACCAAAGGTAGATTCGGCTATTATTTCCATCACCCCACACCCAGAAAAGCCGCCCGTTGACCCGCAAATCTTCTTCACCCTCATAAAAGCCGGCTTTTCCGCCCCCCGCAAGCAGCTGGCAGGCAACCTTTCCAGAGCCTTAAAAAAAGATAAAGAAGCCGTTAGTGCATGGCTTTTGAAAAGTGGCATTGAGCCTACCCGCCGCGCAGAAACGCTTAGCCTCACGGATTGGATACATTTAGCAAATACTCCAATTTGACAGGGGATTATGACAAGAGCTACAATGAATTCATGAAAGAAGATTTCTTAGAACTAATTGAATATTTGGATGGTAAGTTTAGGAAGATAGAAGATCAACTAGATACCAAATCAGATAAAGCTGATGTTAATTTGCTGACAAATGCCGTTGATGCGTATGCCTACAAGGCGGATGGCTACTTACAGGAATTAACTATGGTAATACACAAAGCAGATCGCCTGGAAAAATGGGTAAAACAAATTGCCGAAAAGATAGGAATGCGGCTGGAATAGCATATTTTTACACAATCACTGTAAAGCGCCCCGGCCGCGGCCGGGGCGCTTTTTTCCACAGAAAACGCTGTGGATATCCACAATTTATTGACGGGCTGAATAGTGGTATAATGACTGAATTTAAACCCACCAGGAAATGGCTAGTTTTTTTAGTGCATTATTCAACCATAAAAAAACAGTGTTTTTGGCTGTTTTGCTGTTTGTTTTGGGTGGTGTTTTTGTGCCCCATATGGCTTTTGCACTTGAAGTGTTGGAAACCGTATCGCCAAAAAGGGTTTTTGTGCCACGGCCCACGTCATTATTTCCCGAGAACTACCCGGGAAATTTACAGACCTTTACCATAAACGGGCAGAACTTTACCTTCAGAAGTAATATTTGGGTACGATACGAAAGTGGAGGGTTTCAAGGAATACAATACGACTGGACCGAATGGCTCTTTAATGCGCCTAATGGGGAAGAATTCATGTTTCCTGATCCCATATTAAAATACAAAATAAGAGTTAACAGACCCATTTATCTCAATGCAACACAATTGACTATTGCCCTTGATCCAACATTTGCACAGTACGCTAATTTTAATACATTTAAAAGGCGCATCCAGTTGATAGCTTGCCCCAATGGCGCTAGTCCGCCCGCCGGGGACGATAATCCTAATTCAGGTGAAGTTTTGCCTAACTCAAAGGATGCTGCAGAAAATGTACCCTTTCCAATAGCAGATTGTTCGAATGTACTAGTGATTGACGTTGAAGACCCGGCGAGTTTTGGCGGTATTTTTAATGGAATCGTCGATGGAATGACTCGCATCAGCGACTTCTTCAGCGAATTTTCCGCCCACTGGTCATTGTCATGGAACGAATTCTTCACCTTCCTATTAGTAGAACTCACCAACCTGGCTTCCGGCATCTGCTATTGGATAGCCCATTACGCCGGCGCGGCATTCCGTTACATTCTAACCGAGTTCATTCAAGACCCTGAAAACCGATGGACCATTACCAAGGGCATCGGCATATCGGCCGTTTTTTTAAGCGCTTGGGACACGGTAAAAAGCTACGCCAATATTTTAATCGTTCTTGCCTTGGTTGCGGCTGCCATTATGCTTATCTTGCAAATCCGCGAATGGTCGGACAAGGCAAAAGCACTGCTGCCCCAAATCATCCTCGTAGCGCTGCTGGTTAATTTTTCCGTTGTGTTTGTGGGCATTATGATTGACGCCAGTAATTTGATTATACAAACATTGACGGTTGGGGCGGATGGAGAAATCGACATCTTATTAAAAGTGAATGACGCCTGGAACAAGATTGCCAGGCCCCTGCGCTTCCCCATTGATATTGGGCAGGCGATATACTACTTTTTCATCAGTACAATGTTCAATGTTATTTACCTGATGATTGCCGCCACCTTTTTATACTTTTGCTTTATCGCCGTCTGGCGCTACATGATACTGGCCTTTTTGTTTATTGTTTCCCCATTGGCGTTTGTGTTCCGGATACTGCCTTCCGGGGAAGCAACTAAACTATGGGGGCAATGGTGGCACCAATTCATCAAATATTGCTTTATCCTAATCCCCGCCGCCTTCGTTTTACGCTTATCGGTTGATATTCTCAACAACCCCGCCTTGGTATGGACCGCCACCGGAACTGAATCTTTAATACGCATTCTATTTAATTTTACCGTGGTTATCTGCTTCTTGGTAATCGGTTTGGGACTAGCCATCAAAAGCGCCGACTCGGTCGTAAAATCGGCCATAGGGCTTACCACCAAACTCACCGGAAAGGTTATAGCCGGCAGCGGTTGGGTTGCTGGTAAGGGCTTTGGCATAGCTGGCAAGGGTATTGGGGCAGGGGGAGGGAATGCACTTATGAGGAAAGCAAAAGACATATATGATTACAGAAAAGAACAGGCAGTGTACAGAAAAGAACAGGCAGTGGGAGCACTAGAAAAAGCTGGCATAATGACTCCGGGAACAAGGAATACCATGGAAAGTGAACGACTTAAGAAAAACTTCGAACTGGATGCCGATTCCAAAAAGAAAATGGACAACGCTACGCCAGACCAAGTTAAAGGCGCTGCTACCGGCTTTGCTGTTACTGATGCAGGGAAAAAACAAAAAGTCTATGCCATTCAAAAAATGTTTGCCGATGGCAGCATTAACACCCTTCCCGCAGCAGAAAAGAGAAAGCTTGCCCAGTACGTCATTGAAAGGCAGCAGGGCGATTCGGCCAGCACTATCACTAAGAGCCAAGCCGGATTGGCGGACTTGGACGAAAAGGGCATTAATAAGTTCAAGGCTAAGGGCATGAATGATGTGGATGCTTTGAAAGCCGTCAAGGGTGAAAAGTATAATCAGATGGATGATATTAAGGAAAGTGAAACTGACACCATTGCCGAGCTTGAAAAGGTACTGGCAGAGAAAAAAGAAGCAGAAGAAAGAGGTAATATCTACCAATACAGCGATGCAGATGTCAAGCGCTTTGAAAAGGCGGTTAAAGATGAGTTTATTGGAAAAGTCAAAAATACTGACGGCAAAACCATTAACGCCCAAGAAAAATCTGCCTTCCTTGATGATGGCGAGAAGATTTATGGTATTAATTCAAATATCCGAAAGAAGGTTATTGATAATGACATCCGCGCCGAAGGATTCAGTGAAACCGCCATCAAGGCTATCAAGCAAGATCGGATTGAAAAGGAGCAAAAGAGGCAGGGATTGCCGGAACTTTCGCCTGCAGATATGGAGAAAGAAATTGCTGCAATGCCTACTACCGATGAAATTCGCAATGCAGCGGTAAGAAAGAAAGTGCAGGGTTTGAGTGCGTACGACAAAGCAAAACTCAACCCCCACGTTGTTAATGAAGTTGTTGCCGATGAAATTGCCAAAGACAAAGAGGGCATGAAGAGCATTGCAACTCGCGGCAGCCAGAAACTCAAAGACAAAATCTACCACGAATTATTCAATAGCATTGTTGCTGATGCGGAAAGTGGTGACAAGGCAAAAATCGCCAACATTTCCGAAAAATTGGCTAACATTCCTAAAGATGCCATGGAAGAAGCTATTAACGAGTCTGAACCAAAAGTGCAAGCTAAAATCAAGGCCCTGTTTGGCAAACAAGAGGATATTGTTATCGCTGGAACTGCAGATCAACAGATAGCAGCCACCCAACAAGATGCTGATAGGTTGAATAGAGTAGGTATTCAGAAAGCTAGAATGAGGGGTGATATGCCTTCTGAAATTGATTTTCGCGCCGAAAACAAGAGGAGAGTCGGCACAGGACTTCCTCAACTGACCCTACAGCAATCTTATGAAGAAGCCCACCAAAAAGCTACGGCCAAAGGCGTAGATAATATGCCTGCCCTCGTAAAACCTGGAGACCAGATAACAATTCCAGGGCAAGCAGCAACAACAAAATCGGCAGATCAAACCACCCAGTACAAAGCAGTTAAAGAAAAAGTAAATGCATTACTTAGAAAGCAAGAGGGTTTAAGTGGAGTGGAAAGGACCCAACTCAAAGAGCTGCAAACCAAGAAACGCAATAACAACATAAACGACGAAGAAAAAGCTGAACTAACAAGGCTATCTGAAAAGAAAGAGAGCCGTAAAAAGAAGCTAACACCTACCGAAACCCAGGAACTGGGAAGCCTGCGCGCGTTTTTAAAGACCGCGGAGAAGATGGAAAAACAAGAACCGATACCAATGCAACCTTCGCCGGTATCTTTGAATAGGTTAAATCTCGCTTATGAAAGGAATAAAAAGACTGACCTTTATAAAACAGCCTTCAGTATTGCTGCTAAAAATAGCGATGGAGCGTATAGCGACCACCAGCTGAAAGAAATTGCTAATGAAATGGTGGAAGTAAGCTATGCCAACTCTGAAGAACACAAGAAAAAGGCATTGGCAGTGGAAAAAATCAGAAAACAGGAACTACCGGAAATAGACAAGGAAATAGGGCGAGTAACTAGTGAAGTTGCCGAAGCGGAAGCTGCACTGATGCTTGGATTAGAAGGAGAAGAACTTAATAATATGATTAAAGAGAAAAATGCAGCCACAAAGCTCTTAGGAGAACTGACTGTAAAAAAGAGTTCTCTAAAAACAACTTTGGCAAATGCAGACCTACAGAAAATGGAAGCAGAAAGCAAGATAACCAGCCTTGAAGATACTTTTGGTGCTGTTGATAAAGTACATCAAGCCAAGGAAGTTATACTCAAGAATGGCGGCAGTGATATTTATACTCCCGACCAAATAAAGGAAATGTCAAAGGAAATGGTAGAATTAAGAGATAGGAAAATGAAAGCCCAAGATGAGGCAATAGCAACTGCGAACAAAGCTGATGCGGCCTTGTCTTCAGCAAAAAGCCGATTAGAATCCGCAGTAGAAATTGGAAATAAAGGTATTATTAAAACCGCAGAAGAAGAACAGAAAAAAGCTGAAGAAGTACTAAAGGTGGCAGAAAAAACACTAAAAGAAGCAACCGTAGAAGCCAAAGAAGCAGACTATAATAATATGTTTAAGATTATTGACGAGCAAAAAAGAAAAGAAATAGACGATAAGAATAAACAGCCATAAAAAGCATGGAAAACACTTACGTTTTATATTTCCCTGGTAAAGTGCAAGAAGCCATTTCAGAACTGGTGCAAAAATACCAAATATCTTTTGACTTGATTGATGATTTTTGGGACTTTTCCAAGGAAGACCCCGAACTGGCCATATTTAACGTGGCGCAAAGGATTCTGAAAAAAGAGGGCAGTTTTAAGGATGTTATTGAAGTGCTAAAGAAAGAGCTGAAGATGAACCAAAAAGAAGCTGATGCGCTGGCGCACGATATTAAAAATACCATCGTAGTACTGGCTGAAGTCATTGAACAGCCGGAAGTTGAAAATGAACAGCCTTCCGCTTTTGCCAAGGCGGTGCAAGAGCGCACAGAGGCCAATGCAGCAAAATCTAATACACCCCCGCGCGCTGACGAAAAAAAGATTGAAACCCAAAATGTGGAAGAAAATGCTGAAAAACTGAAAAAGGCCAGAACCGTCATTGAGCCCCAAACGCAAACCAGAGGGCCGGATGATTATAGAGAAACGATTGAATAATTACCAATTATCAATAATCAATTATCAATCAATATTTAATTTCCCAATGTTTAATAGCTATGATAAAGAATTTTGATCTTGAAGAAAGAACTGCTAGTTTTGCAGAAAATATTATTGACTTGGTAAAATCAGTAAAATGTGACCAAATTAATAGCAGGATTATCAACCAACTTGTAGGCTCAAGTGGATCAATCGGGGCAAATTATGGCGAAGCCAGCGAAGCAGAAAGCAAGAAAGATTTTATCCATAAAATCGGCATCTGTAAAAAGGAGATCAAAGAAACCCAACACTGGCTAAGATTATTCGCAAGGACCAATCCGGAAAAGAAAGAGAAAACCAGGGAACTTTGGCAAGAAAATCATGAATTACTGCTTATATTCAGTAAAATTCTTAGAAGCAGCAGAGACCAACATAACTAATTATCAAAATCCAATTATCAATCAAGTATCAATTTTGAAAATTCAGAAATTCACCAATTGATTGAAAATTGATAATTGGTAATTGATAATTAACACTATGCAATATCCTACTCCGCAATTTATTGAAGAAGAAGGGAAAATCATTTCGTTTTTAACGTTTAAACAATTCGGGTTTTTGGTTGGCGGCGGGTTTTTATGCATTATGTACTACCTTACGCTGCCACTCATGTTTTTTGCCGCCCTGTCGCTGCTGACAGCCATCATAACGTTTGTCATTGCCTTTGTGAAAGTGAACAACATGTCGGTCATTAAAGTGTTGTTAAGCTTCATCGGCTTTGCCACCAAATCAAAAAACTACACCTGGAAAAAGAAAGAAATGGCCTACCCGATGAAAGTGCATAAGCAGCCCGAACCCGCCGCTGCGCCAGGAATAGTCAAAGCTCCAATGCAAATCCATGCCAGCAAACTGAATAGCATTAAGACAAGGGTGGACACCAAAAAATAGTGTAAAATGAAAATATTAAAATGGAAAATGACAGTGCAAAATATAAAATCATCGCGTTCACGCGATACCAAAACTTTGCATTTTGATTTTTACATTTTAAATTAATTATCATGGATCCTGCGACACAAGAATTTTTAGAGATAAAAGAGATACGCGAAGGCGTGGTGGTTTTGAAAAACAACGGCATCCGCGGGGTGTTGATGGTTTCTTCCATGAATTTCGCACTCAAATCTTCCGAAGAGCAAAACGCTATCATCTTCGCCTTTCAAAGCTTTCTGAACTCGCTGGATTTCACCTGCCAGATTGTCATCCAGTCGCGCAACATTAACATCACGCCGTACCTGGATAACATCAAGGCTCTGGAAGAAAAACAAGAAAATGAACTGCTTAAAACCCAAACCTCTTCCTACCAGCAGTTCATTAAAGAGTTGGTGAAGGGAAACTCCATTATGACCAAAAGTTTTTACGTGGTGGTTCCCTATACCATCGCCCAGATTTTGGGGACGGCGGCGGGGCTGAAAGGCACGGGCCTTGGCAGCATGTTCAAGAAAAAAGACCCCGCCAACAAAGGGAACAACCTCAACGATGCCGATTTTGAAAAAGTAAAAAACCAGCTCTGGCAGCGCATGGAATTTTTAGCCATGGGCCTTAAACGCTGTGGCTTGGAAGTGATACCTCTGACCACGCCGGAATTAATAGAACTGTACTGGGCCATCCACCACCCGGATGAAGCGGAGATAGGGTATTATCCGGAGATACTGCCGGAACTATTGAAATAGTTGAAAATGCAAATATCAAAATGGAAAATGACAGTGCAAAATTTAAAAATGAATTCAAAAAAAGGTTGTATAATTGGGTATTACGATTAATAAAATTCATTGATAAACTACCCAAAGATTCTGTGTGTAGCACTATGGGAAAGCAGTTATTAAGGAGTGGCACTAGTATTTTGGCAAATTACATAGAAGCAAATTCAGCCAGCTCAAGGAGAGATTTTACTAATTTTTTTACCCACTCCCTGAAATCTGCCAATGAATCAAAGGTATGGTTGACACTATTAAGAGATTTAAACAAGGGAGAAATGGTAGAATTAAAATGGCTATTGGATGAATTGATAGAAATAGCGAACGTCTTAGCAAGCAGTATATTAACCCTTAAAGGCAAGAAGTAATTTTGCATTTTAAATTGTCATTTTCCATTTTGATATTTACACTTTCCATTAACCTATGAACTTACCTTTTTTCAATAAAAAAGAAGAACTTGATGACCTGGGGCCCAAGCAGCAGGAAAGCCTTGATATCAAGGATATCATCGCGCCTCCATATATCGGCATTACCCAAGACCACATTAACCTTGGCCAGAAAATCGTTAAATCGTTTTTCATTTTTTCCTATCCGCGGTATTTGAATACCGGCTGGCTTTCCCCTGCCATTAATTTAAATGTCCCCATGGATATTTGCTTTTTCATCCATCCGGTCAACAATGAAATCATTTTAAAAAAGCTGCGCTCAAAGGTGACCCAGGTGGCTTCAGAGCTTTTGGAACGGCAAGAAAAAGGGCTTATCCGCGACCCGGCCCTGGAAACGGGATACCAAGACATTGAAACGCTGCGCGACAAAATTGTTACCGCCCAGGAAAAAATGTTCCGCTTCGGCCTATACATTACTATTTACGAAAGCAGCGCTGAAAAAATGAAGGAAGTGGAAAGTTCGCTGCGCTCTATTTTTGAATCGCGCTTGATTTATATAAAACCCGCCCTATTTAAACAGCGCGAAGGCTTTGTTTCTGCCAACCCCTACGGCATGGATTTGCTGGATATTCACGTACCCATGAACACCGAACCCCTTTCCACCACCTTCCCCTTTATTTCCTTTGATTTAAGCAGTAACGAGGGTATTTTATACGGCGTCAACGGCCACAACAATTCCCTGGTACTGTTTGACCGCTTTACACTGGAAAACGCCAACATGGTGGTGTTCGCTAAGTCTGGCTCTGGAAAATCCTACGCCATTAAGCTTGAAATTTTACGCTACCTGATGTGGGGCATTGATGTCATTGTCATTGACCCGGAAAATGAATATGAATTTTTGGCTGACGGGGTAGGGGGTAACTTTTTCAAAATCTCGTTGACTTCCGAGCATCATGTCAACCCGTTTGACTTGCCGGTGCCCGGGCCGGATGACAACCCCGAAGATATTTTACGTTCAAACGTGATTAATTTGGTTGGATTAATGCGGATTATGATGGGAGGACTGACCGCCGAAGAAGATAGTATTTTAGACCAGGCCATCACCGAAACCTATGCCATCCGGGACATTACCCCGCAATCCGACCCGGCCACCTGGCAGGAAAACGTGCCCCTCATGTCTGACTTTGCAGAGGTGCTGGAGAACATGACCGGGGCCGAATCATTGACGCGGCGCCTGACAAAATTCACCGAAGGCAGTTTTTCCGGATTTTTCAACCAAAAGTCCAACATCACCATTGATAAAAGCTTCATTGTCTTTGGTATCCGGGATATGGAAGAATCGCTAAAGCCCATCGCCCTGTTTATTGTCATGCGCTACATTTGGAATATTGTGCGCAGCAAGGCGCGTAAGCGGATTTTGGTGGTTGACGAGGCGTGGTGGTTGATGCAAACCGAAGACGGTGCTTCATTTTTGTTCGGCCTGGTCAAGCGCGGCCGGAAATATTGGCTTGGCGTTACCAGCATCACCCAGGACATTGAGGATTTTATGAAGTCAAGCTACGGCAAAGCCATTATCACCAACTCTTCGCTGCAACTGTTGCTCAAGCAATCCCCGGCGGCCGTGGATGTTTTAGAGAAAACATTCAACCTGACCCCTCAGGAGAAAAGTTTGCTACTGGAAGCCTCGGTGGGCGAAGGGTTGTTTTTCGCCGGTAAAAAGCATGTCTTCATGAGCGTCAAAGCCAGCTACACCGAAGACCAAATCATCACCACCGCGCCAGGAGAGGTGGAAAAGATAAAAGAAGCCCGTAAAAAGTTGAAGCAAGGCAACCCCTCTGAAGTTGGGAGTTAGGAGCTGGAAGCTGGAATAGAATGTGGAATATGGAATATAGAAAATGGAAAATGGTAAAATTACAAAATTCACCGACCTTCATGTTTGGCAAGAAGGGCATAAACTAGTGTTAATGATTTATAAATACACTGATATTTTCCCCGACAAAGAAAGGTATGGCATAATTGACCAAATGAGAAGGGCCGCAGTATCGGTTACTTCTAATGTTGCAGAGGGATTTTCAAGAAGGTCCTTGAAAGAAAAAAGCAGATTTTATGATATGTCGCAAGGGTCACTAGTGGAATTGCAAAACCAACTTATTATCTCCAAAGACATTGGATATTTATCAGAAGAAAACTTTAAAGTAATCGCAGAACAATCGGTGCTGACAAATAAGCTTCTGCACGGCCTATTACGCTCAACAAAAGACAGGAAGTATGAACCCTAAATTCAATATTCTAAATTCCATTCCAACTCCTAGCTTCCAGCTGCAAACTTCAAAATCATAATCACATGCCAACAAAACAGCGAATTACATTTATAGCCACTACAACGCTCTTTTTACTCCTGCAAGCCACCGCGGCCTTCGCGCTTGAAGTGAACTATATCCCTATTCCGGGGGCGCCAACTATTTCCGGCGACAGCTCCCTGATGGAATATATCAATTATTTCTTCCTGTTTTTCGTGGTGGCAGCGGGTGTGATCGCGGTTTTTTCCATGGTGGTTTCGGGTTTGAAGATTTTGCTGGCGGCGGGCAACCCGGCGGCCATTTCAGAGGCGCGAGAACGGTTAATGGGTTCTCTGCTGGGAATTTTACTCTTACTGACTTCGTTTATTATTTTGCGGACTATTAATACTGAATTGGTAGCACCGGAGATATCCGATTTAGGGCCAAAACCCGGGGTATATTACATTAGTGACAGTGATTGGTATGATGAAAATGACAACGGTAGTTTTGATGATGAGGAGGACTATAATTATTACCAAGCGAAAAAAGAAGTGTGGAATGTATACCTAGAACTAACATCATATGATGGCTGGGATACTGATTCACAACTGTTTTATAAATGCACCGCTACCGCCGGTAACCCCGGGAAGACTTTGTTAGTATGGATATATAACGAAGTTAATTATGAAATTGACCGTGGCACCAACGGAACACGGGAAGTAACCACCATAAAAATCCCGTGCAGCAGGCAAGTTATGGACGCCGCCGGCAACCCATTACCGACCAAACCTATTATAGCCACCCTTATTGCAGGAGATGGCACCTTGACTCCAGCCAACGCAAACACTATTGATGTTACAAGTGTTAGTTCTTTTATTTGGGAATACGAAGAACCAGGGGTTTATTTTTACCTAACAGAAGATTGCACCGGCATCAGCTCGTACGCCCAAAAATCCAATGGAGCCATAAAACCGTTTGATGATCTGGAAGATGAGAGCCAGAAGGCTAAATCTATGAAAATTTTAAGCGGAACAGGATTGCGCCAAAAATACGGCGTTATATTAAGCAAAGGCAGTAACGCTATTTATGGTGAAGGAGGCCAATGCACCTCACCCGTCATACAAACCACGGCGGGGTATGGTCAGTGCATTAAAATTGCCGATGATAATACTAGCCCGCTATATGTAGAATCTACGCCTGGGGCACCCTATGTTGCCGCATCGGCCTACATTCTAAATGTGGAAACGCAGAATGTAAACAGCCTGGGCGGCATTACCATCCAAAGCAAGAATTACCGCAAAAACATCACCCCTGCTGATTTTGCGGGCCTTCGATACTGGTGGCCAAGGAGCATAGGAGCTGTTTCAAATTTGGTTGACCTGGTAAAAAGCGGCACTATATATAGAGCCGAGAACGCAGGAAACGATTGCACGTCAGCAGAAGAAACTTGCCTACAAAGTATTTCATTCAGCAGGAATGCTTATTATATTATTCTTTACGCTAAAAACTACCAGGCCAATACCGATCAACGGTGCGATGTGTTTATAAAACCCATCACCAATGTAAAAAGCATTGATTTATTGCAAAACAACCGGGGTTTTTACCAAATATATATTATCCCATTCGCAAGCTAACCTAAATAATCGGGCAGAAGCTTATTATTCAACCGGGTTTACCACCACGCGCCGGTCTTCGCCTTCGCCTTGGCTTTCTGAAATAACATCTTGGCGGCCGGCCAGTTCGGCGTGAATGATGCGGCGCTCATAGGCCGGCATGGGCGGCAGTATTTTTTTCTGCCGGGTCAAAAAAACTTCATTGGCCACATTTTTTGCCAAGCCCGACAAATACTCCATTTTTTTGCGGGTATAGCCGTTAATATCCAGCGAAAGATGGATATTTTTTTGCAGCGCTTTGTTTGCCATCATGCGCAGCAGGCGTTGCATGTCAACCAACGTCTGGCCGTTTTGGCCGATTAAAACCTGCGCCTCGGCCGTGGTAAGCTCAACCAAAATCGCCTCGCGCAAATCCGCGGAGGTCAGACCTCCGCTGGCTTTTTTTTCATCGGGCGAAACCTCTTTCACTTGTAAATCAAGCACCGGAACCGTCATGGTTTCCAAAAACTCTTTTACTAGGGCTTTGATTTTTCCCAGTTCTTCTTCGGGTATCATAGCTTTAGCGCAGCGTCTTTTTTCGGCTTCAGTAAAAAATATTGCTGGGCGATGGAAAATGCCCCGCTGGCTATCCAGTATAGCCCCAGCGCCGAAGGCAGTTTTATTAAAATAACCACGGTAATAAGGGGGAAAAAATATACCATTTGGGTTTGCATCATGGCGGCAATATCTCGTGGCTCTGCTTTTTCCTTTTTCACCTTTGGCATCAGCATTTTTGTCTGGAAAAATTGCAAAATGCCCGCCACCACGGCGAATAAAAAGCTGGGCGCGGCCAAATCCACCAACCCGAAAAACATCGTGTTAATGCTTACCGGATTGGCGACAAAGCCATATACAATGACAAGCTCTTCGGGTTTTATGCCGCGCCAGAACACCCGGTACAAGGCGATTAAAATGGGCAGCTGCAGCATGACCAGGAATAATCCGCTAAACGGGTTTAGCTTTTCGCTGCGATAGAGCTCCAGCGTTTCCTTGGCCTGCTTTTCTTTGTCATCTTTATATTTTTTCTGGATTTCCTGCAGTTTCGGCTGCAGCTTCTGCATGGCCATCTGGGAGTTTAACGCCTTCACCGAAAGCGGGTACAAAATAACCTTGATAATGGCGGTAAGGATGATAATAGCCAGGCCGAAATCATGCCCGGGCAGATAATTGTAAATTAAAATCAACGCGTTAAACAGCGGCCGGTACAAAACCACATCAAACGCCGTCACCAAAAATTCAAACATGAATTGACGAGCGAAGCGAGGAAATTCACCTCGGAAATCAGGTTTAAGTATATCGTATACCTTGCGGCCTGATTTACGCGGGATACCTTGCGTCGTTTGGGTTTAGTTAATTCCTAATTTTTTAAATAATACCCCAACCTCTTTCTCTATTTCAAAAAACCCTTTTTTTTCAATGCCCGGCAGGGCGATAATAACCACATCCCCGCCTTTTTTTATTTGTGGCACGTTTTTGGCAACAGCATCGCGCAGCCTGCGTTTTACTTTATTGCGCAGCGCGGCTTTGGTGGAAATTTTCTTGCTGACCACAAAGCCGAAACGCGGACGGCCCAGGGAATTTGCCGATGATTTGCCCGAAATAATGGCAAGGCGCGCGCTCTTGCCGTTTTTAAAAACCGCGTCAAAGTCATTTTCTTTGGTGAGGCGGTTTTCTTTGGGCAGCATTACGAAGTTTTTACAGTAAGGCGCTTTCGGCCTTTGGCACGCCGGCGGGCAATTACCTGTTTGCCTTTTTTAGTCTGCTTTCGTTTTAGAAAGCCATGTGTTTTGGCACGTTTTTTCTTTTTAGGATTGTACGTGAACGACATTTTGATTGTATAACTTTTTTAATTATTATATTATGGTTACTATAGTATAGAAGCGCATCCAAGTCAATTAAAAAAGCAGCGTAAAAGTTCCACACAGGTTATCCACAACTTAACCCCAATTTACCGATTTTACCCTTAATTGACAAGTGACGGATAAATAGAAAAAATGAAGGATATTAAAAGTCTTATTTATCGTAAACCACCCCATGACTAATAACGAACTCTGGCAATCGGTGCTAGCCCAAATGCAGCTCCATATCTCCAAGGCGAACTTTGCCACCTGGTTTCAAAATACGCAAATCAGCGTAAAAGACAATGAACGGGTGGTTATTTCCGTTCCCAATGCCTTTTCAAAAGAATGGCTATCCAATAAATATTATAAACTAATGCTCAAAACCATGCACGACATGGATGGCAGCATTAAAGAGCTTGAATTTGTCATTAATCCCCAAGCTTCAAATAAATTAGCCTTAAATCAGGCTTTTGAAACTGAAAAAATAGATGCCGAACAGCTTAAATTTGATGAATTCAAGATAAACAAAGAAACCAACCTTAATCCCAAATATACATTTGAAAATTTTGTGGTCGGCTCGTTCAATGAATTGGCGTACGCGGCCGGTTTGGCGGTTTGTGAAAACCCGGGGCACAGTTATAACCCGCTTTTTATTTACGGGGGCGTGGGGCTTGGCAAAACCCATTTAATGCAATCCATCGGCAATAAAATCGCCGATGACATAAAGAAGCGTAAAGTAAAATACATTCCTTCTGAAAAACTGGTTTCGGGTATCGTGACGGCCATCAGGAGCAACACCATGGAGCAATTTAAGGCGAGTTTGGCGCCCATTGATGTTTTAATTATTGATGATGTGCAGTTTATTTCCGGAAAAACCAAAACCCAGGAAGAATTTTTCCATGTTTTCAACTCCCTGTACGAAAAAAACAAGCAGATCATCATGTCCAGCGACCGCCCGCCCAACGCCATCCCGGAACTGGAAGAACGCTTGCGTTCCCGGTTGGGGGGCGGCATGACCATTGACGTCAGCCTGCCTGATTACGAAACCCGCCTGGTTATTTTAAAAACCAAATTGCAAGAAAAAAACATCCAGTTACCCGAAGACGTATTGGAGTATATCGCCTCTAATGTCAAAAAAAATGTCAGGGAGCTGGAGGGCGCGCTCAATAGCCTGCTGATTTACCAAAAAATCAACAGCAACATCGCCAACCTGGAAACGGCCAAAAAACTGCTCAAAAGCTTTATTTTTTCGCCCTTTGACGTGGCCAACTACAAAAAAATCATTGAAAGTGTGGCAAAATTCTATAATATGGATGAAAAGCACCTTTTCCATGAAACCCGGCGCAAAGAAATCGTGCGCCCACGCCAAATCGCCATGTTTTTGCTGCGTAAAGAACTAAAATATTCATTCCCGGCCATTGCCCGGAAATTCGGCGGCAAAGACCATACCACCGTTATTTATGCTTACAAAAAAATACAAAAAGAAGTGGAAGATAACAGCAAGCTTACCGAAGAAATAAACTTGATAAAACAGCGGGTATACAGTGGATAATCCGGTGGAAAGTGTTGAGAAATAATAATGTGTTAAAACGTATCCCTTGAAAATTCCATCTGATTTCCAATATTATAAACTGTTTTATCCACAATTTATTTTTATAAAAAATACAGATGCGCGCCCACAAGGAAATTATCATAAAACCAGCCAAACAAGCCCCTTAATAATAGCAATAAATTTTAATTTTTAATTAATTAATTACTATTACTAACACCAAGAAAAAACGGGGATAACTTTTTATGAAGATTGAAATATTAAAAGAAAATTTAAAAAGCAGTGTCGGGGTGGTGGAGCGTATCGTGGGCAGGAACGTATCACTACCGGCGCTTAACAATGTTTTTATGGAAACAGAAGACAGTTTTTTGGTGCTGGTTTCCACGGATTTGGAAACCGCCATCAAGCGCTGGGTCTTGGCTAAAGTTGTAAAACCGGGCAAGGTGCTGGTGCCGGCTAAATTCCTTTCCAGTTTTGTCGCCTCATTGCCCAATGAGAAGATTGTATTGGAAGCCAATGGCCAAAATTTACACATAGAATGCAAAAAAGTAAAAACCCATATCCAAGGGTCAAACCCCGAAGAGTTCCCGATCATTCCCCAATTTAACGATGCCGAATATTTGGAGATGGATGCTGGTAAGCTATGTGAAGGGTTGTCCCAAATTATTGATATTCCCACAGCCTCAACCAGCCGCCCTGAAATATCCGGCATTTATTTTTCCTTTTTTAAAAACAATGTCAAAATAGCGGCTACGGACAGTTTCAGGCTGGCGGAAAAAAATATCAGCCTTGAAAAGCCGGTAATAAAAGACTACTCTTTTATTCTGCCCCAGCGCCCGGCGCGGGAAATCTTAAATGCTTTGGATGGGAAAGAAGGTGCTTTGAAAATATATTTTTTAAACAGCCAAGTGCTCTTTGAGCTTGGGATGAAAGGGGTTGGCCACCCGGAGGTGCAAATAACCTCGCGCCTGATTGACGGGGAATATCCCAACTACCAGGATATTATTCCCACGAAATTCAAAACCCATGCAACACTGAAGCGCGATGAACTATTAAACCAGGTAAAAACCGCGTCGCTGTTTTCAGGCAAGGTGAACGAGGTTAAAATTATGGTTAACCCCGAAAAAAAAGAGGTTGGTATTTTTGCCAAGTCGCCCGAAATCGGAGAACACCAGTCCGCGGTTGACGCGGTTATCGAGGGCGATGCCATGGAAGTTTCCTTTAACTACAAATATTTGGTGGATGGGTTGCTGAACATAAAAAGCTCGGAAATAGTGTTTGATATCAGCAAAGAGGAGGGGCCATGCATTTTACGGCCGGTGGGGGACGCCAGTTATATTTACGTGGTCATGCCGATTAAGGCAATGTAGGGGATGGCTCCGGGTTTTCAGGCGCTTCAGGCGTGCTTGGCGGCGCATTAGGGTCTATGGGCGGCGGCAGCTGCACCCCCAGCCAATTTTGTATCGCCTTCTCCCAAAACGCGTATAGAGGGTCTTTTTGGGGGTTTTGTGGAGCCGGGCCCAGCGGGTTGTTTCTATCTACGTAATGCAAAATGCTGTGGGGCGGATCGTTTTCCGGGAACTGGCCAACCAATACCGGATTGATATCGGTTACCGCCTCCGGCGGTGTAAAGTTTTCCTTTTCATGTGTCGCAAGCAGTTTTTCCATCACCTTGCGCCAAATAGGGGCGGCCAAACCAATACCAGTCCTTTTATTGGTTGAGGCGTTATTGTTATTGCCAACCCAAACACCAACCGCGGCAAAAGGGCTATAACCCATGGTCCAAGCGTCGTTATAATACTGGGTGGTACCTGTTTTGGCAGCCACGTCATAGCCATTAAAATGTAAAGCGTTGTTGGCGCCAAACATAGGTGCCCTGGCGCCATTATCAGAAAGCACGCTGTTGATTTGACGGGCAACCTGGGTATCTATGACCTTGGTAGATTCTTTTTTATTTTCTTCTATAATCTTTCCGCTGCTGTCTTCTATTTTTAAAATGCTTACCGGCGGCACGCGCTGGCCTTCGGTGGCGAATACGCCGTAAGCCGAAGTCATTTCAAGCAGGGTCACCTCTCCGCCGCCAAGCACCAGGCTTAAGCCGTAGCGGTCCGGTTCGTTTAGGGTGGTAAGGCCCAAATCCGCTGCCGTTTTCAAGCTGTCTTTTAGTCCCGCCAGGTAAAGTGTCTGGACGGCCGGTATGTTAAGGGACTGCGCCAAGGCTTCGCGGATAGACACTTTTCCCCGGTGCAGCCCATCATAATTTTGGGGATTATAGCAAGCGGAGCCGTTTGGGCTTCTTGTTTGGTTTGCATCGGGGCTGCAAGCAGTGTTAAATTCCGTGTTCACATCCCAAAGCACGGTTGAGGGGGTGTACCCTTTTTCAAACGCGGCAGCGTAAACAAATGGCTTAAATGAAGAGCCCGGCTGCCGCTGCCCGATGGTGGCAACATCATATTTCGGGTCAAACAAACAACTGCCCGAAGCCTTGGTGTCGCAGCCTTTGGGGTAAGATTTTTCAAAATAGTCCTTTGAGCCGATGAGCGACAAAATCCCTCCGGTTTTCGGGTCAATAACCACCAAGGCGGTATTATTGGCGTTAAACTGCACATTGGTTTTGTCGGCCTCTTTGACCACTTGTTCGGCGTATTCCTGCAAATCCCAATCCAGTGTGGTGTACACTTTCAACCCCTTTTCTTTTAAGTGGTCTTCCCCGTATTTTTCTTCCAGATATTGTTTTACATACATCACAAAGTGCGGCGCTTTGATGGGGGTGATATCTTCGGCAAAATCCACCTGCTCTTGCTGGGCCGCTTCCATTTGGGTTTTATCAATGAAACCAAGTTGTTGCATACGGCTTAAAATATAGTCTTTGCGCTGCAAAAGCTGGCTTCGGTGCGAGCCGTAGGGTGAATAATAGCTGGGAGCCGGCACCAAGGCGGTTAGTGTGGCAGCTTCACTAAGGGATAAGTCGGACGCGGGTTTGCTGAAGTAGGTTTGGGCCGCCGCTTCAGCCCCATAGGCGTTCTGGCCAAACGGGATTTGGTTTAAATACCAGTCGAAAATCTGGTCCTTGGAGTATCGGCGTTCCAATTCTATACTTAAGACGATTTCCCGCACTTTCCTGGAAATGCTCTGTTGGTTGGTCAAATAAACGGACCGTATTAATTGCTGGGTGATAGTGGAGCCTCCCTGGCTTTTTTTCTGGAGTTTCAAATCCACTAAAATAGCCCGGGCAATGCCTTTGAAATCTATGCCGCCGTGCTGGTAAAACCGGGAGTCTTCAGAAGCCAAAATGGATTTTTTCAAATTATCGGAAATTTTGTCAAAAGGCACAATTTCACGCTTTTCCTCGCCATAAATATCGTACAGCAGCACCTTCCCGGTGCGGTCGTAAATTTTGGTTGACTGGATAAACGGGTTTTCAGAGAATTTTTCGGGGCGCGGCAGGTCGTACGTGTAGTAAAAGAAAAGCGCCAGCACCAAAAAACAAAGCGCCAACATGAAAAATGCCAGCCATTTTAATGCCGCAAAAAAAAGCTTCATTTTATTGACGCGCCCGAAACGGCCCTTAGCGCGCCGCAGTTGTTTTTTAACAAAAAAAATAAGGCGGTTTACGTATCTTTGCATATAGGCATGATAATACACTTCCGTCTAACAAAAAAGCCCCGGAAGGGGCTTTTTTACGTTACTCTTCTTCGGTGGTTGCGTCGTCGGCTTCATCATCCGCATCCGTACCTTCTTCCGTTTCTTCCACTTCCGGATCTTCTTCGCCATCTTCTTCATCTACGATATTCGCGTCATCATCAAAATCATCGGATTGGTTTAGTAAATTGAGAACATCCTCTTCCATTGTTTTTCGAAATTCGAAATTCGAATATCGAAATTCGAAACAAATCTAAATTTCAAATATTTGAAATTTCAAAAACTGTTTCGGATTTCGGATTTCGTGCTTCGGATTTAATTGTTATTTCCCTATTATATTTTTTCACGAACTATTGTCAAGGGTTTGGGTGTTTATAACCCAATTGGCCCTCTTAACATAGCGCAAAGGGCTATCCCCAAAGCATCGGCGGCATCGTCTTTTTTGCGGTTTTTCTGTTTATGGTCAAACAGGCTTAAATCAAGCAGTTGCTTGGCCATATCCTGCACTTGCTTTTTTTCCGCCCTGCCATATCCCACCACCGTCATTTTCACTTGCAACGGGGTAAACTCCACAACAGGGATATTTTTTTTTGCGGCCGTGAATAAAATAACGCCCTTGGCCTGGCTGACGGGCATGGCGGTTTTCAGGTTTTTAAAAAAGAACAGGCTTTCCACCGAAATAATATCTGGTTTATGCTTGTCAATCAACTTATTTATTTCTTCGTGGATGGTTATCAGCCGGTCGCCGGGCAAGCTGGCAGACAGTGTGGTGATGCAGCCAAAATCAACCACTTTGGGTTTTTCGCTCCGGTCTTGGGGCAAATGCTTGGCCTGTGAGGTTTCTATGACCCCGTATCCCGTGATGGCGGTTCCCGGGTCAATTCCTAAAATCACCATATATTTTCAAATTTCAAATTGTAAATTCCTGCCTGCCGGCAGGCAGGTCAAATTAGAGTATATGTCTTGGACGGCATCGTTTTCATCCAGCGCTTCAAATAATTTTTGGGCTTTAGTTTTTTCTATTTCATCTAGCGTCAACTCTTCCTTGGCCGCCCAGGTCAATGAGGCGCTTTCAATTTTCAGCTGTTTTTCTTCCAGGTTTTTTTTAACCGCTTCAAAATCTTCGGGCTTGGTAAGTATTTCTAGCATGCCACCATTTAGTTTTACATCATCGGCGCCAGCTTCTATGGCGGCGTTTTCCAGCTCTTCCTGCGGCTTATTGTCCGTAGCCAGAATGATGAGCCCCTTTCTTTCAAACATCCAGCGCACCGCCCCTTCGCCCGCCATTTTGCCGTTGTTCTGGCTCAAAATGCCTTTTATTTCCCCCAGCGTCCGGTTTTTATTATCGGTAATGCCTTCAATAATCACGGCAATTCCGCCCGGGCCAAGCGCCTCAAAAGAAACTTCTTCCAAGCTTTCACCGACCAGTTCACCGGTGCCTTTTTTAATGGCCCGTTCAATGTTTTCTTTGGGCATGTTGAACTCCTTGGCCTTTTCAATGGCGGCTTTCAATTGGATGTTGCTTCCAATATCAGGCCCCTTGCTTTTCACGGCCAGCGTAATGACGCGCCCCATCTTGGAAAAAATTTTCCCTTTCTTGGCGTCATTGGCGTTCTTGGTGGCGGCAACGGTTTTAAAATGGCTATGTCCGCTCATGATTGTTATTTGAAAATAATTTTATGGCTAAAAATATGGTTCCAGAAATAACGGCAATTGCCGCCGCGGCAAAAAATATCAGCCAGGGGCTTTGGGCATTTTCCGCGCCACCTGTTTTTACCAGCGCGGCTACGCTACTGGTAGTATCAGATTTTTTTGCCGTTGGCAAGGTTTTGGCCTTGGTTTTGGCGGCCATGGCGGTAATGGCATTTTGGGCGCCGGGGGTTGGGGTGGTGGTCCACTGCCAGCCTTGCGTGGTTTTGGCGTATGCTTTTGCCGTGATGGCTTTTACGTATGACATACTATCGGTTATGGTTCCATTGGGAAATAACAGCTGCAGGGAATCCTGGTCATTATTGAGCGTGATATTGGTTTGCGGCCTTGTGGCTACCAGGTATCCATAAGCGGGAAGTATTGAATTTTCAGGGAAAGCATATGCTGTTTTTTGGCCGTCGATGTCTTGCAATTTCCAGCCGGCGATATCAACGCTGGCGCCGGTGCCATTATAAAGCTCAATCCATTCGTTTGTTTCATCCGCTCCCTCCGGAGACGGCAGCACCTCATTGATAATAATCCCATGGGAGTAAGTTTTTTCAGTAACAGGCTCTAGGATAGGTTCCGGGTTTTGAGCTTCCGGCGCCGGAATGCTATTTGCCATTTGCTCCATACTATCAGCCATTGGCTCCGCGCCATTTGCCGCGCCAGGTGTTCCGCCCGCATCCTTGCTTGTCTGCCAATTGCCGCCAACGCGCTCCATGGTTTGTTTGGTAGTGTTATCTCCCGCCGGCCACTTTTGCAAAAAATTCCCCTCGTCTACTAAAACACCCGAATCATCATAAAGCTGCAAATGTTGGCCGGTATTATTTAAACTTCCTTTGTATATTAAGCTAGCATTTATACCTGGCGCCGAAGCATCATCGGTCCGTTCAAGCAGATAAAACCCGCCTGCTTCAATGCCACCCTCCGGTTTTACCGTTATTTTTCCATCAGCGGTTTTTAGCGTCCATCCCTGCAGGCTTATAAAAGCGCCGGTCGGATTGTAAAGTTCCATCCATTCATCATTAAACGAGGCCGTGGTGCCCATCCAAGCGATTTCATTAAACATGACGTACGGTTCTTGCGCATAAGAAAATCCCGGCGCTAATAATAACATGATGATAATCAGGGAATATTTCATATATCCATAATATCAAAAAAGGCCGCGCGCGTCATTGCAGCGGCAACTAAAATGGGTTAGGATGCACACATATGAATCCAAAAATTGTGGTAAACGTGGGCCAGCGGTCGGGGGACTACGGACTGCTGAAAAAAATGGCGCTGGCGGGCATGGATACCGCCCGGCTTAATTTTGCGCACGCCTCAAATGAACAACTACTGGAGCTCAAAGAGAATGTCAAAAAAATCAAGGAAGAAACCGGTTTGCAGGTGAAAGTGTTCCAGGATTTGTGCGGGCCACGGATACGCGTTGGCGTGTTGCCGGAACAAATCCATATGAAAGAGGGCGAAAAATATACCTTTTCTTTTGACAAATGCGAAGCGGAGGACAAAACTTGCATCCCCATTGATAGCAAGGAACTGATTGACGACTTGGAGGCCGGCCATCCGTTTTATTTGGTCAACGGCGCCATTGAACTGACTATCACCAAAATTGAAGGCGGAAAAATTTACGCAACCGTTGACCGCGGAGGAGTTCTTTCCAGTAAAAAAGGCATCAATTTGCCCAAGACCAATTTGTCCGGCGGCGGCCTGACGCCAAAAGATGAAAAAGACGCGGCCTTCGGCGCTTCGGTGGGCGTGGACTACATGGGACTTTCGTTTGTGCAAAGCGAAGAGGATATTATCAAGCTGCGCAACATCATCGGGCCGGATATCAATATCATTGCCAAAATAGAGCGCGGCACGGCCATGGGTTCCATTGATAAGATTATCCGGGAGTCTGACGGTATTATGATTGCCCGCGGGGATTTGGGCATTGAAATGCCCATTGAGGAGCTGCCCATTTTGCAAAAAGAGCTTATCCGCCATGCGCACTGGCATAAAAAATCCGCCATGGTGGCGACCCAAATAATGCTTTCCATGGTTGAAAAGCCGCACCCCACGTATGCTGAAGTTACGGATGTGGCAAATGCCGTCTTTGACGGCGCTGACACCCTGATGCTTTCCGATGAAACGTCCGTTGGAAAATTCCCCCTTGAATGCGTGGTAATGATGAAAAAAATCATCGACCGGGCCGACGAATATTTTAATAAGACCAATTACTGGGCTTATTAAAATATTCGGCCACAAAGGGGGTCGGGGAAATTGGGTATTTCCCCGTGTAGGAAAACAGTCCATTGAACGCTTCAGACATAGTCTGAAGCGTTCAATGAGACGTTAGAAACCGAGGGTTTCTAAAGAGCGAGCCGCCAATAGACGGCGAGCGACTGATGATTATTATAACAAAATGAACTACTGGGCGGAATAATTTTTTCCAGGATTATATCAAATTGCTTTGCTTATTATAGGTAATTCCCAAATGCTGGTAGGCCAGGCGCGAAGCCACGCGTCCTTTTGGCGTGCGTTCAATAAAACCGCACTGCATCAAGTATGGTTCGTACATGTCCAGAATGGTGTCTTCTTCCTCCAGTGCCGCGGCCGCCAGTGATTGCAACCCCACCGGCCCGCCGTCAAATTTTTCAATCATGGCCTGCAGGATTTTTATATCCCCCGGTTCAAGGCCGGCGTGGTCAACTTCCAAAGAGGTGAGCGCGTGTTCACTGATGCCTTTGGTAATCACATCCAGCCCTTCAACCTGCGCGAAGTCCCGCACCCGTTTTATCAGCCGGTTGGCGACGCGCGGAGTGAAGCGGCTGCGTTTGGCAATAACCTGCACGGCATCCTGGTTGATTTGCACGCCTAAAATCCGGGCCGAACGCTCAACAATGCGTTCAATATCTTCGGGTTTGTAAAAATTCAGTTGGAAGGTGGCGCCAAAGCGGTTGCGCAGCGGCGCGGACAATAAGCCCGGCCGGGTAGTGGCGCCAATCAACGTGAAGTGGGGAAGCTTCAGTTCCATGGTCCGGGCCATCGGGCCTTTTCCCAGAATCAAATTCAGCTTATACTCTTCCATGGCCGGGTAAATATATTCTTCAACCGTTTTGTGGATGCGGTGGATTTCGTCCAGAAACAGCACATCGCCTTCTTGCAGGTTGGTTAAAATGGCGGCCAAATCCCCGGCGCGTTCAATGGCCGGGCCGGTGGTGATGCGGATTTTTTTGCCCATTTCCAAAGCAACCAAATAGGCCAGCGTGGTTTTGCCAAGGCCGGAATTGCCGTAGAGCAAAATATGGTCGGGGGATTGGTTGCGCTGCTTGGCGGCGGTCAAAATAACCTTCAAATTTTCCTTGATGTTCTCCTGGCCCACATAGTCCGGCCAGGTTTTTGGGCGCAGGGCCGAATCCAGTAACTCTTCACCAGGAATGGGATTTTTGCCTAAGGTGCTTGACATATAAAGTGTGGGGTGATATAATGAAGATATTGGGTAAAAATGGGTCAAAAACAGCTCAGGAGTTGGAGGTCTTATATGGGTTTTCTTCAGTTTATGGATAGTTTTGCTCCGGCTCAACTATTCCTCAAGAAAGCCTTTACTGCTATCCCAGATAGCATGCTCCTCCAACTCCCGAGCTGTTTTTCTGTACTATTGACAAGGGTGCTTGATTTGCTATAATAGAATTGTGTATCAAGCGACGCCATATTCTATAGAAATAGAACCAGAAACAACATTTTCTTAACCGGAAGTGTTGTTTTTTGTTCTCCAGTGATACAATTACCTTGCGGAGGCATCGGAGGTTGAAGCCAGATGGATCTGGCCTTTGCTTGATACACAATAGGTTCTATTCATTTAGAATGTGGTTCGATCCCACCGACCTCCGCGTCAAGGAATCTACTTACTGGTAGATTTTTTGATTCATTGATATTTTCTGTTATTTTTAATTGATTTCAAATTTCAAATTGTAAATTTCAAATTCCGCGCGCCGCGGCGCGCGGTTACTCGTCCGCTTCAACTACTTTAGTGACTTCCTCCAGGGTGGTTTCACCGTGGGCGACTTCAAGCATTCCGGCTTGCCAAATGGTGACCATGCCTTTTTTGATAAGCAGGGCTTTGATATCGGAAACCGGCGGGTTGGTTAAAATAAAGCGCTCCATTTCATCATCAACCAAAAATAGTTCATATAACCCTTTGCGGCCTTTGTAGCCCGTAAAATTGCAAGCGGCGCAGCCTTTTTCCGCTGCTTTGGCGATTTTAATGGTATCCAGATTTTTGGGCGCTTCAATATGTTTGGGAAGCTTTTTCAAAGCTTTTTTTATATGCGCCAATTCTTCTGCGTTAGGCTCAGCCTTACTTAAACACTCTTTGCATACTTTTCTGACCAGGCGCTGCCCGATGGCAAGCTTTAGGGCGGGCGCAATACTGCTGGTTTCTTCACCCAAATCAACCAGACGGGGGATGGTGCCGGCGGCATCGTTGGTATGCAAGGTGGACAAAACCAAGTGGCCGGTCAGCGCGGCTTGCAAAGAAATTTTGGCCGTTTCCAAATCCCGGATTTCACCGACTAAAATAACATCCGGGTCCTGGCGGACAATGGATTTTAACCCTTCGGCAAACGTATAGCCGCGCTCGGGCGCCACCTGGGTTTGGGAAACCCCTTGCAAGTGGTATTCAATGGGGTCTTCAATGGTCACCACTTTCATTTCAGGGCTTTGGATTTTCATTAAAAACGCGTACAGGGTGGTGGTTTTGCCGGATCCGGTCGGCCCGGTTGCCACAATCATGCCGTTGGGTTTTTTAAGCTGCTTTGCTATGATTTGGTATAAGTCTGCGCGCAGTCCCAACGTTTCCAATTCCATGAAGTTTTTGGGGTTAAGCACCCGCATCACCATGGCTTCGCCGTATTCGGCCGGCAGGCTTGAGGTGCGCACTTCAACCAGGCCGTCCTTGGTATCAATGGAAAAGCGGCCGTCTTGCGGTTTTTCCGTCACATTCAGTTTCAGTTTTGAAAGCAGTTTCAATCGTGAAAGCAAATTGTGGTAGATGGCTTTATCAAATGTGGCAACATCTTGCAAAACGCCGTCAATGCGCGCGCGCAAACGCACCATGTCCTGCTGGGGTTCAATGTGGATATCGGAAACCGAAAGCACAATGGCGCCAAACAGGATGGCATCCACCAGGTTGGTGGTGCTTTGGCCGGCGTGTCCTTGGATGTTCTTTTCAAAATCGGCAATGTTTTTTACATTGGCGGTAATGTCGCTGACAATTTCAGGGATGATGGTGATGGCGCCTAATATCTTTTTTATTTCCTCCATATTACTGCGGATTTTCAGCCGCGCTTTCTTGCATGGCAAAAGCGCCTTTCGCGGGAGGCGCGTATATGTGGCCAAGGATATTCTTGCGGTCGGCTCCCTGTTTCATCAAAGCGGCGCACAGTTCAAATACTTCCGGGGCGGTGGCAGGGTTTTGGAAGTTTTCGTAGTGCAAAATAAGCCCGGCCAGCAAACAATTGGCGGCGGGCGCGCCCACGGCTCCGGCACCAATGATTTTTATAACCCCCATGGTTATTTGGGGCAAGGAATTATCTTCTACCATATTAACCTGCCCGAATTTCAGGTTTTCGGCCCGGTTATCAATGTTGATGACGGGGCTGCCCAGCAAAAAGCCGAAGGAGTCCAGTTTCCCTTCCAGCGTTTTCTGGAAATCTTGGATGCCAATGGTAATGATCACATCCGGCTTGGCGTTTTCGTAGTAAAAGGCGATATCTTCTTTTTTGATGCGGCCCTTGTCCATGGTAACGTGGATTTTTACGTTTTCCTCGTGTTTTTCGTAATAAATCTGGGAAATTTCAGCCACGTTTTTGGGAATGCTGATGACAAAATTTTTCGGGGAAGAAATATAATCCAGCGGCGGCACTAAAAATTGCAGGGTCCCGGGGAATTCTTCAGCAATCAGGTTTACATTCTTGCCCATTTCTTTTAAAGTATAAAAAAGGGCCAGCGCCGCGGTTAGGCTTTCCGGCTCACTATTTTGCGAAGCAGGGTGCAGGCTTGTACCCTGGGAGGGGATAACGCAGATATTTTTCGCTTCGGTGATGAGTTTTTTAATATCTTCTTTCATGGTTTCAAGCTATAGCATTTCATTATAAAAATCAAGTGGACAAATTTACAACAAACAGCCCGGGCGAGACACAAAAAATTGCTGCCGATGTGGCGGAGCGCGTTTTAGCTGCAGCGCCAAAGAAATCCGCCACGGTTTTAGGTTTGGAAGGGGATTTGGGCGCCGGCAAAACCACCTTTTTGCAGGGGTTCGCCCGCGGCCTTGGTATTAAAGAGGTGGTAAATAGTCCAACGTTCATTATAATGAAAAAATTCCAAATCACAAATTCCAAATCCCAAACAAATCCAAATAACCAAAATCCCAAATTTAAAACATTTTACCATTTTGACCTGTATAGATTGGAAGATGAAAAAGAATTTGAATTTTTTAATTTCACAGAAATCATTTCCAATCCTAAAAACATTGTGGCCATTGAATGGCCGGAAAAAATCACCAGGATTCTGCCCGAAGCAATTATCTCTATACAGTTTATCCACAAGAGTTCCACACAGCGCGCGTTGAACATTGGCGGGCTAAGCGTATAATAAAGCCAGCCCATTTTATTTTTACCACCATTAAAACCAACTGAAAGGAGTTGGCATGTTTGACTGCAAACAAGTTTTGAAACCTTTCCCGGCCTGGCGTGGCCGCAAATTGCGCAAGACAAAGCGCTATGTGGCGTTTGATGTCTTTTACTACCGCTCTTCGCTGTGGCTGCATCACTTGCGGGTGGCAGCCTTGGTGCAAGAGTTGGCACCAGTTATTCTTGGTGTTTGGAAAGATTTTGACATTGTCCGGGCCTGGACTGGCGCTCTTATCCATGATGACCACGAACTGGTTATCGGTGATATCCCTTTGTTCTACAAAGAGGAAATGACCGACGGGGAAAAAGAAGCTCTTCTTGAGCTGGAAATGGGGGCAGCGGAAAGTTTGGCGAAAAAATTCCCTAAAACCGTTAATGGCTATAATTACCATGAACTGCTTCTTGGGGCTATCCTCAAAAATACCCGGGAAGCCCGCGTGGTAAGCTATTTGGATAAGCTGGATGCTTACTGTGAGGCAAGCCATGAATTCGCGGCGGGGAATTATTCGGCCTGGTTTCCGGTGCGGGATTATCCGGAACGCATCACCAATCTGAAGGCGAACTACCGGGATATTGCCCTTCTGTTCGGGCGCAAGGATGTGCCCCTGCTTAACATCGGTTTGCGGACGGATGCGCGCTTCGTCCGGCATGAACGGTATCTGCATTTTGGCAAGCCCCACACAGCCGAATCAATCAAAAAGGAAACAGATTTCCCTTTCTATGATGATTGGAAGCGGGTGGTGGTCAACCGGCTTGGTAAACAAGGGTTCCACTGGCTCCTTACCCAAATGGAACCGATTGCCCCAAAACCAAAACAAGAACTAAAACCTCCTCCCTTAAGGCTCGCACTGGTTTCCTGATTTCCATGTCCCCGGCAAAACCGCCCGGGACTTTTTTTTATGCCTGCGGCGTATTACAATGCATCCATGGAAAAGAAATTAATTATCATAGACGGGCACTCTCTATTATATAGGGCGTTCCATGCCTTGCCGCCATTAAGCAACAAAAATGGCCAGCTGACCAACGCGGTATATGGTTTTTTGCTGATTTTATTCAAAGCCATTAAAGATGTTGAGGCAACCCATATTGTTGCCTGCTTTGACACCAAAAAACCAACCTTCCGCCATGAACAGTTTGTGGATTATAAAGCAGGCCGCGCCAAAATGCCCGATGGCATTGCCAGCCAAATGCCCATCATGAAACAGGTGCTTGAGGCATTTAACATTCCTATTTTTGAAAAAGAAGGCTTTGAGGCAGATGATTTAATCGCCACCATCGCCCAACGTGCAAGGCAAGACCTTGCACAGGTTTACATTTTAAGCGGCGATTTGGATAATTTGCAGCTGGTTGATGAAAAGGTTAAGGTTTATACCATGGGGAAGGGAATAAAAGAATCGGTTATTTATGATGTCGCCAGAGTTATTGAGCGCTTTGGCGTGCGGCCGGACCAAATGAATGAATTTAAAGCGCTAACGGGGGATAATTCAGATAATATTCCCGGCGTGCCGGGCATTGGCAAAACCACGGCGGCGGAACTGATTAACAATTACGGCACCATTGAAAACTTGTATGCCGAAATTGCCACGGATACGGCAGTGCTCAAGCCCAAAGTAAAAGAAGCGCTGAAAAACAATAAAGAAAAGGCGCTACTGTCCCTTAAATTGGTGACTACGGATAAAAACGTGGAGATGGATTTTAACCTGGATGCCTGCCAGTTCGGTAATTTTAACAAGGCCAAGGTGGAGGCCGTTTTTAACGGGCTCGGGTTTTTCACGCTTATCGGCCGTTTGTCCACTATAGTTTTTTAATTATTTGCATTATAATAAATCTATGCAGAGATTATCTTTTAAAATTGCCTACCCCATTATCATTGCCGGAATGTTCATTTTGGTGGCGTTTATTGCCTTGAATTACGAAACGCTCAACTTCAATTTTTATCTTGTTTTATGTTTGTTGATCATCTATATTTTCCTGTTCGGGTTTGCCACCGGCCAGAATTTCGCCGTGCCGGTCCGCAAATTGCTGCAGCGGGCGGATGATTTAAGCAAGGGGGATCTGGACAGCCGGTTTTATTCGGAAAGCAAAGACGAAATCGGTGAGCTGGCAAAGGTGTTTAATAAAATTGCGGCTGACTTCCAGCAAACCAAAGAGCAAAGCCAAACCCTGGAAAAATCGCTGGATATTAAAGTGAAGGCGCGCACGGAGGCGCTGGAAGAAACCATCCAGGCGCTGGAGCAAAAAGTGAAAAACCGCACTACGGAACTGGAACATTTGGCCGTGAATGTGGAAAAATTCCAGCAAGATGCCAAAACGCGTGATGCGGAAGCCGCCACCCTAAAAAGCGAATTGGCGGAACTTCGCGAAAAATTGGAGAAGAAAATTGCCAGAAAAAAGAAACCAACAGTAGTTTCCGAAGAAAATGCCGGAATTGCCTGAAGTGCAGACAACCGTAAATGGGTTACATGCAAAGGTCCTTAACCGGGCCTTTGTTGATGTGTGGAGCGATTGGCAAAAAATGGTAAAGCGGCCGCGCGATTTTGCGCAGTTTAAAAAAGAGCTGGAAGGTAAAAAAATTGCGCGGGTGTGGCGGCGGGCAAAAAACGTGATTTTTGAACTGTCGGAAGGCTATTCGCTGTTGATACACATGAAAATGACGGGGCACCTGATGGTTGGCGAATGGCAAATGGCGAATGGCGAATGGCAGCCAAAAGTACCCGGACCGCTTGGCGATAAGGTAAACGGTTTTCTACATGTTATTTTCTTTTTGGATAATGGCGACATGATAGCATTATCGGATATGCGAAAATTCGCCAAAATTGAGTTATGGAAAACAGAAGAAATGTTGGCCTCGCCAGAATTTTTGAAGATAGGGCCGGAGCCGCTGGAAAACAGTTTTACCTTTGAAAAATTCGCTGCCATTATTTCCAAAAAGCGGGGGAAAATAAAACAGGTGCTAATGGACCCGTTTGTAGTGGCGGGCATTGGAAACATTTATGCCAGTGAGGCGCTGTGGTGGGCGAAAATCCACCCGGAAAAACGGACGGAAAATTTGAGTAAAAAAGAATTACAACTGCTGTATGGCGCCATCAAAAAAGTGCTTAACGCGGGCATTGAATTTGGGGGAGAAAGTTTTTCGGATTACCGCAATGTTGACGGTTTGCCCGGAAAATTCGGTTCAAGCCGCCAGGCATACAAACGCGAGAAACTGGAGTGCGCCAGGTGCGGCGCGCCCATTGCGCGCATCATGTTTGCCGCCCGCAGTGCGTTTTACTGTCCGCATTGCCAGAAATTGTAATAAAAAAGCTTGCTGATGTTCAGCAAGCTTACTTGGGCGCGCCAAATTCCCCAGCTGGTTCAATTTGGACCCAGCGGCAGCGGGGGTAAAGTGCGGCCACCTTCAAATCCAGGGGGTACAGGCCGAATGTCCACGATTCGCCGGCGAAAATGCAGGGAATGTAGCGCATGCCGTCCAGCTCCCAAATGGTTTCTGGCGCCAGCATGAAGAGCGGTTTTGGTTCGGGTGGAAACAGGCACCGCCCATTGAAAATCCCTTCCAAATACAGCTGGTTGGCCAGGGTGCCTTGGTGCAGCTTCTGGCGTTCTTGCATCAGCGCGCCGCCAATGGCTTCTTCGCCCGGTTGGTGGAATGCCACCAGGCTGTGTTTGAAGCAGCGCAGGGGCGAAGGGGTATTCCGCTTGAGCGCATAGCCGTTATCGGCGTAGTTTGTCACGAAGCCACCGGGAAGGTGCAAGTACTGCGCGAACCGGTCAATCGCTTGCATGGCTTCTTCCATGGGAACCTCCGTTTGGGTTAGGGATAGTTTAGGGTGCTGTACATACCTATACGATATTTAAGGTATAATATCAAGTGAAATGATAATTTTCCTTTATGGGGCTGATAGCTACCGCTCAAAACAGAAATTAAATGAGATTATTGAGCAGTACAAAAAAATTCGCAAAAGCGGGTTGAATTTGCTGCGGGTGGACGCGGCGCAAACGGATTTTATGGAATTTTTCGGGCACTTCCGGGCGGTGGGCATGTTTGCCGAAAAAAAACTGGTGGTGTTGGAAAATTTGTTTGCCGCCAAACAGTTCCAGGAAGATTTTTTGCAGGAACTGAAAACCCTGCAAGAGATGCAAGATATTATCCTGGTGCATGAAGATGGCGAACCGGACGCCCGGTTAAAACTATTCAAAGCATTGTTGAAAACTTGCAAATGCCAGGAGTTTAAACTGCTGGACGCAAAAAATTTGAAGCTTTGGGCGCAGCAGGAATTGCAAATCTTAAACGCAAAAATAAATATGGATGCGTTGGATTTGCTAGTTTCATATACCGGGCCGGATTGCTGGCGCTTGCACCAAGAAATAAAAAAGCTGGCGGATTATAAGCAGAGCGCGGCTATTAAAAAAGAAGATGTTGAACTGATGGTGCGCCAAAGCATCACCTTGGATATTTTCAAAACCATTGATGCGCTGGCGGCAAAAAATAAAAAGCAGGCGTTGCTTTTGCTGCGCAAACATTTGGACGAAGGCGAAAATGTGTTGTATTTAATGAGCATGATTGCTTTCCAGTTCAAAAATTTATTAATCGTAAAAGAGCTGGCGGAAAAGGGCATGATGTATGCCACCATTGTCAAAAAAAGCGGACTGCACCCGTTTGTGGTAAAAAAAACCTATTATGCCTGCAGCCAGTTTTCTTTTAATGATTTAAAGCGCATTTACCGCAGCATTTTCCAAACCGATTTGGATATAAAAACCGGCAAAGTTGAGCCAGAAACGGCGTTGGATCTGTTGGTTGCCGGGATATAACAAAAAACCCCGCGAACGGGGTTTCATGTTTAATCACCATTGGAATGCGCCAATTACTTGGCCGCTTTGTCTACCATCCGGGTAAGCCGGGATTTCCTGCGGGACGCGGTGTTTTTTTTGATAATTCCCACCTTGGCTGCCTTGTCTAATATTTGGTACACTTTTGGCAACAATTCCTTCGCCTCCTGGTTTTTCTTTTGCACTACAAAATCTTTCGCTTGTTTCAAGAGCTTTTTAATATTGTTCAAGTAAATTACATTATGGGCCCGCCGCCGTTTGTTCTGGCGGATGGCCTTTTTGGCGGATTTTGTTATTGCCACCCCAGTAGAAGAATTTTGATCAATCGCTTTTCTGCAATCTCAAAATCCTTGATTAATAATTGTTATTCTTTAATCCCCCCGTATGTTGGTAGTCAAAATTCTCTACGGGGTAGCTGTGTAGTGAACGCCTTGCGTTCTACTACTGCGGCATATATAAAATACTAGCATAGTAAGGTAAATTGTGCAACTTTTAGGTAAAAAATCGCCAGGTACTATGCAGTACCTGGCTTGGTGTGCTACTTCACGGGCGCGGCGAGCGGCACGGGCTGGGATGCTGGTGGAGTCGCTACGGCCGCAGGCGCCTTGCCTTGCAACTTTGCGATGATAGCAAGTAACCGCTGAATAATCCTCTTATTGATCTCGTTGGTTTCTTTGAGGATAGCCATCATTTTTTCGTGGTGCTCCATGCTCATGGCATCCTTGGCTGCTTCGCGCTGCTGCAGTTCTTCTTTTTCTTGTCGCATTGCTTCCACGGCTTGCTCTGCTTGTTCGGCCATCCTTTCTGCCTCCATGGTTTCTGCCAGATCTTTTTCAACTTCTCCAGATTGTTCTGCGTGGCGGGGAGGGCGAACCACTCCGTTTTGTGTGGCATCCATTTTGTAAGTCTCCTTGAAAAGGTGATATAGTAGTTACAATGGGCTATGTCTATTATAGCACACGAATTAAACATGTCAATATATGGACGTTGTTATTGTATAAATGGTAAAATTTACAAATATAATCATTCTACATTTTTATGTCACAAGACAACTTTCAAAAAAAACTAGCAACCCGGTTGCTAGCTGCAGAAGAGGGACAAGATCAGTCGAAAAGGATGGAAGAAGCAGTTATTGAAATAGACAACCAAATTTCCCCAGCACAAAAAGCAAGTCCGGCAGATACAAAGGTTAATATGGGCGATACTGACCCCGAAATACCTGTTGCTCAAACTACCGAAGAGATTCAAAAGTTGAACGAAGAGCTAAAAAAACTATATGGCACATCTCTCCAAATATCATACGGTTCTGAAGCGCAGCCTATTGAAAATGCTCCAGCCATTTCTATTGTAGAGCCTGCGACACCTGTGGCTGTTAGGGCAAAAACTCCCACAGAGCCGGCTCCAGCCACCACCAGGGAAGAATTGGAAGAGCAGCAGATGCTGAAAGATATGGGAGGGGAAAATATTTTTTTGAAGCCAGAAAATGCTGCAAAACCCGAAATTCCTTTAGCAATAATAATACAGGATGTTCCCCTTAACGACCCACGGCATCAAAATACGGCAGAGAAAAAAGAACCGGAGCAATGGAAGGGCGAAGATAATTTAAGAAAGTCAGAGCGCAGGAAAGCAGAGAAAGCAGTTGTAAGAGAGGAAAAAGAAAAGGCGCGGCAAATTATGTGGAAGAGGTTGAGTCTTGTGGGAAAGTCAAGGGTGATTGGCGATAGAGGCATTGGAAGGCCAGAGAAGGGGAAGGATCCCGAGACAACGCCAGAAGCACAGTGGCTTACTAACGCCAAGGTGGCCGATTTTACGGATACGGCAAGAAAAGAATTCGAAGAATATTTCCGGGAAAGGCTATCTTCATCTGAACTAAGCGAGGATGTTTTTTGCCAGCAGGTGGTGGCGGGAATGCATCTTGATGATATTGATGAACCCCGCTGGGGGAAATTTGGAATTGGGCCAAAGTATACCATTGAAGTTGATGGCCAGGGCGTTCGTGAGTTTAAAAATGAAGCCGAGTTCCAACGTTTTGTGAAGTTTGAAGCCCCAGAACGTGCTAAGAGTGAACTCGAAAAAGAAATAAATAAAAGAGTTGACGCGGCGGTGGAGGCGAAGAAAGAAGAGTTAAGTGAAAGGAATAGGAACAAGAAGGCGGATAAGGCGACTGGGAAAAAAGGCGAGGAGGAGTTAGCATCAGATCAAGCGATTGAAGCTCAAGGAAGAGAAGAATTTTCGCCAAAGGAAGTTTTGGGAAAGCCAACTGAAAAAGAATACGAAAAACTTAGAGAAGAAGGCATTGAGCCGATTCTTAAAGGATCTTTTAGTGGCGAGGATCTAATATTGGACAGTGCGAGTCAGCAAAAAACCGAAAAAACACGAGAAAGCGAAGTGTGGGAAATTATCAAAAGGCAAGAGGAAGCATTGGTAGAATGTGAAGTTTTTATTGACAAAGAAATTAACGTTGACGCCGATATATCACAGGATGTACTTAAGGCATGGGTTGATAAGTTTTCAGGAGACTACGATTTTAATACAAAGCAAATACAGTTTCTGCAAAAGCGCATTGATTCGTATTTGGAAAAGAGAAAGGACTTTAAAACTTTTTATGAGCGATATGAGCAGGGCGATATAAGTAAAATAGTATTAATTAAAGAATTAACTGGCAAGAAATTAAATAACAAAGAAGCTGACAGAATTGAGGTAAGTGGGAGTGCAATTAGTGTAATCCTTAAAACGGATCAAGAAACATTAAAATTGCTGAAAAAAGAGGATGATACGGCAATGGAAAAGGATATCGGCGGGTTTGCCCAGAGAAACAAGGATAGCATTAATTATGTTGTTGTGGAATCTTCTGCGTCGATAAAGGAAAGAATAGAAGAACAGAGGAGGGCAGCAGGCAAGGGTCCTTTAAATGCAAAACAGTTAGAATTTATAGAAAATTATCCAGACAAAGTAATTTTACATGAACTTCAGCATCAGGAATTTGATTTGAAAAATGAAGACAAGAAACAAGAGTTAATAGACAATGCAACCGCAAGCCGTAAGGAATATCGTCAAGAAAAAAATCTAACTGAAAAACAAAATAAACTAACAGTTTATCTGGAAGCTGAACAAAAAAGAGTCTTAGATAAAGTAAAGAATGAGGTTTTATCTTGTTTGCATAATGAGGGGCTGGATGGGTTGGAAAAAAAGCTAGAATCTAAATTCTTAAAAGGAAAGGAAAGCAGGTATGATTACTTCAAAAAAATAAGAACAGAGAAATCTTTTAAAATAATTGAGCAAGGTAATCTCGCAATGGTTGAAAAGATATTTGTTGAAGATTATCAAAGTATTATTAAAAAATCAGTTGCTGCACTTTCTATTTTGGCAAATAAAGACGGTGGATATTCTATTGAAAGAGCAATAACGTTTTTAACTAAACAAGACTTTGAATCTTGGCCAGAAAATATTTTACTATTGACTGGTGTTGGATCTCAAGAACCTCTGGAAAAAAATGAGGCTGAAGCTGATCGGTCAGATGGTGAAAAATTGGATGTGAAACCAAATAAGCCAAAGCCAGCTATTACAAAAAAACGGCCAGGGGGGGGTGAAGATGGAAATCCGAAAACTCCGGAAACAGTTCCACAGCCGCAAAGGGAGAGGTTGGCTTCAGATGTAGAAAAAAGGGCAATGGAAGAGCGAGAAAGAACTATCGAGAAAAAGTTGGGGGATTTAAAAGAAAAAATCATCAAGGAAAACATTTCAGAAAATCAAGGAGAGGGTGCCATGTTTAAGATTGAAGTGCTGGAAACTGGTTTTGGGGGTATCCATAATATAATCTCAGCGCGGGAATTTAAGTACTCTGATAAAGAGGAAGTCACACTAACAGCCATAGAGCGGGAGATTGTAGAATTAAACGATTACTTGGAAAATGTGGCAATACCGTTGCGGGTGTTTGAGGAGAAACTTCATGCGCTTGCACCGGATATTGTGGTATCTGAAAAAGTTTTTATTAAACTAAAAAAAGAGTATGATGACGCGAGTTTTGCAGTAAGTGGCAGATGGTTTGGCGGGTGGCTTACCCGAAAGAGGATATCGGTGAAAAAGATATCTGGAACAACGCCAGAAATATTTTCAATAGAAGAATTTACAAAGAAAATTGAAGAATATAATACATAGGCTGTAGGGGATTTTGTGAAATAAAAAAGAGTGTTTTGGTTAAAACGCTCTTTATGGTGGTGTAGTTATTTGCCCGCACTGTCTTTGCTGGGGGTTCCGATTGGGACAAATGACATGCCGCTATTTTGTTTGATGGTCACGCCGTTTTTGGGAGGGGGAAGGGTGGAAGCTAGGGCATGAAGGTTTTCGGTGCCGTTGTTACCGGTTTTAACGATAGTGTAATAGCGTTCACCATGCTTTATCGGTTCGGTAACAGCTTCGTAGGTGGTTCCTGGCACCAATTCCTCCTCGGCCAGTTGGAACTTACTGGTCCCAAGCGTAGGCGCGGCCTTGTATAGCATCCAGTTGTTGCATCCGAGCACGAGGATTCCGCATGAGAGCAAAAGGCTTCCGAATAGTTTTTTGAAGCCATTGCTTCCGTTGACCATCATCAGTGTGCCCAATGTGGCAAACAGCAACAGTAGGGCGCTCAAACCCATCATTGCCCAGAAAACGCTGACGGTGAAGGTAAACGTCACTTTCTGCTCCTTTCCAGGTGAATGTAAATGAACTTTCGTTCTTAGGGTAAACTATATATTATATTATAGCTTCTGTCAAACTTCCTGTGAATTTTTAATCTTTTCCAACAGGTCTCTTAGTTCGGCTGCCCGTTCAAAGTTCATTTCCTTAGCGGCAGTTTTCATTTCTTTTTCCAATAGCTTTCTATCGTGCACGGCAGCAAATTCTTCGGCCACATCTTCCTTCTTTGAAAATCCCCAGTCGCGAATGTCTTTAATAATAGCCTGCGGGGTAATGCCATGTTTTTTGTTGTAAGCTTCCTGTATTTTACGCCTGCGGTTTATTTCGTTCATAGCTTCTTGCATGGAAAAGGTGGTTTTATCGGCGTATAAAATAATGCGGCCCTGGATGTGGCGGGCGGCCCGGCCCATGGTTTGGATTAAGGTGGTCTTGTTGCGCAGAAAGCCTTCTTTGTCGGCGTCCAAAATTGCCACCAGGCTGACTTCGGGCAAATCCAACCCCTCGCGCAGCAGGTTGATGCCCACCAACACGTCATACTTTCCGCGCCTGAAATCATTTAAAATTTCCGGGCGCTGCATGGTTTTCACTTCAGAATGCAAATACTGGGTTTTTATTTTCCGCTCATTTAAGTAATCCGTAATTTCTTCGGCCAGGCGCTTGGTGAGGGTGATTACCAGTACCCGATGCCCTTTTTTTATTTCAGTGGCAGCCTGCTCTATTAAATCTTTAATCTGGTTTTTTGTTTCTTTTATTTCAATGGAAGGCTCCAGAAGCCCCGTTGGCCGGATGATTTGCTCTACAATATGCGTGCCCGATTTTTCGGTTTCATAGGGCGAAGGCGTGGCAGAAACATAAACGGTTTGGGGTTGGCGATCTAAGAATTCTTTAAAGTTGAGCGGGCGGTTATCAATGGCGCTGGGCAAGCGGAAGCCGTAATTAATCAGCGTTTCTTTGCGCATTTTGTCACCTATGGACATGGCTTTTATCTGTGACATGGCAATGTGTGACTCGTCAATGAATGTCAAAAACCCGTCTGGGTTCATGTGGCCAAAATAATCTACCAGTGAAAACGGCGCGCTGCCCGGTTTGCGGAATTCCAGCTGGCTGGAATAATTTTCAATGCCATGGCAAAAGCCAGTTTCCTGCAGCATTTCCAAATCATAATTCGTTTTTTCTTCCAGGCGTTGGGCTTCTACCAGTTTTTTTTGTTTGTTTAATATTTTCAGCCGTTCTTGCAGTTCAAGCCGGATATTTTCAATGGCAATGTTGATTTTATTCTGCGGGGCAACCCAGAAGGTGGCAGGGAAAATTTTGAAGCTAGAAGTTAGGAGCTTGGAGCTAGAATTTAAGCTTGGCGACGAGGTGGAGATTTTCGATATGCTGTTGGCATCAAATTCCACTTTCAGGATTTTATCGCCGGTGACAAGGTTTATTTCAACCGCTTCACCGCGGACCCGGAACGTGCCGGGCTTAAAATCAATGTCATTTCTTTTATACTGCATGGCTACCAGGTGGCTGATAAAATCTTTGCGGGACATTTTTTGCTCTTTTTGGATGTCCAAGGAAACGGCCTGGTAATTTTCCGGGTCCCCGATGTTATAAATGCAGCTGACCGAAGCCACCACAATCACGTCTTTTCGTTGCAGTACATCTTGGGCGGCGGCGTGGCGCAGGCGGTCAATTTCTTCGTTAATGCGGGAATCCTTTTCTATATATGTATTGGTTTGGGGAATATAGGCTTCGGGTTGGTAGTAATCATAGTAGGAAACAAAATAGTGCACGCCATTGTTAGGGAAAAATTCTTTGAATTCTTGGTATAACTGCGCGGCTAGCGTTTTGTTGGGGCTGATAACCAGCGTTGGCCGGTTGTATTTGGCAATTACCTGGGCCATAGTGAATGTTTTTCCGGATCCCGTCACGCCCAAAAGCACCTGGTGTTTTTCGCCAGCTTCCAAATTCGCGGTCAGCTTTTTTATTGCCTCGGGTTGATCCCCGGTGGGTTTATATTTTGATACTAATTCAAAATTCATGTAGTATTAAAGCCATGATAGGCTATCTTGACGGTACCATTCTATTGAAGAAAGACAAGTTTGTTATCCTTGAAACCAATGGCGTGGGCTACGAGGTGTTTTTATCGCGCGCCACGCTCTCTAAGCTACCAGAAACCGGGCAAAACCTCAAACTCTTTTGTTTCCATAATATAAAAGAAGAGGCTTCGGACTTGTATGGTTTTTTGACGTATGAAGAGCAAGAATTTTTTGAAATATTAATGGACATCCATGGCGTGGGCCCAAAAGCCGCTTTGGAAATTTCGGCGCTGGGGCCGCTGGCCAAGATAAAAGACAAGATTTTGGCGCAAGATGAATCTATTTTTGGCGGCATTCCTGGCATTGGCGCCAAAAAAGCCAGCACGATTATTCTGGAATTGACAGGGAAAATCCGCCTTTTGGATGGCCAGAAAAAAGGCGCCGCCGACCCCGCCCAAGACGCCCTGACCCAGCTCGGCTTTTCTGTAGAGCAAGCCAAAAATGCGTTAAAAAATGTGCCAGCAAATGTTAAAACCATAGAAGAGCGGGTAAGGTTAGCTTTAAAGAGTCTGGGAAAATAAAAGCCAGTGTTCAACACCCGACGTTGAACATTGCATACAATAAAACGAAAATGCCTTATAGGAATGTTATTGAAAAAGACCAGCCATTCCACGTTATTTCGCGGGCTGTTGAGGAAAGAAAAATATTTGCCGATTTGGCAGACTGCTATAGGTTTATTTTTCAATTACACGCGGCAAATATAGGAAGCCCTCGCCCCAATACGAGCCGTATTGACGTTGCTAAAGTTGCACAGTCTTTGCTACATGGAGAAAGGGTTGCCAATGACTTTATTGCCCAAGAACATTCTCCATTGGTGCATATTTTAGACTTTTGCCTAAATGTCACTCATTATCATCTCCATATTTTGCCAAACGCCCCAAATAACATGCCCCTCTTTATAAAAAAGCTGAATGGTAATTTTGCGAAATATTTTAACTTGAAGCATGGCAGAACCGGTGCCTTGTTTAGCAGTCGCTATAAAAGTGTTCCCATTGAAACTGATTTTCAATCGGATGCCGTAAGCCGCTACGTTTCAATAACTAACCCCTTGGATATGCATCAGCCCGGCTGGAGAGAAAATGGATTATTAGACCAGGGAAAGGCACTGGAGTTTTTGCAAAATTACCAATTCTCAAGTTTCCCTGATAAGATAGGGATAAGAAAAGCTGGAATTTTAGCTCCAGCGGAAATACTAGAGCGGTATGGAGTGAAAGATTATCCAAATTTCGTAAAAGATTTTTTACAGCAAAAGTTAGTTATGCCTAACATTTAGTGTTCAACGTCGGGTGTTGAACACTAAGCAATATGGTCAAAAAAATACTTAAAAAAATTACGCCGGTGTTTGTGCTTGATTGGTATCACTTAATGATGGCGTTTTTGGCGGCGCTTATTTATCGGTTTCCGTCCAGAAAATTAATTGTGATTGGGGTGACGGGGACCAGTGGAAAATCTACCACCATCGGTTTTATTGCCCGGATTTTTGAGGTTGCCGGGAAAAAAGCGGCCTCTGCATCCACGGTGCGTTTTAAAATTGGTGAAAAAGAATGGAAGAATAATTTGAAAATGACCATGCCGGGGCGATTTGCGCTGCAAAAGTTTTTACGCCAGGCGCTGAACGCAGGCTGCACCCACGTAATATTAGAAGTAACCAGCGAAGGAATCCGCCAACACCGCCACCAGTTTATTAATTTTGATACGGCTGTTTTTACCAATTTGTCGCCCGAACACATTGAGTCCCATGGCGGCTTCGAAAATTACCGCGCCGAAAAATTAAAGCTGTTTGCGGCAACATCCAACATCCATGTAATTAATGAAGATGATGAAAACGCCAAATATTTTTTGGATGTGCCGGCAAGAAAAATTATCACCTTCGGCAAAAATTCCGGGGTGGGCGCATTTGAGCTGCAAATGCTTGGCAGTTTCAACCAGTATAACGCCATGGCGGCCAGCGCCGTTGCCGGAGTTTATGGCATCGATTTGGACGCATGCAAAAAAGCCCTGGAAAAAGTAAAAGGCATTCCGGGTCGCATGGAAATTGTTTCCCAAAAACCATTGGTGGCGGTGGATTATGCCCACACACCGGAGCAGCTTGAAAAAGTTTACCAAACTTTTTCAAGCGGAAATCCGAAATCCGAAATCAAAAATCCGAAATTAATTTGCGTTTTGGGCTCTTGCGGCGGCGGCAGGGACTCGTGGAAGCGGCCGGTGCTGGGGAAGTTGGCGCAGCAGTACTGCCAGGAAATTATTATTACTGATGAAGACCCGTATGATGAAGACCCATTGGAAATTATGCAGCAGGTGGCAAGCGGCATTGATCCAGGGCAAAAACCCAACCACTATCGCATGGTATTGAACCGCAAGGAAGCCATTGAAGGCGCCATTGCCATGGCAAAGCCCGAAGATGTGGTGATTATTACGGGAAAGGGCTCGGAAACGCTCATGTGCCTGGCAAATGGGGTTAAGATTGCTTGGGATGACCGGCAAATCGCGCGAGATGCATTGGGCGCTGCCAAGTAGTTGCTTTTTTTGAAGCTTTGGGGTAAGCTACTTGCATGCCAAGCATTTATACGAATTTAAAAAAATCAGATAAAAAGCACATCAGGACTGAAAAGGCCCGCATCCGTCGGCAGTTTTTGGATGTGGCCAAGCAGGAAGAAATGATTACGGAATTGTATAAAAAAATGGTACCCGCCCAAATACTGGGCGAGGCTCGCCCCGAAGGGCGGCCGGCAGCAGCTCTAAATCCGAAATCCGAAACTCTAAATTCGAAGCAAATCCAAAAACCAAATGCCAAAAAAACTGAAAAGTTGGAAGCGAAAGCAGTGAAACCTAAAAAAGCGGCGGTAAAAAAAGTTAAGGCTTAATTCTCATATCATGAAACGAAATACTACCCGGCATAATGCCCGGATAAACAAGCGCTGGCGCAAAAGCCGGGGTAAGAAATACGCAAGCATCAAACAAGCATAATGCGGGATTGATCTCCCGTCTTGTTTGTATAACCCAAAATAACTACCGTGAAAATACAAGAAATACATAATTTATTTACCCAGATGGGCATGAACGCGGATTTCCGCACCCGGGATGGCGTACAAAAATTGCTTGATGAAAAACGCGCCAGGTTCCAAAAATTGGCGCCAAAAGAGCAAGAGGAATTTGATAAAGAAACATTGGAAAACCCGTACATGGATTCGGGCGTTTACCATATTGCCGAGGACAAGGAGGTTAAGAGGGTTTTGGTGGGGATTGACATTGGCCCGGAAGAAATTTTGATAGCCAAACATTTGGGCAATATTGATTTGGTTATTGCCCACCACCCCATCAGCAAAGGGCTGGCGCAATTGGCGGATGTGATGGATTTGCAGGCAGATGTGTATAACTATTATGGCGTGCCGATTAACGTGGCCGAGGGGTTGATGCGCGAACGGATTTCTGAAGTTGCCCGCGGGGTAAACGCCATTAACCACCAGCGCACAGTGGATTCCGCCCGGCTTTTGGATGTGAGCGTGATGAATACGCATACGCCAAGCGACAACATGGCTGCCAAGTTTTTGAAAAAATACATTGAAGACCGGAAGTTTGAAAAAGTGGGGGAAATCATTTCGGCGCTCAAGGAAATCCCGGAATACAAAGAAGCTATGAAGATTGGCGTTGGCCCCAAAATTTTTGTGGGCTCTGCCGATGCCCGCTGCGGTAAAATTGCCCTGACCGAAATTACGGGCGGAACCGAAGGCACGCCGAAACTATATGAAAAAGTGGCGCAGGCCGGAATAGGCACGGTCATTGGCATGCACATTTCCGAAGAGCATAAAAAGCAAGCCGGCGAAGCCAACATCAGTATTATCATTGCCGGGCACATGTCCAGCGATTCGCTTGGCATGAATTTGCTGATGGACGAATTGCAAAAACAAGGAGTGGAAATTGTGGCGTGTTCGGGGTTTACCCGGGTTTCAAGGGTATAGGATAGCCAAGGGCCGCCTGGAACACCGGGTGGTTTTTTGTTATAATGACAACATAAATAAAAAATCCATGCCAAAATCAAAACCAAAAATCAAGCCCAAAACCAAACCAAAGAAAAAAGCGGTCAAGCGGGCTTTAAAAAAACCGGCCAAGCTGCCAACCATGGGCAAACCCGTTGGCGTGGTAAAGCATTACTACTCAAATATTAATGTGGCTATCGTTCAACTGAAGGCACCGGTAAAACAGGGGGACGAAATCCGGATTATGGGAGGTGAGGATACGGATTTTAACCAAAAAATCATTTCCATGCAGATTGGCCATAAAGAGGTGAAAAAAGCCAAGGCTGGCGCGGCCATAGGGTTGAAGGTTAAAGAAAAAGCACGGGAGGGTTATAAAATGTATAAAGTATAGCTTTGGAACGTCAAGAATTGACACGAAGGTGATAGTTGCAATAGAATGAACCATTAATAACCATTCCATGGAAGGAAAAATTTATTACGTTACCAAAGGAAAACTGGCCGAGTTAAAAAAAGAATATGAAGCGTTGGCGGCCCTTGAGCACACCAAGGCGCTGGGTGAAGAGGCCCCCAAAATGGTGGAATCGGATGATTTAAACCCCGATTTTGTCAGTTTCCAGGATGAAATGAGCGCGCTGCGTTCCCGGATTGACGAGCTGCAGGATGTTTTGGGGAACCATGCAGTGATTAAGAATCCGCCCAAAGAACAGCGCGAAGTGGTTTTGGTGGGGGCAACGGTGCATGTTGACCTTGGCGGGAAAAAAGATGAATTCATGATTGTGGGGACTTTGGAAGCCAACCCGGAAGAAGGGAAAATCAGTAATGAATCTCCGGTGGGAAAAGCATTGCTGGGAAAAAAGATTGGCGACGAGGTGTTGGTTTCTTCGCCGATTAACAAGAAATATAAGATAAAAGATATAAAATACGAGGTGGGATAAATTTTTGCGAAAAGGCGCCCCGTGGGGCGCCTTTTGTAGTATAATGGGTAAATAATCTTAATGTAAAAAATATGTTTAAGGGTGTAAACCGCGTTATGCGGGCGTATATCCACTGGTCGTTTGTGGTTAATTCCGCCTGGGGGCTTTTGGGGCCGGTGTTCGCCATTTTTTTGTTGGAAAAAATTGCAGCCGGTAACGTGGCCGAAGGCGCTAAAATTGCTGGTTTTGCCACGCTGGCGTATTGGGCCACCAAATCTTTGCTGCAAATCCCCATTGCCAGGTACCTTGATAAAAATCGTGGAGAAATTGACGATTTTTGGTTTTATGTAACCGGATGCATTATGACCGGCTTCATCCCGTTCGGGTTTTTATTCGCTTCCCTGGCCTGGCATATCTATGTGCTGCAGATTTTACACGCGGCGGGAATGGCTATGGTGGTGCCGGCTTCGTACGCCATTTTTATCCGCCATACGGATAAGGGTAAAGAAGCTTACGAAAGCGGTTTGGATAGCACGCTGCTTGGCATTGGCGCCGGAGTTGCCGGGGCATTGGGTGGAATTTTAGCAGGCTACATCGGCTTCCAGCTTATTTTCGTGCTGACCGGCGTGATGACGTTTATTTCCGTGCTCTTTTTATTCCCGGTGCGCCGCGACCTGTTTTTGGCGGTTCCTCGTAATATCCACGAATTTCCCGTTAAAAAAGATGAACAACCAAGACATTTCTAACATTTTCAATGGCATCGCCCGGTTTTTACGCATGGATAACGTGGCCTTTAAGCCCTATGCCTATGAAAAAGCAGCCGATGCTTTGGCCGGCCTTCAGGAAGATATAAAAGAGGTTTATGCCAAAGGCGGGCGCAAAGCCCTGGAAGAAATTCCGGGCATTGGCCGCGCCATGTCCGAACATATTGAAGAATATCTGAAAACCGGCAAGGTGGCGTTTTATGAAGAAATGAAAAAAAAGCTGCCGGTGAAGTGGGATGAACTGCTGAAGGTGGAAGGCTTGGGCCCGAAAAAAGTGAAAGTGCTGTATGAAAAACTGGGGGTGAAAAATTTAAAGGATTTGGAGCGGGCGGTGAAAAAACACCAAATTGCGGATTTGGATGGCTTTGGCGAAACAACCGAGAAAAATATTCTGCAGGGCATTGAGTTTTTAAAAACCAGCCGAGGCCGGGTGTTGTTGCATGAAATTTTGCCGGTAGCGCGCAAGGTTGCCACGGCGCTAGAGAATTTAAAAGAAGTGAAAAAAGTGAGCCTGGCCGGTTCGCTGCGTCGCAGGAAAGAGACAATTGGGGATGTGGATTTTTTGGTGGTTTCCAGCAATCCAAAAAAAGTGATGGATTTTTTTGTGAAACTGCCGGGTGTTGAGAAAATATGGGGACAGGGTGGCACCAAGGCTTCGGTGCATTTAAAGGATGGTTATGATATGGATTTGCGGGTGGTGCCGGAAAAGAGCTATGGCTCTGCCCTGCAGTATTTTACGGGTTCGCAAGACCATAATATTGCCACTCGGCGTATTGCCATAGCTAAGGGTTTGAAGTTAAGCGAATGGGGTATTTTTCGGGGCGCCAAGCAGTTACCGAGCAAAACAGAAGAAGATGTATACAAAGCCTTAGGGATGGCGTGGGTTCCACCAGAAATGCGTGAAAATACAGGGGAAATTGAACTGGCTATGAATGGGAAGTTGCCTGAATTAATTGAATTGAAAGATATTAAGGGGGACCTGCATGTGCATTCTAATTGGGCCGCCTCGTCTGGTGACGAGGCGAGCCTCGCCCAAAATGGGCGGGGTGATAAGAAGGACTCTATTGAAGCGCTGGCAAAATATGCCATGGGTTTGGGCTATGAATATATTGGCATTTCAGATCATACCAATGATTTGAATGTTGAGCGGAGTTTGAATGAAAAAGAATTGATGGAAGAAAATGAGCATATTAAAAAACTTAATAAAAAGTTTGAGGGGAAAAAATTCCGCATCTTGCATGGCTGCGAAGCGAATATAAGAAAAGACGGGACGATTGATGTGAAAGACGAAGTGCTGGAAAAACTGGACTATGTCATTGCCGGCGTACATTCTTTGCTAAAAATGGAGAAAAAGGAAATGATGGAGCGCATCAAGCGCGCCATGGAAAATCCGCACGTTGATATTATTTCCCATCCAACGGGCAGGATTGTGGGCAAGCGGGAAGAATACGCGCATGATTTTGACCAAATGCTGGCATTGGCCAAAAAAACCGGCACCATTTTGGAAATTAATGCTTCAGAGCGCCTGGATTTGCGCGATCTATACATAAGGCGCGCCAAAGAAGAGGGCGTAAAAATGATCATCAACACGGACGCCCACCGAAAAGAACAGCTGCTGCAGATGGAATACGGTATCAGTCAGGCAAGAAGGGGGTGGTGCGAAGCGAAAGATATTATCAATACATTATCAGCTGGAGAATTATTAAAAGAATTGAAATAAGATGAATCCTGAAAAAATGGGAGGGTTTCCAAAAGAATCGGTGCCAGGAGAAACGCATACGGCCGACTATAAAGAGCATGTGTTAGATATTTATAAAGTGATCGCCTTGGCAGATGCGCAAAATTTAGAAACTGAACAAGTGGCTTTGGAAACACTGGCTGATTTTAAAAATAATAATCATTGGTATGATACAAATAAAAACTGGATTATTACTAACGAACTTATTGATGCCTATGAAGCTGCTAAAGATTGGAATGTTGTGATCGTGCAGCATCCCGAATGGGAAAAAGAGATTGAGCGGATAAAGAAAGCGGATTATGAAACACACCCTATTATTATGATTGGTGATGAGGTGGTTGATGGTATTCATCGGTTGATACATGCCTGGACTGATGGGGTAACAACAATTCCAATAAAAAGGTTCGAGCACTTATCAGAAGAGGAATTACAGAGTTTAGAGATTGGCGAAGAACTTAAGAAGAAGTAATTTGTATGTCGGTTGATAAAGTATTAAATTGGCATTACGTCTACATATTAAGAAGCATGAAAGATGGAGAATTTTATACTGGCTATACCACCAATCCTACAGAAAGATTGAAACAACACAATGCTAAAATGAATTTATCGACGAAGTCACGGACTCCATTTGAATACATTTATATGGAAGCCTGCAGAAATGAACAAGATGCAAGACGAAGAGAGGGTTATCTTAAAACAACCCAAGGAGGTAGATTTCTTAAAATTAGGCTAAGAGAGTATGGAAGGTACCCCAAAAATCAGACACCATTTCTACTCGTTTGAATAATCAGATATAATAGGGGTAATATTATGACAACCACTAAAAAAGGCTACCATGTAGCCAAAGAAGTCAAAGAACAAATATTA